>Ga0114931_10008878_pt1 | contig 12118 bp, 9 predicted proteins | sample 2SBtaG_FD_89579 | JGI IMG/M metagenome (GOLD analysis project Ga0114931, IMG submission 89579) | Deep subsurface microbial communities from Kolumbo volcano to uncover new lineages of life (NeLLi) - 2SBTROV14_V59a metaG | ecosystem: Environmental > Aquatic > Marine > Volcanic | place: Kolumbo...
GCCGGTGGTGGCGCACGCCAGCTACCTGATCAACCTCGCAAGCCCGGACGACGCGGTCCGCGACAAGTCGCTGACCGGGCTCACCGACGAGCTCGAGCGCTGCGACGCCCTGGGCGTCGAAGGCCTGGTGCTGCATCCCGGAGCCCACATGCGCGAGGGGGTCGGGGCCGGCGTCGAGCGCGTCGCGCGGGCGCTGGACCGCGTGTTCGCCCTCCACCCCGATCTGGAGGTGCGGGTGTTGCTCGAGAACACCGCCGGCCAGGGCAGCACGCTGGGCGCCGACTTCGAGCAGCTCGCTGCGATCGTCGCCCGCGTCGACGACCCCGAGCGCCTGGGCGTCTGCTTGGACTCCTGTCACGCGTTCGCCGCGGGGTACGACCTGCGCGACGAGAAGGGGTACGAGGCGACGATGGAGGCGCTCGACCGCGCCACGGGTCTGGCGCGCCTTCGCGCGGTCCATCTCAACGACGCCGTCCACCCGCTGGGCAGCCACAGGGACCGGCACGCCTCCATCCTGGAGGGGGAGATCGGCCGCGACTTCTTCGCCATCATCACGCACGACGCGCGCTTCGCATCGTTGCCGATGATCCTGGAGACGCCGCTGGGCGACGACGGCAAGGGCCACGAGCGGGACCTGGCGACGTTGCGCGGCCTGTAGAGGCCCGAAGGCTTCAGGTCGTCACCGGCCCGGCACCGAGATAGGCCGCCCGAACGCGTTCGTCGCGCTCCAGACGATCGGCCGGCGCCTCCGTCACCACGTCGCCGGCTTCCAGCAGGTAGCCGTAGTCCGCGAGCTTGAGCGCGGCGCGCGCATTCTGTTCGATCAACAGCACCGTGACCCCCTCGTCGCGCAGGGCCGCGATCACCCGCAGGATCTCCTGCACGATCAGCGGCGCAAGCCCGAGGCTGGGCTCGTCGAGCAACAGCAGCCGAGGACCGCTCATCATCGCCCTTCCCAACGCCAGCATCTGCTGCTCGCCCCCCGACAAGGTGCCCGCACGCTGCCGCCGCCGCTCGGCCAGGCGCGGGAAGATGTCGTACACGCGGGCCAGGTCGCGCCGCACGCGAGCGGTGTGGTTCGCGCGCAGGAAGGCGCCGAGCCGCAGGTTGTCGTGCACCGACAGCGCGCCGAACAGCTCGCGTCGCTCGGGCACCAGCGTGAGGCCGCGACCCACCAGGTCCTCCGGGGGCATCCGCGTCACGTCGAGCCGGTCGAACGTCACCGTGCCTCCCCGCTTCGGGACGACGCCGGTGACGGCGTGCACCAGGCTGGTCTTGCCCGCCCCGTTGGCGCCGATCACGGTCACGACCTCCCCGGCGCGCACCGCCAGGGACACGCCGACGAGCGCCCGCACGCCGCCGTAGGCGACCTCGAGCCCCTCGACGCGCAACAGGGCGTCGGCGCTCCGTGAGGAAGCGGCGCTCACGGTCGCCCTCCCCGTACGCCCGTGGACGGGCGCCGCGTTGCGACGTGCAGAGGAGCAGCCGGGCGACTCATGCCGCGTCCAACCCCAGGTAGGCCGCGATGACATCGGGGTCCTGCCGGACCTGCTCCGGCGCGCCCTCGGCCAGCATCTGGCCGTAGTTCATCACCACGATGCGGTCGGCGACGTTCATGACCAGGTCCATGTCGTGCTCGACCAGCAGCACCGCGAGCCCTTCGTCGCGGAGCGCGCGCAGCAACGTCGCGAGCTCGCGCTTCTCGGCGTAGCGCAGCCCCGCCGCGGGCTCGTCGAGCAGCACCGCCAGCGGGCGCATCGCCAACGACCGCGCTACCTCGAGCAGGCGCTGCTTGCCGACTGGCAGCGAGGGCGCCCGGACGTCGAGCTCGGTCAACCCGACCCGCTCGAGCGCGCGCCGGGCCTCCCGCTCGGCCCGCGCCTCGTCGGCGCGCCCCAGGCCCAGCACGCCGGCCCACACGCCGCCGCGGGTATGGACGTGGCACCCCGCCATGACGTTCTCGAGCACGCTCATGTCGAACAGGGCGGTGTTCTGGAAGGTCCTGGTCAGGCCGCGCCGCGCCATGTGCTGCGCCTGCTTGCCGGTCACGTCGTCGCCTCCGAGGAGCACGCGCCCCTCGCTGGGCGGGAACAGCCCGCTGATGACGTTGAAGGCGGTGGTCTTGCCGGCCCCGTTGGGACCGATCAGGCCCAGGATCTCTCCGGCACGCAGGTCGAAACCGAGGCCGTCGACGGCCTGCAGGCCGCCGAAGTTGCGGCCGAGCCCGCGCACCTCCAGCAGGGCGCGGGCGGGCGCCGTGCCCGACGCAGGGGCGCCGGAGGCAGGGGCGCCGGACGCTGGAACGCCGGGCCCGCGACCGCCGGACGCTGGAACGCCGGGCCCGCGACCGCCGGGCCCACGACCGCCCCTGGCAGGAGCGGTCCGGAAGCGCATGGGCCACAACCGGCCCAGCACGGGCTCGAGCCCTCGCGGGCTCGCCAGCATGAGCCCCACCAGGATGGCGCCGTAGGCGATCACCTGGACCAGCCCCGCCTGCCCGCTGCCGTTGGGGATCACGTTCTGCAGCACGTCGTCGAGGAGCGTCACCACGGCGGCGCCCACCACGCCGCCCAGCGGGTGGGCGCCGCCGATCATGGCCATCGTCAACAGCCGGATCGAGGCCCCCAGGTCGAAGGTGCTGGGACTGATGAAGGCGATGAAGTAGGCGAACAGCGCGCCGCCGAGGCCGGCCAGCGCGGCAGCCAGCACGAAGACCTGCAGCTTGATGCGGCCGACCTCCATGCCGACGCTGGCGGCCGCCGCCTCGCTGGAGCGCATGGCGCGTACCGCCCGGCCGGCCCGGCTGCGGATGAGCGACGCCAGCGCCGCCACCGCCAGCACCGCGAAGACGAGCGTCAGATAGTAGAACCGGGCGGGATCGACGAAGTCGATCCCGAACACGCGCAGGACCGGCACGTTCGTGAAGCCGTTGGCCCCGCCCGTGATGGACGCGAGCTGGGTGAACAGGATGGTCGCGACGATGCCCCAGGCGAGCGTCGCGAGCGCAAGATAGTGGCCCGAGAGCCGGAGGATGGGGAGCCCGACGAGGTACCCCGCTGCGGCGGCGAGCGCCGTGCCGAGCAGCAGGCTGAGCCACGGGTCGACTCCGTAGGCGCCGGCCAGGACGACGGCTCCGTAGGCGCCGATGCCGTAGAACGCCCCCTGCCCGAGGCTCACGAGTCCGGCGTAACCGGTCAGGAGGATGAGGCCCGTGGCGACGCCGCCGTAGATCGCGATGAAGCACAGCAGGTTGGCGTAGAACGGCGGCAGCAGCCAGGGCAACGCGACCAGCAGCGCCGCGAGCGCCACGGCCACGACCACGGTCCGGGCCCTCACGTCGCCGCTCCCCGCCGCGTGGCCACCACCCGCAGCAGCAGGATCGGGATGATCAGGGCGTACACGATGGCCTCCCCGTAGGCCGACGTGGTGTAGGCGGCGAAGGCCTCCAACACCCCGATCGCCAGGCCCCCCAGCACCGCGCCCGGGTAGCCCGAGAGCCCGCCGATGACGGCGCCGACGAAGCCCTTCAGGCCGAGTCCGAGGCCCATGTCGTAGGTGGCGTAGGTGACCGGCGCGATGAGAACGCCGGCCAGGGCGGAGATGCCGGCGCTGATGGCGAAGGCCACCAGTCCCGCGCGTTCCGGCGAGATCCCGACGAGGCGCGCGCCCAGCCGGTTCATGGCCGCCGCCCTCAGCGCCTTGCCGAACAGGGTGCGCTCGAAGAACAGCCAGAGCAGCGCCAGGACGGCGAAGGTGGCGACGAGGACGAACAGGCTCTGGTAGCTGACGCGGACGCCGCCGGCGGCGATCTGACCGCCGTGCACGCTGGGGAAGCTGAACGAGCCGGGGCCCCAGAACAGCAGCCCGAGCCCCTGCAGGCCGAGGTACAGGCCGGTCGTGATGACCAGGAACACCACCTCGCCGGCGCCGGCCGCCGGCTGGATGGTGAGGCGGTACAGCGCCGCTCCCACGAAGGCGACGGCGACGGTGGCGACCAGCACGCCGAGCACCGGCGGGAGATGGAAGGGGCCGATCGCGTCGACCCCCCACCAGAGCAGCGCGCCCCCGACAACGGGGAGCCACAGGAGTGACCATCGGCGCCGGCGCAGGAGCGCCAGCAGCGCCCAGGCGGCGCCCGCCAGGATCGCCAGCGTGATCCCGCCCGTGGCCTCCCCGGTCGTGAGCCCGACCGCGGTGAGCGCGCCCAGCATGACGAACTCACCCTGCGCGATGTTGATCACGCGCGTGACGTTGTAGATCAGCACGAGACCGAGGCCGAGCAGCGCGTAGATCGCGCCGTTGGTCAGGCCGGTGACGAGCAGGAAGAGCGCCGTGCCCGTCGTCATGGGGCCCCTGCCCCCAAGTCGATGGTGCGCCCGGCCTCGGTCGTGCCCACGATCGCTACTGGACGGGCCGGTAGGTGCCGTCCTGGACCGTCACCATGACGGCGGACGTGCTCCCCAGGCCGCTGTGGTCGGTGGGCGAGAAGTCGAAGGTGCCGTCCACCGCCTGGAAGCCGTGCAGCCCTTCGATGGCGTCGCGCAGCCCGCTACGGAAGGCCTTGACGTCGCCGGGCGACGTCGACGCCAGCACCTGCTTGCTGGCAGCTTCGAGGATGAGCCCGGCATCCCAGGCGTGGCCCGCGAACGAGCTGGGGGCCGAGCCGTAGGCGGCCTGGTAGGTCCGCACGAAGTCCTGCACCACCGAGGCGAAGGGCAGCGACGAGGGCAGGCTGTCGTGCACGATCACCGGCAGCACCGACAGCCGCGTGCCGTTGAGGCTCGCGCCCCCCAGGCGCAGGAAGGTCTCGTTGGTCATGCCGTAGCTCTGGTAGAAGATCCCCTGGTAGCCGGCATCCTGCAGCGCCTTCTGGGCGACGTTCCCGCCCGGCGGGATGGCCCAGATGAGGATGGCGTCCGGCTTGGCCTCGGCCAGCTTGCTCGCCTGCGAGCTGAGGTTGGTGTCGGTGCGCGCGAACGATTCGGTGTCCAGCAGGTCGATGCCGGTGCCCGGCAGGGCCTTCTTGAGCTCGTTGAGCCCGCCCTGGCCGTAGGCGTCGTTGAAGCCGATGAAGCCGAGCGTCTTCACGCCCTGCGCCACCATGTCCTTCACCTCGGCGCTGACCATGACCGAGTCGAGCGGCGGCGTCTTGAAGACCCAGTGCCGGTCGGAGACGGGCTGGACGATCGAGGCCGACGCGGCGAGCGAGATGTTGGGCACGCCGGCCCGCTGCACCGTGTCGATGACCGCCAGCGACTCGGGGCTGGTGGTGCAGCAGACGACGGCCAGCGCGTTGTCCTCCGTGATCAGCTTGCGGACGTCCAGCACCGCCTTGGAGGGATCGCTGGCGGTATCGAGCAGGACGATCTTGAGCTTGTGCCCCATGATGCCGCCCGCATCGTTGACCTGCTTCTCGAAGAGCTTGAGGGCGTCGACCTCCCCCGAACCGAGCGAGGACGCCGGCCCCGTCTGGGCGATGGCGGCGCCGATGACGATGTCCTGGGCCAGGGCGGCGCCGGCGAATCCCGCCAGTGCCGCCGTCAGAAGGGTCAAGATCCACTGTTTCGTGCGTGTCATGCCAACCACCTCTTCAGGTAAGTCCCCCGTGCCTCGCGGCACGCTCCGAACCGTCAGCCCGGGACGCGCAGGGCCACTCCCTGGGCGCCGGACCCCACCACCCCTAGCGGGCGTGGATGGGGCGGGCCTTCAACCTGGGCTCGTCCACGTTCACCCCCTCGAAGGGCGTGCCCTCCTCGAACCAGGACGGCGGTGCGGGCTGACCCCATAGCGTTTGTCGCTGCGGATCGTCGAGCGTCCAGCGGATCGGCTCGAAGTCCGGATCGACCGTGAGGTAGTCCCCCGTGAACAGCTCGATGCGGTGGTCGTCGGGGTCGCGCAGGTAGAGGAAGAAGGCGTTGGAGATGCCGTGACGGCCGGGCCCCCGCTCCATCGACCCGATCCATCCGGTCGAGGCGAGGACGTCACAGGCGTGCAGGATGTCCATCTCGCCGCGCGTCCACACCCCCACGTGGTGCAGGCGGGGGCCGCGACCGTTGGTGAGCGCCAGGTCGTGGACGTTGCCCTTGCGGTGCATCCAGACCGCCCACAGCGCGCCCTCGCCGCCGACCTCCGGCTCGGTCTCGGTGTACTCGGTGGTGCGGAACCCCAGCCGGCCGGCGTAGAAGTCGTAGGTGGCCTGCAGGTCCGCCGCGAAGAGGTTCAAGTGGTCGATGCGCTGCACCGCGGCACCGTGGTAAGCGCCGTAGCTCTGCAGCATGCGGGGCTGCTGCGGCTGGCTGGCGTAGAACGCCAGCGGCACGCCGAACGGGTCGCGCACGTGCAGCGTGCGCCCCTGACCGTGGGCGTGCACCCACGCCGCGGGCTCGCCGCGCCGCTCGAAGAAGGCGTGGGCGGCGTCGAGATCGTCCTCCGAACGCACCCGGTACCCGAGCCGGTGGCACAGCGGCTCCGCCGCGCGGCGCAGCACCAGCGAGTGGTGGCTGCGCTCCTCGAGGCCGCGCAGGTACAGGGCGTCGTCGGTACGCTCGGTCTCCACGAACCCCAGTGCGTCGACGTAGAAGGCGCGCGAACGATCCAGGTCGCGCGCGCCGAGCTCCACGTGGCTCAGGCGCACGATGTCGAAGGGCGGGGTTCCCGCGTCGCGGATCGGCATCTCTTCGCTCCTCCCCAGCTAGTCCGCCGGCTGCGCCGGCGCGGCCGGCTCGAGCGCCGGGTCGTCCGAGCTCTGCACGAAGCGCAGCACCCGGTCGACGTAGGGCTGCTTGTCGTAGCTCTGGTAGAGCGCGCACTGGGTGCGAACGGGGTCGCCGAAGAAGAACTTCTCGTAGAGGCTCTGGCGGCCCCCGAACGACGAGATGGTCATGTCCCAGGCCAGCCGGTAGAGCTTGATGCGCTGGTCGCTGTCGGCGTTGCGCGCCCGCAGGAACTTCGTGATGCTGTCGCCCATCGGCCCCTTGCGGTCGGCCTCGCTGGGGATCATGATGAGCCCGCTCGCCGACAGCAGCTGCAGGATCTCCACCATGCGCGGATAGACCTGCGGGAAGTAGTTGCGCGCCGCGTTCACCGCGTCCTTCCCGGGCGTCATGGTGCCGTAGGCGTCGAGGGCGGCCGTCTGTTCGGCCTGCGTGCGCAGGGCCTTCATGATCTCGAGCACGATGATGAGCTCGGCGACCTTCTGCTGTACGTGCTGGAACTTCTCGCTGCCGATCATGTCGACGATGGCCTGCGCCACGTCCAGGAAGGCCTCGGTCTTGGCGATCTTGACGCCGAGCACCTGGTGGGCCATGTGGTACACGGCGCCGGTGCTGGCATAGGCGCGGTTGGCCAGCTTGACGTCGCCCACGATGAACACGCGGTCCCAGGGCACCAGCACGTCGTCGAAGTAGACCATGGCGTCCATCTCGTCGAAGCGCGAGCCCAGCGGGTGGTCCTCGTGACTGCGCCCCACGTCGAGCGGCTCGCGGCACTGGAAGCTCACCCCGGGCGCGGAGCAGGGCACGGCGAACGCCAGCGCGTAACGCGTCATCTCCTCCTGCTCCTTGAGCACCGTCGACGGGAAGATGAGGATCTCGTCGGCGATCGGCAGGGTGGCCATCATGCGGGCCCCGCGGACCACGATGCCCTCGTCGACCTCCTTGACCAGGCCCAGCGCGATGTAGGGGTCGCTCAGTTGATCGGCGCGCTTCTCCCGGTTCACCTGCGGGTTCGTCAGGGCGTGGGTGAGGCATAGATCGTGCTCGCGCACGTACTCGTAGTAGCGGCGCATGTTGGCACCGAAGCGCGGATCGCACCGGTCGAAGTAGGCGGCCGCCCGCGCGGCGGCCATCAGGTTGACGTTGAGGTAGTCCGGGCTGCGCCCGATGAAGCCGAGGCTGGCGTCGGCCCAGACCTTGTGCATGCGCGCCCGGCGCCGCAGGTCGTCCTTGGACCGCGGCTCGAGGAAGCTCATGCCGACGCGTTCCCCGCTCGACGGGCTCTCGTAGGTGAGCACGTCCACGAGATCCGGGCGATGCTGCAGGTCGTACAGGTGCGCGATCGAGCGGGCGACGTTGGCGGTGGCGGGGTGGCTGGTCGGATCGTCGACCTTCTCGCCGTCCACCCAGATGTTGGGTGGATTGCGCTCGAGCCCTTCCAGGAACTGACGGCCGGTACGTGCAGACATCCTCGCGTCCCCTCTCAGCCGCCCAGCCTGGGGATGCGATGCTCCCCGAGGGCGACGGAAACGTTCTTGGTCTCCATGTAGAAGTCGAAGCTGTAGTCCCCGCCGTCGCGCCCGATGCCGCTCCTCTTGGCACCGCCGAACGGGGTCGGCAGGTGACGCACGTTCTGCGAGTTCACCCACACCATGCCGGCCTCGACGTCGCGGGCGAAGCGGTGCGCGCGAGCGGCGTCCCGCGTCCAGAGGTAGGCGGCGAGGCCGTAGGGCACCCCGTTGGCCAGGTCCAGCGCCTGCGCCTCGCTCTCGAAGGGGATCGCCGTCAGGACCGGACCGAAGATCTCCTCCCGGGCGATGCGCATCTCCGGGCGCGCCCCGGTGAACAGGGTGGGCGCCACGTAGCCGCCCCCCAGCCCCTCCGCCCGGCCGCCGCCGGCCGCGATGGTGGCGCCTTCCCGGCGGGCCACGTCCATGTAGCCGAGTACCTTGGCCAGGTGCTCGCGGTGGATGAGCGGCCCCATCTCGGTCTCCGGATCGAAGGGATCGCCGACACGGATGCGCCCGGCGCGCTCGGCGATCCGGGCGGTGAAGTCGTCGTAGATGGAGGCCTCGACGAGCGCCCGGCTCGACGAGGTGCAGCGCTCGCCGTTGAGGCTGTAGATCATGAACACCACCGCGTCGAGCGCCCGGTCGAGGTCGGCGTCGGCGAAGACCACCACCGGGTTCTTGCCGCCCAGCTCGAAGTGCACCCGCTTCAAGGTGGGCGCGCCCTGCGCCATGATGCGGCTGCCCGTGACCGACTCGCCGACGAAGGCGACCGCCCTGACCAGCGGATGCTCGGTCAACGCCCGCCCCGCGCTCTCCCCGTCCCCGTGCACGAGGTTCACGACCCCGGCGGGGAGGCCCGCCTCGCGCATCAGCTCGGCCAGCCGGGTGGCCGTGAGCGGGCTCCACTCCGCGGGCTTGTGCACGACCGTGCAGCCGGCGGCCAGGGCAGGCGCGATCTTCCACGTCGAGAGCATGAAGGGGGTGTTCCAGGGGGTGATGACCCCGACCGGGCCGAGGGGTTGGCGCAGGGTGTAGTTGAGATGGTCGTCCGACGGCAGGCTGAGCCCGTTCCCCGCCTGCTCGGCGCGGTCGGCGAAGAAGCGGAAGTTGCGGGCGCCGCGAAGGGCCGCCTGGCTCATGAAGCGCCAGGGTTGCCCGGTATCGAGCACCTCGAGCAGGGTGATCTCCTCGGCGTGCTCCTCGATGAGGTCGGCCACGCGGTGGAGCAGCGCGCACCGCTCGGCGGCGCCGACGCGCCGCCAGGAGCGGAACGCCTCCGCGGCCGCCTGGGCGGCGAGGTCGACGTCGGCCGCCTCGCCGGCCGCGACCGTCGCCAGGAGGGCGTCGTCGACGGGCGAACGGGTCTCGAAGGTGCCGCCGCCCGCGCTGTCCGCCCAACGGTCGCCCACGAGGTGACGCACCCGGCCGCCCCAGCGCCGACGCACCAGGCCCATCGCCGCGTCGCGCCGCTCCGCGGCCGCGGTTCCCACGACCGGGTCCCGGTTCCCGCCCTCGCTCATGCCCCGGCCTCCCCGATCGCCGGCCGCTCGCCTCCCGCGGCGTCGTCGACGAAGGCCTCCTCGGCAACGATGGTGTTCTCCAGGACGCCCACGCATTCGACCTCGCAGCGCACCCGGTCGCCGGCGCGGACGTGGCTGATCCCCTTGGGCGTGCCGGTGAGCAGGACGTCGTTCTCCTGCAGGGTCATGAACTCGCTGACGTAGGCGATGATCTCAGCCACCGAATACAGCATGTCGGCCGTGGTCCCCCGCTGCCGCACCTCGGCGCCGACCGTGGTGGTCAGCGCCAGGGCCTGCGGTTCGGGGACGTCCTCGGCGTCGACGAGCCAGGGCCCGAGCGGCAGGAAGGTGTCGAAGTTCTTGGGCTTCACGGGCGGCCGGAAGTGGTCGATGACGAAGTCGCGGACCACGAAGTCGTTGGCAACGGTGTAGCCCTTGACGACGTCGAGCGCGTCGGCCGCGCGCACGCGTCGACAGGAACGGCCGATCACCACCGCCAGCTCGTTCTCGTAGTGCATGTAGTCGATGCCGCGCGGCCGTACTACCGCTCCGCGGTGCCCCACCAGGGCGTTGCGGAACTTCGGGAACAGCGCGGGCTGCTCGGGACGTTCGAGGTGGAGCTCGCGGGCGTGGTCGCCGTAGTTGAGCGCCAGCGCGAGGATGGTGCCGGGCTCGACGGGGGGCAGCCACGTGACGCCGTCCTCGGCGAAGGTGCGACCGGACGCCGTGACGACGATCGGGCGGCCGCCGGCATCGACGTCGACGCGCGCGTGCTCGAGCCGGCCGTCGGCGACGACGCGGGCGTGCCTCACGCCGGCGCCTCCGTTCCTACGAGCCCGTAGCGCTCGAGGGTGCGCCGAAGGCGGACCTCGTTCTCCGGCAGCATGGGGCCCAGAGGCAGGCGCCAGCGCGCTTCGATGAGCCCCATCGAGGCCAGCGCCGTCTTGAGGGGCACCGGGTTGATCTCGATGAACAGGACGTCGTTGAGCTCGAGCATCCGGAAGTGCAGGTCGCGTGCCTCGTCCCACTTGCCGGCGGCGGCGAGCTCGTAGAGCTGCGCGATCTCGCGGGGGGCCAGCACGCCCGTGGCGCTGATGTGCCCGCTGCCGCCCAGCGTCAACATGGGGTAGGTCATCGTCTCGGCGCCGCAGTACACGGCGAAGTCCCGGCCGGCGTGCACGAAGGTGTACGACACGTCGTCGAGGTTCTTGGTGGCGTGCTTGACGCCGACCAGGTTCGGGCAGGCCTCGCGCAGCCGCCCGATGGTGGCGGGCTCGATGTTGACCGCGGTCCGCCCCGGGATGTTGTAGAGGATGACCGGCGTCTCGGGAACGGCGTCGGCCACGGTCTTGAAGTACGCGAAGAGGTTGTTCTGGTTGGGACGCACGTAGTACGGCGCGATCACCAGCACGCCGTCGACGCCCCGCTGCGCGGCGTAGCGCGTCAGCGCGAGGGTCTCGTCGATGTTGTTGGTGCCGGTCCCCGGAACGAACGGCACGCGGCCGCCGACGGCCTCGTGCACCAGGTCGATGACGCGCTTGCGCTCGTCGAGCGACAGCGACGACGGCTCGCCGGTGGTGCCGGTGCAGCTCAGGCCGTGGCTGCCTTGGTCGATCTGGAACTCGACGAGGCGCGCCAGCCCCGGCTCGTCGATGGCCGCCTCCGCCCCGGTGAACGGAGTCGGGAGCGGAACGATGGAACCCTTGGGTACGAGCATGCCGATGCCTCCTGCGCAAGGTCGCGAACGACGAGCGGTGCGGCCCGACGGGCCGCGGCTCGACAGGGTGCGGCTCGACAGGGTGCGGCTCGACAGGGTGCGGCCCGACAGGGTGCGGCCCGACGGGCTGGGTCCGCCGCGTGCGCCGGACCGGTCCCCCGCCCGGTCCCACCCCCCGGCAGGCACGTGGGCCTCCAGGGCACCCCCATCGGTGCGGCCCGCGCGACGACGCGCGCAACGCACGCCCCGTTCCTGGACCGGAGCCCCGGACCGACCCCGCGGGGCCTTCCCCGACGGAACCGGGCCGTGCCGCAACCCCCCCGTGACACCTTGCCTTTCGAGGAGTATAGGGAGCGCGTTCGTCCCCGGCAATGGTCCGGAACGACGAACGCGCTCAAGTATTTTGTTCGTACCGACAGCGCTTGCGCGGACCGTGTCCGCGCCCACCGTGTCCGCGCCGAGCGTGTTCGCGCCGAGCGTGTCCGCGCCGAGCGTGTTCGCGCCGAGCGTCGCCGGCGCTGCCGCGCCTCACCGCAGCGGCACGTCCCGCAACGCCGCCAGCAGCCGGATGGTGGCGGCCGTTCCCCTCCGCAGCGTGTCGATCCGGTAGAACTCGTTGGGGGCGTGCTGACCGTTGTCGAACTCGGCGAACGCGAA
>Ga0114931_10008879_pt1 | contig 12117 bp, 11 predicted proteins | sample 2SBtaG_FD_89579 | JGI IMG/M metagenome (GOLD analysis project Ga0114931, IMG submission 89579) | Deep subsurface microbial communities from Kolumbo volcano to uncover new lineages of life (NeLLi) - 2SBTROV14_V59a metaG | ecosystem: Environmental > Aquatic > Marine > Volcanic | place: Kolumbo...
AACTCTGAGTGGATGAGCTGCAAAGCAAGATTTTTCCTGTTTTTGGCTAGAATGAGGTACATAGTTGTTCTACGTGCCGAAATTTTAGACGAAAACAGGGGGAATTTTGGGTAGCAGATCGCCGCTCACGAGTTTTGCAAGTGGCTCCTAAGCTAACGAATCCTTGATCGCGGTTGGTATTCGGTCCTGCCTGGCACGGGCGTTCACTCATAATGCAGCACCCGTGAAGGCCGCGCGCTGGCCGTGCGGAAGGCTACACCGGAAATCGTTAACCAAGTCACCCCGGTTACCAGAGCCAGCGCCATGAGATAGGTGATGGAAGATTGTCCGATCCGGTCGCTGAACTGGCTCAGCCAATCGCTCATCACAACAAAGGCCAGTGGAAAGGCCATCAGCAGGCCGATTCCGATCAGACGTAAATACTCGACCGCCAGGAGGTTGATGATGGCCAGGCGCGAAGCACCCAGTAGCTTGCGCATGGCGATTTCACGACTGCGGCGCTGCGCTGTGTGGGCGGCCAGGCCCAGCACCCCGATACAGGTCAAAAACACGGCCAAGCCGGAGAACCCCGCGATCACCCGCGCCAGTTGCCTATGGCGCTGGTAAAGGGCACTGTATTTTTCATCCATGGACTCGATGACGATCAATTTCAACCCCAGGCGTTCACGCAGCAATCGCCGGATTTGCTGGTGCAGATGCGGTGAAAATGGCGTGTTGCTGTGGATCATGATGGAAGATTTGTCTGTCCAGGAGAGTCCACAGCCGAACACGACGGAAAAGCGCGGCGCGCCGGAGGCGCCGATCTGGATGTCACGCACCACACCGACAATCCTGCCCTGCATCTGAGCGTAGCGACCCGCATTAAACGTCCAAATTTTGCCCAGACCCTGTTCCGGGTCCTGGTAACCGGCGCTGATCAATGCGGATTGGGTAATCAACACGGCCGCTGCCGCTTTGCTGGCGCCGGCGCCTTCGCCTGATGGTTGGAACCAGTCGCTGGGATGTTGTGGGGAGAAGTCGCGACCCGCCAGCAGTTCAAGGCCAAGCGTTTGTGCCGCGTCATAACCCACGCCGGCATAAGCCATCGAATCCAGTTCCTGCTGCTGACCGGGAATCCTGATTTGGACAATGCCGGCATTCTGCTTTTCCGTTAGATCGATATCGACCGGGGTTGCCGAGAGCACACCGGGGATTTTTTCCAGCGCACGGAACAGGCCAAGAGAATTTTGGGCGAAGGTTTTTTCCGTTTCCACATTCGATACTTTCAGGCGCGCGGTGCGAGCGTACCCCACCGGTAGATTGCGCAGGAAATCCAGTTGCAGGTAGACGGTCGCGGCGGCGATGATCAAGCCGATTGACAATGCGGACTGCAACACCAACAGCGATTTGCGCACCGAAACCGCGGTTTTCCCATAGGCGAAATCGCCGCCGAGGACGCGGTGCGCGCTGAAGGAAGATATAAACACGGCTGGGTAGGCACCGGCCTACACCCCGACGCCTAGGGCCATGCACAGCAAGGTGGCGCCGTATTGACTCCAATAATGTGTTGTCAGGTTTCCATCGACCAATTCATTGAGGACAGGCAGGGCCAACTCCACCAATACCGAGGCCAATAGGGCGGCCAGCAGCGTCAATAGTACGGACTCGATGAGGAATTGAATTCGCAAACGCAAGATGTTTGCCCCCAGGGTCTTGCGCACGCCGACCTCTCGGGCCCTCAATCCGGCTTGCGCAATACTCATGTTGATGAAATTTGAAGCTGCGATCAGCATTAACAGGAGGCTAAGGGCGATGTAGATGTGGACACTGGTTTGTGATCCGCCGAGTCTCATGTCATTGGGCAAATTCGGTGCCAGGTACACATCCCCAAGCGCTTGAAGGCGGATCTCGACGGGTTCCTTCTGGCCTGGAAGACGGTTGATAAAATCCGCTATTTGGCTGGCGATTGCCGTTTTGTCCGCATCCTTTGTAAGGCGCAGATAGGTGTAGGCATCGCGCCGGTACAAGGCGGTGGAAAATGGTTTTGCCGCCACCAGCGAATTAAAGGCGAAGTGGGTGTTTTTCGGCAGATCCGCGAATACCGCGTCAACCTTCCAGTCGTGCGTCTGGCTCTTCAATATCCGGCCAACCACCTCGTCTTTGCCGAACAAGCGCAGCGCCTCGGAGGCCGACAATGCAATGGTGTCCGGTTGGTTTAGAGCCTGGTCCAGGTCGCCCTGTAGCACCGCAATGTCGACAAAATTCCTGAGATTTCCGGTTGCGGCGAGGGGATGTTTCAGATTGAAATAATGGCCGTCCACGTTCACCTGTGGGTCGATTTTCGAGTCTACGCTCACCAGGCCAAACACATCATCAACACCTGATAGTGTTTTCAAAAACGGGTACATTGCTGGACTTAGCTGCGCAGTGCTGACGTCCCAGTGTGGCGAGTGAATTACCACTCGCAGGGTATGTTGCGCATGCGGCTGGAATCGGTCGTAGGAACGCTCGAATTCCACGTGGAGGCTGATCAGCAAGGCCGCCGCCATCCCGATCGCCAGTCCGCCGATGTTGATCAGGGTGAACTGACGGTATTTGAGCAGATTGCGCAGTGCGGCGATCAGGTAGTTGTGAAGCATGCGGGTTATTCCTCTCTCGGTGGCAGCGCCGGGTGAGTTTGGGGGACGGCGCGGGTGTGGCCGGAAAATGCGATGGCCAGCGTTAAACCGGTGATCACGCCAAGCAGGCGAAATTGGTGGTCTTCCCGCGCGTACAAAGCGCGATCGCGCGCCTGCGCATAGTCACGCTGGACGGGCCGGGTAGGAAAGAATCCGGGTCACACTCGGTCGATTGAGGCTAATGAAGCTGCGCGATCCCCGGTGCCCAAGCGGACGAGAAGGTGCTGGGCTGCGCTGGGTTTCAGTTCGAAAAACGTGGCTGCGCGGCCTTCGCGCACGGAGCGAATACGCAGGTCGGCAACCACACCGATGACGATGACTTGCCGGCCATCGGTACGGGATGTCCTACCGATTGCCGCAACAGGCGAGCCCGGGCCGAGCAAGTTTACGCCGCCGTGGCCCAGCACCACCGGCCGGGGGGGCGAATGGGCATCTGCGGTCATGTCAACACGATCCGCCGCCCCGTTACACAACAGTCGGTCCGCCAGTGGCTCCAGGCCCAGGGTGCGGAAATAATCATGCCCCACGGCAATGACGTCCACGTCAAAATCGTGTCCGTGCGCAAAGGCGAGATTGGCTTGGGAGCCCCTGCGGCGGTGCCACACAGTGGAGCCCGGCTGCGATTCAAGGGTTTTTGCCCTGCGGGCAAGCCACGCAGCAGGCACGCGTATAGTGGCTTGCGCTTACGCGCGCCGCCACTGTACGCGTATTGCGTCTGCTACGCCGGCTCTGCCTGGCGTGCGCAAGCTTACCGGCACGGTCGCCCGGCATTTGCCGGGCTCCCATGGGACTAAAAAAAGCTTCGATTCTCGTAAGGCTGCGTTTTCTGGAGTCTCTGGAAAGGGTATTCATTGCAGGCCGCCTAATCCCGTGGTGCCATGGGCTCGGTGTAGTAACGAGTGAGAACAATGGCTAGCAGGGCCGTGGTGACCAGCATGACCGTTGGCAGGCTGCCGGCATATGCACGATCACCCACATTAAACAGATTCCATGCGAAGTTCATGCTGATGTGGAGGCCAATGGGCACCCACAAGCTGTTCCAGCGCTCAAACAACCATGTAAACAGCAATGCGCCCACACTGGTTATCAGCATGGTCATGGCATTGTCCGTGAAATTTCCATTTGCGTCGTAATGATCGGCTGCAAAAAATATCGCTGGGAGTATGGCGGCAGGCCAGAATCGCCAGCCGGCAAATTTTCTCAAGAATCCGAATGCCAATCCTCTGAACAGCAATTCTTCTGCTAGTGGCGAAATCACCGCCAAGAACAAAACTTCGAAGAACACCATGTCAGCGACATCGAATCGATAGCCGAATACCAGATATTCCGGTAGGACCATCAGTAAAAGCACAAGTACTGCACGGCCGCGGGGTGTTCGCACGCCCAACGCGTCCAGAATCGTTTTTCCCGATCCGTGTAGCACAATAATAGCCACGAGACCGACCAGAACAATCTCCACCAGACTGAAATAGGTCAGAGCAAAGTAATAGGGATGGGCCTCGCGAATTGCGGAGTATCCAGGAATAAGAAATGTCCATAGTTGACTGTATTGTTCCGCGACCAAGGCCAGCAACACGACCATAATCGTAGTGGAGGGTTTTGGAATTGACATAGACTCCTCATTGAACGTGTGTGTGAATCGGGGCTTGCCATCGATGGACTGGTAACTACGGCGCGCCCGGCCAGCCCACTCGCGGCGATCAGCACATTGACCAGCGATGCGACGAAAGGCGATAAAAAGCGCAGGGTGGGGTTAGCCAACGCAGCGCATTGCAGGGTTTTTTTTCAGCATCCATTATCATTCCATCCGCAGTGCCAACGTTGGGTGCGTGCGGGCCACACGCAGTGCATGGCTGGTAACGGTGAGCAAGGCTACAATCAGTGCTGTGCCGCCCGCGGCGACAAAAGGCCAGGGATCCAGCGGGATTCTGTAGGTAAAGCCTTGCAGCCATCGGCGCATGAATAATGCTGCGATCGGTGTGGCAATCAGGCTGGCTATGAGCACCGGTTGGGTGAATTGCCAGGCCAGCAGTCGCAGGACATCGCGCACCCGCGCGCCGAGTACCTTGCGCATTCCGATCTCACGACGGCGACGTTCCACCGCGATCGCCGACAGACCAAACAACCCCAGCATGGCGATGATGATGGCCACCGAGGCCGCGGTGGCGAAACCTCGGCCCCGCTGGTGCTCCGCGGCATATTGTTTCGCCATTTGCTGGCTGAGGAAGGTGCGATTGATGCGGGTTCGTGGGGCCATTTCGTGCCATACCGCTTCGATGTTCGAGACTGCGGCGTCGCGTTGTGCCGGGTCGATCCGGATCAGCAGGCGTTCGATGGCGCCGACGCGTTTGAAAGGCGTCTCGGCGGCCAAAAACAATGCGGGCCGTAGCGGTTCACGAAAGCTGCGTAAATGGATATCGGGGATCACGCCGATCAGGGTCGCGGCAATAGGGCCACTGCCGTCCAGATTTGCGTTGTAGGGGCTGCCCGCAGTCTGGGTGCCGGCGTCCAGACCTAGCCGCCGGGCGGCGGACTCATTCAATACAATGCCCGCCTTCCGGTCGGCCCCTTCTCCCGCCAGACGATCCTCCGGGTGGCTACGCGAAAAAACCCTTCCGGAAGAGGCCGTTATACCCAACAGATCAAAATAACTGACCTCGACTCGGTACACCTCCACCGCCACCTCGGATCCGCCATCGATCGGTTTCAGTCCAGAAATCATCAGCGATCGATCGCCCGGCGCGATGGAGGTCATGGCGATGTCCTGGACGCCTGGTTTGCCCAACAGCGCGGACTCTATGCTGGCAAGGCGCTGTGGCGGCAAGCTCTGATCACCCCACACTACCATGACATCATCTGCATCGAAGCCCAAGTCGGCGTGGCTGATGAATTGGATTTGACGATAAACCACCACGGTACCGGTCATCAGCACCATGGCGGTGACAAATTGCAATCCGACGAGCACGCTGCGCAGGCGGTTTCCCATGGTGCCCGGCGCCAGGTTGCCGTGGATTAATTGCGCTGGCCGGTACCTCGAGGCGAGCCACGCGGGGTAGGCTTCCGCAAGCACTGCAATGAGCAGGATTAGTGCGGTACCATAAAAAATCAGCGTCGGCCAGGTCACCACGGATTCGGCCAGATTCACGCCGACGAGGGATTCAAACCAGGGGCGCAAAAGGCCAAATTCCGCCAGCCCACCGAGCAAGCCAAGCCAGGCGACCAAAAAGGCTTCACAGAAAAATTGGGCGGCAATGTGGCGCCTGGCGGCACCGAATAATCGCCGCAGGGCGATTTCCTGGAAGCGCCGAAAGGATTGGGCAAGTGACAGGTTGGTAAAGTTGATCGCCGCCATTATCAGTATGGCAATCCCGATCGCGGCCATGGCGAGCAGGGTTTCCAGATCGGCTGCCTTTCCGGCGCGGCTCGCCAGCAGGCCATTCAGGTGTATGTCGGCAATCGGTAACGAGCTAATTTGCAACGGGTCTTTCGCACCCTTTTCGCGTGGGAATACCAGCGCGTCTCCCTTGGATGTCAGTTCCTGCAGACGTTTGTCCAAGCTTTCCATGTCGGCATTTTCAGCAAGTTTCAGATAGATCCGGTTGCCCATGGCTGCCCATTGCGCAGGCGTGATCGCGTCCCCTTTGGCGACGCCGTCACGAAATGGCACCAGTGCGTCCATGACCAGATGGCTGGTTGCTGGCAGGTCAGCAAACACGGCGGTGACCACGTAGTTCTCACCGCCGCGGCTGCGGGCAGTGCGACCGACGATTGCTTCGTCGCTGCCGAACAGCTTGCGCGCGTAGGATTCACTTACCATCATGGCGTCGGGACGCAACAGCGCCGATTGCGCCGAACCCGCGACCAAGGGCAAGGCAATAACGCTTAGAAAATTCGCGTCCGCCCGCAGCACTCGACCCTGGATGGCCGTTTTGTGATGCACAAAAATGAGTGGCGACGGACCCGGCGGGCGCTTTCCAATACCTCGGGTATTTCGGGGACACCTTTCTTGAAGGCGCTGCGCATTGCGTCTGGTCCGCGAAGCATCCGGATCGGAGTTGAACCCCCAATCTGAAGGTCGATTTGCACCCCGCGAATGCGCTGGTAGTCCGGTATCCAGTGGTCATAGGAGAGTTCCTGCCATACGTAGGTGAATATAAGCAGGCAAGCGCCTACACCCAGCGACAAGCCGAAAGCGTTCAGCAAATTGGAAGCTCGCTCGCGTCGTAACACGCTTCGAAGAGCGGAATGTAGGGTTTTGCTTAACATGAATATTCACCTGCGCAATGCGCTTCATTTCGGACTAGGAGTCTGTCGGATTTAGGGGCTCGTAGCGGGGAATGTGGATTCGAGGCAGTTTGGATGATCGTTTGAGGAGAATAGCCGTAGCCATTTGACGAAAAGGATCATTCAAAATGACCGAATTCCACATTTGAGCAGTAGCGCATCCTAAATCCGACAGACTCCTAGATCGCCTCGCGGATGGACTCGGTAACCACCTGGCCATCGAGCAGGTTCACCGTGCGCTTGGCGAAATCAGCGTGGCTGGGGGAGTGGGTCACCATGACGATGGTGGTGCCGTCGTCGTTCAGTCCCTGCAGCATGTGCATGACTTCCTGGCCGTTGGCGGTGTCCAGGTTACCGGTCGGTTCGTCGGCCAGGATCAGGTTTGGCTCGGCCACCAACGCCCGGGCCACGGCGACGCGCTGTTGTTGCCCGCCGGAGAGTTGGCTGGGGCGGTGCTTGGCTCGGTGGGCGATGCCCATGCGATCCATGACCGCATGGGCGCGGCGGCGGCGATCGCGTCCCGAAACTTTGTGGTAGAGCAACGCGAGCTCGACGTTTTCCCGCACCGTCAGTTCGTCGATGAGATTGAAATTCTGGAAGATGAAACCGATGTTGCGCTTGCGGATGTCGGCGAGCCGGCTCTCCGGGTAACCGGCGACGTTTTCATCCAGGAAATAATAGGCGCCGTCACTGGGGCCATCGAGCAGCCCGACGATATTGAGCAAGGTGGATTTACCGCAACCCGACGGGCCCATCACGGCCACGAATTCACCGCTGGCAATGTCCAGCGACACCCGGTCGAGCGCGGTAGTTTCCACTTCATAGGTGCGATATACCTTGGACAGGTTCTCTAGTTTCAACATGTTGTTTCCTCGCTTGTTATGGCTTCTCAGTTCAGTGCTGATCAATAGATTGTTTACTGCGATTCAATTGCTTACGGGTTTGTACTTTCTTGTTGCACGACAAGAAAGTAGCAAAGAAACCTGCCCTGGCGTCTTGGCCTTCGGCTGCCCGGAAATCGTACTTTCTCGTGGGGTCGCCCAGCATCCGCCGGGCTCCGCAGACATTGCCACTCGTTTTGACCAGTGGCGGCAGGTCACTGCGTACCGCGGCACTTTGACGTGGGAGTGGGGCTTGCGCTTGTTGGTGTTTCGCATCACTGCTTGTCGAATCTGAGTCGGTCCATGTCGGTAAAGCCGCTGTAGGGGCTGGTGATTACCCGTTCGCCTTGCTCCAGGCCTTCCAATACTTCGATAAAGCGTGCGTTTCTTCGGCCGAGGCGCACGTTGCGCTTGACCGCCTGGTGTCCGTCCGCCGCTACCACGAATACCCAGTTGCCGCCGGTGTCCTGGTAGAAGGCGCCATTGGGAATGAGCAGGGCCTTGCTGGGATCACCCAGGGTCAGGCGTGTTTGCAAGGTCTGTCCGCGACGAATGCCTGTCGGTGTGGCGTTCACAAAGGTCAGATCAATCTTAAATTGACCGTCGCGCACCTGTGGATAGATTTTCGCCACGCGCAGGGCGTAGTGCGTTCCCTCCACGACCACGTCCGCTGCCTGGCCGATATCCATGCGCGGCAGGTAAAACTCATCGATCAGTGCGGTGAGTTTGAAATGATCCGCGTCGTCGACCTGGCCGAGGCGTTCGCCGCGCGCCAGCGACTGACCGATCTCGACCGAGAAGGCGGTGAGTTTGCCGGCTACCGGTGCACGCACGTTCAAGCTCTCTAGGTTCTTGCGGGCAAAGGACAAGTTTTTGCGCAATTGGACGGTTTGCGCGTCCAATTGCTCCACTTGGGCCTTGCGTAGTGATTCATCGCTGGCTTGGGCCTCCAAAGTGACCGCACGCCGCTTTTTGTAGTAGTCGAGTTCATCTTCCGTGGCCTCCAACTCCTGCTGGCTGATACCCGCATCCTTGGCCAGCGACCGACGCCGCTCCACCAGACGGGTCAGGCGGGTGATATTCCAGTCGATTTCCACCAGGTCGCGTTTGTGTCCGAGGCGATTCTGCTCGAGTTGCAATTTCAGCGTATTGAGGTTATTCAACTGTTCGGTCACCTGGGCCTCGCGGGAGATCACATCGAGTTGCAGGCTGGTGTTGGACAGGCGTACCAAGGGTTGATCGGCCGTCACGCGCGCGCCGTCCTCGACGAACACCTGTTCCACGCGCCCGCCCTCGATGGCATCGAGAAACACGGTTCGCGCCGGCGTTACCCGGGCGCGTACCGGGATGAAATCCTCGAAGGTGCCCAGGCTTACTTCGGACACGGTCAGGGTTTCCGCGCCGAGCCGCAATGAACGTCCGGGTTCAGGCAACAAGACGTACCAGGCGATACCCGCCAACAGCAAGAGCGCCAGCCCAACGGCGGCAGGGCGCACCCAGCGCGGGAAGCGACGCTCGATGCGCCGATCCATGGCCACCCCACTGGCGGATTCACGCGGCGTTTCAAGTTTGCGCAGGTTTGAGCTCATTCATGTTCCTGATTTAGTGGTCGGGTAGATTGCCGCTCAGATCAAGTGAGCAAACACCGTGCCAAAGAGAAAGACCCGCTTACCTGGCGGCTTGTGGAAATATCATGGGGAAATGGAGTGTCCGTTTTCGGACACTGTTGTACCGTTTCCGGTCAGTTGGATTCACGCGGAGCCAACCAGCGGGCCGGCAGCGTCGCTTCGGTTTTCACCCCATTGGCCGGCTAGACCGGGGAACGTCCTTGATTGAAGTGGACTTAGTCTATAAGCTTAGTCCAGACCGTCATACAGCCAATGGAGCCGAGAATGACCACCGTTGTGAATATTCACGAAGCCAAGACTCACTTTTCCAGCCTGGTGCGACGCGCCCACGACGGTGAGGAAATTCTGGTTGCGAAAGCGGGCACGCCCTACGCGAAATTGGTGCCGTTGGAGCGTGCCGCGGATCGTAGCCCGGGGCTGCTTTCCGGGCACCTGGGGGAAGCATTTTTCGAGCCACTGCCCGAGGAAGAGTTGGAGCGTTGGGAGCGGTGAGAATATTGCTGGATACCCACGCCTTCTTGTGGTGGCTGTTTGATGATCCAAAGCTGTCGCAATCGGCGCGTGAATGCATTCGGAAACGGGGCAACACGATTTTCGTCAGTGCAGCGTCGGCGTGGGAAATTTCCACCAAGCACCGGTTGGGAAAGCTTCCGGAAGCTTCAGTGGTGGTTACACAGTTTTCCCGGCTGCTAAAAAGGGCGGGCATGGAAGCGCTGGACGTAAGCGTAGAACATGCACTGCTTGCCGGTACCCTCGCCATTGCGCACTGCGATCCCTTTGACCGCATGCTGGCGGCTCAATCGCGCCTGGAAAACTTGCCGCTGCTGACCCGCGATCCGGCGTTGGCGATGTTCGATATCGATTTGTTGTGGTAGCCCCGGCGGAGTATGGAGAGGCTAGGGTGCGGTGCCCCGGCCAGATCCAGAGATTCCGGCGGCAGGGCTGGTGCCGACGCACCAGCCAAGTGCATATCAAATGGACGTCATGCTCACCCCGAAGAAGAAAAACCTTCCCACCGGGCTGACCGGGAAGGCGAGTTCGGTGATGAAGGGTTTTTCGTCGCTGAGATTGTTCACGCCACCAAAAATTTGAATCTGTTCGCTCCAATCGTAGCTGAAGGAAATGTCATGGATGGTGGTTTGGCTGGAAATACCGGCCGGACCGAATATGACATCGGCGGTCTCGATTTCCACCGATCGCAAGGCTTGTTTGCCGAGGTATTGGGTTTGCCAATTCACGCGAACCGGGCCGCGTCGCACGCTGGCGTTGATATTGCCCGCCCATTTCGGACGTTGAAGTTCACCCAACTCCGGGTCCTTGGCAGTGGGATCCGACGGGTCGAAGAAATTGTTGAGTGAGTAGACCCGTGTGCCCGACGCGCGAATCAGGAAGGAATACTCTTCCAGGTCGAATTCGTAGGTTGCGGTGAAATCGATGCCCTGCGTTTCCAGGGCGGCGAAGTTTAGCTCTGTCTGACGAAGGAAATTGAAACCGTGAAACTGTGGCGAGTTGGGTTCGTCGTTGCGCGCAAACAGATCACAAAACTGATTGTTCGGGTCAATCGAATCGAAGCAATTGTTGACGATATCTTGCGCGGATACCGACTGAATCGCATTGCGAATTTGAATATTCCAATAGTCCACGGTCAGGCTCAGTCCTTCGCTGAATCTGGATTGAATGACCACGCCCACTGTATAGGTTTTGGCCTTTTCCTCGCGCAGGTTTTGATTGCCGCTGGTCACGCCGACGAAGCGTGCTGTGAGGGGGTCGACGAATCCCACGGGAATCCCGGCGGCCAGGCAATTGGCGGCGCGGATCGGACCGCGCGGGTCACCGATGGCGATGAGCGCATCGATTTCGGATTGGTCGCAGGGATCGATGGGCCGGAAGAAAGCCCCCTGGTCCGGCGAAAACAATTCCTGGATATTGGGCGCACGGATGGCGACCGAATAGCCGCCGCGGAAGCGTATATCACGGATCGGTGTCCACGTTCCGCCGGTTTTCCAGGTTACTGTCTGGCCCACGGTGGAATAGTGCGAGTAGCGGATGGCCGCATCGGCGGTGAGTTCCTCGGCAAACGGTGCATCTTCCAGCAGTGGCACGGAGAATTCCGCGAACAATTCCCATACGTCGAATGAACCCCCGGAGTCCTGAATCAGCGAGCCGGAATCAAACACCAGTGAGCTTTGATCGCTTGGATTATCGTTGACCAGCGTGCCCGCATCGATGTTCGGAGTGGTGACCGGCGCCACGCCGCGCACCAGGGGGTCAAACCTCGAACGACTGATTTCGTCACGGTATTCGCCGCCGAAGGAGAAGCCGATGGGGCCGGCGGGAAGGGTGAAGAAGTCCGCGCTATCGCCGGTTACCGTGGCGAGTATGTCAACTTGCTGCGTAGTGAATTTGTTGACTACGGTTTGGGTGAAGAAATCGATCGCATCCTGGCTGATCGCACCTCGACCACCGAGCAAATTGGCCGGTCGGCAGCTACCGTCACCGGGGTTGAAGGTAAAGAAACCCGGTGAGGCTGCCGGTATGCCGAACGGAGTAGTGGGCGGTGCGGTGGGGTCGATGTCCGAGCGGCAGATCGGTTCCCCGGTCACGGGATCGGCGATCGCGTCTATAGCCGCAAAAAAGCGATCGACGATCACCCGGTTTCGATCCCGG
>Ga0114931_10008880_pt1 | contig 12117 bp, 8 predicted proteins | sample 2SBtaG_FD_89579 | JGI IMG/M metagenome (GOLD analysis project Ga0114931, IMG submission 89579) | Deep subsurface microbial communities from Kolumbo volcano to uncover new lineages of life (NeLLi) - 2SBTROV14_V59a metaG | ecosystem: Environmental > Aquatic > Marine > Volcanic | place: Kolumbo...
CAGGCCGATGAAAAACAATAACAACAGAGAAAAATATCGGATGGAATGGATGCGCTTATTCATTGCCTGCCTTGTTGTGATCAAAACCGCGTACTGCCCGTGTGGACTATAACAAACGTGGGGAATTTGTCTTGTCAGGTTGTCATTAAACAAGCCACACAAAGACAAAAAAGGCCCATCCCGCAGGATAGGCCTTCTTCTTTAATACGCCAATATGGCGTCCCCAAGGGAAGCCGATAGATGGTCTGTTTTTATTAGGTGCCTGAAACGAACGCTAAAGGTTGCCGCCAAGTTTGGGCGTAAAATTTCATGACCCCGCTGCTCAAATAACTTGACCTTGATGTTGCCACTCGATAAAGCCCGAAAAGTGATGACTGGATAGGATCTCCTGCGACAGATATCTTTTCGCAGGGAAATTCGTATAGATGGCATCACAAAACAGCAGATGGACATCTCCCATCGAATAGCCCATATTTAATCAAATTCGTCACTTTAGATGTGCGATGGAAATACTCAACGCCAGTGATGCCAAGCGTGAATTCGGCGAAGTCCTCATCAAGGCACAGCATGATTCCGTTGGGATCAACCGGAATGGCAAAACCGTCATGAACAAATTACGGAAACGGGTAAGTGGCTGAGCAATGACAAAGAACACTTCTGACCCTTCCAGTTCGACAATCTATCCGTGATGGCCACAGGCTACACCTCAAGTTAGGATACAAGAAGTAAATTCAACCAGGTAACAAACCAACAAAGCGTGCCATCAACAACCTCTTTCAATTACGTCACTGCAGAAAAAGCCACTCTTTACCGGGCGGTGATGCGGGCATTCGCTGCGGCAAAGGCGCATTTCATTGTCCATCTGCGTCCAGAGGAAATCATAGAACGACTCGGCGCCGAGAGCGATTGCTCGCCGGAGGAGATATCGTCGGCGCTTGAGCAGCTGGTCGCATGGGGAAATCTGCTAGCGCAGCCTGATACCGGTCGCGTGACCACGGTGGAGGATTTCTACCGCGCCCGCCATCTCTACCAACTCTCTCGCCAGGGTGAAGCTGCCGAAGCGGCACTGGCTGTCTTCGATGAATTGTTAGGTCGCAGTGGGGCCTTGCAGGCGGTAGCGCTGCGAGATATTCGTGACACCCTGGCCGCCATCGAACAACTCTGCCACGAAGCAGCGCCGGATGCGGGACGAGCGCATGCCTTGCTGCGCGATCTCAGCCGGGTGTTCGAAGATCTGGCCAACAATGCCCAGGCCTTCATGGCGGGCCTGGGGCGAACCCTGGATCTGCGCAACATCGAGCGCGACGCCTTTCTAGCCTACAAAGAAAAGGTCATCGACTACCTGAAGCGCTTTGTGGGTGACCTGGCGGTGCTTGCCCCCGACATTGCCCAACTGATCCGCAACCTCGACGGCTCCATCGAAAAACTTTTGACCCTGGCGGCCACGCGTGAGGCCGAAGACCTGGCGCCCGACATGGCGCTGGATGCAACAGAGGATACAAGCACGCCACAACTGGAACAAACGCTGCAACACTGGCGCGGCCACTGGCTGGGATTACAGGCCTGGTTTATCGGCGACCAGCACCACCCCTCCCAGGCCTCGGTGCTACAATCCAGCGCCCGGCACGCCATCTTGCTGCTGCTGGAAGCCGTGGTGCGCCTGAATGAAAAAAGACTGGGCCGTAGCGACCGTTCGGCGGACTTTCGCACCCTGGCGGGCTGGTTCATGCAATGCGATGACGATGGCGAGGCCCACCGGCTGTGGCGTGCCGCGTTTGGCCTGACCGCGGCCCGGCATCTGAGCATTGACGAAGAAACGCTGACGGCCCGGGAACAGATACCCGTTGCAAGCCAACGCTCCTGGTGGGACGCCCCGCCCCTCACCGTTAACCCGCGCCTGCGCGCCACCGGCAGTTACGCCCGCCGTGGCGCCGCGGCGCAAATCCGTGACCGGCGCAAAGAGAAGGCACAACTGGCCGACGAGATCGCCCGCGAGAGTGAACAGGCGCGCCAGGCGCGTCAGCATCTGGCCACCGGCGAAACCACCACGCTCAGCGCCATCGGCGAGCTGGACGAAGGCAGTTTTCGTTATTTTCTGCAACTGCTGGGCGAAGCGCTGGCCGCCGCCGAAAATACCGAAGCGGGGATCCACACTACCACCGGCGACGGCGCGATAGCGATCGAAATGAACCCACTAGCCGCCGATCAGCGCGCCGAGATCCAGACCCCCTTTGGCGTCTTCTCCGGGCGGGATTACCAAATTCGCATCACCGACCTGGAAGCCCGCACATGAGCCTGGCCACTGACCCGCATCTCTTTGATGTACTCGAACAGAACCATCGCGACGAACAGCAACGCGCATTGCGCGTCCTACTCGCCCGCCCCATGCTGCCGCATAGCGACCCGGCCTATCCCCTGGTGCGCAAACATGCCGACACACTGCGCCAGTGGCTGAATCGTGAGACCGGCTGGGCGCTGATGGTAGAGGATGATTTTGCCCGTCTGGCCAAACGTGTCGCCAACCCCCGCGACACCACCCGCCCCGCCCGCTTGAACAAACCGGCCGGCGCACCTCCCTTCAGCCGCCGCCGTTACGCCCTGGCCTGCCTGGCACTGGCTGGACTGGAACGCGGCGAGCCGCAGATCACCCTCGGCCGACTCGGTGAAGCCATCCGCCAGGGCGCCGCGGATCCCGACCTCAAGGCAGAGGGACTGCAGTTTTCCCTGGAAGAACGCAACGAGCGCCGCGACCTGGTGACCGTGGTTCGACTGCTGCTTGAACTGGGTGTACTCAGCCGCGTAACCGGCGACGAAGACGCCTTTGTCCATGCCCAACAGGACGTACTCTACGACGTCAATCGCCGACTGCTCTCGTCGCTGCTGGTGGTGAGCCGCGGCCCGTCACTGGTAGAGAGTGAACTGGAAGGGCAGCCGCCCGAGACAAGCCGGCTGTCACAACGCATTGCCGCCATCACCGAAACCTTTGTGCCCGACACCCCCGATGCACGCAACACCGCATTGCGCCGCAGTCTGACCGCACGCCTGCTGGATGACCCGCTGGTCTATTGGGACGAACTCAGTGAAGAGGAACTCGCCTATCTCACCAGCCAACGCCCTCACATCGCCCGACGTATCCGTGAAGCCACCGGGCTTGTCGATGAGGTCCGCGCGGAAGGAATGGCCATGGTCGATCCCACCGGCGAACTGAGCGACGAACGCCTGCCCAGCGAAGGCACCGAAGGCCACGCCACCCTGTTGCTGGCCGACTACCTGGCCGCGCAGCGCACACGGCAATCGCTAGAGACGCTATACACAAAGATGCGAGGCTGGATTGGCGAGTACAGCCGCTACTGGAAAAAGGCCGTGCGCGAAAACGGCGCCGAAGTCGAACTGTGCCACAAGGCACTGCAACGACTGAGTGCGCTGCGCCTGGTGGAAATCTTTGATGACGGGGTTCAGCCGCTGCCCGCCATCGGCCGCCATGTGTTGGGTGAAACCACCATCGCCGGCGCCACAGCAGATTCTGCAAAAGACACGCAACAATGAGCACGCCGGAAATCCAACTGCCCCGCCCCAACAAAAACCGCTGGCAACCGCTACGGGCCGGGCTGGTGGATATCTTCTATTACGATTACCAGGAGTTCTGGTTTCGTGATGGCCGCCTGCTGTTGCGCGGCAACAACGGTACCGGCAAATCCAAAGTCCTGGCGCTGACCCTGCCCTTTTTGCTGGATGGCCGGGCCATCCCCAGTCGCGTCGAACCCGATGGTGACGCCCAAAAGCGCATGGAGTGGAACCTGCTGATGGGCAACCGCTATAACGAACGTACCGGCTACAGCTGGCTGGAATTCGGCCGCTTGCGCGAGGACGGCACAACAGACATATTTACCCTCGGTTGCGCCATGAAGGCGGTCAAGGGACGGCCATTGACCACCTGGTTTTTCACCACCGGGCAGCGTGTCGCCCGGGACTTTTCCCTGCTGGACAACAACAAACGCACCCTCAGCAAAGAGCGCCTCAAGGAAATGCTGGGCGAACATGCCGTCATCGAACAGGCCTCCCGCTATCGGCAGGTGGTCGATGACAAACTGTTTCAACTGGGCTCCGAGCGTTACGATGCCCTCATCAGCCTGCTGATCCAGTTGCGCCAACCCCAGCTCTCCAAACGGCCCGACGAAAAGGCGCTCTCCAGGGCGCTGACCGAAGCGCTGCCGCCACTCGATCAGGGCATTCTTGGCGATGTGGCCGACGCTTTTCGCAACCTGGAGGCCGAACGCCAGGAACTGGAAGGATTGCGGCAAACGGGGATGGCGGTAGATGAGTTCCGCCGTCACTACCGTCAGTATGCCCGCGTTGCCGGCCGCCGCCGCGCAGCAAGTGTGCGTAGCGCCCAAAGCCGCCACGAAAAAGTGAGCAGCGATCTGAAACAAACCCAGATTGCACACCAGACCGCCAAGGAGGAGGAGTCACAGATTCTGACGCGGATCGACGAGACAAAAACAGCACTACAAAAAGCCAGGGCGCGCGAACGAATATTGCAACAGAGTCCCGAGATGCGAGACGCCAACACCCTGTGTCAGGCGGAAGAGCGTACCAGAGAAAAACAGGCCGAGCTGACCACAATAGAAAATGAGGCGCGGCAGCTTGACCACGAACTAGAACAACAAAAACAGCGCATCGATCAACAACGCAACAAGGTCGAACACTCCACCGCAGAGATCAACAAGCGCAACACCCAACTGGCAAAACTGGCGGCAGCACTGAGACTCGATAACGAACACCAACGCCTGACAGCACCGTTACAACTTCCCAACGGTGGTAAAACGACCGACAGCACTGATCCGCGTATATCGACGGCAGAGCACGCCATTGCACGGTTGCATCAACGCCGCGCAGAACAGCTCGAGCATATCAACCGTCTCAACCAGGCCGTTGAACAGGCCCATGCTCATCACCAACACGCCCAGGCCCAGTGGCAGCAGGCCAGTGATCAACTGGAACGTCTGGCTGAAGAACAATTGGAGGCGGAAACCGCCGTCGAAGAAGCCGCCGAAACACTGGTCGAGAGATTTCGACACTACTGCCACGAGCTGACCGAGCTGCCGCTCAGCGATCCCGATGCACTGGCAGAATCACTGCGACTCTGGACCATCACCTTTACAGGCCTCAACCCTGTAACCCATGCATTGACCACGGCTTTTGAGACCGCCAGCCACCGCCTGGCCGACGAAAGAGCAGTGACAACACAACAAAAAGAGCAGCAACAGGCCACGCTGGATGAACTGCGTCGGGAGAAGAAGCGCCTGGAAGCAGGTGAAGCGCAACAACCACCGCGGCCTTACACACGCGAAGACCCATCATCCCTGAAGAGCCGCCAGAATCGTCCGGGTGCACCATTGTGGAAGTTGATCGATTTTCAAGACACAGCACCCGCGCCATTACGCCCCATCGTGGAGGCGGCGCTTGAGGCCAGTGGTTTACTCGACGCCTGGGTCACGCCGGATGGCGCGCTGCTGGATTCGCAGACCTGGGATACGCTGATCGTCCCCCACTCGCCGGCGCCACAGAATATTGCGCAGTTTCTCAAGCCCGCGGTGGATCGTACCAACTCACAGGCCGATGCCGTCAGTGACGCCGTATTGAACGCCCTGCTGGCGGGCATCGCCTGGATCGATGAGGGCGGTCAGTCAGACCACGGCGCATGGATCGATAACCGTGGCCAATGGCGACTGGGGCCACTGCAAGGCTGCTGGCAAAAAGATGAGGCCGAATATATCGGTCATGGCGCACGCGAAGCGGCTCGGCAGCGGCGCCTGGCCGCGCTGGCCATCGAAATCAGCGACAGCGAACGGCATCTGGCAACACTGCAACAACAGCTCGAGCGGCTGGCCGAACGAAAAATGCAACTGGATGAAGAGTGGAAAACGGCGCCCGACGATGAACCGTTGCGCCAGGCGCATCAACACGTCGCCACACTGATCGCGCAAAAACAGCAGCAGGAGACCATGGTAGCGAAAGAGGCGCAACGACTCGCCGAGGCGCAAAGCGCATGGGAAACGCAGCGCGAGGCGCGTGATCAGGCCGCCACGGATCTTGATCTGCCCACCGCGGCCACAGCGCTGGCCGAGCTTGATACGGCACTCAATGACTACCACGCCGAGTGCCAGGGTTTTTGGCCCAGCCTGCGTCACCACTGGGGGCAGCTCGAAGCACTGCTGCAGGCACAACAATCACTGACACAGGAAAAACAGCGCCTGGAGGAGAAAAAGCAACGACTCGCCGGGGCACAACGCAGCAGCCGCGAAGCAGTGACTCATCGCGATACCCTGCGCGAAACACTGGGTGAGGCCATCGCCATCGTGGAACAGAAACTGGCCCGGGCGGGTGAGCAGATCAAGCGACTGGAAACGAATGAAGAGCAATTTCAAAATGCGCGTGTCAACACCGCAAGGCAAATCGCCTCTGCCGCCACCGCAGTCGCAAACCATAATGAGGCGCTGCTGGAACTTGGCAAAACAAGGCGTGAAGCCATCAAGCGCCTGCGCCAGTTTATCGACCTGGGACTGCTCGACACCGCGCTGCCGGAGCACGGCGAAGAAACAAGGGAAGGCGAATGGCCCATCGACCACGCCCTGCACCTCGCACGCCGCATGGAAAAACAACTGCAACAGGTAGACGACAGCGACAGGGCGTGGCAGAACCAACAACGCCAATTGCACGAACGTATCAGCGAACTGCAAGGCGCCCTCTCACGCCATGGCCACGAAGCCAGCGCCGAACAGAACGATGACCTGATTGCCGTGCGGGTGGTGTTTCAGTCGCAGCGTTGCGATACGGAAATGCTAGCGCAACGCATCGCCGCCGCCATTCAGGATCGCAGTGAACTACTGGATGCCAAAGAACAGGCGTTGCTGGAAGAGCACCTGGTCAACGAACTGGCCAGCCATCTGCAAACCCTTATTCAGGAGGCCGAACTCACCGTCATCGCCATGAACAAGGAGCTGGAGTCTCGCCCCACCAGCACCGGCATGAAGCTGCGACTCAAATGGAAACTGCTGGCCGACGGCGAGACATGGCTCGATCACACGGCGCCCGATGGACTCGCCGTCGCCCGCAATCAACTGCTGCGCCAAAGCGCCGAGCTCTGGTCGCAGAAAGATCGCAACGCCGTCGGTACGTTTCTCAAGAAACAGATCGATGATGCGCGCCTTGCCGAAGAGAGCATCGCCCTGCAGGAGGTGATGGCGAGGGCGCTCGATTACCGCTACTGGCATCGCTTCGTGGTGGAGCGCTGGCAGGATGGCGAGTGGCGTCCCGCCTATGGCCCCGCCTCCGGGGGTGAACGGGTGCTGGTGGTCACCATCCCGCTGTTTGCCGCCGCCTCCAGCCACTACTCCAGCGCCGGCCCTCATGCCCCCCGCCTGGTGCTGCTGGACGAGGCCTTTGCCGGTGTCGATGATGATTCGCGCGCCAAAAGCCTGGGGCTGCTGGCCCAGTTTGACATGGATGTGGTGATGACCAGCGAACGTGAGTGGAGCTGTTACGCCGAAGTCCCTGGCGTCGCCATCGCCCAACTGACCCGCCGCGAAGGGGTGGATGCCGTGCATGTGGGCCATTGGTGGTGGGATGGCAAACAGCGGCAGCGCGCCGAGGAACGGATTCCCGACCTTGAGGTGCAGCAATCACTTTGGGAAACCCCGTGAGCCAGGGCATTGATGCTAACGTTAATTCAGCCCGCCTGAAACGTCTCTTCGATAAACCCGAACTGGCACGCCTGGTGGATCGATTGCAGACCCGCTTCGAACGTGACATCGACAGCCCGACACTCACCCTGCCCGATCCAGAGCTGGCCGAACGCAAGGCCATCACCTCGCTGCTGGGACGTGCCATCGGCAGCGGCCGCTCCATCCGCATCAACATCGCCGACCTCGAAAACATTATCCAACGAGCAAAGCTGGCCCCCGATCTGCGCTCCGCCGTGGAACGACTGCGAGGTCCATTAAAAAATCTGGCCAATGAAAAAGCGACGGCACAACAGACATGGCAAATCGTATTCGTAACCGTAGAGAAAGAAGCTACGCAACTCGGTATCAAATCGTGGTTAGACAAACTACGCCAGGGCGGCCTGCTCAAACGCCTGGCTAAAGGCGATGCAAACAAGGCAACCATACTGTTGCAGCAAGCCATGAGTGTTATCCGCCAACTGCCCGGTCAAGGACAAACACTAAGCACACTTGCCGCCAATGCGCTGGGCGATGCCCATGCCCTGGATACAGGTCGCCCGGTTGCAACGCTGGTCAAAAGGGCTATCCAGCAAATCGGGCAAACAGATGAGCGAAATTCAGATAATCGAAACCCAGGCAAACAAAACAAGGATCAAAAAGAGAACGAACGTGAGCTGTGGGCCAGCGCCGGGATTCTGGTTGGTGGAGCAATCACCAGCACAGTCCTGGTGCTCAATCTAACTGTGTCAGGCGACTCGCTTACCGACAACATCATTCATCAAGCCACCCGGCACGGACAACCCCTGTGGCTAACCTTGCGCCAATTAGTGCGCGATTCAGCCCAATGGCAAGTGGACGGTCGAACGATTTATATTTGTGAAAACCCCGCCGTGGTAGCAGAAGCCGCCGAGCAATTCGGCGCCGATTGCGCACCACTCGTCTGCACCTATGGCCAACCTCGCGCCGCCGTCAATCATCTGCTCAGTCAATTACAAAACGCCGGGGCCGAACTGGTCTATCATGGCGATTTCGACTGGCCAGGCATCACCATCGACAACGGCATCATGCGCCGCTTCGGTGCCAAACCCTGGCATTTTGATGAAGCGGCTTATCGTCATGCCGCGGCAGCAGGAAAAATGGAATTAACCGGTAAAGCCGTTACCGCCGAATGGGATCCCAAACTTACCCAGGCAATGAAAGAAAAAAAGATCGCCATTCCAGAGGAACGGGTGTTGGAAATATTATTGGAATCACTTCAGTAACACTCAATCTGGCAAAGGAACGGATGTCGTGACAAAAAGAAAATCTGTGGCGAAAAAACGCGCGCCGCGTCGTCGTATCGATCCGAAAATTACAACTCGTAATTATCTGGAAAAACTCAGCAAAAAAGAACTCATCGAATTCATTCTGGAGATTGCCGGCAAACATCCTCAAGTCAAGAAAAAACTCTCGGATCGAACAAACATCGCAACAGGAAATATAACCCGGATCACAACAGCCATTCGTAAGGATATTGAAGCACTGGAACCCAGCGGATATAGTTACGATGATTTCAGCAGTGATGACTTCGCCCCAATCCACGAACGCCTGGCCAGGCTGCTCGACACGGGTCATCCCGACGAGGTTGTTGAACTGGGTGTTGACTTCATCAAAATCGCACCACGGCGATATGAGTACGACCATTCCGACGACTGGGGAATCAGCTGCGGTATAGAGAACTGCCTGGAGGTCATCGTAAAAGCACTTACCCTTTCATCCCTGTCGCCAGCCGAGCAACTCGTTTGGTATATCGATGCCGTCATGGATGATGACTACTGCATCTTTAGATAATGTGAAAAACATCACCCAAAACAAGCGCTATAAAAAAGATGATTGGGCCGAAGTACGCACTGTTCTTGAAGAGAGGCTCGAACAGCTGGCGGATCTTGATGGAGCCACCAAACGCACAGAATATTATCAGCGAGAGCAACTGGCACGGTGGGTTGAAACCGCCATGGAAAAGAGCGGTAATAAGTGTGACGCTATCGACCTGCTGAAACGGGAAATACCCTTCACCCACTGTTATCCCCAACTGGTCACCGCACTACTCAGTGCCAGAGAGCGCGAAGAGGCCCGATCCGGCCAAACCGTCCTCATCGCCTCACCATGGATCACCATGAAGGCCATCAATGATGATGACTTGGCGATGCTCGTGACGGCAGCCGTCGGACAGCGTGGAGCCCAAGTCTGGGTCGTTGTCGATCGCGAACTCTCCACGCGCCGCCCCGAACATCGAGGAAGGGAAGCGCTGGAGATCCTGCGACAGGCGGGTGCCACCATCTGTGCCGTCAACAACATGCACAACAAGACGCTGATCAGCGGACCGTCGGAAATCACCGAGGGGTCATTCAACTGGCTGTCGGCCCAGAGGCAGAGAGGCGACAGATTCATCCGCTACGAAGCCTCCTGGCGGATCGCCGGCGCCTCAGCAGCCGGTGCCGTACAGTCGGCGTTGGATGAGTTCGCCAAGCTCGGTGTTCCTCTTTGCGTTTCGGGTACCGCAGAGCTTATCGCTACATAGCTGCCCCGCACATAAACACAACATATTTGAATCACCCATGTATTTCACATAAAACAACGGCGCAAATGCATGAATTTTTACTTAAATTGTTGCCAAATGCGCCTCCCGGAGCTATATTTCCCACTGAGGCAATCACTATGAATCGTTTGGAACAACTGAAAAGACACCTGCGCCCCGGTCGCGTGTACCGGCGTGCGGATCTCGCCCAGTGGTCGAAGAGCGTTGACCGGCATGCGCGTGAGCTGGTCGATCAGGGCGTGCTGCAAAAGCTCCGCAACGGCCTCTACTACTATCCCAAGGCCTCGGCTTTCGGCCGGGTGCCGCCCGACGAGAAGGAGCTCGTCCGCACCTTTCTTAAGGAGGATGACTTCCTTCTCACCTCCCCCAATGCCTACAACGCCCTGGGCGTGGGCACCACGCAGCTCTACAACTCCCGCGTGGTCTACAACCACAAGCGCCATGGCCGCTTCACCTTGGGCGGCAAACCCTTCGAGTTCCGCAGGAAGCCCCGTTTCCCCAGGCAACTGACGGAAGAGTTCCTCCTCGTGGACCTGCTGAACAACCTGTCCGAACTGGCGGAGGATCCGGCTGCGGTTCGCGAGCGGGCGCGGGCCAAGGCGAAGGAACTGAACGCCGACAGGCTCCAGCGCGCCGCGCGGGACTACGGCAAGGTCGCCACCCGCAAGTTCTTCGAGCGGGCGTTGTCACGTGCCGCCTGAATCCCTCCTCCATGAGCGTGAGGATTTCGGCGACCTGATCCGCATCGTCGCCGATGAGCGCGGTGTGCTGCCGGCGCTCGTCGAGAAGGACTACTGGATCATGCACTGCCTCTATGGCCTCGGCGTGCAGGGTTTCGGCTTCGAGCTCAAGGGCGGTACCTCACTGTCGAAAGGGTTCGGCATCATCCAGCGCTTCTCCGAGGACATCGACATTCGCATCGACCCCGCCTGCGCCCCCTTTGAGGTCTTCACCGCGGCGAATCAAACCAAGAAGGCGCGGCACATCGAATCACGGCGGGAGTTCTACGACTGGCTTGCGGCGAACATTCACATCGACGGAATCGTCGGCGTCACCCGCGATCACGCATTCGATGACGAGAAATACCGGAGCGGTGGAATCCGTCTCCATTACGAGAGCCCCTTTGACCATCCGACCGGTCTCAAGGAAGGCATCCTGTTGGAGGTGGGCTTCGACGACACCACACCGAACATGCCCCGGACCATTTCCTCCTGGGCCTTCGACCGTGCCGCCAAGGCAGGCGTCGCTGCCCGCGACAACCGCGCCGTCGACGTATCCTGCTACCACCCCGGCTACACCTTTGTCGAAAAGCTACAGACCGTCTCCACCAAATTCCGCCAGCAGCAGAGCACCGGCAAATTGCCCCCAAACTTTCTGCGCCACTATTACGACCTCAGCCAACTGCTGGACCATCCGGAGGTGACAGCGTTCATCACCACCCCGGAATACCATACCCGCAAGGAGCAGCGGTTCAGGAAAGACGACAAGCTGATCATCGCCGAAAACGAGGCGTTTTTGATGTCAGACTCGGCGACCCGGGAGCAGTACGCCCTTGCCTACCAAGCCACCGCGCCCCTCTATTTCGGCAGACAACCGGACTTCGAGAGCATCATCGAGAAAATCGGGAAACAGATCGACAAACTCTAGCCTGTTCCCCACGAGCCAAACTTCATCACTTCCCGCTCTTCGTTCCCCCCCTATGTCAGGATAGTTGTCGCCTCTAATTTTCAGTTAGAGGTAAGTAAAAATGAGAGCAAGATTTACTCAATCATTTAAAATACAAGCCGTTGAGAAGGCGCTTGAACGAGCTAATGG
>Ga0114931_10008881_pt1 | contig 12115 bp, 9 predicted proteins | sample 2SBtaG_FD_89579 | JGI IMG/M metagenome (GOLD analysis project Ga0114931, IMG submission 89579) | Deep subsurface microbial communities from Kolumbo volcano to uncover new lineages of life (NeLLi) - 2SBTROV14_V59a metaG | ecosystem: Environmental > Aquatic > Marine > Volcanic | place: Kolumbo...
TAATCAATAATCCGGCTGTCAAATGGGAAAGATTAAATGAGCTTTATGACTTGGTTGAAAACAATCCCACAGCTTTAGTTGAATGTACTGGTAATATTAACCCTCCTCATGCTGTTCTTTTTTGGACAGAATTAGCTTCTTTTACACCACCTATAACCGTTATGAATAAAATTAGTAGTTTGAATGGAAACTGGGATTTGCAGGATATACAAAATGCCAACAGCATAAGGAACGGTGAAAAAATAAATCAAGCTTCTTGGCTACTTCTTTTGTTCTTAGTTTTTGCTTTGAAAACAAGAGTTATGTTGATATAATGACTGTTTTCAAAGTGAAAAATAAGGACAAAAGAAGTAGCCAAGAAGCCCGATTTATTTATTCACCGTTCCATAGCATTATAGCATCGTCCATTTATCCTTGAAAAATTTTTAGTCTATGAAAATAAAAGGAATGCTCAGTCTCCAACAACTCCGGGAAAAAGTTGCAAACGAGGAAATTGAAACTGTCATCGTAGCATTTGCGGACCACTATGGCCGCTTGGTAGGCAAGCGTTTCGACGCGGAATTCTTTTTGGGAAGTTGTGCCAAAGAAGGCACTCATGCCTGCGACTACCTGCTAACCACCGACATGGAAATGGAACCCGTTCCGGGCTACCAATTTGCTAATTGGGAACTCGGATATGGCGATTTTCATTTGAACCCGGACCTTTCAAGTCTTCGAGAAGCCAATTGGTTAGACCGAACCGCTTTGGTCATTTGTGATGTGGTCAATGAAAAGACGCACCAATTCACCGCCGAAGCCCCCCGTTCTATTTTGCGGAAGCAACTGGAAAAAGCGAAAAAAACCGGCTACGAATGTTTCGCCGCTTCGGAACTGGAGTATTATCTTTTTGAAAACAACTACCGGCAGGCTTTTGAACAAAATTATCAAAACTTGAAACCCGCCGGATGGTATTTGGAAGATTATCACATCCTCCAAGGTACCCGCAACGAACATTTTACTGCTACAGCACGGCGGCATCTCAAACTTTCGGGCGTCCCCGTCGAGAACTCGAAAGGCGAATGGGGCTTGGGGCAGCACGAACTGAACATCCGCTATGCCGAAGCCCTCGAAATGGCAGACCGCCACCTCATTTACAAACAATGCCTCAAAGAATTGGCTGACGCCAAAGATATTTCGGTGAGCTTCATGGCAAAATTCGATGCGGAACGGGCGGGTTCGAGTTGCCATATTCACCTGAGTTTGTGGCAGGATGGGAAAAATACTTTTGCAGGCAATGAAAAGTTGGGCACCCTTGAAGGGAGCGAATTGTTTCGCTGGTTTTTAGGCGGTTGGATTTCATACGTGAACGACGTGATGCCCTTCTACGCCCCCACTGTAAATTCTTACAAACGATACGTGGACGGTTCGTGGGCACCGACTCGCTTGGCGTGGAGTTACGACAACCGCACCGCCGGTTTCCGAGTTGTCGGACGAGGGCAAAGCCTGCGCATCGAATGCCGCATCCCCGGCGCGGACTGCAACCCCTACCTCGCTTTTGCCGCTGCCCTGGCATCGGGTTTGGAGGGCGTCAAAAATAAAATCGAACCGCCGGAATGTTTCGAAGGCGATATTTATGCGGCGAAACATTTGCCCCGCGTGCCTTATACCTTGAATGAGGCGATTGGGCATTTCGAAAAAAGTGATTTTGCGAAAAAAGCCTTCGGAAAAGAGGTGGTCGAACATTATGCCCATCATTTCAAAACGGAACAGTCGGCTTACAATCAAGCAGTTACAGATTGGGAAAGGAAGCGATATTTTGAGCGGATTTGAAAAAGGAAAGGATAAAATTTCGATGATGGTGATTATTATTTGGTTGGCAAACTTCAATCTGAGTCTGCACCAGGGTCAAATTCAAGCGCCGATTGGGGGTCTTTTAAATCCGGTACATTTTTATAAATATCCGCCATTTTTAAACTTACCCCGATGGATTCCAAGGGAATCACTGCTTCAAGTCCAATGTAAGTTTTCATTCGCCAATCGCCTTCTTCCATTTTATACAACACATCCACAACGGGGGGTTCCTGGTCAACTAAGACGTATTCTCTAAAAGAGGGCAAGGTATTATATTTCCTGAATTTACCCTTTCGGTCATAGCCGCTCGTAGAGTCAGAAGCGACTTCGAAAATCAGGACAGGATTCAGGATAGCCTGATTGCCGCTTTTATAAGTTTCCAACTTCCCACTAACGACACATGTGTCTGAATAAACACTTTGATTGATGGCAGGCAGGAAAATTTTTTGGTCACTGTCAAAGACTTCCCAGTCTAGCCCCTCCTTTTCAACAATTATACTTAATCTGGTAGAAATTTTAATTTTTATTCTGTTGTGATTAATGGTGCCTCCGGGCATAGGTATGATTTTTCCGTTTTGAAATTCGCTTTTATAAACTGCCTTTTCTTCCAACTCGAAATATTCTTCGAGTGTATAAGTTTTCTTTTTTACCTTTTCTAACATGTCTGCTGCCATAATATCTAATTTTGAAAACCAGCTAATTTTTGTTTCCTCAAATATCGCCCTCATTTTATTTATTCACCGTTCCTTACCGTTCCTAATGGGAGAATAGTGAAAATAAAAAATTTGTAACTACTTGCCACCCTTTTGACCAAAAGTGTATTAAGTTGGCGTGGGTAAAAATAAATTCAACAGATTGAAAATCAACCTGCTAAAGCAACTATAAATTGCAAAAGGTGGCACTTTTGCAGGTATTTATAAAATAAATTCGTGATGATTAAAAAAAAGTCCACCGCGTATTAAGAGCTTGTTTGGAGGTCGCTTTTGGAGATAAAAAGCGACCTCCAAACAAGCTCTTAATCTCGGTGTAATCCATCAAACTTGCCATTCAAACAATTCGAAGCCGATTTTACGTTTCCCTTTTTGCCTGAACGTAGGTCCGCCATTTTTCAAGGCATTGACGCATATCTTCCGGCAATTCGGAATCGAAAAAGATTTCTTTCCCCGTAGCCGGATGCACGAAACCCAACTCTTTGGCATGGAGGGCTTGGCGAGGCAATATTTTAAAGCAATTGACGACAAACTGTTTGTATTTTGAGTAAATCGTTCCCTTTACGATGCGGTCTCCACCATACCGTTCATCATTGAATACCGGATGCCCAAAGTGTTTCATGTGGACCCGGATTTGGTGCGTCCGTCCGGTTTCGAGTCGAAATTCAAGGAGGCTGACGTAGTAAAGCTGTTCCAAAACCTTGAAATGTGTCAAGGCCCATTTCCCACTTTCCCCCTCCTCGAAAACGCACATTCGTTGGCGGTAGCGCGGATGACGACCCACAAATTTTTCAATGCTACCCTCTGCATCTTCCGGTTCTCCCCAGACGATTCCCTGGTAGCGGCGATGAACGGCATGCTCGAAAAACTGCCGGGCAAGATGCGTCATGGCAAAGTCGGTTTTAGCAATCACCATCAAACCCGAAGTCTCTTTATCGAGGCGATGCACCAAACCTGGCCGGCTCTCCGGATTGCCGTCCATCACCGGCAAGTTCTTGTTTTTGAGATAAAAAGCCAGAGCATTAACTAAAGTATCGCGATAATTGCCGGTGCCTGGATGAACTACCATCCCGGCAGGCTTATGCAGCACCAACAGTTCTTCGTCTTCATGCCGGATGTCCAGGGGAATGTCGTCGGGAATAATTTGGAAGGCTTCATCTGAAAATTTGGGAACTAAAATTTCAACCCGGTCGCCGGGTTTCACTTTGTAATTGGCCTTCACAACTTTGCCATGCACCGTCACCGCGCCTGCTTTCACCGCGTTTTGTATTTTATTTCTTGAGGTGCGAAACATCCTGTCTAGCAGGAACTTATCTAAACGCAATGGCTCCTGTCCCGGGTCGGCGATATAATTTTGTTTGTCGAACAAAACTTTTCCGTTTTAATGAAAATGGCTGGATGTTAAAAATAGAATTTTTCTTTGAGGTTTTAAAATCTGATTTCTTAAAAAAACCCCTGAGTTTTATGCCTTCAATTTGTTTATAATTTCCCTTCTGGATATCCCAGCTAGCGTTATTTGTGAATTTCGTATTTTTAGCGCCAAAATTTCTTCGGGTTTGATTTTGGCTTTCTCACGCCTCACGCCATTGAAATAATTTGCTTCCATTTTTTTTGCATCCCTGCCTCTTTTGATAGTTTGGATGTTGCAAATATGCGGAGAACTTTTGGATTTGAATTTTGGACACCCTACCCAATAGGTAAAATTTGGGAGTTCGAACTTTAATAATCCTGGGTGGATAAACAGAAACATTGGCGTTATTAGAGCTTGTTGGGAGATTGGCTTCCGGTAAAAAATAGACACTTTTCCCCTCGAACCCCAATCTCCCAACAAGCTCTTATTCGTCGCCAAAAGCATCTTCGATTTTTTTCGCCAACACCCTCGCATGTTTCTCTTTGCTTTCAAACGACCACCCGGCCACATGTGGCGACAGCACCACATTTTCCGCCTGAATAAGGTGGTGAAAAGCGGGCGGCAATTTTTCAAAACTAAAATCCTCGAATGAAGTCTCTTCGTACTCCAACACATCCAAAGCCGCGCCGCGCACTTTGCCTGATTTCAAGTGCTTCGTCAAGTCGGCGGTGTTCAAAACCAATCCTCTTGCCGTGTTGATGAGAAAGATGTTTTTTTGAAAATTTTGCAAAAAAGAGTCGTTAATAAAATAGTGGTTATCAACCGAATAAGGAATATGGATGCTCAAAATATCGCTTTCTGTAAAGAGTCTTTCCAACTTAACTTCCTGCGCAAATTCGTCGCCATAGCCGTTTTTAAATTTATCGTAAGCCAGCACGGTAACTTCAAAACCTGCGAGTTTTTTTGCGAAAGCAGCCCCCATGTTTCCATAACCGAGAATGCCCACGGTTTTGTTTTTGAGTTCAACTGCCCGGTTGCCTTCCCGAATCCATTCCCCGTTGCGAACTTGGCGGTCTGCCCGGTTGAGGTTGTTTAGCAGGCAAAGCAGCAAGCCAATCGCATGTTCGGCAACGGTGTCTCGGCTGCCCTCCGGTGAAATCAAAAGTTGAATACCTCGCTTCCTAGCATGCCCGGCATCGATGTGTTCCAAACCAACGCCTTCGCGAGCGATGAAAGCCAGGTTTTTTGCTTTTTCCAAGAAGGCTTGGTCAATTCCAAACCGACTCCGCATCACTATTCCGAAGTATTCGTGAATCTCTTTTTCGACAATTTCTTTTGGGTTGGTGAAATCGAATTGGCATTCAAAACCTAATTCCGATAATCGCTTTTCGAGATAGGGATGCGCCTTGTTGAGGAAAAGAATTTTTCGGAAAGGAGAAGACATTGCAAATAATTTTGAACGGGGAAAAATCGAGTTTAATACAACGCATCAACGCATCAACAAAATTTTCAATAAGCCTTCGCAAACAAAACTCTCCTTTTGGAAGGCTTGCCGCTTAAAATACACTGCCCCGCCTCCTCGACATTATCATTGGGAATGCAGCGAATCGTCGCTTTGGTCAGTTCTTTGATTTTTATTTCCGTCTCCGTCGTGCCGTCCCAATGTGCGGAAATGAAACCGCCTTTGCCGTTCAGCACCTCTTTGAATTCCTCAAAATCGACGACGGAAATAGTGTGTTTTGTCCGATAATCCAAGGCGCGTTGGAAGAGGTTTTTTTGAATAGCATCGAGCAGTTGAACGATGTAATCGGCGATGCCGTCCAAAGGTTGGAAGGTCTTTTTTTTGGTATCGCGGCGGGCAACTTCCACCTGTCCTTTTTCCAAATCGCGATTGCCGATACCCAAGCGAACAGGAACCCCCTGCATTTCGTGTTCTGCAAATTTGAAGCCGGGGCGTTTCCTCCTATCGAGGTCATATTTTACAGAAATCCCTTTTGCTTTCAGTGCCTTCATCACCTTCTCTGCCGCTTCATTTATTTCTGGATTTGGTTTCGGAATGGGAACAATGACCACCTGAATTGGCGCTAGTTTTGGAGGAATCACCAAGCCGTCATCGTCCGAATGCGACATTATCAAGCCTCCCATCAGCCGCGTGGAAACGCCCCATGAAGTAGCCCAAACGTACTCCTCTTTGTTGTTTTCATTTAAAAATTTGACATCAAAAGCTTTCGCAAAATTCTGCGCCAGGAAGTGCGAAGTACCTGCCTGCAAGGCCTTCCCATCCTGCATCAAAGCTTCTATGGAGTAGGTGTCTTCGGCACCAGCGAAGCGTTCATTCACGGTTTTCACTCCTTTAATAACAGGCATCGCCATATATTCTTCTGCAAAACGGGCGTAAATATCTAAGATGCGGAGGGTCTCTTCCACGGCTTCCTGTTTGGTCGCATGTGCGGTATGTCCTTCCTGCCAAAGAAATTCCGCCGTTCGTAAAAACAAACGAGTGCGCATCTCCCACCGAACCACATTTACCCACTGATTGATGAGCAAAGGCAAGTCTCGGTAGGAATTAATCCAATCTTTATAGGTGTGCCAAATGATGGTCTCGGAAGTGGGCCGAACAATTAATTCCTCCTCTAACTTGGCTGTCGGGTCAACAACAACGCCGCCGTTGGGGTCATTCATCAGGCGGTGATGAGTGACCACGGCACATTCTTTGGCGAAGCCTTCCACATGTTCGGCCTCTTTGCTCAAAAAACTTTTTGGGATGAAAAGAGGGAAGTACGCATTAACATGCCCCGTTTCTTTAAACATTTTATCCAATTGGTCGCGCATTTTTTCCCAAATAGCGAAACCATGTGGTTTGATGACCATGCAGCCTCTAACTGCTGAGTTTTCAGCCAAATTAGCCTTCTTAACGATGTCAATGTACCATTGAGAGTAATCTTCCGAACGTGCCGTAATTTCTTTTGCCATTTTTGTAAATTGATTAATTAAAACCCTGATTGGCAGGGACTAAGATTGCAGTTGTTTTCTGAAAAAACCTTGTTGTAAATAATGGAGCCTTGTAGCAACCCGATAATCAAAGGAAGTGTTTATTGGTTGCATTCCCAATTGGGTTTGTTCAAAAAAAAGCGTCGAAACCAGCATTTAAGAGTTTCTTAAGGGTTCGTTTTATTGACTTTTCAACTACAAAAGTGTTTTTTTTAAAACTTTAACAGAAAAAAAAACGCTTTTTAATTGCCCATTAACAGAAAAATTGGCGCAAAAGTAATAAATTCGGGCTTGCAACTTGTAAGAGAGTTTGAGTAATTACTTTTTAAAATCAGTTCCTATGAAAAACAATAAATTCTTAGCGTTCCTGCTATCGTTCCTAATTGTCGGTTTTGCAAAGGTCACATTTGCTCAATATGATGATTTGTATTACGAACCCGATACGGATGACGGATACTACGATGCTTCCTCTTATGATACGGAAGATTCCTACGCCACCGATGAATATCAGGTCAAGGATTCCGATTCTTACGATAATGACGATTACGATTATTTCAATGATTACAACTATTATTACAGTTCTCGTATTCGCCGCTTCAATCGTCCAATCTACGGGTCAAGTTTTTACGACCCTTTTTATGTTGACTCCTATTATTACAACCCCGCTTCTTATCTTGGCCGCAGTTCTTCGGGATTGACCTTGTTAATATATGACAACAATTTTGGTCCTTCCTACGGATTTGGCAGCCCCTACAACCGGTTCAATAGTTTCAACAGTCCGTTTTATGACCCATTCTATAGTCCCTTCAGTCCTCGTTATAGCAGCCTCTCTTTTTATGGTGGCAGCCCGTTTTACGGCGGCAGTAGATTTTATGGTGGCAGCCCATTTTTTAGTGGATTGGGTCCCTGCATTTCATATGGAAACGGATTTTCTTACCCTACGGTGAATACGGTGACGACAAATAATTATTACGGACCCAGAAGAGTGGGTTCTAGTCCGACCAACAACAACAGAGTAGGAAGAAGAGGTTTCACAAACTCTAAACCTGCTGTTGGCAATGCAAGTCCGGGAAAAGTGACGAGTGCTTCAACTGCCCGTACAGCAGAGACGCGCAAAGCCGTCGGCGGTTCGAATGCTGATTCCGGCGCGTTTGATTCGGGAAGAACAAGGAATTTACGAAATTCGGGAAACGACAGAATAAGCAAGAAGTCAACTGCTTCCCGAACGCAACAAGCCACTAAGGAATATCGCACTAGCAGTACTCCTTCCACACAAACCAGCAAAAAAAGGCGCGGTTTTTTCAGCAGGGCTTTCGGAAATGGTGATAGCCAAAGAAGCAGAGGATATGAAAATTCCGACCGTTCTTCCAGGTCAAGGGGCTATGATTCTTCTTCCAGGTCTTCGAGAAACGGCAATACCCGGTCTTTCAATAATTCCCGAAGTAGCAGGTCCTCTTCTGGAAGCTACAACAGAACAAGAAGCTATTCCTCCCCTCGAAGTTTCAACCGGGGTAATAGTGGCAGTTCCCCCCGAAGTTTCAATCGGGGCAGTAGCGGCAGTTCCCGCAGTTCTGGAAGTTTCAATCGGGGCAGTTCTACCCGGAGTTCAAGTGGAAGCAGCCGGGGTGGCAGTTCTTTCAAAGGAAGAAACAACAATTAAGTTGAATGATTAATTGACAACCACATTAAAAGGTGGAAAAAGTGGGTGGATTTGATACGAAATTCCACCCACTTTTTTATTTTCCATACTCCACGCGCAATAGTTCGGCATCTTTTTATAGCCCCCTCATAATCAACGAGTTGAAATGCCGAGACAAATTCCGTAAACCGTTGATAATGAAGGAAGTTTAAGCATTGGTTTTACAAGAACCGATGCCTGCCGAAGTATTGATGCAGGCTTTCCAACCCATTTGTTTACAATAAAAATTAAAAGCTAATGAAACGCATCCTATTAATAACAATACCTTTCTTTGCTGTTGCATTTTTGAATGCCCAATCTATTAATGATGCCATCCGATATTCCATGTTTGAGGTAGGCGGGACTGCCAGGACGGTCGGGGTAGGAGGTGCAATCGGAGCTTTAGGAGCAGATTTTTCGGTTTTGAGCACGAACCCTGCGGGTTTAGGGGCTTATCGCCGGTCGGAATTTGTTTTTACGCCTTCTTTGCTGTTTTCCAACGTTACTTCCAACTTGGAAAACGGTGGTGCCGGAAGTTTTGACCGGGACAAAACGAATTTCAATTTTAACAACGCGGGATTTGTGCTTTCCAGCCGCCCTTTGAGTTCAAGTTGGCACACGGCCAATTTTGCCATTGGTTTTAACCGAACCGGCAACTTCAACCAAAGTTTTTTCTACGAAGGTACCACGCAAGGGTCTATCACCGACCGCTTTCTTGAATTGGCAGATGGTTTGGCACCCAATGATTTAGACGGTTTTGAGGCTGGCTTAGCTTTCGATGCCCTGGCAATTTTTAACCCCGGCCAAAACCAAAACACCTTTTACGTCAATGATTTTCAGCCGGGTGAACAAGTTGACAAATCCCAATTGGTGAGAAGAAAAGGCTCCGTCAATGAGTTGGTTCTTTCTTTTGGAGGCAATTACAAAGAAAAATTGATGGTAGGTGCAACTGTCGGCATCCCATTCCTGAATTTTGAAGAAACCAAAACGTACACCGAAACGGATAAATTGAACCAGAATCCGGTTTTCAACGAATTGACCTTTGGCGAAAAACTAAAAACGGATGGGGTAGGTGTTAATTTCAAATTTGGGTTAATCTATAAATTGAACAAAATGTTGCGTTTTGGCGCTGCGGTACATACGCCCACCTATTATAATTTAAACGATAAATTCAGCACTACTTTAAGCTATGATTTTACCGACCCCAATGTTAGCCCCGTGAGTGAACAATCTTCTCCCGAAGGCAATTTTGATTACAAGATCAGGACTCCTTGGCGTCTTATTGGAAGCGCTGCTTTGCTCGTAAAAAAACACGGATTCGTCAGTGCTGAAGTAGAATGGTTGGATTACGGAAGCGCTAATTTCAATTTCAATAATAGCAGTAGCAGGGCAGATATTGAGTTTGAACAGGATTTGAATAATCAAGTGGACAATCAATTAGGAACTGCCCTCAATGTTAGGCTTGGCGGAGAGTTTGTTTATGAATTATATAGATTTAGGGCAGGTTTTAACATCAGTGAGTCTCCCTACAAAGGGGATAACTCCACCAATAGCGCTTTCAGCTTGGGTGCCGGTATTCGGGAAAAGACCTTTTATATTGATGTAGCTTACAAAAGGGCGATTGTTAATACAGATTATATTCCCTACGTAGCGCAAGCTTCTCAGCAATTGGTAAAAACCGAAGATGAGCGGAATAAATTGATGATGACGGTTGGAGTTAAATTTTGAGTGCAGAAGAGACCTATAAAGTCCTGAAAAAATGAGTGGGGCTTTCCCTTTTGAAAAACTACGATGATTTTGAAGGAATATTAAAGCGTTCTCGATAGCTGTCAAAAGCAGGGCCGTGTTCCTTCCAATTGAAACCCAATTCAGTGGGAGTGTAAGAATGAACGCCATATTTCCCTTTCGGCTGAAGGAGGCAAAATTGTTTCATGCGGGCTTCTTGTTCCGGCTTTAGTTCAAAGCCGAAATAGTCATAAATTTTGCGGACGATTGCCATCGGTTCGGAAGCAACCTCGCTGTAATGCAAATCCAGAAAACGCTCTTCGCCGATCTTTTGCCTGATATTCGTTAGCCGGTCCAAAGCCTTCGACCAATCCTTGACAATCCGCCCCGCCTCTGATTTTTTGGGCGAATGGCTGAAAACTTTTCTAAGCATCTTTATTTGGCTGGCATTGGAAGCTAGGGCTGTGATAGGTTCACGGTGGGTTTGGATAAAGCGGGCTGCTGGATAAACTTCGAGGAGCGCTTCCACAAAAAAGGTGTGCGCGGGGGTCTTGAGAATCCACCGTTTGCTTTGATTTCCAGCTTGGAAGTATTGAAGATGCTGGAGGAAGGCGCGGTGTTCCCGGTAAGCGAAGCGATTGTCGCTTTGGTGCAACCACCGCCAATAGGAAGGCACAAAGTGCGTCCGGTGGAAACGAACGCTTTGAAAAGAATGGCTTAAAATCGAGATGCACTCCTGCGGATAGTTGGTCACAGTACGGTGGATTTTCCGGTATTCGGGGGCAAGCCGCCCGAACCATTTTAGCCTTTGGGCTACTTTTTGAATCCGGGGGGCGGTTTCGTTGGTTCGCTTGGGTTGAAGGGATTCCGGAGAAGGTATCATCGTCTCCCAGGTGAGAGGGACCCGGTTTGCCGGGTCTTGACCAAGTAAACGGTGGAGGAAGGTCGTACCGCAGCGGGGAAGTCCGATAATGACGATTGGGTCTTCAAAGGTTTCTTTTGCTATTGCGGGGATGCGCTTCCGGTTTTCCACGAGTTGCAGGCGGTTGCTTAGAAGCCGTAGCGTGTCGGCACGGGTGACTATTTTTCCCAGGGGAGAAAGTTCTGCTTCCTTCCGATAGGCTTTTATCAAAACGCTGAATCCTTCCCGAAACCGCTTGTCGCCGAAATCGTATAGTCCGGTCGCTTTGCAGGCAGCCTCCAGAAGTTTTTCTTCCGCCAAGTTGATTGTTTCAAAACCGAGACGGTTCAGTGTTCCAAGCCCTTTGTCTGCCACTTCAAATACACGAGACCAACCTAACTTTGTGCTCATAATTTCTGTCGTTTAAATTCGATTGTTTTTTTGTAATAAACCGGCATGTTTCATTTACAAGCGTTGCTACCGATATTCCATCCCTGACGGGACTTTTGGCACGATTTAAAATTGCGCCCCAAGAAGGCAAATAGAATATTTAATTAATTGATTATCAATTATTAATAAAATATAAACATAAGAATAAGAATAAGTTGGGTGCAATTGGGCTTTGTCCCCCTTATTTTTGAATTAGTTGGTTATCAGGGATTTATGAATTTTTAAAATATTTCAATTAAAAACAAATACTTCAAATAAAATTTTATAATAAAATAATAATCAGTTATTTATAATTTACGAATTTAAAAAGGGGACAAACCCCAATTGCACCCGAATAAGTTCGTATAATTTTGTGTAAATGTTTAATTTAGTAATGCTGAAAAAATAAATTACGGTTCTTGTGTGATAAAAGTGAGTTGATTTTTTTCACAAAATCAAGCCCGGATTCTATAAGACAACTTCGGGATTTTATCGTTGAA
>Ga0114931_10008882_pt1 | contig 12112 bp, 12 predicted proteins | sample 2SBtaG_FD_89579 | JGI IMG/M metagenome (GOLD analysis project Ga0114931, IMG submission 89579) | Deep subsurface microbial communities from Kolumbo volcano to uncover new lineages of life (NeLLi) - 2SBTROV14_V59a metaG | ecosystem: Environmental > Aquatic > Marine > Volcanic | place: Kolumbo...
GGGAGATCGAGGGCGGCCTGGCCGACCAGAGCACCTACCGTCCCGAGGACGAGCCGCTCTGGCAGCAGTACAACGGCAAGGCGCCCGCCTACTTCGGCCTGCCCACCGCGAACCTGCGGGAGTTGGCCGAGGCGATGGCCGACGACCAGCGCTTCGTGGACTGCGGCGTGAAGACGGTGTTCGAGGGGCTGACCCAGCGCGAGGCCACCGATCAGGACTGGTCGGAGCTCTACCGCTACGAGACGGCCTTCGAGGACAGCGGGCTAAACGTCCGCGCGCTCGTCAAGAGCATTGTGATGTCGCCGGAGTACCGCGCCGGCGCCATCGAGGACCCGGACAAGGCCCAGACCATCCCGGTGGTCAAGATGGTGTCTCCCGACCAGCTCTCGGCCATCGTCTACGACAAGACCGGCTACAAGTGGAGCTTGAAAGGCTACGATGCGCTGGCTGACAACCAGGCGGGCCTCGCGGTGTTGGCCGGCGGCATCGACAGCCGGTACGTGACCACACCGAGCCACGACCCTTCGGTCGGCATGGTCTTCATCCAGGAGCGCCTCGCGCAATCCGCCGGCTACTACGTCGCGAACCACGATCTCGCCGCAGGGCGGGAGGGCGACGCGATCCTGCTGAAGTACGTGACCTCGGCCGACACGCCCGACAGCGCGCCCGAGGCCTTCCGGACCCAGGTCGAGCAGCTCTACCTGACGCTCACCGGGATCCCGCTGGCCGAGGACGCCACCGAGCCCGACGACCTCATGGCGCTGTGGAAGCAGCTGTATTCGGTGGACCGCTCTCCGGTGGCCGCGTGGGCGGGCATCGTGTCCGTCGTGCTGCGCGATTCGCGCGTGATCTTCTACTAGGAAGGGAGCCAGGATGACCAAGCGACGCAAGGAAGGCCTCTCCCGCCGGGAGCTCGTGCAGCGCATCGCCGGAGCGGCGGCGCTGGGGACCCTCGGGTCCATGGCCGCGGTGCAGAAGCAGGCGCGGGCCGCCACGGGTGACCGCAAGTTCCTGTTCTTCTTCGCCCAGGGCGGCTGGGACGCGACCCCGCTCGACCAGAAGTTCGCCGAGGACGGCGTCTCGCCGGTGCAGGGCACCGACATGGACCCGATGACCAGCCTGGGCAGCATCGGGAACCTGTCCTGGTCCTCGGGGGACGACCGGCGCTCCATGGATCGGTTCTTCGCCCGCTGGGGCAACCGGGTGGCGCTGGTGCGCGGGGTGAACGTGCACAGCGCCGGCCACGAGTCGGGGATGAAGTGGATGATGACCGGCACCTCGGCCAGCTCCACCGCCGACTGGCCGACCATCCTCGCGGCCAACGGGACCGCCGAGTACCCGATGCCGCACCTCGTGTTCTCCGGGCCGAGCTATCCGGGCTCCTTCGGGGCCGCGGTGGTGCGCGGCGGCGGCGGCACGCTGCTGAGCCTCATCGACGGCAGCTTCGACGGGACGACGGACGTGCCGGCGCCGGTGGTGCCCACCCCGATGGACTCGATGATGGACGCCTTCGTCTACGACCAGGCCGCGAAGTTCGCGGCGGCGCAGCCCTCGGGGGGCCTCGGTCGCAGCCGGGCGGACGCGCTGGTCGGCAACCTCGATCGCTCCTTCGAGCTCGAGGGACGGCGCTTCGAGGCGGGGCTCGACAAGCAGGGCCGCACGATGCTCGACCAGGCGATGATGGCCGTCGAGGTCATGCGCCTGGGCCTGTCCCGGTGCGCCATCGTCGGCATCCCCGGCGGTTGGGACACCCACGGCGGCAACCAGAACGTCGGCCCGCAGCTGGACAGCTTCTTCACCGACTTCGACGCCCTGATGGCGCACCTCGCCACCACCCCGGGCAAGATCGCCCCATGGCTGATCGACGAGGTCACCGTCGTGGTCGCCTCCGAGCTCGGGCGCACGCCCCGGTTCAACGGTGCCATGGGCCGCGACCACTGGCCCTACGCCTCGTGCATGGTGGCGGCGGGCGGCATCGCGGGCAACCGCGTGGTCGGCAAGACCACCGACGCGTTCGTCGCCGAGCCGGTGGACTTCCAGACCGGACAGCCCGACTCGAGCGGCGACATCATCGGCACCGAGAACTTCGGTGCCGCGCTGCTCAAGCTCGGCGGGCTCGATCCGGAACACTTCCGACCCGGCGTGCAGCCCCTGACGGGGATCCTCCGGGAGGCTTGATGCGGGCGACATCGGCAGGACTGGTGCTCGCGGTCCTCCTGTCCGGTTGTCCGACCGGGCAGGAGGACCCAGTCTGCGTGCACGACCCGCCCCTCACCTACGACAACTTCGGTCGCGGGTTCATGGACCAGTTCTGCAACGGGTGCCACAGCTCCATCGTCCCGGTGGAAGACCGCAACGGCGCGCCGCTCGACTACGACTTCGACTCCTACGAGGGCGTCGTGTACTGGGCCGACAAGATCAAGCCGAGCACCGACAACGGCGTGATGCCGCCCGGCGGCGGCCCCACCGAGGATGAGCTGGCCACCTTCGACGAGTGGATGCACTGCCAGGTGATGCCGGACAACGAGCAGTACTGGTTCGGGGCCCAGTGATGCGTGCGATCCTGCTGTTGGCGCTGCTCGCCGCCTGCTCGGAGTACCGGGTGGACCACGGCCCGAAGACCCAGCCGGTCGACCCGGCGGCGGCACCCCTGGACGAGCAAGGCAGCCCGCCGGACTGGCAGACCTGCCGGGGCGGCTACTACGGCCTGTACTTCAACCTGTCGGGGAACGACCCGCGGGTGGGGCCCGACGCGGACCCGGCGCCCGCCGACCCGAGCGGGCTGGACTGGTGGTCGCGGGACGATCTCGCCTTCCAGCGCTACGACCCGAGCATCGACTTCGGGGACAACTGGTGGCCGGTGGACGAGGGGCTGCAGGACGACCCGCGGTACTTCACGACCGAGTGGACGGCCTGGGTGCGGGTGTGGTCGCGGACGGACATGCGGGTGCTGCTCGGCGCGGCGGACGACGCATGGGTGCTGGTGGACGACGAGGTGGTGGCCTCGGTGGCGGACTCGCCGGACCTGGAGGCGAGCGGGATCGACGTGCGCATGAGTCCGGGGCAGTACCCGGTGAAGATCCTGTTCGCGCATCGGAACGCGATGGCGGCGTCGTTCCGGTTCCGGGTGACGGACGGGGACGTGACCTTCTGCTACCCGGACTTCAGCAGCGACACGGGGCAGTAGGCCCGACCACGACGGGGAGATCGACGCCACCTCGGCCACGAGGTGCGTCTCGCGCGCCTTACGGGCCGAGTGGCACACCACCTCGGTCACGAGGTGCATCTCGCGCGCCTTACGGGCCGAGTGGCCGGTCACCTGGGGGGATGGTGCCCGGTCGAAGGCGGGCTGATGGCCGCCTACAGGCGGGTCGGAGGCGCCTACAGGGCGTTCAGGATCCGTACGCGGTCGGCCGCGGCGCGGCGCGAGACATCGGTGTCCGGGGTGAAGGCGTCGAAGCCGTGGGGCACCGCGGGGTGGACGTGTAGCTCCGTCGGGACCGCCGCGTTGGTCAGGCGGCGGGCGTAGGCGATGTCCTCGTCGCGGAACACGTCGAGGGTGCCGACCTCGATGAAGGTCGGGGGGAGACCGCAGAGGTCCTCGGCGCGGGCGGCGGCGGCGTAGGGGGAGACGTCGTCGGTGCCGAAGGCGCCAGCGAGCAGGGCCTGCCAGCCGGTGATGTTGTCGTCGAAGGCCGCCGCCGGCGCTGTCGACCAGGATCGCGATCCGCGCCGCGTCGACGCCGAGCTCCCGGGCGTGCTCGGAGAGCCACACGAGGCCGGCGTAGCGGTCCTCGATGGGGGTCGGGTACGGGTTCTCGGGCGCGAGCCGGTGCGCCATCGAGAGGAAGGGCACGCCGGTCGCCGAAACGTAGCGGGCGACGGGGCCGTCGGACATGTCGCGGAGCAGCTCGGCGCGGGCAGCACCCACTTGCGGATCGATCTCGAATGCCATGGAACACTCCTGCGCTCGCGGTGAACGGGGCGCAGCGAGCATCGCCTCGGATCCAGGCGGCGATCCGGTCGCGGAGGTCGTCGGGCACGGGGATCGCCTCGTGCGTGGCGCGGTCGATGACCGCGACGACGGTGCGGCCCGTGGCGCGCAGATCGGACGGGTCGTCGCGCCCCGTGATCCTGTAGCCGAGGGTCAGGCTCCTGTCCCCGAGGCGTTCGACCACGAGATGTACGTCGATGCCATCGCCCATGCGGCACGGGGCGCGGAAGTCCGCCTCGCTGTGCACCGCGGGCAGGCCCAGGCCGCGGCGGCCGAGGACCTCGGAGTACGGGGCGCGCAGGCCCTCGTCGAACCAGGACTCCATCGCCTGGTGGAACCAGTCGAAGATCCGGGGGAAGTAGGCGATGCCCGCGGGATCGCAGTCGCCGAAGCGAACACGTAGAGGCAGCACGAAGGCGGATCGAGCCATGAAACCGTCCGACGGTGGGGGGCGGAGGGGCCGTATCGCTGCTACGACCTCTGCAGCAAGAACGCAGGGAGGATGCCGTGCAGTTCCTGAACGCTCAGGGAATGGAGATGCCAGTCATCGGGCTCGGCACGTGGCAGATCGTCGGCGAGGAGTGCCGCGAGGTGGTCACGCGCGGCCTGGAGCTGGGCTACCGGCACATCGACACCGCGCAGGCCTACGAGAACGAGAAGGACGTCGGCCAGGCGCTCATCGCGAGCGGGCTGCGGCGCGAGGAGATCTTCCTCACCAGCAAGGTCTGGTACACCCGGCTCGACTACGAGCGGGTCAAGTCGAGCACCGAGAAGAGCCTGGAGCGCCTGCGCACCGACTACCTCGACCTGATGCTGGTGCACTGGCCCAACCCGGAGTACCCGCTCGACCGCACGCTCGGCGCGCTGATGGAGCTGCAGGCCGAGGGCAAGGTGCGCCACGTCGGGGTGAGCAACTTCCCCTCGCGCCAGCTCCAGGATGCCTGCGAACAGGCGCCGATCGCGTGCCTGCAGATCGAGTACCACCCCTACCTGAGCCAGACGACCCTGCTGGAGCTGGCCCAGCGGCGTGGCGTCAACGTGGTGGCCTACAGCCCGCTCGCCCGCGGGCGCGTCTTCGACGACGCCACCCTGCGCTCCATCGGCGAGAAGTACGGCAAGACCGCCGGCCAGATCGGGCTGCGGTGGTTGCTGCAGCAGGGCGTGGGCGCGATCCCCAAGGCGCGCAGCGAGGCCCATCTGCGCGAGAACTTCGACGTCTTCGACTTCGAGCTGACCGAGGCCGAGATGAAGACGATCTTCGGCCTGCACGACGAGGAGCGGATCATCGATCCAGCGTGGGCGCCCGAGTGGGACTGAGCGTCGACTTCGAGCCCGGTCCGGACCTCCCCCGCTGGCTCGCCCCGGAGCTCCCCTTCCGGCGGGGGGTGGCGCGCCTCGGCGGGCACCGGATCCACTACGTCGACGAGGGCGAGGGGCCGGCGGTGCTCCTGGTCCACGGCAACCCCAGCTGGAGCTTCCTGTGGCGCAAGGTGATCCGGGCGCTGCGGCCCGATCACCGCTGTGTCGCCCCCGATCTGCTGGGGCTGGGCCTGTCCGACAAGCCCCGCAACCCCGGAGCCCACCAGCTCGACCTGCACGTGGCGCTGATCTGCAAGCTGGTCGTGGCGCTGGACCTTCGGGACATCGTCCTCGTCGGCCAGGACTGGGGTGGGCCGATCGCCATGGGCGTGGGCCTGCGCGAGCCCGACCGCGTCCAGGGCATCGTCGCCGGCAACACGGCGGTGATCCCGCCGCGCCGGCCGGTCCACGCCAAGGCCTTCCACCGCTTCGCGCACCTGCCGGTGGTCAGCGACCTCGTGTTTCGCGGCCTGAACTTCCCGATCCCGGTGATGCGGCGGACCCAGGGCGAGGTGGGTGGCTTTCGCCGGCGCACCCTCCGCGCCTACTGGTGGCCGCTCCGCCGCCTGCGCGACCGCGCGGCGCCCCTGGGGCTGGCTCGGATGGTCCCCGACCGCGACGACCACCCCTCCCTGCCGCTGATCGACGCGATCGGGCACTGGGTGCAAGGGTGGGATGGGCCCGCCGCCCTCGTGTGGGGCACGCAGGACCCGATCCTCGGTCGCGGCCTGCGGCGACACCGGGAGGCGCTGCCCCAGGCACGGGTCTTCGAGACGGCGGCGGGGCACTTCTCCCAGGAGGAGATCCCCGCGGTGTGGGCCGAGGCGATCCGCGGCGTCGCGGCCGACTGACGCGCCTCAGGCCGTGGTGTCGAGGCGATCGAGGAGGCTCGCCAGGTCGTCGGCGTGCTCCTCCTCGACGGTGAGGATGTCCTCGATCATCCGGCGGCTGGTCGGGTCGTCGTTGGCCAGCCAGCGCACGATCTCGGAGTAGGTCTCGATGGCGATGCGCTCGGCGACGAGGTCTTCCTTGATCATGTCGAGCCGCGTCTCGCCCTCGGCGTACTCGGGCAGGTCCGCCTTGTAGCTCTCGGTGACCGAGCCCTTCTCCAGGTGGCGACGCGCGCGGTCGCGAATCGTCTGGATGTCGGTCAGAAAGGGATGTTCAGGCATCTGTCCTCCGTGCAGGAGGATCCTGTAGTGTGCCCCTCGCCAACCGCACGGAAATCGTTCGGACAGCGTCTCATCGAGCGAGCTGGTAGCCCTCGAGGTGCCCACCCGGGTCGATGACGACCGCGGTGTGGGTGGTCGGGTCCCACAGCCAGCGAGGGCGCTCGGAGCCGAGCGGCAGAGTCTGCTCGGTGCCGGTGGCGAGGTCCACCCGGTGCAGCACCGCCTGGGAGCGCCCGTCGACGGGCTGCACGACCACCCAGGTGTGCTCGGCGCGGCGGGGCGCGTCCGGGGGTGCGGGCTCGCGGAACAGGGTGTCGTGCCACCTCGCGCGGCGCGCACGGCGGGCCGCGAGGCCGAAGGGGTCGCCGCCCAGCGACGCGCTCCCCTCCCCGCCCCGCTGCCAGCGGACCGCGCCGGTGGCGGCGTCGAGGGCGTAGGCGCCGGTGGACTGACGCACCACGACGCTCCCGCCGGCGAGCGACAGCCCGAGGGGCGTCTCGGTGTCGCCGGCGACGGGGGCGACGCGCCAGCGGAGGTGGCCGTCGGTCGGGTCGAGCGCGACCACCTCGCCGGTCTTCTCCAGGGCGAAGACCGCGTCCCCGACGACCAGGTCGAGGACGTCCGCATCCAGGCGCGCACGCCAGACGGTCTTGCCGTCGGTGGCGCGCAGGGCCTGCACCGCGTCCGGACCGGCGACCACCACGTCCCCACCGCCGGTCGCGAGGTGGCAGACCGGCACCCGGGTGCGCCCGCGCGCCGGCTGCCACCGCGAGTGGCCGTTCGCGACGTCCAGCGCCGCCACCCGCTGGCGCGCGATCGGCACGTAGGCGGTGTCCCCGTCGACGCGCAGGTCCGCCAGCCCGTAGAGCGGGTAGACCGCTTCGGCGCCGGGCAGGAGCACCCGCCAGGCGACCTTCCCGTCCGATCCGCGCCGCACCACACCGTCCTGCGGGGTCCACGCGGTGAGCACGCCGTCGCCCACGAAGCGCGGGCGCTGGGTGCCCCGGGCCGAGAACGCGCCGCCGGGGCCCGGACGGGCCGGGGTGATCGGCGGCTGCCCGCGTAGGACGCCCTGCACCCGCCAGGACTCCGTGCCCGCCGGGAGCGCGACCCGGGCGAGCCCGAAGTGGCCGGGGTGCTGCGCCTGGTCGGTGAGCACCAGCGCGTCGGTCCCCGGCTCGGCCCAGGCGCCGAGCACCAGCTCGCCTTCGCGGGCCTTCCACGCCGTCTTGCCGGTGCGCGCGTCGATCAGCTCGAAGGTGTCCGGGCCGGGGACGATGGTGCACAGCAGCACCCACGGCGTGTAGGGGATCGGCTGGAACAGGTCGTCCCGCGCGGCGTCCTCGGCCTCGGGGCGCTCCCAGCGCACGGTGCCGTCCAACAGGTCGAGGCCGACCACCTTGCCCGGGACCCAGCCCACCGCGAGCCCGGCGTCCGCCAGGACGACCTCGGCGCCGGGGGAATCGAGGTCCGCCGTCCAGGTCGGGCGGGCCGCGGCGGCCACCGCCACGCCGAGCAGGGTCAGTAGCACAGCGACTGGCAGTCCTGCGCCGAGCGCGGGCAGATCTCGCCGGTGGTCGCCCGGGCGTCGTTGGTCCACGGCCCGCCGTCCAGCGGCCAGGTCCACACGTCGTCGAGCAGCCCGCAGTCGGACTTGCCACCGAACACGATCAGCTCGCCGTCCCCGGTGACCGCGGCCACCCCGCCGTCCCGGCGCTCGGGCGACGCGAGATCGGGGGTCACGAAGTCCGACGGGAAGTTGCAGAAGCCAGCCGAGCCGTTGTCGAGGACATCGCCCTCGATCAGCTCGGTCCACTGCGCGGCCTGCAGATCGAAGGCCCAGAGCTGGTTCGTGTTCCCGAGCTGCCCGTCGTCGTGCCCGGCCCACAGGACCAGCCGGTCGCGCGGGTCGTCGTAGACGAGGTTCGCCCAGATCCGGCCGCGGGGCGCGCCCGCCTCGGTGCCGTCGTCGAGCAGCGTCCACGTCCAGGTGTCGAGATCGAGCGCCCACAGATCCTTGTAGAAGGGCCCGGTGAAGGCGTTCGCGCCGCCCCCGCCGTAGACGTACATCGTCTTGCCGTCGTCGGAGACCGCGGCGGCGTGGAACAGGCGCGGGCGCGGGGCGGTGCCGCTCGGGGTCTGCTCGGTCCACGCGTTCGTGGTCAGGTCGAGGCTCCACACGTCGCCGAGCGGGGTGAAGGAGGTGCCGCTCGTGGACGCGTTGCCGCCGTAGATCACGAACCGGTCGCGGCTGACGACGCCCACGTGGTTCGTGCGCGCCCCGGGACCGCTCGGCGACAGCTCCGTCCAGGTGTCCGTCGCGAGGTCCAGGGCCCAGGTGTCGTCGTACAGGGTGTAGGCCCCCGAGGTGCCGTCGCGGAAGCGCCCGCCGTGCAGGATCATCCACCCGCGCGCCGGATCGAGGGCGGTGGCCTGGCGACCGCGAGGGGGCGGCGCCGGGTCGGCCGCCACCTTCTGGAAGGCGCCGCAGCTCGGGGAGAAGGCCCAGGTGTCCCCGACGAAGTCGGTGTTCGGGATGCACTGCTGGGGCACGCCCTGGTCGCCCCCGAAGAACACCAGCCGCTGCCGCCCCTCGTCCCACACGCCGCCTGCCTCGCCGCGAGCGGACGGGTTCTCCAGGGGGAGCGTCGAGCAGTCCACGGTCGCGCGGGTGCCACAGCCGGCCGCGAGCAGGCCGAGGAGGGAGAGCAGGCGCAAGGTCACCTCGAATGGAGCGTCGGGTCGTACAGCAGGGCGTCGACCGAGGCGGAGACCGACTTGCCGCGCGGATCGGTCAGGGTGGCCTCGATGTGCGCGGTGCGCCCGTCCAGGTCTTCGGGCTGGGCGTCCCAGATCAGGCGGTTGTTCCAGGACTGCTCGGTCTCGGTCTGGCCGTTGCAGCGCAGCTTGATCCACGGCTGCGTCTCGCCCATCACCACGCTGTCGATCGTCCCCTTCAGGACGGCGCCGAGCAGGTCCGAGCGGTCCAGCGCGGTGGCCTCGAGGCCGACCAGCACGTGGTAGCCGCCCTGGGGGCCGTGCACGATCTCGAAGGTGGGCGCGGTGGGATCGAGGGCGAGAAAGGAGGTCTCGCCGGTCCCGATGGCGAGGGTGGGGTTCGGCCCGGGCTGGCACGGAGACGGACACCCACCCACCGCGACCGCGAGGGCACCGAGGACGAGGCAGCGGATCGGAGACATCCCGGCCATGGTCCCCAGCATTAGCCGAAGCCCGCGCCACCGGCCACCGGGACGACGCCCGGCGCTCCGCGACACCCCCGATCGCGCGGCGCCGCGCCTTCGTCCCCTCCCGTGCGCGCGCCGCCGAGGCCCACGACGCGGCCCTGTGTTCCCCGTGCGAAGGAACTCGCGGTAGGGTAGCCGTCTCACGGAGCACGAATGCCGACCACCGAGACCCTTGCTGGTATGCACCTCACCGGGCGCCGCGTCGCGGGCCCCGGCTCGGACCTGGTGGAACTGGAGTCCGAGGACGGGGTGCTGCACACCGCCATCGTCCTCGACGAGAAGTTCCGCGGGATGACCGAGATCGTCCAGGCCGTCGAGCTGGCCCGGGGCTTCATGGAGTTCCCGATGGTCACCGGGCTGGTCGAGATGTCCAGCTACCTGCCCGACGAGGGCGCGCTCGTCTACCCGACGGGCAACACCCGCTCGGTCGCCGAGGTGATCAAGCACTACCGCGAGTCCAAGGGCAAGTTCAGCAAGCGCGCCGCGTTGGAGCTGCTCTACCTCTCGGGCCAGGTGCTGCAGGAGGCGGCCGAGACAGGCCCGCTGCAGGGCGTGTACTCGCACTCCGATCTCACCCCCTCGCGCCTGCTCGTCCGCGACGACGGCGACGTGCTGGTGATCGGCTACGGCCTGCCCTCGCCCGAGGTGCTCGGGTGGGTCGGAGGCGCCAAGGTCGACCCGCACGCCGAGTCCCTGTTCTACGCGCCGCCCGAGCGCCTCCAGGGCGCCCCGGAGGACGTCACCAGCGACCTGTACTCCCTGGCGTGCATCGCGGTGGAGCTGATCACCGGCGCCCCGCTGTTCCAGGGCTCCGTCGACGCCGTGAAGAAGGCGCACCTGAACGGCGAGGGCCCGCAGCTCGTCGCCAAGCTCGAGAAGAAGGTCGGCGCGCCGATCGCCGACATCCTGCAGTACTGCCTGAACTTCGACCCGCGCAACCGCTACGACGACGGCCACGCCTTCGTCGTAGCGGTCGGAGAGCTGCTCGAGGGCATCGCTGGCGGCGAGTCCCTCGAAGACGCGGTCAAGGCGGTGCACGCCCGCAAGACCGGGCGGGTGCTCCGCAGCGCCGGCGCCACGACCGCGATGCCGCGGATGGGCCCGGGCGGCATGGCGGTGCGCGGTCGGTCGATCCGTCCGCCGGCGCGGCCGCAGGCCGGCCAGGAGCCCGAGTCCGAGGGCCGCTGGGGCAAGGTCAGCCGCGGCCACAAGCCCGAGGACGAAGAGGAGAAGGCCGAGGAGGAGGAGGAGACCAGCGCCTCCCGCCGTCGGCGTCGCCGCCGCCGCACCACCACCGAGGAGGAGAAGCCGGAGGAGGTGAGCACCAGCTCCCGCCGCCGCCACGGCACGGCCTCCTCCGACGACGAGGAGGAGGACAGCAGCAGCAGCAGCCGTCGCCGCCGTCGCCGCCGCCGCACCACCAGCGAGGACGACGAAGAGGAGGCCGCCGAGGCGAAGGAAGAGGCGGAGGACGAAGAGGAGGAGAGCGCCGCCTCCCGCCGCCGTCGTCGCCGCCGCTCCACGAGCAAGGACGACCAAGCCGAGGACGAGGAGAAGGCCGAGGACGAGGAGAAGGCCGAGGACGAGGAGAAGGAGAAGAAGAGCACCTCCCCGCGCCGCCGCCGCCGCCGCTCCACGAGCAAGCACGACGCCGAAGACGACGCCGACAAGGACGAGGAGAAGGACGAAGAGAAGAGCACCTCCTCGCGCCGGCGCACGCGTCGCTCCTCGACCACCAAGGACGACGAGAGCGACGACAAGCCCGCCGCCTCCAGCTCCCGCCGCCGCCGCCGCCGCAAGACGAGCAGCGAGACGTCGAGCAAGAAGAAGAAGTAGGAGCATCCGGCGCCGAAGTCCCGGCCCCAGGCGTTTCCGAGCGCCACGGGTGCGGCCCGAGGCGCCCAGCCAGGGCGTTCGCGCTCGGGGATCGGCTGCGCCTGGCGCAGCCGATCAGCGGTGGGGTTCCGCCATCTCCCACAGCGCCGCGAGCCGGGCCATGGCGCGCCCGAGCACGGTGTCGGCCGGGTAGGCGCCGTCCTGGAGGCGGCCGGCGGGCTGGTCGAGGAGCAGGCCCAGCGCCTCGTGGATCGTCCCGACGGCGTAGACGTGGAACCGGCCGTCGGCGCACGCCTGCACCACGTCCTCCCGGAGCATCAGCGCGTCCTGGTTCGCGGCGGGGACGAGCACGCCCTGGGTACCGGTGAGCCCGACCGCGGCGCACACGTCGAAGAACCCCTCCACCTTCTCGTTTACCGCGCCCACGGGCAGGATGTGCCCGAGCTGGTCGATGGCGCCGGTCATCGCGAGGTCCTGGCGCAGGGGCAGGCGGGTGAGCGCCGAGA
>Ga0114931_10008883_pt1 | contig 12110 bp, 8 predicted proteins | sample 2SBtaG_FD_89579 | JGI IMG/M metagenome (GOLD analysis project Ga0114931, IMG submission 89579) | Deep subsurface microbial communities from Kolumbo volcano to uncover new lineages of life (NeLLi) - 2SBTROV14_V59a metaG | ecosystem: Environmental > Aquatic > Marine > Volcanic | place: Kolumbo...
AGCCGGTAATTAAGCCGGTTGTAGCTCTCAATAATTCGTCTTCACATCCATTTCCCATAAATGGTACTGTATCTAAGATCGTGGAAGTTCAGGATATACCCTCTGTTAGTGCTACTACGTCGTTCACTAAGATTGCAACTTCATCATTGTCACCAGTGGCCACTTCAACCCTAGTAAATTCCAATTTGTCTCAGACCTACAATGGGACACCACACAATCCCGATATTATTTTAAACTTAAGTACAGCTATTCAGCCTGTCGTCACACAATCAGAAAGTGTCAACTATCCATCTCCAGTTAACTTGTCTTTAGTTCCAGGAGGAACCCAAAGAGTAGTGAATTTGATCGATGACAATTATCAATTCATCATAACGTTCAGTCATGGCAGTATCCTCCGCAATCTCACAACTTACCTATCAGGTTTGCACGGCAACCTGGCAGCTACAGGTTCGTGTTATTTTGAAATCGGGCCAGAAGGTCTTCGTTATTATGGTGTCTCTACTGGTCACAATATTTTCAACTGCTGCTATATTCCGCGTGAAAATATGGTAAACTTTTTGATTAGTGACCAGATACCTCGAGCCTTCGTAATTGACATCCCGCAAATGAAGAAAACATTAGCCAGTATCGAGGCCAAGGAGGCAGTTAGTCTCCGTAAGAAGAACAACGACGATCGAATTTACATTGTTTCACGAGTTAGCAAGTTCTCAGAAATTCTGAGAGGAGGCGGCAATACTATCTTCATTAACCCAGTAAAGACAGACATACCTATCCTTAATATCCCACAATTTAAGCCTGTTAGTTCCTATACAAACAGTGTTATGAGTTCAACTGAATTAGCGGCCTTCTGTAAACAGGTCACAAAGGATAGCAAGGTTGCTATTCTGTCTGAGGACAATAGTATTGGTATGATGATTGAGGACAAGGAAGGCCACACAGGTGGCATGTGTCAAGCCGAAACTAATCAAACAGAGATGCACCGCACCCCCAGCGATAATCGAATAGTCGGTGTCATGGATGGAAAGATGTTTGAGAATCTTAAACACATGAAGACACTGTCTGGTGATGCCCTGGTTAAGTTCCATAACAACTTTAACCATACCTCGCAGGTCCTCCGACTGACTGTCCCAATTAGCTATGTCGGTATTCTGACTTGTTACCTTAAACTAGCTACTAAAGCTGGCTCATAATAAGAAACATAATTTACACCATAGACTTCAAAATCGTCATACTTCATGACGATTTGTCACCTAGATAGTATAAATAATTGAAGTTACTAAACAGGTCCTATAATTACGATATAGATCCATGGTCTTAACAAAAAAATACAATATTGATAACTATTATCCTAAGTTACATTTACCATACACTATACAAGCTTGGACTTATGGCAATCCAGTTGGTATTACTAGTAACCTTCAAACACCTACTATTTCGGCTAATTCAACCATATCTACTGATACCACATCTCTTAATCCTAATAATGATAGTCACATTACCCAGTCTACACCAGTTGGTCAGTTAGGTGTTAGTGGTAACCTTCAAACACCTACTATTTCGGCTAATTCAACCATACCTACTGATACCACATCTCCTAATCCTAATAATAATAGTCACGTTACCCAGTCTACACCACTTGGTCAGTTAGGTATTAACAACACATATAATTCATCGGCTAAACCCGCTGCCAGACCCAGCAATAACAATAATAATTCATCTTATCATTCTATAAATCATATTAGATCTGGTGCTTTGTGGGCTTATATAATAATAGTAGTTATAGTCGCAATTCTATTAGTTACTATAATATCAGACAGAATAATAGATGGTTGGTATGATCGCTTACACAAACCTATTTCACTTCCGATAGAAGTTCAGTTAGCATTATGGGGTGCACTGTTCATCGTCGTCATTTTCGTCTCCTACTTCGGCCATGTTTGGGCCACTGATGAAGACTATAGGCAGTGGTTGACATGGCTATTCATTGGTCACTTTATTCTGTTAATGGTCTGGTTTATTATGTTTTATGGAAACCGTAACATTGAGCTAGGATTTGTATTTGCTTTATTCTCTTTCCTATCATCTCTAATCTGGTTGTTTATTCTCATACCTGTCAGTACTCTTCTAACAGGTCTACTAGCTATCTATGTTATTTGGTTGGGCTATTTAGTTATAGAACAGTATCTTATATTCAAAAACAACTATCTCTAATTTTGATGACCATAGGCATCATTGTATTTAAACACTACTGTCTCTAATTTTGATGACCATAGGCATCATTGTATTTAAACACTACTGTCTCTAATTTTGATGACCATAAGCATCATTGTATTTAAACACTACTGTCTGTAAGTATTCGGTATAATTATCTTTTATCCAGAAGATAATCATGTCGTCTATGTTGAGTCAACTTACTTAAAACATATAAACTACCTTAGGAATACTGTGACTGAAACATATAAACTACATTGGAATACGGAGACTGTAACATATAAACTACCTTAGAAATACTGATACTGAAACATATAAACTATCTTAGGAATACTGATACTGAAACATATAAACTACCTTAGGAATACTGATACTGAAACATATAAAGTACCTTAGAAATACTGAAACTGACCCATTGGTCTCAGTATTCCCAAGATATATATAGAATTTAAAGTAAAAAAAATCATATTCAAACGTGTGAACATGACAACTCTGGCGACTTGGGACTTGACTATCAAAGAAGAGCGCTCCGCTGCAGAAATGGAGATATGGCTTCGCAAAATTGCAAAGAAATGGTGTTTTCAACTCGAGGCTGGTGAAGATACTAGCTACCGGCACTACCAATGTAGAATCTCTCTTAAAACTAAGAAGCGTCAGTCGACGATGAATAATATACTAAAGAGTGAAGGTCTAAAGGGTCATGCATCTCCTACTAGTAATAATGCCAAAACAAACATGTTTTATGTTATGAAGGAAGAAACTCGTGTGGAAGGACCGTGGATGGACTCTGAAACTAAGCAGGAAATTTACATTCCTAGGGATATTCTCAAAATCGAGGAGCTCCGTCCTTGGCAGAAATCTATTATGGACTCCTGTCACAAACGTGAGGAACGTAAAATCAACATATTGATTGACAAAATTGGTGGCTTAGGTAAAACTACACTGAAACGATGCCTGGAAGCTCATGGAATTGCTGTGGAAATACCATTTTCTTACTATTATAAGGATCTAACGCAAATGGTTTACGATATTGGCCCAAAGAATTGTTATATAATAGACTTACCTAGGTCAATAATTAATGATAATTTATCCGAATTCTTAGGAGCTATTGAAGAAATCAAAGATGGTCGTGCCTATAACTTCCGGTATAAGTACCAATCACTCATGTTTGGCTGTCCGGTCATGTGGATTTTTATGTGTAAGGTTCCTAATTCCTGGAGTATTATGCAAGATAAATTAGTATATTGGTGTGTCAAGAGGGGCGAACTAACTAAATTAGAGAATCCTTACGAGGTTATCGTAGGGTAGTGGCTAAGGTCTCGATATCTATCGTTACTGGTATTATTAAAGAAATATTAGGGGAATACAGATACACATTTGTATGGCTATACAAATGTGGTTACTAGCACAGTCAGCGAGGTTATTGTAGGGTAGTGGCTAAGTATAATATTTCATCTAATAGATGAAATTTGCTATGGCCACCATGGCTGTAGTTTGAATATTGGAATCAATAAATATTATTAGTATATAAAGTTTATAGTCTATGGTAATAAGTAGTCTCATGTAAATAGGTATAGAAACTTAAATATTAAGTTATCAGTCTAACTGCGGTGGCAGGTAACATAATATTTGAAAGGAGACACCTGAACGGGGTATTATTAGTAATAGCGACACAGATTCTAACGATGATAGTAAATATATGGTTATACATATATTTACTTGAAATTCATACACAATTGTACCAGGGTATACTAAGACCGACCAGTTGGTCACAATATCCCCATGCGTGTTTTGTGTAACTTTTTAGACAGTTATCTTAGATCTAAATAGTGGAGTCAAATAATGATTACCTTCAGCGTCTATAACTGCTAGCTGCAATCTCTTATTAGATCTTAATTGTATATTACGCTCAGTATAAGCTGTTAAATCTGTGTATATATATTCTTGACCAGGTAGTTTAGAATTTAGTTTCTGAATCCGTTCAAGTTGTCCTCGCTTATTTTCACCTGCCACTTGAATATTCTGATCGATAATAACTCGGTCTGCGTGATCATCATGAATTGAAATCCAATGTATAGACGGTGTCGGATTCATTATATTAAGATCTACAACCCCATTATGGGTAGTTACTTTTATAACCAGCCGACCGATATTAAAAATATACATCAAATGATCAATCTTGCTTTGAGTCTTGATTAGTCCTGACTGTGACCCATATTGAGTTTGAATTTGGTCGATTAACCAATTAGTCAACTTATCATTACTGATAGGATCATTATTTGGGATTATAGAATTATCTCTGGTGGACTGTTTATGTTTGGACTTGACATCATCATTAGTAACCTTTGGCACAGGGCTATTATTAAGTCTGGGTTGTTTATTATCTAATGTGTTACATTGTACAGCTAGGTAGGTTACCATTGCCCCAATGTGTCGATTGAAAACGATAAGATCATATCCCTGTTCAAGGACCTTGACTTGTTTGGGCAGAGTAACTATTTTGTTATTTTCAGTTTGAATATTGAACAAAATTGTGGTCCCTAGCAAGCTGGTTCCAATTATTTTTTGTTCAGTCTCGCCTGAAAGGATTACTTTCATTCCACTGAAAACCTCGCTTGACTGAAGGGTTTTGATATTAATCAAATTATTATTAGATTGGTTAGCCTTGATTGCTAGGTCAGATTGTGCGGAAGACCATTTTATGATGTCATCAAAATTGCAATCTGACCAATTTTCCATTCTAGTAGTACTAGTTTGCAACACTAACAGATTATCATCGTTAATCGTGATATAATATCCACTATGATAGCCGTCATTCCAAGGAGTCATTGGTACCACGTATACAAATTCGGACTGTGGTGTTTGAGCGGCATAACCACCTAGATTTATTTTCAGATCCAACGTTGTAGTCATCGTTTTAACTTGGTCATCTTTAGTGTTGTAGTTAACACCCCACTTACTTAGGTATTGTACAGTTTGATCGTAGTTTTGTATCAGTGTTGTTACCCCAAACAAATTATTAGTCTCAATGTAATATGACTCATAGTTGGGTTCTTCGAAGACCTTTATTGATTCTCCCTGCAACTCGTTCAATAATGTAATATGGTCAACTGTAAACAATGGCATAATATATGCATATGATGTAATTGTTCGCAAACATTTCTCAGTTTGTGTCTGAATATCAGTTTGTATCAACTGTTTAGATATTTTACTCTTTGTTAGAGAGTCTGGACTAGAGCCTCGTCTGTGACCTGTGTGATCGGATCGAGATAATCTATGAATACTATTATCATATACTTTGTCATTACTATCTACTTTATCATTACCATCTACTTTGTCATTACCATATACTTTGTCATTACCATCTACTTTGTCATTACCATCTACTTTGTCATTACCATCTATTTTGTCATTACCATCTATTTTATCATTACTATTTACTTTGTCATTACCATCTACTTTATCATTACCATCTACCTTGTCATTACCATCTACTTTGTCATCACCATCTATTTTACCATCACTGATATTTTGACTGGCATTCTCTGCGATATCATCAGTTATCTTTATAGAGTCAATCTTAATTTCCATTCGTGATTCTACAGGAGTTTGATGATAAGTATTGTTATACTTATCCAGTTTAGTATCAACTGGACTCTGATTCGGAACTGGTGCGGGGTTCTGGTAAGTTGTGGCATCAACTTGTCTCTGATTCTGTACTGGTTCTGGTGTGGGTTGCAGGTTAGATTTGGTTTTAGTGCTAGGTTGACTATTGTTAGCTAATTCCATCTGATTCTGATCAATAGAGATAGTAGCATGAGATTTTTCAACATTGATGTTATCTTGTACCTGATTAACATCTAGATCAATCATGACTAATTGTTGAACCTGATTATCAGGATCTGGAATAAAACTAGCCCAACATATCCCTTTTTCCTCAGTCCCGAATGCTATGAGGATGGGGCATTGAAACAAAAGTGTTTTTCGTCCTGATGCGATCGACTTTGTTTGTGTACCGGCTAGTTTGAAACTATTAATCATAATTTGATCGCCAACTGGTTTGTTATTAATGGTAATATTGCGGAGATTCGGTATTTGAGATAGATTTTCATGTATGCTTATTTCTGGCATTATGGCATCCATAAACATTTTGGATTTTTGGTTCTGATCTAGCTTGTCAACGAATTTTAATGTATGTCTTCTCATAATGTTGACATCGCTTATCTTCTTGTATAGCTGATCTATCGTAATATCATTACTATCTGTCTTAAATGCCCAACCCATCTGATCATCGGCCATTAGCCATGTAATGCCGACCAACTCCTGATCATTAAGTATTGGGATTACTGAGTTAAATTTAACCATTCTTTTACCCCGGTAAATCGTTGAGATAGGTTCTGACTGAAATTTAGGTGATATGTGGGATGCAGTCAGAACACTTACGCTGTCGATCCGAGGGCTGTAATTTTGTGCCGATATACCGTTCTTGGCCATAAAATCAATTAATTTATCGGGGTTAGTGCTAATTAATGTCTCGAGATGACCAATTTTTTTCAAAATATTGATTACTTCGGCGACTTTACTGTTTTGAGGATCGTACATTTTCTGTTTCTGCTTAGTGTCTGGTCTTTCGGGATCAGGTACCTCAATTATCGTACAAAGTACGTTTAGCAGATGGCCGTCCGAACGGACCACCAATCGAGGGTTCTCAACTAATGCAGCATAATAGAAAGCGGGTGACCATACCACAGGGTTACTCATATTTTCAAAATCGTAATTTTTAATTGTAGTTCTGGTCTTTCACTGGTTAAAAGATCTCATTATACCCTGATCCGTTTATCTTAACAGTCAATAATATTGCAGCAATTTATACCAATTAATTTAGAATATAAACAAAATGCCACTTGTTATTAGTAGCATTTAATATACAATTGGTTAATCTCACTATTCCCAATGTTTAATATTAGTGTCACAATTTCAACTTATCTGTTGCCACGAACCACTGGTGCTAGTAGCAATAAATTCTGTTTTCTCACCAGTGTTTAACGTACTGTTGATTATAGATATATTACTACCGGTGCTAGTAGTTAAAGTTAAGGGCTTACTACTAGTGTTACTAATGCATGATTTATAGCCAATTTTAATACTTGATCCAGACGACAAGGTTAGAGCTAATGCTGAACTAGAAGTACCTATGTATATATTGTTACCAGTTAGGGCGAAACTATCGGTACTGGCATCACTAGAGCCAGTAGTTATTTTAGTAGGTATTCCATAATTATCAATATGGCTCCTGTATACTAATGCTAATATAATTATTAATATTAGCACAATCACTACTACTAAAATTATTATGAAGTTAAGCCATGTTAATCCGCTGACCATTTATTGAAGTGATAAATCGAATTGCCATTTATCGTCTTTTATTGAAGTATTTTTTTAATAAATCGAATTGCCATTTATCGTCTTTTATTGAAGTGATAAATCGAATTGCTCTTTGTGTAAACTAATTTACAAGTTCTCGTAACATATAATATTCTTCTCGCGCCATTTTTTCATGGCCTTATCGACGATGTATATGATTAGGAAGAATATAGCAGCTTTGAGTATTAAACTAGCCCAAAAGTTGGGTGCCCAATCATTAATTCCTATATCTACCCAATTCAAAGACAGTATAATGAAGAGTATTACTGCTATTGTAGCAATTAAATACAGGTCAATGATTTTACTCATACTGCTATTAATGCATTTTCTCTTGCCAATCGCATATTTAAGTATATCGTAATCCTTTCTATATGGAAGATGACTTACGTTGCATTGGTATTCTACTTTAGTGTTAGATTGGTCAGAATAATCTGAATCTAAGTTGTAATCGGTCATAGTATAACTTATATAGTCCTATTATTTTTATATTAAAGGTATTTTCTCAGATACATCTGACAATTGACTCTGAATCTTGGGGTCATTAAAATTTTTGGCCACCCAATAAAAGTCTACACAGACCATATGTCAACAGTTGGTCAATATCTCACAACTCCTCAACTCAGACCTATGGCTAACATGGCTACCACTGATGCTGTCCAGTCTAATCTAGTCAGAAATAACTCGGCAGTCTCAATGAGTTCGACTCCTCAATCTCTTCTTTCGCAGGACAGCGCTCCGGCTACATCCCCCATGAGCCTCTCAATGTCTCGCCCCACAGTTGGTACAGCCTCTCCCGGCACGATTAGTCCACCCTCTCCCCGCGCGACTAGTCCACCCTCTCCCCGCGCGACTAGTCCACCCTCTCCCCGCGCGACTAGTCCACCCTCTCCCCGCGCGATTAGTCCAGTCTCTCCTAGTGCGATTAGTCCAGTCTCTCCTAGTACGACTAGTTCACAGACTCCATTGTCTGTTCCTATTATGTCAAACAATACCTATCCGCCAGTTATGTCTAACTCGCCAACTTCGCCTATTAGCCGCCTGAGCTCCCCGACACTGGTTCGTTCTAATGGAAACACTGTTGTCTCTGGGCCGCCTAGCCCTCGTCCTATATTGCTCAGCCCTAATCCTATGTTAGTTCCGCCGGGTACGACCCCGTCGGCTGGCCCGCTCGGTGCTGTTCCAGGCTTCCTTCCTTCCGTAACCCAGACACCAATTCAGGCTTCGTCTGCTCGTCAAACCCCGGGTAGCCAGGCTCAATCGGTGCAATCACTGCTGAATAAGCCAAGCAGCCCCATTGGTACAGTAGAGCAGAAGCTCAACAATATTAACCATGAAATTACAGAGCTTATCTGGGTCAAAAATCCATCTGGTAGTAAAGTCATTATGAGTGATGGCAGCAGTGAGAATCTAAGCCCTACCCACGCTCGTGTCACTAATTCTCAGGGTCAGGATTTCCTGGTTGAGCTCGATACCGAAGGTGAGTCTGTTACCTTTAACCCCCAGAACAGCCGAGTTGTGTCGCAGACGGCAACTGCTGTGCTCAGCCCGCGCAGCCGCATGATTGGTACTGAAGAGTGCGCCTCACTGGGTGGCACCTGCGGTGTTGCCTATGACTGTAATGGTGATGTCTGTATCAGCAAGATGCCGTCAGGTGCCAGCGCGCCGACTCGTGTCCTTCTCACTAAAACATCGACCCCTGGTGATCAGGTGGCTATGATCGAGGGAGCTGCTAGCCCACTCGTCATCGTCCGTCTCAGTGACCTGCTGAGCAGCACAATCGAAACCCTTTCCTCGGTCGAGGAGGCTATGGCTCGTATCCGCCAGGCCAACCTGGAGGCTTGCCTAGCGGACTGGAAGAAGCTCAAGGAAGCTTGTAATAACTTCGACATGGCCCTGGATAAACTGGAGAATATTACACTGAACAAGATTAATCTGATTAATGAAGACATAGCTCGTCTCCAGGACTACCGTGCGGTTTATCTTCAGGCTCTCAACTCGCCAGATGATACTGTTCGTGCTGCCGCGGCTTTGCCACGTGAGGTTGCCAACAACGCCAGTGTCGTTGCTACTCTCCAGAACCGCATGTACATCTTTAACCAGGTGATGGCATACTGCCGTGAGCTGCCCATTGAGACTGATGAGCTCAACAAGCTGACCGCAAGTCTGAATAACAATATTAACTACCTTAGTAACTTGACTAAGGATTTAGGCATGGTCAGCAATGAATAGTGATAATTAATAACTATATACATCTATGTATTAGCATAGATGTGTCCTAAATTACGAGATATGTGTATTTTTAACAAAAAAATTCATTTGAGTTGTATAGTATGTTTATATAAGCACAGTCTATATTCAACTTATAATAGTAAACTAGTATTGTATCATATTTTAATTATGTTATAGATATATTTAATTGGTACGAAATATAGTTAACTGTACACTGGTGTGTATACAGTTTAATAAAATGAATCAGGACGCACCACCCTAGGATGGAACATTGGAACTACTTTGAGCACCAGAATAGGTAGTTCTAATATCCTGCTGAACCGGGTTTGGAGCACCAGTAGTATAAAACTGTGATGAAGGGCTTGGAGGACCAGTAGTATAAGGCTGTGATGAAGGGCCATATGGCATAGTTCTATTAGTATTCAAGTAGTTATTAGGTCGTATTGTTAGTTTAGAAGCCTTTTCTTTTCCAGTAAAAATAGGGTTAAAGAAGAAGCGAATGACAGTCCAGAAAAAAAGCAAACCAAAAATTATTGCCAAAATAATATTTAGCCAGAACATAATATCTGCGGTAGTCTTAGAGTATGCTTTACAGTTTTTTCGAGATTTATCAAAGAATACAGCATTGGCAATAGTAATAGCGAGTCCTACACCGGTAACTAGGCCAGTTGTGATGAGATGACCATAATCTTCAGCGGATGCTGACATGTGTTTGTTATATTTATTTTATAGGTGCTAGTTTTATTTTTGACACCAGGTCTCAATGTCAGACCTTTTAGATGTGTCATAATTTTTACAAATTACCTCCGATAATTCTGAAGACCTGTAGTCTTTATAACTAATCTAACAGAATTATGCTAATTAACGCATACTAGTCGTGTTATAAATTTGTAAAATAGTTTATCATTCTCGAAACAACAAAAAGGGACCTTTCAGTACAAGACAAATAATGTCCGAATATTGTAAACCTAGTTATTATACAGATGATAATCGCAATAGTTTAGTTTACGGTCAATCACCAAATTATAATTATACCCCATCTGTTAACTATAACTCAATATCTTTTACACCCGATGGTAGAAAGTTGCGGGAGGCATCTGAGAATCCAGTAATAGTCCTCAAGGGTGGTTACGATAAAGCAGAAACTAGGATAGTCGAGCTGCTAGATGAGTTGAAACCATATTCAGGAACTGAAATTAAGAATCTACCACCTCACATTGGTGCCAAGTTCAATCAGCTAATCCGATACATCAACCTTCTTCACGATACACCAAAATATCAGACTTTGTACAAACTGATCACAGGAAAATTCAAAGATGTCAAAACCGTTAGGCCTGGCACTGTAGGTGGTTACCTTTATGGATGTAATTCTCATACATCATTCAGTGAAAAATCCCCAGGCTGTGCAGTAGCCTGTGCTGGTGCAATGCCACCACCCAGGTCAGATAGCAACTACCAACGCTGTCAGAACACCGTGATCTCGGCTAAATTTAACGGCCACGGCTACCACTTCACTGTATTAAACCGTAGTCAAGGATTTAACCACGAGAATGCCTATCTTTATATCGAGGAGAGCAGCAACAAAGGCAAGAACCCATACCATCGAGGAAAAATGGGTTACGTAGGCTTTAGTCCAGAGGAAAAAGCTTACCTCAAGAAAACACTTGGAATGAAGAAAGTCAAGCTGCTTAGCTTCGATTTTACTGGTCGTAGTTATACTGAGCTAACTAATGAACTGACACCGATCGACAAGCTTAGGGACCGTTATAAAAGGCATGGTCCACCTGTTTATCGCTCAGAATCAGATTACACCGATGTTAGTGGATACAGTAGTAATAGTAATCATAGAGATATTAAGGGAGATAGTCGTAAGCACTATGATGAGCCCAGCGCTGGGTCTAATGCTGTGTGGATAATCTTTGCTGTTATCATTATATTGGTTATTTTCTTTGTTGTCTGGCAGTTTTACAAGGGCTCAGACAAAACTGAATATTAATTAATAAATTAAGGTGTAGAGTAACAATTAGCTATCTAACTATCTATAGATAGTTAGAAATTAAAGTGTAGAGTAACAAATAGCTATAAAACAATTACAGTTAGAAATTAAAGTGTAGAGTAACAAATAGCTATAAAACTATCTATAGATAGTTTGATTACAGTTAGAAATTAAGGTGTAGAGTAACAATTAGCTATCTAACTATCTATAGATAGTTAGATTACAGTTAGAAATTAAGGTGTAGAGTAAC
>Ga0114931_10008884_pt1 | contig 12109 bp, 10 predicted proteins | sample 2SBtaG_FD_89579 | JGI IMG/M metagenome (GOLD analysis project Ga0114931, IMG submission 89579) | Deep subsurface microbial communities from Kolumbo volcano to uncover new lineages of life (NeLLi) - 2SBTROV14_V59a metaG | ecosystem: Environmental > Aquatic > Marine > Volcanic | place: Kolumbo...
GGCGGGGCGCTCTCCGCGGGCGGCGGAGGAGACTCGGTCATCGGCTTGGCACCACCGCATGCGGCGAACCCAGCGGCGGCGAGCAGGGCAACGGGGAAAAGATATCGGCTGATTTGCATGGGAAAGGCTCCTCCGGGGGCACGAGCATAGTCGATCGTCCGGCGCATGCACGAAAATGACCAGCCCCGCTCCAGGGGTGGTCCGCCGGGCCGCCGCTATTCCGCTCCGGCGCCGGAGTGCGCTTCGGCGCCCGCGGATTCCCCCGTATCGCTCTCGATACGGCCGTCGACCAGCGTGATGATGCGATCGCAGCGATCCGCCAGCCGGTGGTCGTGCGTCACGATCAGGAAAGCTGTCTGAAGCTCGCGGTTGTAGCGGCGCAGGAGCTGGAAGGCGTCGTCGGCCGCGTGGGTGTCGAGGTTGCCGGTGGGCTCGTCGGCGAGCACCAGGGCGGGCCGCATGATCAGGGCGCGCGCGATGGCGACGCGCTGCTGCTGGCCGCCGGAGAGCTTGTTGGTGTGGGCCTCGGCACGGTTGGCCAGGCCGATGTCCGCCAGCATCGCGCGGGCCTGATCGATCATTTCCGGTCGGGCGCGTCCCGCGTCCACGCACAGCGGCATGGCGACGTTCTCGGCAGCGGTGAAGGCCGCGATGAGATGGTGGAACTGGAAGACGAAGCCGATGCTGCGGCCGCGCAGGGCCGTGAGCGCCGCGTCGTCGAGCGCGGTGGTGTCGTTGCCGCGGATGCGCACGCTGCCTCTCGTCGGGCGATCGAGCAGGCCGAGGATGTTGAGCAGGGTGCTCTTGCCGGACCCCGAGGGGCCGACCAGTGCCACGAACTCGCCGCGGTCCAGTGTGAGGTCGACGCCGTGCAGCACGCGCGTGACCACGTCCTCTTCGCCGTAGTCCTTGACCACGCCTTCGAGGCGGACGACGGGGGCTTGGTCGTCACTCATAGCGGATGGCCACGGCGGGATCGAGGCGCGCAGCGCGCCGTGCGGGCAGCGCTGCGGCGACGATGCCGGTGAGGGTGGCGATCAGGGCGGAGCGGCCGAGCAGCGTTGCGTCGAGCGCCACCGGGAACAGCGGCGAGCCGTCGGGCGCTACGGCCAGCTGCTGGAAGAACAGCGCCAGGCCCGAGCCCAGCGCGGCGCCGATCACCGAGCCCAGAAGGCCCACCAGCGCGCCTTGGATGAGGAAGACCCGGAGCACGCGCGCGCGCGGCGTGCCCATCGCACGCAGGATGCCGATCTCCCGCGACTTCTGCACGACCGAGACGATCAGCACGCTGGCGATGCCCATGGCGACGGCGATGATGACGAACACCTGGATCATGGAGCTCGAGCTGCTCTGCGAGCGGAGCGCGGTGAGCAGCTGCGCGTTGGTCTTCATCCAGCTGTCGCTCACGAGCCCGGTGCGCGTGGCGATGCGCTGGGAGATCGTGTCGGCGTCGAAGATGCGCGCGACCTTGATCTCGATGTTCGACACGCCGCCGACCAGATCCAGGAGCGTCTGCGCGCTGCGCAGCGAAACGAGCACCCAGCGGCGGTTCACGTCGCGGTTGCCGAGGTCGAAGATGCCCCGCACCGTGAACAGCTCGCTCTGCCCCTCCGCGGTCTGGATGCGGAGCTTGTCGCCGACCCCGAGGCCGAGGTCGCTGGCCAGCTCGCTGCCGATGACCGTTTCGGTGCCGGACAGCGAGTAGCGTCCGGCGACGATGTGTCCGGGCACGTCGATGATGCGCGCGTAGTCCGCCGCGTCGACGCCCATTAGCGCGACCGACTTGTTGGCATTGCCGCGCACGGCAAACGCCGAGCCGGCTGCCATGGGCGATGTCGCCACGACTCCTGGTGTGGAGTCGATGGCGTGGCGCACGTGCTGCCAGCCGTCGATGGATCGGATGCGCTGCGCGGGTTTTTCCACGCGCGCCGCGACCAGTGCGCCTCCGGACGAGCGCGGGCCGATGAGCTCGCGGGCCTTCTCTTCCTCGGGGCGTACGACGATGTGCGGCTGCACGCCCAGCGTCTGCTCGACGAGGCTCTGCTGCAGCCCGGTGATGAGCGCCGACAGGAACACCAGCACGCCGACGCCTACGCCCACGCCGGCGATGATGAGCACCGACTGCATGCGCCCCTGGCGCAGGAAGCGCAGCGCGATGAACCACTCCAGCGGCATGCTCAACCCCCCGGGAGCCGGGGCCGGACCCGCGTGCCCGGTTGGATGCCGGTCTCGCTAGGCGGGATCACCAGCGCGTCGGCAGGCGCGCCGCTCGCGATCTCCACGCTGCGGTCGCCCTTCAGGCCGAGCTTCACGTCTGCCCGCTGTGCCACGCCGTCCTTCGCGACCAGGAGCCAGGGGTGATCGGTCGAGAGATCCCGAACCGCGCCGGCGTCGATGACCAGCGCTTTCTTCCGCTTGTTGACCTCGATCTCGACCGAGACGGTCATCGCCGGACGCAGGTAGGCGGGCGGCTTGTCCAAGTCGAGCTTGACCTTGATGGTGCCGCGGCGCGCATCGACGCTGGGTGCGATGAACGCCACCTTCGCGGGAAAGCGCTGCGACGGAAAGGCTTCGGCCGAGGCGACTGCGGTCTGGCCGACCTCGAGCAGGGCGAGGTTCTTCTCGTCGGGTTCAACAACCAGCTGGATGCGGCCGCTGCCAGCCACGACCAGGAGCTGGGCTCCAGGTTGCACCACGTCGCCGGGCTCCACGCTGCGCGTGAGCACCACTCCGTCGCTTGGCGCCACGACTCGCGCGCGCTCGAGCCGCGCCTCTGCGGCCGCGAGCTCGGCACGCGCCTGGGCGATCGATGCGGCGGCCGATTGTGACTCGGCGCCCTGCGGCGAGGAGGCCTCGGCCTGTGCTTCCGCGGAAGCGTACGCGCTGCGCGCCAGGTCGAGGGCCGTCTGGGCGTCGTCGAGCGCGGAGCGCGTGGTCGCGCCGCCGGCGAACAGCTGCTTCTCGCGCTGGTACGAAAGCTTGGCCTGGTCGAGCCTCGCCCGCGCCTGTTCCAGGCTCTGGCCGGCGACTTTCGCCGTCAGGCTATGCACGCGCCGTCGCCGCGCGCGCGCCCGCGACAGAGCCGCCTTGGCCTGGGCTAGCGCCGCGCCGGCTTCGGTTGGATCGATCTGCACCAGCAGCTGTCCCTTGTGGACGGGGTCACCCTCCTCGACCGCGACGCTCTGGATGTCACCCGGCACCAGAGCCGAGAGCGTGATCTCGGCCGGGGGCAGCACGCGCCCGCTGGTCACCACGGTCTGCACGAGCGCGCGGTGCTCGAGCTGGACCACGTGGACGCTGCGGCCCAGGACGCGAGGTGCGAGCGCCAGCGCGACGGCGCTCAGCGCCACCAGCACCAGCAGCAGCCACGCGTAGCGCTTGAACCGGCTTCCGGCTCGCACGCGTTCCTCGGCCTTTGCGCCCGTTCCGGGACCGCGGTGGTCGGCTGTATGTCTCGGCACGTCCCGGCTCGCCATGATCAGGCCCAGCTCGCTGGCCCCAACCTAGGTCCGCACAGTGTCGGGCGCTAGAGAGCGGCTGACGGCGGCTTGTTGCGGCTGTTTCCGCCGGGCGCCGTAGCGCTGGCGCGCGCGCCACATTGGTGCGACCCTCGCGAAACGGGTCGCTCCAGGCCCGCAGACGTGGGGATTTCCTTGTCGGACGAGCCGAAGCGTTCCTGGTCTGCTTCCCGTTTTGCGGCGGTCGACTACCACCTGCTGTCGGCGGCACGACGCGTGGTCGAGGGGTCGCTCGGGTGCGTGCCCGGCGAGCAGCTCGTGATCATCTCGGATGCCGAACGGGCGCCGATGCAGAAGGCGCTGGCGGAAGCGGCCGAGTGGGCCAAGGTCCGGGTGCTGTGCTTCGCGCTGGAGGATTTCGGGCCGCGCCCGCTGGCGGAGCTGCCCGAGACGATCGTCGAAGCGCTCTCGTCGGCACAGGCGAGCATCTACGTCGCGCGCGCGGGACCGGACGAGCTGGCGCTGCGTCGGCAGCTTGTGGAGCGGGTCGGTGCGCTCAGTCTGAGGCACGGGCACATGGTCGGAGTCACGGCCGAGCTGATGGCGACCGGGCTCTCGGTCGATCCCCACCGCATCGCGAACACAGCTCGAGCCCTGCGCTCGCGGCTCCGACCCGATTCGTGCGTGACCGCGCACACGCCGGCCGGTACCCAGCTGGAGCTCCGTTGCGATCCACGTTTTCGCTGGGTGGACAACACCGGCATCATCCGCCCCGGCCGCTGGCAGAACCTCCCCGCTGGCGAGCTCTTGACCGCTCCGGGCACGGTCTCCGGAGTGTTCGTGTGCAACGCGTCCATGACAGTGCTGCCGGGTGCGGAAGCCGAGAGCCCGCACGCCTCGCCGGTCAGGCTGGAGATCCGGGACGGGCGCGTCACGGGGGTGCAGTGCAGCTCCAGAGCTCTCGATGAAGCCGTGTCGGCCTTCCTGCGCGGCGGGGAGAGCCAGGATCGCGTCGGATTGTTCAGCTTCGGCACGAACATGGCTCTGAGCGAGCCGACCGGGACGCTGATCGTCGACCAGACGCTGCCGGGCTTGCACATCGCGCTCGGCATGAGCTACCCCGATTTGACCGGCGCGGACTGGGACGCCCCCGGGCAGACCGTCCTCACGGCTGAGGGCTCCGACATCGAGATCGACGGCGAGCTGGTGATGCGTTCGGGACGCTACCTGGTCAGCTAGTCCCGCGTTTCCATCGAAGCGATGGGTGCTTCGCACGCGCGGCTGCGCCGCGCACGGCGGGACTAGCAGCGTTTGTTGGGGGCGCAGCAGCGCCCCCTCGGCTTCGCCGAGCCTCCCCCTCGACCGCTAGACGGGGGCAGGGTTCAGGCCCCGCTCCAGGAACCGCTTGCAACTAGTTGAAACCATTAGTGATTCTGGTCTGCTTGCGGGCTGGCCGGGGTTCGGCTACGTTTCGCGTCCCCCGACGGAAAGGATCTCCGCGAAACATGGCGCGCGTCACCGTTGAAGATTGCCTCGAGCAGGAAGAAAACCGCTTCGCACTGGTGGTGCTGGCTTCCAGCCGCACGCGCAATCTGATGAAGGGTGCTCCCGCGCTCGTCAACGCGAAGAACAAGGCGGCCGTCGTCGCGTTGCGCGAGATCGCGGCGGGCAAGGTGCACTTCCACCGCGACAGTCACGAAGTCGTGGCCGAGTACATCGACGAAATCACGCACGCCGCGCACTGAGGCGGGTGCGACGGAAGTCCGCGCCGACGATCGACGCGCTGGGTCGCGCGGGCGATGCCGGTGCGCAGGCTCACTACGCCGACCCGGCGTACTACGACAAGACGTACCGCTCACGTCGTTGGGACGTCGAGTACTACGTGAGGCTGGCGCAGCTTTCGGGCGGCCCGGTGCTCGAGTACGGCGCGGGCAACGGTCGCATAGCGATGCCGATCGCGCGCGCCGGAGTGGACGTGGTGGCCGTCGATCTCTCCGAGCCGATGCTGGAAGACTTCCGGGCGTCGCTCGAGCGAGAGCCGGCGGAGGTGAAGCGGCGCGTGCGCGTGGTGCAAGGGGATATGCGAACGGCGCGGGTCAGGCGGCGCTTTCCGCTCGTGATCGCCGCGTTCAACACGATCCTGCACCTCTACACCCGGCAGGACATGGAACAGTTCCTCGCCCACGTGCGCGCCCACCTGGCGCCGCGGGGGCGCTTCGTTTTCGACTTCTCGGTGCCGCGCGGCGACGAGCTGGTGCGTGATCCGGAGCGGAGCTACGGCGCGCCGCGCATCCGCCACCCCACCACCGGGCAGCTCGTGCGCTACGCCGAGCGATTCGAATACGATCCCGTCCGGCAGGTGTTGCTCGTGTGGATGGACTTCAAGCCCGAAGGTGGCGGAAAGTCCTGGAGCGTGCCGCTCACGCATCGGCAGTTCTTTCCGCGCGAGATCGAGGCGCTGCTGCACTACAATGGCTTTGGCGACATGGTCTGGACCGCCGACTTCAGCGACCAGCCGCCCGACGAGAGCGTCGATTCGATGGTGGTAAGTTGCAGAGCGCGGGCAACGGGCGCTTCAAGGCCGCGCGCGCGGGCGCGCAAGGGCTGAGAGCGGGCCTTGCCGCGGTGCGGCAGCGCCCTTATTTTCCATAGCGGTACGTTTCATGGCCCAGAACTTCTACAGCGAGCTCGGCGTTGCGCGTGACGCCAGCGCTGCCGACATCAAGAAGGCGTACCGCAAGCTCGCAGCCAAGCTGCATCCGGACAAGAACCCGGGCGACGCGAAGGCGGAACAGCGCTTCAAGGCGGTCAATCGCGCCTACCAGGCGCTGAGCGATCCGAAGACCCGCTCGCTGTACGACGAGTTCGGCGAGGATGCGTTGCGCGAAGGCTTCGATGCAGAGGCAGCGCGGGCCTACAAGCGCGCCGCCGGTGTCGGAAGCCGGGTGCGCTTCAGCCGCGGCGGAGGGCCGGGCTGGGAGGAGATCTACACCGGCCAGGGCGGCGGCGGCGTCGGCGGCTTCGGTGACCTGTTCGGCGACCTGTTCCGTGGGCGTGGTGGTGGCGGCCGGCGCACGGCGATGAAGGGCTCCGACGTGCTGAGCGAGGTCACGGTGGACTTCGCTTCGGCCATCGTAGGCGCGTCGCTCAAGCTGCGCGTGCAGGATGGCAGCGAGGAAGTGACGGTACGCGTTCCGCCGGGCGCCGGCGACGGCGACAAGGTGCGCGTCCCGGGGCACGGGCAGCCGGGCATGTTCGGCGGCCCGCCGGGGGATCTGGTGCTCGTGATCCGCGTCAAACCACACCCGCACTTCGAGCGCGACGGGCTGGACCTGTACCTTGACCTGCCCGTGACGGTGCGCGAGGCGTTCTCCGGAGCGAAGGTCCGCATCCCGACGCCGAGCGGCGACGTGACGCTCACCGTGCCGGAGCACGCCCAGAGCGGCCAGGTCGTGCGGCTCAAGGGCCGCGGCGTGAAACGACAGAATGAGACGGGCGACCTCTACGTTCGCTTCCTGGTGAAGCTGCCGGACGTCGAATCGGAAGAGGTCGAAAAGGCCATCGAAGCGCTCGACCAGGCGACCACCACCGACGTAAGGGCGGGGATCAGCTTCTAGTACCTCGATTCTCTTGAATCGAGGCGGCGGGTTACGGCGTGTCGCTGAGCTCGGCGCTGGCGCGGATGCGGCGCGATGGCTCGGGTGCCGTCGGGTCGCCCGGTTCGCCTACCAGATTGCCTTCGTCGTCGTAGCGCGACAGCTCCGCCGCTACGCGGCGCATGGCCGCCTGCTTCTCGTGGAACGGCTGGAAGCTCGATTTGAAGCCGGCCACCACCATGCTGCGGACGTCGTGGAAGGGCACGTGCATCTCGGTGTGCACCAGCCACAGCTCTTTCGACACCGAGGTGTCGGTGATGAGCCGGTTGTCGGTGTTGATCGTGACGCGCAGACCGAGGTCGAAGTAGAGCTTCAGCGGGTGCGACGCCAGGTCACGCACCGCGCCGGTCTGCACGTTGCTCGACGGGCAACACTCGAGCGGAATGCGGTGGTCGTTGACGTAGTGGAGCAGATCGCCGTTTTCGCGCAGGCGCACGCCGTGACCGATGCGATGCGCGCCGCAGACGTGGATCGCCTGGGCGATCGACTCGGGGCCGTAGGCCTCGCCGGCGTGGATGGTCGAGTTGATGTTGTTGTCGCGCACGAGCTGGAATGCCGCGCGGTGGTGCTTGGCGGGATGGTCGTACTCCGCGCCGGCCAGATCGAAACCGACCACGCCGCGCCCCTTGTACGCCACGGCCAGCTCGGCCATCTCGTAGGAGGATTCCGGCGAGATGTTGCGGATCCCGCAGATGATGACGTTGGCCTTGATGCCGTACGTTTCCCGTGCGCGGCGCAGCCCCGCCAGTACCGCTTCGACCACCTTGGTGAGCTTCAGCCCGCGCTGCGTGTGCAGCATCGGCGAGTAGCGCACTTCCATGTAGCGGACGTTCTCGCGGTGCGCGTCCTCCGCCAGCTCGAAGGCAATGCGTTCGAGCGCTCTCTCTGTCTGCATCACCTTCAGCGTGATCTCGAAGCCACGCAGGTACTCGACGAGCGAGCCGAAGACCTTGCCGCAGCCAATGGCTTCACGCAGGCCGTCGACGTTGTCGGCGGGGAGCTCGATGCCTTCCTGCTCGGCGATCTGCAGGATCGTCTCGAGGCGCAGCGAGCCGTCCAGGTGGACGTGCAGGTCGGTCTTCGGCAGAGCGCGGAAGACTTCGATGGGAACGTTGAAACCAGGCGCGCCGTTCGCTTGCGGCGCCTTGTGCTTTTTCCTTTTCTCCATGGCAGAGCATAACACTCCGCCCGGGCGTCGGGTACCGGTTGCTGACCGGCGTCAGGCGGTTCGAGCGCGGCGCCGGCTCTCCTGCAGAGCCCCAGCGCCGGCCAGTCCCAGCGCCAGCACCCCGACAATCAGCAGGTACAGCCAGCCGGGGATGCCCTGCGCGCTATCGCCGCGGGCGGCCTGTTCGAAGGCTTTGCGGAAGACGTCGTCGGGCTGTGCGCCAACGACCTTGTCGGCACCGACGTATGTGGTCGGCAACCCCGGGAAACCGGCGTCGCGCAGCAGCTTGCCCTGCTGGTCGATGCGCTTGTCGGTGGCGGCGTCGGCGACGCACTTATCGAACCGATCCATGTCCAGGCCCATCCCGACGGCAATGCGGCGGTTGCCCTTGGTCGACAGTTCCTTGGCTTCGAACAGCGCGTCGGCCATCTGTTCACCCTTGCCCTGCTCGGCGGCACACACCTGCGCCCGCGCGGCGTCGCGCGCCTGGGGATGGATGCGCTCGAGCGGCAGATTGAGCCGCACGAAGTTCACACGGCCCGGGTAGGCGTTCATGACCTGCTTCAGACGCGGGGCGAGGCCGCGGCAGAACGGGCACTCGTAGTCGGCGAACTCGACGACGTTGATCTTGCCGGGGATGTAGAAAGCGCGGATGGGCGCTGGCACCGGTGGTTCAGGGCGCGCGTGCGGCCACACCAGCGGCGCCGCGATGGCGAGCCCGCCGAGCGCCGCCCAGCCCCAGCGCGCCACGATCTCCTTGTTCTGATCCGGCGGCTTCGCGGTCAGCGACTGGCGGTGGATCACCGCGAATCTCGCGATGAGCAGCGATGACACGTCGGTCGCCACGCAGTACTCGCAGAAGCGCTTGATGATCAGCGCCTGCAACGCAAACAAGAGCACGCCGCCGGCGCCGCCGGCGACAGCGAGCGGAGCCAGGAGCCGCTTCCTGAGCCCGCCGGCGGGCAGCAGCGAGACGACCAGCACGGCGCCGAAACCGATCAGCCCGGCCAACGGCACCGGGATCAACCCGAGCAGCATGCCGTAGCCACTCGCCCGTACGGCGGCGCAGCCGGAGTTCGCGGCCGTACAGAAGGCCGGCGTGTAGCTCGTGTAGTCGACGAACAGCGCGGCGCTGGCCGCGAGCGCGACCAGCGTGAAGAGGCGGACCAGCGAGATGGAGTGAGCGGGGCGCACGGTGGGGGGAATCTATGCTGGCTCGCGGGCAGCGTCAGCTTTCGGGGGACGGCCGGGACCCCGGTGGGGTATGACCGGCTCCGCCATGACGCAACCTCTGCCCACCCGGGGCGACATCGTCAGCTGCCTGTCGGGCTCGCGGCGCGCGCTCCATGCCCGGGAGATCGCCTCGCGCTGCCGTGTCGAGGAGGGGTCGTATACCCGCCTGCTGGAGCTTCTGGATCAGCTGAGCTTCGACGGAACCATCCGCCGGCTGGCTGGCCATCGCTTCAAGGCGCAGCCGCCGGAGGAGCGCAATCGGGGCAGCTGGGAGGGCGTGCTCAGCGTCCATCCGCGCGGATTCGGCTTCGTGACCGCAGCCGGCCAGGACGACGTGTACGTTGCTCCCGACGGTATCGGGGCCGCCATGCACGGCGATCGGGTCCGCATAAAGGTTGTCGCGCGCACCTCCCGCGGTGTGGAGGGGCGCATCGAGGAAATCCTGGAGCGGCGCAATCCGCGGGTGGCGGGCGTGCTCAGGCGCAAGGGCAAGAGCTTCTGGTTGGAGCCGGACGACACCCGGGTGCGCGGGCCGATCGTGCTCGAAGGTGGCGCGCGGGAGGGCAAGGACGGCGAGGCGGCGGTGGTCACCATCACCCGTTTCCCGAAGTTCGCCGACGAGAACGCGGAAGGCGAGCTGGTCGCGGTGCTGGGGCTACCGGGCGACCCCAACGCCGAGGTCGCCAAGATCCTGGTGCGCGAGCAGATCGTCGAGGATCACCCGGAAGGGGCGGTGCGCGAAGCGGAGGCGATGGCGGCGCGTGTCCATCGCCTCTCGATGGAGGGGCGGACCGATCTGCGCGAGGTGCCGCTGCCCACCATCGACCCCGAGGACGCTCGCGACCACGACGACGCGGTGTGGGTCGAGCGCAACGGCGAAGGCTACCGGGCCTGGATCGCGATCGCGGACGTGAGCGAGTACGTGCAGCCCGGCTCGGCGCTGGACGATGAAGCGCTGGCGCGCGGCTGCACCATCTACCTGCCGGATCGCGCTCTTCCGATGCTGCCGGCGGCCCTGGCGGCGGATCTCTGCTCGCTCCTGCCCGACCGCGACCGGCTGTGCCTGTGCGTGATCGCGGATCTGGACAAGCGCGGCAAGGTGTCGCGCTTCGACGTTGTGGAAGGCGTGATGCGCTCGGCGGCGATGCTCACCTACGGCGGTGTTGCACGCGCCCTGGGTTTCACCGACACGCCGCCGAAGAGCGCACAGGCCGAGGGGTTCAAGCGTGACCTCAAGGTGATCGACGAGCTCACCCGCAAGCTGCGTCGCGCGCGCATGAAGCGCGGTGCGCTGGATCTCGATCTTCCGGAGCCCCGGGTGTACATCGACGCGCAGACGGGGGCGCCAGTCGACGCGCAGCGCCGTGCCGAAGACGAGGGCATCAAGCGCGCCTATCACATGGTGGAGGAGCTGATGCTGCTGGCGAACGAGCTGGTGGCGGAATGGCTCAGCCAGCGCCGGGCGCCCGCGATCTACCGCGTGCACGGCAAGCCCGACGAGAAGAAGCTCGAGCGGTTGGGCGACGTCGCCCAGAAGATGGGCGTCGAGTTCGATCTGAACGAGATGCTCGAGCCGAACGGCGTGTCGCGCTGGCTCAAGCGGATCGAGGATCACCCCAAGAAGTTCGTGCTGGAGATGCTCCTGCTCCGTTCGCTGAAGCAGGCCGTCTACGACATCGTCAACATCGGCCACTTCGGGCTCGCGTCGGACGCGTACCTGCATTTCACCTCGCCGATCCGTCGCTACCCGGACATCCAGGTGCACCGTGCGGTGAAGCATCTGCTCAGGGGCGGCAAGCCGGACACCAGTGCGTCCGGCATCGAGACGCTGCGCGCGAGTGCGACGGCGTCGAGCGTTCGCGAGCGCTCCGCCATCGCCGTCGAGCGCGAGGTCGTCGACCTGTACCGCACGCTCCTCATGCGCGATCGCATTGGCGATGTGTTCGAGGGAACGGTGACGGCGATCGTCGGCAGCGGCATGTTCGTCACGCTCGACCATCCGTTCGTCGATGTGCTGGTGCGCTACGAGGCCATGGGTCCGGACTACTACGAGATGGGCGAGGACGAGATCAGCGCTGTCGGAGTTCGCTCCGGCGACTCGGTCACGATCGGCGATCGCGTCGTGGTGGGCATCGAGGACGTGGCGATCCTGCGGCGCCAGGTCTACGCGCGGCGTGTCCCGCCCAAGCGCGTGGTCGAGCAGAGCGCGCGCGAGGGACGCGGTCGCGGCAAGGGTGATCGTGGTGCAGCGCCTTCCGCGCGAAAAGGGCGCGGGGAGAAACGCCCCATGACGACGGGCACGCGCCGCAAGAAGCCTCCGCGCCGCAAGCGATAGGCCAGCGAAGCGAGGCGCGTGAGGGCGGCGCGGGGAGCCAAGCCCCCCGGCAGGACTCCGGTGTGGGCGGGCGGGACACAGCCCATCCCACGGCGCGCAGCGCCGCCGCGCGGGACAGTGACGTTGTCCCGTAGTACCTCGATTCTCATGAATCGAGGGGCTAGACGAGCGCGGAGCGGTCGAGGGGGAGGCTCGGCGAAGCCGAGGGGGCGCTGCTGCGCCCCCAACAAACGGTGCTAGTCCCGCGTTGCGCGGCGCA
>Ga0114931_10008885_pt1 | contig 12109 bp, 13 predicted proteins | sample 2SBtaG_FD_89579 | JGI IMG/M metagenome (GOLD analysis project Ga0114931, IMG submission 89579) | Deep subsurface microbial communities from Kolumbo volcano to uncover new lineages of life (NeLLi) - 2SBTROV14_V59a metaG | ecosystem: Environmental > Aquatic > Marine > Volcanic | place: Kolumbo...
AAAAATTTGACGACGGCGGTAAAAGTTGTTTTGTATTTGTGTAGCATCAATATTTTGAAAAACACAATGCAGGGTGTATTACCATTTGATTTATTAGGTTGTTTGTTTTTGGCGGAATTTCTGTCTGAGACGCCCGTTTTTTGGGCGTCGAGTTTAATTCCGCCTTGATTTTTTTGTTCTTTTGTAGTTCTCCTGAGCCTGCCGAAGGATCAAGACAAAAGAACAAAGACGTTTTTGGACTGTACGAAAGTGCAGATGCGCTTCTAAAGCTGTTAGAGCTACACAAATACGTTGTTTTTTATTTCGAAAAAGCCCGGTTTCTCACCATTTTTTTCACGTCGTAAGGCGCCGCTGCGCCGCCGAGGTATTTGTGAAACCAGTCCAGGTGGGCGTTGTAATACAGCGGCATCGATTTGACATAATTCGGCCAATGGCCATCGTTTTTGAAGACAATCAGCCGCGACGGTACGCCCTGTTTTTGCAGCGCCGTAAAAAAGCTCAGGCTTTGGGTATATGGCACCCGAAAATCTTTTTCGCCGGTGATCACCAGGCAGGGTGTTTTAAAATTTTGAGCATAATTATGCGGCGACCATTTTTGATATAAATCCGAGGTCCAGGGCGTGCCGTTTAAATCGTATTGGGGAAACCACAATTCCTCGGTAGCGCCGTAAAACGGGGTCAGGTTATACAATCCCATCATCGCGCCAATGGCTTTGAAACGGGTAGTGTGGCCTTCCAGCCACATCATCATGTAGCCGCCGAAAGACCAGCCCATCGCGCCCATCCGATCTTTATCCACCCAGGAAATTTTGGAAAGCGAATCTGCCACGGCCATCACATCCTGGTACACCTCGCCGCCATAATCGTGGGAAATCTCGTGGGTAAATGCCTGTCCGTACCCGCTGGAACCGTGGGGATTGGCAAAGGCAACGATGTAGCCTGCCCCGGGGTAAACCTGCCAATCGCCGCGAAAACCGTCCGTCCACTGCGATTGCGGCCCACCGTGAACGTTCAGAATCAGCGGATACTTTTTCGCCGGATCAAAACCGTGCGGTTTCACGATAAATGTGTGGATTTTTTGGCCGGTCGGCGAGGCGATCCACATCTCTTCGGCCGGACGAATGTCCACGGTTTCTTCAATTTCTTTGTTAAACTCCGTCAGCCGCCGAAGCTTTTTCCCATTGACCGAAACGCGCCAAATTTCCCGCGGTTCGCCCACGGATCGCCGGGATATGGCCACGGTTTTTCCGTCGGGTGAAATATCGAAGCTGTCGATGGTTTTCAAATCCACAATCTGCCGGATTTTTTTAGAGCGAATGTTGACATTGAAAAGCGGCTTGTGTCCTCTCACATCGGCCGTAAAATAAAGGCTGCGGGAATCCGGCCCCCAGTGGAAATCATCCACCCAATTATCGAAATCATCCGTCAGCACGGTTTTTTGGCGGGTTTGCCGGTCGTAAATGGCCAGCCGCAGCAAATCCGATTCGTAGCCGGGGGCTTTTTGCATGATGTACGCGATGTAACGCCCGTCCGGTGAAAATTGCGGATTCGCGTCGTAAGCGTGATTTTCCGCGGTCAGGTTTTGAGCGTCGCCGCCGTTGGTGGGAATCAGCCACAAATCTTTGTTGGTGGTTTCCCATTCATTGGAATCAGGATTAGCGGCCACGCAGAGCATTTTGCCGTCCGGGGAAATGTCAAAACCGCCGTCGCCGCCGGCCGTGAAGGAGGGATAATCCATGTCGCCCGGGGTTAAATCATGGTAGCTGTCCGCCGCCGGATCGTAAACAAAAGTGTGCAGCCGGGAGCCGTCTTTCCAAAACGTCCAGTGGCGATAAAACAGATGATCCGCCAAATGCGCTTGCATCACGCCGTTTTCCAAATCATCGTTCAGCGCTTTGTTGCAGTCGTCATCCGCCCCGCATTCCGGGAAAACCCGGGTGTAAAAGAAAATCTTGCTGTTGCCCGACGACCAAACCGGCGAATTGACGCCGGTGGAAATGTGGGTTAGTTGCGCCGGCTCGCCGCCGTTGACCGGCAGTTTCCACACCTGCTCACCGTCGCTGCGCGTGGAAACAAACAGCAGAAATTTGCCATCTTTTGACCAACGCGGGTGAAAATCAGCGGCCGGGTTGTTGGTCATTTGGAGCAGGTTGCCGCCGTCGGCGTTCATGATGTAAATCTCGGTATTGCTTTTTCCATCCGCTAAAAAATATTGCGTCACCGTAAAGGCAATTTGCCGCCCGTCCGGGGAAAATTGCGGGTTGCGAACGCTTTTGATTTTGTACAAATCATCCAACGTGAACGCGCTTTTTTGGGAAAATACCGGTAAAATCAGGAAAAACAGAAAAATCGAAACCAGGAATCGTTTAATTACTCGTCTCCATTAATTTTATGATTTAAGGGAATTGTGTTCAATCCAAAATGACCCCGCCGCCCAGGCAGCGAATATCGTCGTAAAACACCGCGATTTGCCCGGCGGCAATCCCGGCGTGATCGGGCTGATCCAGCTGCACATGTGCCGTGTTTTCATCAATCCAACGAATCCGGCAGTTGTAAATTTTCTCGCCGTGGCGGATTTTGACCTGCAAACCGGTTTTGTCCGGCGGCGATTCGGCAATCCAGTTAAAATTGCCGGCGGTGAAGGAATCGCGCAGTTTATCGGGCATATTATTGCGCCGGGAAATGTAAATGCGATTGTTGGGAATATCTTTTTTCACCACGTACCACGGCCCGCCGGAAAGCCCCAGCCCCTGCCGCTGGCCGATGGTGTAATAATAGTAGCCGTTGTGTTCGCCCAGCGTTTCGCCGCTGTCGATTTCGATGATCTCGCCTTTCCGCACGCCTAAATGTTCTTTGATGAAATCGGAAAATTTGATCTGCCCCAAAAAGCACAGTCCCTGGCTGTCACGGCGGCTTTGAGTGGGCAAATCGTGTTTTTTCGCCAGATCGCGCACCTGCGCCTTGGTCAGTTTGCCGATGGGAAACAGCGCCCGGGAAAGCTGCTGTTGGCTGAGATATGCCAGAAAATAGGTTTGATCCTTGATGGGATCGGGCGTGCGTTCCAGCACGTATTTGCCGGTTGCGTCGTCGAAGCGAGCATTGGCGTAATGCCCGGAAGCCACTTTCTCAAACGACGGATCAATTTTGTCTAAAAATTGCCCGAATTTTACCAAATTATTGCAAAACATATCCGGGTTGGGCGTGCGCCCCGCTTTGATCTCGGCAATGGTATATTTAATGATGGAATTCCAGTATTCATCCTGCATCGGCACGACTTCCAACGGCACGCCGGCTTGCTCGCAAACGGCCCGGCAGTACGCTAAATCTTCCTCCCAGGGGCATTCGCCGAGGAATGAGAATTCCTCCTGCAGCCAGATTTTCAAATAAAAAGCGGTGACGTCATGCCCGGCGTCGCGCAGCAACCGCAGCGCAACCGAGCTGTCAACACCGCCGGAAAGAAGCATGGCGATTTTCATATTACTTTTGAAAAATATCGGTTAAATTGACTTCAAATCCTTTGAGCGCCTGTGACTTCACAGTTCCCTCGCCTTCATTGGATGAAAAAAGCGCGTATTTGTTACTGGAAATCACAAATACTTCGATGCACTCCAACGCCGGCAGCACGATCCAATATTCCGGCACGTTGTATCGTTCGTAAAGTTCTTTTTTGATCACGGTATCCATCACCACCGAGCCTTTGGAGACGACTTCCACGACCAAATCCGGCACGCCGCGAATCCAATCCTGCACGATGCCCAGGTTTGCCTTGCGGATGAATGAAATATCAGGTTGAACGCGATTTTTATTATCTTCAAAAATGACATCGACAGGCAATGGAAACAATTCCCCAAGTTCATCTTTTTTGATAAAATCCTGCATTTTTTGGGCTAAACGAGCAATGATTCGCTGATGGGAAGCAAAACGCCTGGGCGGTACAATTTCTTCGCCGTTGATAATTTCCGTCAGATCAAAATCGGATTGTATTGCTTGTTGAACGGCTGTCATGGTTTTCTCCAATTTTATTTATCCTGCATGGCGCTTTGTATTTCTTCCAATGTCGGCTCCTCGCCGTCGCTGGTCTTCTCTAAAAACTCGCCAAACGCAGCAATCAATTGCTCTGGTTCTTTACCGGCTAACCGCCTTTTCATCCATTCGAGAGTTTCATCCCGTATCACGGCGGTTTGCAGCCAATAATTAACCAGGCTATTAAATGACATATTGTTTTTTTTGGCCAGGCGCATGGCTTTCTCTTTTAATTCATCCGGGATTCTAACTGAAATTGCCGCCATCTTTTTACTCCTTTGATTACAAATACAAATCACAAAATTGCTGAGGTGTTAAAATGACCAAATCTGGGAATTCTAACTCACTTTGCCGGAAATCTTTGATATTTTTTGTAATAATCAATGCGTTGCTGGCTATCGCAGCTTCAACAATAAAGTTGTCATCTTCATCAATTAAGTTTGGTCTCCAAAGATAATATACCTCTGATTTTAGTGAAAGCGCTAATAATGCATCAAGCGTTAGCAGAATTTCTGCCTCGGTTGCATTTATCAATTTACGAATTTTCTTCCTCAATAATACAGATTCATATTCCAAAAAGAGTTTCTCTGTCAGAGCTAACGGGATGTTTCTTTTTTGAATTTTTTGTAGAATTTTAAAGCTTGGTGAATCTTTACGCCTGCACAACCCGGAAACCAATACATTTGTGTCTAAAACGACAATTGGGGTTAAAAATAAATTCATACAGCTTTCGATTTTTTTTCGTTCAAGATAGCCTCAATCGTCACCAAATAAATGATACCAAATATAATACCATCGAGTCGGAATTCAAAAGAAAATCTATATTCAACAAAGCTTATTCCTCATACCCCAAAATTTCCGCCCGCGATTTCGTCAAAAAAATCCACAGCGGCAGCATGACGATCGACTGCTCGTTTTCATCGATAATTTGCAGCCGCTTCCAGTTAATCAGCAGCCCTTTTTTGACATTGTGACGCTGCATAAAGTAGAAAATCCGTGAAATTTGTGCGTCGATTTCTTCATCTTTAACGGTAACGCCGATGGGCAGCCCGCTTTTTAAAATGAAGTCAATTTCCACTTTGTTTTTCCAATAAAAAACGTCCTCCTGCCACTGAAAACGCAGTTGCTGAAACACGGCATTGCGCATTTTTTTGGCAAAATCCTGTTTTTCATTGGTATTTATTGCCGCAAAAAAGCCGTTGTCGATGCAATAAATTTTGCGTGCTTTTGTGGAAGTGAGCTGCTCATTGATCGAAAAAGAAAAGCAGGATGTGGTAAAAATCATGTAAACTTCTTGCAAATAGCTGATTAAATCCAGCACCGTGGTGCGATTGCTGCCGATCATTTCCGCGATGCGGGTTACGTTGATGCCGTTGCTCATGTTGAAAATGAGATAAAGCGCGAGCTTTTGCAGCACTTCAATTTTGCGGATGTTGTAGCGTTGGGTGATGTCACGCAAAATGATGTCGCCGATGTATTGCTGCAACGCCAAAATGTTGCTTTCCGGTTTATCCTGTTTGATCATTTCCGGGAAGCCGCCGTTGTCTAAATATTGGCGCAGCAGCGGCTCGATTTTGGGAAAGGCCTTGGACAAATAGAGCATGTCGATGGGCTTTTCCAACAGCGGCTTGAGCAATTTTGTCGCTTTATAAGTTGCGAATTCGGAGAATGAAAAGGGAAACACTTCGACGGAGACCTGCCGGCCGGTGAGCAGTGTCGCTAACTCTTTGGAAAACAAAGATGAAGACGACCCGGTGATGATGAATTTAACAGTGTCATTTTGTTCATAATAGGTGCGCAGCCATTTTTCGAAACCGGGAATTTCCTGGATTTCATCCAACAAAATGTAAACCCGCCCTTTGGGTTTTTTCAACGCGAGAAACGCCCGGTAAATCTCATCGAGCGTTTGCACGGTTTTCTCGCTGCCAAAGCGGTAATCCTCCAGATTCATAAATGCAATATTTTTGGCGGGTGTGCGCTTTTTTTTGATGAGATGATTGATGATCAGCTTCAGCAGACTGCTTTTGCCGGCCCGCCGGATGCCTTTCAGCACTAAAATTTCCCGCCGGTCGATCAGCGGCAACAGTAATGCGTTGTAGCGATCCCGGGGAATCAGATCATATTTGAAAGATTTTTGCCAGTGCAAATTGTATTGCGTGAGGAGTTCCTGCATTTGAAATATCGCCGATTTTGATTAACGTTTTTAGATTTGTTAATTATAATTAACAAATCTATTGTTGTCAATTGAAATTTGCGATTTTTAAAAAATTTTTAGTAGAGAATAATTCGTTGACAGGACGGCCGAACACCGCTATATTTCAAACAGGAGCGCTTTGAGGAATAAAAGAAATGAAAAATATTGAAAATAAAATTATCGAAACCATTATGGCAACGCTTGACGTTGATAAAATTATACTGTTTGGTTCCCGGGCCAGGGGGGATTCACAGCAGCGAGCAGATGTGGATATTGCGGTTGCGTGCCCGAATGCGACGCCGGGGGATTGGTTGAAACTTTGGTACGCGATCGAAGACTTGGAATCATTATTATTTATCGATCTTACCCGGCTTGATAGCGCTTCCGCGGCATTAAAAGACAAAATTATTCGTGAAGGGATCATCATTTATGAGCGAAGCAAAAATACGGCAGTCACTGCACAATCTTGAGAAAGCGTTAACACGTTTAAAAGAAGCGCTTGCCGAACCCATTGATAATGAAATCGTCATTGACGGCACGATCCAACGCTTTGAATTTTGCATTGAATTATTTTGGAAAACATTGAAACGCCTGCTTTCATTTGAAGGAATCGAAACAAAAACGCCGCGAGAAACGCTTAAACAGGCCTATCAAATTGGTTGGTTAAACGACGAAACCGCCTGGTTGGAAATGCTTAAAGATAGAAATCTTACCTCGCACATTTATGATGAAGTAATGGCAGGAGATATTTACAATCATATTCAAAAAAATTTTGCGGAATTGGAAAGCACCTTCCTGTTTCTCAAACAAAAATTTGCTGAAATACTCAACAGATAAATTTTCTTCCCCACTTCCCACCCTTCGACAAGACTTCGGCGTGAGCTCAGTCGAACGCTCAGGGCAAGCTTTTCTACTTCCCACTTTGCAACATCAGCCAGCCGCCGCGCAACCCCAACGCCAAAATCAGGGGGATATTTGCCTCGTGCAAATCCTGCGGCCAAAACGCCCAACCGGCCAGCGTAATGACCAAAAACCCGGCGTAAACCGCGAAATAGCCCTTCAGCCAGCGAAATTTGCGAAAAAACGGCAGCAGCCCGGCGATGAACAAATTCGGTGGCCATGCCCACAGCAAATTCCAGTTATCCACCGTGGTGGAATGTTCCGTGGCAAACCACAGCAAGGCGATGATCACGCCGATCAGACCGGTAACGCCGAACAGCAGATAATCGAGCCAGCGGACCGGCGTGCGGCGCTCCTTGCCGGATTGGAATTGTCGAAACGTTAAGAACATAGTGATGAGAAAAATGATCCACAGAATGATGTTCATCCAGGGGAGGGATGTTTCCGGGTTTGCCGCCCGCGGGGGAAAATGCAGCGTGTCCGTTTGCGCCACCAGTGGCTGCCATTGCCCGTCGATGCGAATTTTTCCGCCGGCAATGGATTCGAAAAGATAATCCGGCAAAAACAGCGCTTCACGCGCAGTGGCGACGCGGTCGGTTTTTGCGCCGAGGGCCAGGTCTATGCCGTAATCGCTGAACGGCAGCGCTTTCAAATACTGGTCGATGTATTGGCGAAAGGTCAGGCGGCGGTTTTCGTTGAAAAAAAGTTGTACATCGTCGCCGAGGGTTCGTTCAAACACATCGCGGATGCGCGTGGCGCAGTTGTCGAAGAAAAAATCGTAGTGATAGTAACGGTTTTGCGGAAGGTGATTCCATTCCAGAAATTCAAACATAAAATCGCGCATCTCCGGGGTGAGGTTAAGCCGCTGCTCGATGATGGCGCGTTCTTCCTCGATATACATATTTTGCGCCCAAATATAGCGATACGCCGAAAGCTTGTAATCCAGCTTGCCCTGGCAAAATTTCAGGTAAAATCCCGGTTCGTCAAAGTCAAACGTGCCGTAGTTGTAAATGCGATCCAGGTTTATCGCCGGATCGACCACGCGAAATGCACTGTGTCCGAAAGTGGTGTACAGCTCCGTGCCGGGTGAGATGGTCAGCAGCGAAATAACTGCCTGTTCCGAGAGACGCCCGGGCCGTTGGGCAAGGATTGTTTGCGCTGCCAACGTCAGAAGAATCATCATCACAGGTAAATTTACTCGACGGTAGTTACGCATCAGAATTTCCTTTGTTTATGTCGTTTAGGACGGAGCTAAAATATAGCCTCGCCTCACTTTCCGCAAGCAAAATCAGGAAATAAACCGATGAGAATTTACTTGAATTCAACTGCTTATCGGGTTACTTTGTTTTAAAAGCGAGGATGCCATGATAAAAAACCGAGAAAAACTTGAAGCCTTTGAAAAGCAGTTTATCGCCGGCGAGCCAATCGACATCCAGAAAAATTTTCGCATTTATGAAGCAATGTACCGGGAAGCGCTGCGCCTAGGTATTTTCCCGCTCAAGGATCCGCTGGAAGGCATTGAGATTGACATTAAAGTTGCCAGGATCGCCAACAGTGTTTGAAGAAATCCTCCAAAAAGTTGCCCGCCAATTCGCTAAAGACAACATTCCATATATGGTAATGGGCGGTCAGGCTGTCTTGATTTACGGGGAGCTTCGCTTAACCAGGGATATTGATGTTACGCTGGGAATGAGCATTGATAAATTGGATATGGCGTTAAAAACGATTAATCAGCTCGGATTTAAAGCGCTGGTAGAGAATGTTTCGCAATTTGTCCGGGAAACGATGGTATTGCCGGTCATAGACGAAAATAGCGGCGTGCGTATTGATTCGATCTTTTCGTTCTCGCCTTTTGAAAGACAGGCGGTGTAAAATGCCAAACCTGTTAAAATCGGCAAAACGGATGTCAACTTTGTGACATTGGAAGATTTAGTCATCCACAAAATATTTGCCGGAAGAACGCGCGATCTTGATGATGTATTTGCTGTTTTGCTAAAAAATCCAAATTATGATGAAGTTTATATTCTAAAATGGCTGAAGGAATTTGATCGCATTTCGGAGCGCGATTTACTCGAAGCTTTTCTGAGAATTAAACGAAAAACGAACTGCTAATCCATTGGGTATAAGACCTTATGCTTTTCCTTTTTCCTTTTTCCTTTTTCCTTTTTCCTTTATCTGGGGTTCACCGCGTTTTTTGGCTTGAATGACCAGGTAAATCCCCAGGAGAACAAAGGGAATGCTCAACCATTGTCCCATCTGCAGGGGAATATTTGTCTCCCAGGCTTCCTGCACTTCCTTGAAAAATTCCACAAAAAAGCGAAATCCAAAAACGGTGATTAGAAATAGTCCGAAAAGCAAACCGTGTTCTGTTTTTGCGCGCTTTTTTTGATAAACTTTGAAAAGCATGATGAAAATAAGCAGGTAGGCGATGGCTTCATAAATTTGGGTGGGATGCCGCGGCAGCGGGTTTGCTTCGTAGCGGGGAAATTTAAACGCCCAGGGAACATCCGTCGGCGCGCCGACGATCTCGGAATTGAACAAATTTCCCATGCGAATAAAAAAGCCGGCTAAGGCAACGACGATAGCGACGCGGTCAGCAGCCCAGAGGAAGGTTTGCCCGGGTCTTTTCTTTGCATAAAGGTAAATCGCGGTTAAAATGCCGAAGGCGGCGCCGTGGCTGGCCAGTCCGCCGTGCCATACTTTCAAAATTTCCATGGGATTGCTGAGGTAATAGGAGGGATTATAAAAAAGGCAATGCCCCAAACGCGCCCCGACAATGGTGCCGATAAAAACGTAGAGAAAAATTTCATCAACATCGGTTTCCGGCTGACCTTCTTCCCGATAAATCTTGCGCAAAATGTAATAACCTAACAGAAATGAGATCATAAATGCCAGGCTGTACCAGCGCAATGCAAACGGCCCAATGCGGAAAATTTCAGGGCTAACGTTCCAATTAATCATTCAAATCCTCACACAATTTGTTCTTCAGTATTCACGTCGAAAAAATACAATTTTTGCAAATCGAACCCAAATCGAATCGGCTCGCGGGATTTATACACTTGCTCCGGTGATGTTCGCATGCACATGTTTTCATTTGCAGTATTAAAATAAACGAAAATCTCATTGCCGATGGGTTCGACAACATCAATGGTTGCTTCAATGCTTTCGGAAACGGCTTTGCCATTCACTTTTTGGATATCCAAAATATTTTCCGGCCGCACGCCCAGGATAACTTCCTGAAGCCCTTCATCCTGCAGTTTTTTGGCAATGTCATCCGGCAGGGTTACCTGTAAATCAGCGGATTGGAATTGCATTTTACCGGCGTTGACCAACTGTCCGCGAATGAAATTCATCGCCGGGCTGCCGATAAAGCTCGCCACAAAAAGATTTGTCGGGTTATTGTAAAGATTCAGCGGAGAATCCGTTTGCTGGATGACGCCGTCTTTTAACACCACGATTTTATCACCCATGGTCATCGCTTCAATTTGATCGTGGGTCACGTAAATCATGGTGGATTGCAAACGGGTGTGCAGGCGATTGATTTCGATGCGCATTTGCACCCGCAGCTTGGCGTCGAGGTTGGACAGCGGTTCGTCAAAAAGGAACACTTTGGGCTTGCGAACAATCGCCCGGCCGAGCGCCACACGCTGGCGTTGCCCGCCGGAGAGCGCTTTGGGCTTGCGCTGGAGATATTCCCGAAGTCCCAAAATATCCGCAGCGTCGTTGACGCGTTTTTCGATATCAGGCTTGGGAAATTTCCGCAATTTTAGCCCAAACGCCATGTTATCAAATACGCTCATGTGGGGATAAAGCGCGTAATTTTGAAATACCATGGCGATGTCACGGTCTTTGGGCGGCACCTCATTGACCTGCCGGTCTCCGATAAAAAGTTCGCCGGCGCTGATTTCTTCCAATCCGGCAATCATGCGCAGCAACGTGGATTTTCCGCAACCGGACGGCCCGACCAGCACCACAAATTCTTTATCGGCAATCGACAAACTGGCGTCTTTGATCGCATGAACATTTTTGTCGTAAAATTTGTTGACATTTTTTAATTCTACGCGTGCCAATTTTTCACCTCGGTTTTATCGTAAACGCAAATAAGATACGCGATTCCGCTATAAAATGCAATAAGGGATTCCTGATTTCCGATACCGGATTCCTGATGCCAGATGCCAGATGCCGGATACCTGATTCCGGATGACCAATCTCTGTGAAATCAACGAAAATAAATTGCCAATAAGCCGATTAGCATGTCTGCCTTTAGTAGATTGCTTAAAAAGCCCAAATGTTTTGGCGCGGTATTTTGCAAAATGCTGATGAGCACGTAGCCGATCACCGGGTAAACGCCAAATACGACGATGCCAAAGTAAGCGGTGCCATACCAGCCCGCAATAAACGGCACTGCCGTTAAAACAGCGAGTAGGAGAAAATTCAGCCAGATCAGGCGAATGGCGGGACGCACGCCAAATCGAACCGGAAATGTTTGCGCCGCATTTTTTTGATCGCCTTTGATGTCTTCGATATCTTTGAGAATTTCTCGCCCAAAGTGGAAAAAAAAGGCGAAAAGCGCCGGAATGATTGCCGAGCCGGGTCGCCGGACCGCCATGCCGCCGTAAATAAATGTCGCGGCCGTGGCGAGGCTTACCACCAAGTTTCCCCACAGCACGGTGCGCTTGAAAACAGCGGCGTAAAAATAAATCAGCAGGGAAAAAAAGGCGGCGATAAGCAACATCGGAAGCGAAATAAACGCCGAGAGCGTGATGCCCAGCAGGAATTCTCCAAAAGCCAGGATGCGCGCAGTTTCCAGCGACATTTTTTGGGCGGGCAAGGGACGCAGCGGCTTGTTGATTCGATCTATTTCGATGTCGAAATAATCATTAATCGTATTTCCGGCCGCCATAATCAACCCGGCGGAAATGGCGGCCAGAAAAACCGCAAAATGCGGCTCAAGCGTTCCGGTCACCATCGCGGCGATCAGCACGGACAGCA
>Ga0114931_10008886_pt1 | contig 12107 bp, 11 predicted proteins | sample 2SBtaG_FD_89579 | JGI IMG/M metagenome (GOLD analysis project Ga0114931, IMG submission 89579) | Deep subsurface microbial communities from Kolumbo volcano to uncover new lineages of life (NeLLi) - 2SBTROV14_V59a metaG | ecosystem: Environmental > Aquatic > Marine > Volcanic | place: Kolumbo...
CTTTTTCTAGAAATTGACCTAGTGTGAGGTATTGTTGCTTCTTAGTAACAGCTAGTTTAAATGTTCTAACAAATCTTTCAGCATGTGGGTTATCTGTAGGAGTACCTGCCCTACTCATAGAGATTTTCATTTTTAAATTGGTAACCTGTTCTACAGTTAGTTTAGCTCCATTTTGTGATCCTTGATCTACGTGAAATATACTGTTTGGAATAATATTGGGTGTTGCTATCTTTAATGTATTTTTAACAAGGTCTGCCTTGTCAAAATAATCAAATAAAATACTAACTACTTGTCTTGTGCTTCTCTGTAATACAAAGCAACCATGTATTTCAGTATTATCAGATAACTTAAACTCAAACATATCTGAGAAGTATACTTCTACAGGTTTAGTAGTGTTGGCATTTAGTTTCTGAATTTATACTACTTTTATTCTTTAAAAGAAGGTTAGGGAATACTGTATTTGATTTACCTACGTATTTGTAACTTGAGATATCTCTTCTTGGGTGAATATTATAGGTATTCATTACCCTCTGGCACCTGTTCTTACCTATATTGATCATTGGAGCTAGTTTTTTAGCTCCTAAAGTGCCATCTTCCCCCTTGTATATTCTTAATATCTCTTTAACTATTAAACTGTCTTTAATAACTAATCTAGATTTAGTGTAAAAACTCTTACGGTTGAAACCTAATGCTCTAGATAGCTGTTTTTTAGTATAAAGAGGTATTAGTGGTTTACATAGGTTAATCTTTTCTCTGACTTTTATCTTTTTAAGTTTGAGAGTTTTTTTAAAATTGCATTTTCTACAGTAATATCTGCTATTATCTTTTTTAACTCTTCTGGGGATTCTGATACAGGTTTAGTATCAGATTCATCAAAGGCTTTGTGTCCAAATTTAAGAAGTTTTCCTCTCCAAGAAGATATAGCATTTTTACTTAAACCATACTTGCTTCTTACAGATTCAATAGTTGTATTAGGATTTAAACTTTCAAGAACTACTTGTAATTTAAACTTAGAGTCATAACGAACATAAGACATAATTATATTAAACTTGTTAATTGCAATTTTAACCTAATATTTCCTCATTGCATGTGTCTAATATATCGGGGTCTTTACAAAAAGTGTGAGAAGGGTTGTCTGATAAAAAAGATATTTGACAAACCCCGACCGCGAGGTCGGGGAAGTTTATAAAGTCCTTAGGTTTGATTAATATAGTAATTTATAGTAATATAAGCTGTAGTTGGTTTATAAGTGAACCTTGTGTTTTATTACATGGTTGAAGTACCGAATGCTACAACTCGAATATGCCTATAGGTGTAAGAATTCAAAATATTCCTGCGCAACAGCCCAGAGCTAATTGAGTGCTTAGAGACTAGTTCTGATATGGTTTACTATAATACGTATCAAGGTTTTTGTAATAAAGCGGAATCAAAAGATAGTTTGTGGGTTATAGGTGTTTTTATGCGAGACTTTTCAAGTTTCGTAGTGGGTCTTGACACATACCCCAGTTTGTTTGTGGGGTATTCATTTGGTGGGGCGGATCACAACTTTTGTTCCACCCATCCAAAGCAAATATTAGAGCAAATATTAATTTTTAACTTTTAAATGAAGATAACACCTGATGAAGTGCAGGCCCTAGATAAAAACTATATTGTAAGTAATATACCTGGTAGGCGTAGTGAACCTTATAGCTGGCTAGATATTGTAGGAGTACCCGGCAGACCCTCTGGTACAGATAACAAGTTATTTTTTGCGACGCACTCAAGAGGAGAGGGGGGCTGGTCATATCCATTTGATCGTAGACCTTATGCTTTTAAAGCTGCGAGAGAAAATAATTGGGTAGTAGCTCATGATACCTCTTTACCAGCGGAAGCTGGAAGACCCCATCTTCAGGTTGGAGACTTAGCAGATTTATCAGAAGCAGTATATAACCTTACAAGAGAAGCATCTTCGCCTTATGTAGTAGGAGTTACTGGTTCTGTGGGTAAAACTACAACAGTAGCTATGTTAGAGCATATGTTAGCTCAGTCAGGCTTAGAAGTTGTAAGGTTTTACTCAAAAAGACTTACTCCTTTATCTGTAATGTGCCACTACATAAATAAAGTAGAGCAAAGGACCGCCGTTGTAGTTATGGAATACAGTGCGTATTATAGAGACCATGTTGCTGCTTTAGCTAAGTTATTGCCTCCAAATGTAGCTTTTTTAACAAACATCTATGACACACATATAAACCCAAATAATCCCTATATGTTTGAAAATAGAGGGCAAATTTTCGACTCTAAGAAAGAAATAAAGCCTGTAGGCGCTTCGGGTTTTGTAAATACACGTGTTCTGGAAGAATTAGGCGTCAGTACTCCAGCAGGTTGGTCTACATTTAATCCAGAGCTTCCGTACTCAGTTAGAAACGATAGGTTACCACCAACAATGAGAACTGCTGAGCTTTTCTCAGTAGCGCAGAAGTTAGCAGAGGCTTTAGGTTTAACAGAAGAGCAATTGCTTAGGGCTTACGAGACATTTAGACCAGCAGAGGGGAGAATTATAACGTTCAAATATAATGATAGACCAGTTTTTTTCAACGGAGAAACTTCAGGGGGTAGTAGGTTAAATAGTTGGTTTGAAACACCCAACGGTGTTGAGCCTTGGCTATTTGTTGAAAAGGTAGACTTTGCAGAGGAGAACCCAGAAGGATTTAAACGTTTAACTGAAAGGGTTTTTAGTGCAGAAAAAACCGTCGTTCTAGATACCCCACAAAATAGAGAAAGGTTGGAGGGTGTTCAAAATGTAAGGTTTTTAAATGAAGCTGACTTTGGAAACACCTTTAAAAAATCAGGAGGTTACACAATATACCACAAGGCCATGGCTATTAGAGAAGAAGGGTTTGACCCTGAAAAATGGGTTAATTCTAGGTTTTAAGTTTTTTTACAATAGTATTATTTTTGTGTAAGACAGGTGTCTTATTAACCTTATTTTTTTCAAAATTAAAATCCCAGATTAATATATTTTGTATAAACTGTACTTTTGCAGGAAATTCTTTTACTACTGGGTTAACTCCTAAAGAATAAGATACTCGATTTAAAGCTGTTTTATTGTCCTGAATGTCGTTTATATCTATAAACTCCCATTTTTTACTATCTTTATTGTAATACCAAGCCCACACATGGGGAGTGTATTTGGGTAGCCTCATACCAAAGTCTACAACACTAGGAATATTTAAACTTCTTAGCATAGAAACAAGCAGTGTGTGGTAACCTCCGCAATCTGATTGTTTAGTATTAAAAACCGTTGTAGCATCACGAAATTCTGGTGGATGTTGGTATTTGAGTTCTTTTACTAAGTAGTTAGCTATATTGTTAATTGTATCTGTAATATTACTACCCATTAAACTCTTTGCCTTTTCCTGTATAGCTTTACTTGGGGCTATTAAGTCTTTATCTAAAGCTAAATACTCACCTGGTTCTAGTTTTGGTGGTTGTGGAAAGCTATCAACCTGTTCTTGTATTTCAACAGCCCATTTTGTACCTTCTTTTATTTCCCAATTAGCTATATTTGCCCTTTGCGTATCTGATACAAAGTTAGGTTCTAAAGAGTATTTAACCTTAGCGCCTCTTGCTAGGGCAACCCAAATAGAGGCATTTAACTTTGTAGATGAAGTAACTTCAATATTTCTTGTTATTTTGTATTCAGAGCTCATAGCAGAGGATATTTTACCACTTTATCCCTTTGTTATACATAAAATAACACTTATACACCCCATTTAATAGAGGTATTAGGTATTGAACCTAAATGTTTCTTATGCAAAGTTTATCTAATTAATCTACCCAATAAGCAAAGTCTTTTTGTATAAGTCTTGTCCTGAATTTATCCAGTAATCCATTCTATACAGGATGTTTGTTAAATTCTGCAATAATATCAAAGGGTTTTTTGTACTCATATGGTAGTTTAGTGCTATTATAAGTAAGGTTTAGAAGTACACTTTGTAAAAGTGCCTTTCTTTCATCAACTTCTGAACTTAAAAATAACTTTTTAGCCTTTTTATTTGTGCTTGTATTACCTGCAAGCCTTTGTTTTTATTTACTTAATCGGGTTAATTAAATTATCTTCATATCGTTTCATTCGTCAAGTTTATAACCAGTTAATGTTAAGTTATCCCAACTCAAAGGCACTGCATATAGTTCTTGTAGGCTTACAGCGTAAGCTTCTGGTTGGTTGGGTAAAGGGTCATTAACGATAAGGTATGTTTCACCATCTTCATTGTTAAACATACCACTAATAACCCTTGTGTGATCTTCCCATACGGCTTGTACTACAAAACCTTGTTGTATAGCTTCAACAAGTTCAGTTGGTGATTTATCGCTAATGTACTTTTTACTAAACCCTGCTTGTTCAAGCTGTGCTGTAAATGCCCCTATTGGTAAAGTACCGTTTTCAGTAAATGTGTCGTTCAGTTTATTTAATAATTCTTCTTCTGTAGTATTTTTACCAAAAGCCCTGTAAATATTTGCAGTACTTGCAACAACACAAGTTCTAGCTTCGTTGTCATCCCTAGACTGTTTAACTGGTGTATAAGTTCTTCTAGCAGATTGTTGAGTGCCTTTTTTAGATTCTTTTACTTTTTCTAGCCCCTCACTTATTTGACTTTTGTAATATTTAAAATATCCGTTCTCAAACATAAACTTTGTAGTTTCAAACCCATCAACTTCTACTATGTCGCCTTTAGATTTTAAACTCTCGTAATATTTTGTTTTTCGTAATGGAAATATAGGTTTTATATATAGTATCTCTTCAGTTTCAGGTATTTTAACCCCTTGTTCAATAATTGTTGTGGCAGTACTTTTCATTTTATCTATAATAAAACTTTAGTTTGGGTAGTTTCGTTCATACAATTATATTAACAGAACAAATACCTATGATCTATAAATTTAGGTATATATTGGTAGGCTCCAAATATACTAAGACAAAAGTCTGAGATAAAATACAGCAGAAAGGAGCAATATGTTGTCAAATACCCTTTTTATTAGATATCCCTTTAACACTTTTGTTTAATTTAGTAAGGTTATTTATAATATTGCAGTTATAGGTAAAAGAGACTAACTAATTACAATTAGGCCAGGCGCTATCTCCCCGGTTTTTAATTAAAAATGCCGCAGTTTTTATACTTTGTTTTGCATTAAACCTTAAATCAGGATTATCATCTTCTCCCATTGCATTACGATTACTTTGCCAAGTACCTACACTAAATTGGTACATTCCAGCATAATCATATTTTTTATTATGGCTTGTTGTGTTAAACCCACTTTCACATTGCGCAATTTTTACTAGTATATCTACATCTATATCAAACATTTCTGCATATTCTTTAAAATATTTATTTAGTTTTTCGCTACTTGGTTGGGACATATCAACATTGGGTGTAGGAGCAGATGTAGGTTTTGGGGTAGGAATTGGTGTTGGAGTAGGGGTAGAGGTTGGTATTGGAACTAGGTCAACAACTTTATATTCTTGTTTTTTAGGCTCTTCTTGTTTAATAGATTTTACGGGGTCAATATTTGGGGAAGTTAAGATTATGTTTTTTGCATGCACATTATAAAAATGCCCCGCAATAATAAATGATACACCTACTATGTACGTAGCAATTATCTGTTTTTTTCCAACATCAATATTAAATGTTTTACTATTTTTTTCTTGAGAGTTTTGTAATTGCATAAACTGTTTTATTTTACCAGTTTGTTGTGAAAATTGTTGCTATTAATGTTATAGATTCTTAGCTACGATAAGGATGGCAAAGTATAAGTTAGGTTTATAATACCGGTTTTACTAATTACCAATCTTTTGCGCTTGTGTAGAGTTTTCTTATGTTTAAAAAAATAACCCCAGCCAAATGGCTAGGGTTATAGTTTAGTTAAACTTAGTTAGATTCTTTAGGTCTTGCCTCGTTTACTTTAATGTTTCTTCCGTCTACTTCTTTCTCGTTCATTTCTTCTATAGCTTTTTTTGCATCTGCATCATTTGCAAATTCTACAAAACCAAAGCCTTTACTTCTATTGTCGTTAAACTTATCTGTAATAATAACAGCATCAACAACTTCTCCGAACTTTGAGAACAATTCCTTAAGCTTGTCGCTAGTAATTGAGTAGGGAAGATTTCCTACGTATAATTTCATTTTAATTTCTCACCACCTTTTATTTTTCGCAATCACTAACAAAAGGCGAGCAAAACAAATTACGCATACAAGCTTTTATTAGATTTAGCAATACGCTATGATTATACTATATTCTATGCACTTTGTCTTGTATTTAAGGTTTTCTTTTGTAAAATCTTAGACTTTTTATTACCTTTAGTCTTGTTATAGTAATAATTACTTGCTATATAAAGACCATCAAAAGTACCCATATCTTGCCAGAAACCGTCCATTTTTATTGCCTGAAGTTTTTTGCGTTTTAAATATTCTTGATTAATATCCACCAATAAATATTCTCCGTTTAGGCCTGGTTTTTGTCTTTTAAGCATTTCAAGAATATTGTTGTCATATATTTGTAGTCCTGTTGACACAAGTTTACTTTTTGGATTTACTGGTTTTTCTTCTATAGAGATAACTTTGCCTTTTTTATTTGTTTGTACTACTCCAAATGAGCTTGGGTTGTTTACCTCTTTGACAAATAAAATTGCCCCGTCGGTAAACTGTTCAACTTCCTTTTTTATACAAGTGTCAAAAATATTGTCAGCAAATACTAATACAAAATTTGAGGATCCTATAAAATCTCTTGCACAGTTTACAGCGCTTCCGGGACCTTTTTTTAATGGCGAATCATTAATGTAACTAATCTTTACATCGTAATCAACACCGTTTCCTAAAAGGTATTTAAAGTCACTTATAAAGTTGTGTTCGGCTACAATAGCAATCTCACTTATACCCGCTTTTTTAAGAAGGTCAATGTTATATATAATTGCAGGTTTGTTGTAAACAGGTAAAAGGTTTTTATTTACAATATAAGTTATTGGTCTAAGTCTAGACCCAGTCCCACCAGCTAAAATTACACCTTTCATAGATTTGAGGTAAATTAAAATAGTAAAGTTTGTATATAATAACAGAAGATTTTATATTATCAATACATCACTATTATGTATGGGTTAACCTATCACAATAAAATAAGTATCTATAAGTGTTATTAGGTAGGTTTGCAGTTTTAGATTAAATAAGTATTAATATGTTGACATCTAAGCTTTAAAACAATATTATTAAGGCGTTACATCCTACCCGCAAATACTATGAGTTGTTGAGGATGTGTATTATTAATTTTAAAATCTTAATGAATGGTTACCAGCACAATCCTTAAGGTAGTTAAAGAAGTAGCAGATATCTACGTAAAACTAATTGAGTTTACTTTTAGGCAAATATTTGGTCTTATACTTTTTATTTTTAAACTACTAAGAAATACACTTGGCAAATTTAAATCCTATAGTACAACTTTAATTGGTTATGTTGTACGGGTTGCTCAAAGTATCTGCAGTAAAACAAATGTTTTGGCACAACAACTAAAGGTTAAGGCAGTTAAAACTGTCAAAAAAGACTTTAAAAATATTCAAAAAATATTCAAAAATTTTAAGAGTAAAAACAAAATAGCTAAAGCTAAATTAGTTATATTTGTAGGTTTGATTAATTTGTTTATAACCCAAAGAGTAACTAAGCTTAGGAATAAATTTAGTACTTATGAACTACCTAAAATTATAGTAAGAAAAAAAAGAGGCAGACCCAAAAAATTAATAAATAAGTTTCCTTTTAATTGCTTAAATAGACTAAAACTACTCTTGTTAAAAAAACTTAAGAAAGTATCAAAACGTTTTGAAAAATTGTTTGATGCTTTCTCACTTAAAGTTTATAAAAGCTTTAAGCCAATTTTTGAAAAAAAAGCTAGAGTAGGGTTCTGTATTAAAAACTCAATTTTGTTTAGTTTATTATTTTTTGTTCTAATATTTTCCACTTTAGTTTATTACACTATATTTTATACAATGCCTAATCCTAATAATATTGCTCTTTATAGACCAAAGCTAACTACGTATATTTATGATTCACAAAATCATCTCTTATATAAAACATATAAGGATGAGAACCGAACTTTAATTAGTTTAAATGATGTCCCAACCGATTTTAAGAACGCAATTGTAAGTATAGAAGATGATAACTTTTATCAACACGTGGGAGTTTCACTTCCTAGTATGGTTAGAGCAGCATACGCAAACTATAAGACGGGAGAGATTGTTCAAGGAGGAAGCACCATAACTCAACAATTAGTAAAAAACACACTATTATCAAATGAGCAAACTGTTGAAAGAAAGATTAAGGAGGCTTTGTTAAGTTTAATTATAGAAACAAAATACACTAAAGATCAGATATTAGAAATGTACTTAAATACTGTAAGTTTTGGAGGAACAAGCTATGGAGTAGAAGAAGCCTCATTAATGTATTTTGGAAAACATGCAAAAGATTTAGATTTAGCAGAAAGTGCAATGCTTGCAGGACTTCCTGCTGCACCAAGCGAGTACTCGCCTTATATTAACGCTAAAAAAGCAAAACAAAGGCAAGAAACAGTACTGGCGCAAATGCTTAAGAACAACTATATAACCGTTGGCGCTGCGCAAAACGCAGCTGCGGAAGAACTTAATATTAAATATCCAGAATCAATTAAAAATTACCCACATTTTGTAAATTATGTTACAAGTTTTTTAGACGCAAAGTATGGCCCAAATGTTCTTAATAATGGGGGTTTAAAAGTATATACTAGTTTAAATCCAAAAATTCAAGATATGGCACAGGGTATTGTTACCAATGAGGTAAACAATTTAGCTAGACTAAGAATAAGCAATGGGGCAGCTTTGATTACAAAAAACAAAACCGGCGAAGTTGTAGCAATGGTTGGAAGTAAAGATTACCGAGCCCGCGATATTGATGGATTTGTAAATGTAACAACAGCTTTAAGACAACCAGGAAGTAGTATAAAGCCTTTTAATTATTCGTTAGGTCTTTCAATGGCATGACTGCAGCAACAATTATTAAAGATGAGCCTGTTGTTTATAAAACGGCAGGGTCTGCAGATTATATCCCTAAAAACTATGATAATAAGTTTAGGGGGAACGTTACGGTAAGAAGAGCTTTGGCAAACTCTCTTAATATACCTGCGGTAAAAACTTTAGAGCGAAATGGGGTTAATAACTTTATAAACTACGTTAAAAAGTTTGGAATAGACACATGGAACAATGACTATTATGGGTTATCTCTAGCATTAGGTGCTGCGGAAGTAAGAATGGTTGATATGAATGGTGGCTACAGCGTTTTTGCAAACAACGGAGATTTTATAAAAATTAACCCTATTTTATACATTGAAACGCCAAATGGCGATATTTTAGAGTACAATTCTTGTATTTTCACTGAAGATTACTTTAAGGGAAAAACTATTATAAATAAACCAGCACCTTGCAGAGAGAAAATTATAAGCTCAGGCAATGCATTTGTAATAAAAAGTATTCTTACAGATTTTAGGGCACGAAGTGAGGAGTTTGGAACAAATAGTATTTTAAATGTACCTGGAACAGGTAGTAAAACCGGAACTACAAATGACTTAAAAGATAACTGGACGTTTGGTTTTAATGATGAGTATACAGTTGGAACTTGGGTTGGAAATAACGACGGGACATCTATGAGCTATGTTGCAAGTGGTATAACTGGAGCAAGTCCTATTTGGGCAAAAATAATTACAAACATAACAACAGATGACAATAAAATTGATATGCAAAGTATTCCAAGTGATGTTGTAAAACTACAAATTTGTCCTACAACAGGTCAACTTGCTTGTAACCTTTGTAAAGGTGGTACTGAGTACTTTATTAAGGGGAGTGAGCCAAAACAACAGTGTAGTGACAGTTATATACGAAGCTTAAGAAAGAAAAAGGAAAAGAAAGAAGAAAAGAAAAAAGAAGATTAATCTAAGTAAATTCTTAGGTAGACAGTTTTAAGTTTTTTAATTAATTAATAATTTACGAGAATCCATTTATAAATATAAATGTCAAAATATAGTATTTAGGTGGTCTATATTATTGACCTTACCCCAATTGCATTTGTGTCTAGTCCCAGCTCTTCTCCCTGTATAATTGTTTTGTATAGCTGATCACAAAATTCTACTGCCTTGTGCAGTGGTTTTTGGTGAATGTTTCTCCCAACCGCAACACCTGCGGCACCTCCCTCATAAACATTTTTATAAGCTTGTTCAATAAACTTATGTTCGTTAATGCTACTCCCGCCGCTAATTAAAACTCGTGATCTTCCAGCGGCCTTAGTTACAATTTTAATAAGCTTTTCTGTAGCAATTTTTCCCTTTATGGGGTGTTTAACTTTTATAAAGTCAGCCCCAAGTGCCTCTCCTACCATTACGGCATCTGAAACTTTTTCTAACGAGTCTTCTTTTTCTTTTTTTGGTTTAGGGTAAATCCACAAAATAACTGGAAGACCGTATGAGTGTGCCTTTAAAATATTTTGGCTTGCTTCTTTAAGTATTTTTGATTCATCTTTAATTCCTAAATAAACAGTATAGCCAACCCCAACAATATTTAAATTTGATTCTTTTTGTAAACTAACTACTTGATCAACTGCGCACAAATTTTTACTCTGCACGTACCCAAAATTTTCTTTGACCAGGTGTGTAATAGAATTTAACTTTACTAAATAGTTAACATTTGGGTAACTCATTGCGTACTTATTTATAAAGCCAATGTGTGTGGCAAGTGCACTAATTTTTGCCTTGCTTGCTATCCTAAAAAAGTGTTCGGTTGAAATATCATCTTTTGAAATATTCGGGCCTAAAAAACTGCTTATTCCGTGTTCTATTCTTTGGTCTGCCGCAAACAAGATAGTTTTATTACCGTTAAAGGTTAGAGTATTTAAATTATTTATATAAGTATCTTTGTATTTTTTACCTACACTTAGGGGCAGAGTGTATTCCATGTACATATTTTATACCACAATAAATATTATAGAAAGAAAAACAGTTGCGTTATTTTTACATTTTGTATAATATGAAATTGCATGAAAAAGCCCAAAAAGTTAAATCTTATCCCACTTATAGTAACCTTGGTTTTAGTTGGACTTGTAATTTACTTTGTTAAACCAAACAAATTAGTTACATATACAAAAGCTAAAGTTGGTGTTAAGAATCAAATTTTAGTTTATAAGCTTGATAAAAATGAAAATGGATTTGATTTAAAAAAGAAAGAACTTAGTAATTTTTTAGTATCAAGGGGAATAAGTGGTACTGCCTATGAAGATAAAGACGTAGAGTACTATGTTACGATAGTACCTATTTCAACAAATCCCGAGTCTGAGATGGAATTTGGGTTTATACCTATAACGCCAGAAGAATTTTATAAAATGGTATATCCGACTAGACAGGTTTATTTTACCCGAACTCTTAAGGTTATAGATTAACTAAACACTTCTAAAAATTACTTACTTAGATCCTCGACGGTAAGGTAGCTGGGGACGAGGTAGCTCCAACATCTTTTTTTGGTGTAGAATCCAATTATAGCTATAATTCGTTTATCTCATTGTGTATATCAATGTGATTACCATATAGTATTTGTAACTAAGTATAGAAAGAAAATATTTAATAAAGGAATTTTTGCTTATTTTAAAATTATATTAGCAGAGTTAAGTAACTATACTATTACACTTTACTGTAAGTGTACTATAAGTAAAAAAACTACGGATAAGAGAACACACAATTTGGGTAGTATTTAGAATATAACTTATTAACCTTGCTCTACCGCTGTACAGTGGTAGAGTAATACTTTTTTGGTATTATAGCAGTTGTTTTTAAGAATTGGTGCTTACCTACATTCTAACTTCAACTGCAACATTCTTTAAAATTGATACTTGTTCATAGTATACCTCATTTGGTGTTTTGTAACCCAGTCTTTTTCTGGGTCTGTTGTTAAGTTCTTCTGCTATTTCATTTAATTCTTCTTGAGTTAGGTTATTTATGTTATGTCTTTTAGGTAAATAACCTCTAAGGAGCATATTACAGTTTTCATTAGCTCCTCTTTGCCAACTTGAGTAGGGATC
>Ga0114931_10008887_pt1 | contig 12106 bp, 14 predicted proteins | sample 2SBtaG_FD_89579 | JGI IMG/M metagenome (GOLD analysis project Ga0114931, IMG submission 89579) | Deep subsurface microbial communities from Kolumbo volcano to uncover new lineages of life (NeLLi) - 2SBTROV14_V59a metaG | ecosystem: Environmental > Aquatic > Marine > Volcanic | place: Kolumbo...
AACGCATTATCTGTTATAATTAATAATTTATTAACCACTGACTGGTCGGAGTATGTTTTCATATCAAAATATTCATACCCTAAATCTTTATTAATTACTTTTTTGACAATTCTTATTATTTTTACATACATAAATTTTGTAACTAACAGAATAAAAAAATATATAACTTTTATTAAAACTTAACAATGGGAGATAAATTTTGAAAAGATTAGAAAATAAAACAGTATTTATTACCGGCGCAACAGCAGGCATAGGAAAAGCGTGTGCTTTATTATTTGCAGAAGAAGGAGCAAATATAATTCTTTCTGCCAGAAGAAAAGAATTACTGGATGAACTATCAAATAACATTACCGAAAAATATGGTGTGCAAGTTCTTTCGTTTAAATTGGACGTAAGAAATTTAGACGAAGTAAAAGAAAAAATTAATTCTCTTCCTGACAACTGGAAAAAGATAGATGTATTAATTAACAATGCCGGACTTGCAAAGGGCTTCAGTAAAATAAGTGAAGGTGACATTGAAGATTGGGAAGCAATGATTGATACAAATGTAAAGGGTTTACTATATGTAACCAGATATATTCTGCCTTTAATGATAAAGCACAAAGAAGGACACGTTATTAATATTGGTTCAATTGCAGGTCATCAGGTTTATCCGTATGGAAATGTTTATTGTGCAACCAAATTTGCCGTTAATTCATTAAGTGAAGCAATAAGAATGGATACACTTGAAAATAATATTAGGGTAACAAATATCGCCCCGGGACTTGTAGAAACCGAATTCAGTGAAGTAAGATTTAACGGTGATAAAGATAAAGCTAAAAATGTTTACAATGGTATTGAACCGCTTACAGGTGAAGATATTGCTGATCTGGTATTATTTGCGGCAACAAGAAAGTCGCATGTGAATATAAATGAAATTGTTGTCACACCAACAGCACAGGCATCGGTATATCAGGTGTACAGAAAAGAGACTTGATTAGTATCTAATATTGTACCCAATTCTTTTGCAATATTTTTCCTTTCGTAAATTTCTATTTTACTTTTATCTCGGAAAAACAGATTTCCTGTATCAAACATTTCTTCTGCCCCTTCGTTGTAATTGAAAAGTTTACCTGCATTTGCTCCTTCAATTATCTGTTTTATCTCTTCGTTATCATCACCGAATGCAATTATCGGTTTCCCAATTCTTAAATATTCAAACAACTTTCCGGGTACGTGTCTCCTTTCTGTTGTACAGACAAGTAAATAATTAGCATTGATTAATTCATTGAGCATTTCTTTGTAGGGTAAAAAACCCGCGTATTCGGTGTTATCCGATAAACCTGTTTCTTTAATTGTCTTTTTTATTTCGGGTCCTACGGTTCCGATGAATTTAATTTTAATTTTTCTTCCGGTATCTATCATATTTTTTAAAGTCATCCAAAACTTTTTTGGATTTTGATAATCAAAAATATTTCCTGCGTGTACAATCACTTCTTCATCTGATCTGGTTTGTATATTTAAATCCGAAAAATATTTTTCGCTGTAACCCCAGTAAAGCACTTTACTTTTCTTGTCAAGAAAATTGTATTTAACTATATAATCCTCACGCATAGTTTTAGTAATAAAAATTGCCTGCCTGCAGTCACGTAGGACTTTTTTTTCAAAATGATTATCAACCGATAACGTTAGTTTGTTTCTTTTGAAATTTTTATAATAAACTATATCAACCCATGGATCAATAAAAACAGGGAAATGCGGAAGCTTAAATTTTTTGCTCAAACTATTTCCGATTAAATGAGCGGTGTGGGGAGGACCTATGGAAACGATTGCGTCAAAATTATTTTTCTTTAAAAGTCTTTTCCCTTCCTTGGTAGCAAAAAAACACCAGCCTGCTCTTGCATCAGGAATAAACAAGTTCATTCTAATCCAAATTGATATTCTGTTTGCAAAACTATCGTTGGATTGAGAAATGGCTTCCGATGCATTTAATGGTTCATCTTTTGATTTACCAATAAATCGTTTGTAAATATTAAAAGGTTCAAAAGTTTTGGTTTTTATTACTCTTAAATTTTCATCAATTTCATTCAATAATGATTCGTCAGGTTCAGTAAAAGTATCTTCATCAACAGTTAAAACGGAAGGCTGCCAGCCATATTTGGGAAGATGATTTATCATTGCCAAAGGCCAATGTAGTGAAGCTTTACCGGAAGGCGGCCAAAAATATGTTATGAATAAAACTTTTTTCATATTATCATTAATAAAAAAAAGATAAAATTATAATCATATTTAATTTAATATCTTTTTGCTATATTAAGAAAAATTAAAAGATAAAATAATGCTTGTTAATATTTCCACTGCTTTACCTCCTTACAAATCCACACAAGAAAATACCATTAAAGAACTTAAAAACAGAATAGGTAAAAATGAGAAAACTATAAGAATAATAAACTCAGTATCCAACAACTCCGAGATTGACACTCGTTATTTTGTAGTTCCCGATGCAAGTGAAATTCAAGAAGAAAAATTTTATTCCAACAACGGTAATTATCAAGTACCTGATACTTCTACTAGAATGAAAGAATATAAAAAATGGGCTAAACTTTTAAGCGTGCAATCTGTAAATAATCTTTTATCTGAAAACAATATTAATCCACAAACTATTACCAGATTAATTACTGTTTCTTGTACAGGTTTTTTTGCTCCAGGGTTAGACTATCATTTAATAAATACTTTAAATCTTCCACACAATATAAAAAAAACAAATATCGGATTTATGGGTTGTGCTGCTTCAGTTAATGCTTTTAATTGTGTTCTTGAATCAATTGAAGCTTCGAAGAAAAAAGAAAATAATATTCTATTGCTGTCGGTTGAACTATGCAGTCTTCATCTTCACACCGATGCTACAATAGATAATATTATTTCAAACACAATTTTTGCGGACGGGTGTGCATCAGCTTATTTTTCTAACTCACCTAAATATTCAAATAAGAGTAAATTAAAAATTGAAAAAACATTTTCAACACTTTTTGAGAATTCCAAAAATATGATGGGTTGGCAAATAGGCAATACCGGTTTTGAAATGATGCTTTCACATAAATTACCAAAAATCATTTTAGATACTGCCGTACCAAAGTTGAAAGAAATTCTGGCTAAAGATGGAATTGAAATAAACAAAATTAAATATTGGGTTTTACATCCTGGAGGTAAAGCAATTTTGGACGCACTGCAGGAGGGATTGGAATTGACTGATGAAAATATGGCTTCTTCGAGAAAAATATTAAGGAATTTCGGGAACATGTCGTCAGCAACAATATTATTTATTCTAAAAGAAATAATAGATACAAAAAAAATAGAAAGAAATGATTTGTGTTGTGTGGTAGCTTTCGGTCCGGGATTGGTAATGGAAGTAGCAATATTTAAAGGTGTTTAATGTTTCTTAAAAGAAGTACACAAAAAGAATTAATGGATGATTTTTCAATTGTAGATGAGCGAATAGATACTGCCTTAAATGAATTAAATATTATTAATAAATATCTGGGGGGAACAAACATTACTAAAAAAGCCTTAAAAAAATTCTCTGTTGCCAAAAATGACAATTTAAAAATAATAGACATAGGCGGAGGTGGTTCGGACAATTTTTATTTTTTAAAAGATACTTCAACCTCTATTTATAACCTGGATTTAAACATTCAGGCTTGCAAATTTACTTCTCAAAAAAAATTTGTAAAATCCGTATGTGCCAACGTAAATCACATCCCTTTTAAAGAAAAATCCTCTACTGTTATAAACTCATCGTTGTTTTTTCACCATTTTTCGGAAGAAGAAATAATAAAAATATTAACTTCGGTAAAAATAATTTCAATTAAAGGGATAATAATAAACGACCTTAGAAGAAATATTATTGCCCTATGGGCTATAAAATTTTTAACTCATTTATTTTCAAAAAGCGAAATGGTAAAAAATGACGCCCCACTTTCCGTAAGAAGAGGATTCATAAAATCGGAAATTAAAAATATTCTTTTGAAATGCGGCTTTAATAATTACGAAATTAAAAGGAAGTGGGCATTCAGGTGGTTGGTAATTATTTACTTATAATATGAAAAACAACTATGAAATTGCCGTTATCGGCGGAGGACCGGCAGGTTCAACTGTTTCTACGCTACTTGCCCGTACCGGTTTTAAGGTTTGTCTAATCGAAAAGAAATTATTTCCGCGGGAAGTCCTTTGCGGAGAATTTTTGTCCGTAGAAGTAAGCAAAATTCTTAAAAGCCTAAATTTATTTGATGATTTTTTAAAACTAAATCCTAACCCCATCAATGCTCTATCACTCTTTTTTGAAGATAATAAAAAGGTTCAAGCTTCAATTAATTTTCAGGCATATGCTTTAAAAAGATCCATCTTCGATAAATTTCTTTTAGACGCAGCTATTAAAACAGGGGTAAAAGTATTTCAGCCTTATGTTGTTAAAAATATTTACAGGCAGGTTGGTAATTATTTCCTGGAAGCATTTGATAATAATAATATAATAAATATATCTGCAAATACAGTGATTGGTGCTTATGGAAGAACCGGAATCCTTGATAAAAAATTAAAACGTAATTTTGTTGGAAAACATACTCTATTAAATGGATTAAAATTTCATATTTCAAATAATTCATTAATTGATTTTAATATTAACGAAATCAGGATGTATTTATCAAATGGAATTTATTGCGGAATTAATGCTGTGAATAGAAAAGAAACCACAGTTTGTTTTTTAGAAAATAGAAAAAGCTACAAAGGATCTGCTAAAGAAAATTTGATAGAACTTTTTTTTAATAAATATAAATATTCCAACCCTGTACATGATGTTTTTCGAAAAGAAATTTTTTCTCTGCCTGTTTACGGAACCGGAAATATATTCTTTGGTAGAAAAAAAATAATAGAAGACGGTATTCATATGATTGGTGATGCAGCAAGAGTGATTGCACCGCTTTCGGGTGACGGAATAGGAATTGCGATGGAATCTGCAGTCTTACTTGCAGAAATTTTAAAAAGTAAACGTGATAATAAATTAACCAAAAAAGAAACGGAATTTTTATACATAAATAAATGGAAAAGTATATTTAGAAAACGATTGGTAACTTCTTCAATTCTACAAAAAATTGTGTTGAATACTTTTACAAGAAAACTTGCATACAATGCGACATCTTCTAATTCTACAATAATAAATTCATTAATAAAAAAAACCAGGAGTAAACAGTAGAAAATATTATAACTGTTTTTAATAAAATCATATAATTATATTTGTAATCATAAAATTATATAATTGATTAGCAAATAAATGAAAATCCAAGCGAAAAATATAGACAAATTTGTTGTAATCGGAGATAAGGTATTAATCAGACAGCAGGATGCATCTGAAAAGACTTCAAGCGGATTATATCTCCCACCCGGTGTTTCCGAAAAAGAGAAAATTCAAAGCGGATATGTCATTAAAGTTGGACCCGGTTACCCAATTCCCACCCAAAGTGAGGATGAGCCTTGGAAAGATTCAGAAGACCAAATAAATTATATTCCATTACAAATAATGGAGGGCGACCTTGCTATTTTTTTAAGAAAAGACGCCTATGAAATAAATTTTGAAAATGAGAAGTTTATTATAGTTCCTCAATCTTCAATTCTAATGGTAGTTAGGGAAAATGATTTAGAATATTAACGTTAAATAATTTAATTCCCATCTGTGATTTAAAGTATATTTTCAACCCTTAATTCATAATTTTCATCTTCATTTTTCTTATTTTTGTAATTAGCAAAAAAATGATATTTAAAAATACTGAGGTATATTATGGCAGCAAATATAGAAATGATTAAACAAGTATATTCCACACTTGGTAAAAAAATAAACAATGCTCGACAAGTGCTCGGAAGACCAATGACTTACACTGATAAAGTACTTTACGCTCACTTAAACCAATCTAGTGAATCGGAACTGAAAAGAGGTGAAGATTATACAGAACTTTCTCCCGATAGAGTTGCAATGCAGGACGCTACGGCACAAATGGCTCTTTTGCAATTTATGCAGGCAGGTAAAAAAGAAAGTGCTGTACCGGCAACCGTACATTGTGATCACTTAATACAGGCACAAGTTGGTGCAAAAGACGATTTATTAAGAGCCACAACAGATAACAAAGAAGTGTATGATTTTCTTCAAAGCACTTCTAATAAATATGGAATCGGTTTTTGGAAACCCGGTGCAGGTATTATTCATCAGGTGGTATTAGAAAATTATGCCTTCCCGGGCGGAATGATGATAGGTACTGATTCACATACACCAAATGCCGGCGGCTTGGGAATGATAGCAATCGGAGTCGGCGGCGCAGATGCTGTTGATGTAATGACAGGACTACCCTGGGAACTTAAATGGCCCAAAGTAATTGGAGTTAAATTAACCGGAGAATTAAACGGCTGGGCTTCACCAAAAGATGTAATCTTAGAATTAGCCGGAATACTAACAGTTAAAGGAGGCACAGGTGCAATAGTAGAATATTTTTGAAACACTTCGGCATTATCATGCACGGGTAAAGGAACAATCTGTAATATGGGCGCAGAGATTGGAGCAACAACATCCGTATTTCCATTCGATAAAAGGATGGCTGATTATTTAAGAATTACAAATAGATCCGATGTTGCCGACTTAGCAGAATCAAATGCAGATTATTTAAAAGCCGACCCTGAAGTATTTGAAAACCCTGAAAAATATTATGACCAAATTATTGAAATCAATTTAGATGAATTAGAGCCGCACCTTAACGGACCTTTTTCACCCGACAGGGCTTGGCCGGTTTCAAAAATGAAAGAAGCAATCAAAGAAAATGATTTTCCTGATGAAGTAAAGGTTGCATTAATAGGAAGTTGTACTAATTCAAGCTATGAAGATATTGACAGAGCTACAAGTATTGCAAAACAGGCTATGGCAAAAGGATTAAAAGCAAAATCTCAATTTACAATTACACCTGGCTCCGAAAGAGTTAGAGCAACAATTGAAAGAGACGGACAACTCAAAACATTGAATGAATTCGGTGGATTAACACTTGCTAACGCTTGTGGACCCTGCATAGGTATGTGGAAAAGAATGGATAACGAATCGGGTGATAGAAATACAATCGTAACTTCTTTCAATAGAAACTTTGCAAAAAGAAACGACGGTAACCCCAATACCCTTGCTTTTGTTGCAAGCCCGGAATTAACAACGGCAATAGCAATTGCGGGAAGTTTATCTTTTAATCCAATAACAGATGAGTTGACTAACGGTGAAGGCCAGAAAGTAAAATTGGATCCACCTTCCGGTAAAGAACTTCCTTCTTCAGGATTTGTTGAAGGTGAAGAAGGTTTTATTCCACCTGCAGAAGATGGTTCAAATGTAGAAATTAATGTAAGTCCTAATAGCGAAAGACTTCAGCTTTTAACTCCTTTCAAACCATGGGAAGGTGAAGATTTAAAAGACCTTAAATTATTATTAAAAGCAAAAGGTAAATGTACAACGGATCATATTTCAATGGCTGGACCTTGGCTAAGGTACCGAGGACACTTGGACAACATTTCAAACAATATGTTCATAGGTGCAATAAATTATTTTAACGAGCAAGCAGGTCAGGTTAAAGACCAATTAACAGGCAAATATAAATCGGTACCGGAAGTTGCTCGTCATTACAAAGCTGAAGGTATCGGCTGGGTTGTAGTTGGAGATGAAAACTATGGCGAAGGATCATCAAGAGAACACGCTGCAATGGAACCGAGACATCTTGGCGGAAGAGCTATTATTGTTAAAAGTTTTGCACGTATTCATGAGACAAACTTAAAGAAACAAGGAATGCTTCCCCTAACTTTTAATAACCCAAGTGACTACGATAAAATTCAAGAAAATGATAAACTGGATATTATCGGATTGAAAGAATTAGCTCCGGGAAAACAATTAAAACTTATTATTAAACACGATAACGGTGCACAAGATGAAGCGATACTGAACCATACAATGAATGAAACGCAAATAGAATGGTTTAAAGCAGGCAGCGCATTAAATTTAATTGCTAAAATGAATATTTAATAATATAGAATCTTATTACTTACAATGTAACCTTCGAGGTCTTAAATGTGACCTCGAAGGTTTTTTTATTTTAAAAACCTTCAATTTTACCTAAATATTGATAAAAGCTAATAAATTATTGTTTATCAATAAATATTACTTGATTTATAATAATTTTTTTATTACAATTAATTCATCAAAATTAGGAGGTTTTTTAATTATGAAATCATTTAAAAATAATTTCTTTGTAAAAACTGCATATGCATATGTAAATCTGATTTATATAATATTTCTATTTATAATAACAATATTATTATTCACAACAATATTTGGATTGTTTACACATTCAAATGTAATTAATAGTTCTTTTTTAAATGGTAATCTGTTAGGTGTTTGGCCAAAAAATAAATCAATAACCGAAAATACATCTTGGTTATTTATTCTTATTGTTAATGTAAGTATAGCTGCAGGAATTTATTATTGTTTGAAAAGATTGAAGGCTTTTCTAAAAAATGTTTATGAAGATAGACCATTTATTAAAGAAAATGGAAAACATCTAAAAATTATTGGAATATTAATTATGTTTTTTTCTACAATAATTTATATAATTAAAATATTTGCAACTCAAAATAATGACTTAACAATATCACAATTGTTAAAATATTTATTACTGTTTGCAAATATAATAAGCTCACTTTTTAATCCTTATTTTATTATAGGTTTAGTCATTTTTGTAATTGGTGAGGTTATAATTAATGCTTCAAAGATTAAAGAAGAACTAGATTTAACGGTTTGAGGTGAAAAATGGCAATTAGAGTAAATTTAGACGTAATGATGGCAAAAAGAAAAATATCTCTCAATGAGTTATCGCAAAAAGTTGGAATAACTCTTTCAAATTTATCAATTTTAAAAACTGAGAAAGCAAAAGCCATAAGATTTTCAACATTAAATAAAATTTGTGAAGTCCTCAAATGTCAACCTGGTGATATACTTGAGTTTATTTCAGATGAACAAAAAGAATAAATATTTTAAGTAGCACTTGTTCTATCAAAAGAGTTGAATAGAGAGTCAACTTTTAAGGCTCTGTGTTTCTCTGTTTTCTCTGTGGTTATAATCTTTCCTAAAAACAAAACAAGAATTTAACACATATAAGTATTAATTTATAAATATGAAATGGGACAGAGATGAACTACTGTGCAAAAATCTTTTAACTGAGCCTAAACCTGAATTAGGAACAATACTTGTAACCGGAGCAACGGGATACGTAGGAGGAAGACTTGTTCCCGAATTGCTTGCCAGAGGTTACAAAGTAAGAGTAATGGCAAGAGTTTCGTCAGATGAATTAAAGGGAAGATGGCCTAATGTTGAAGTTATAGTTGCAGATGCTTTAAAACCTGAACAACTTTCAAAAGCATTAAGTGGTGTTTACGCAGCTTATTATTTAATTCATTCTTTATTACTCGGACCAAAAAAATTTGAAGATGCTGATGTAAAAGCAGCATATAATTTTAGAAATACTGCAATTAAAAGTGGCTTACATAGAATAATATACTTAGGCGCATTGGGAGAATACGGTACAGGGCTTTCGCCCCATTTAAAAAGCAGAAACCAAGTTGCAGAAATACTTAATAGCGGGGATGTGTCTACTACTATATTGAGAGCTGCAATTGTAATTGGTTCAGGAAGTGCTTCTTACGAAATACTTAAAAATTTAGTCCTTAGATCACCTGTTTTTCTTTTACCTCATTGGGCCAAAACAAAATGCCAGCCGATTAGTATAAGAACCCTAATCAATGTTCTTATAGGAGTAATGGAAAAAGAAGAAACAGCAGGAAAGGCATATGATGTAGGAGGAATGGAAATATTAACCTATGAAAAAATGCTTAGGATAATGTCAGAACTGCTTAATAAGAAAAAGATTTTTATTCATACAGTATTTAAAAATTTTAAAGTATATTCTTATTTTGCCAGTTTATTAACCCCTGTTTCGGCTTCTTTAATAAAATCATTAATACAAAGTGGTAACAACGATGTTTTATGTAAAAGTGAGAATAACCTTCCCCCGTCAATGTATAGACCAATTTAATTCAAAGAAGCTTTGCTAAGGGCAATGTCCAGGGAAGAACAAGATGCAGTTCACACGCGCTGGTCGGATGAATATCCGCGTGCACACGAATTGGCAATAAAACTGGACGAACTTAAAAAACCTCCTTATTATATAAGCACATATTCATTTTTATCAAAGAAAAACAAAGGAGCTCTTTTTGCTTCTTTTTGCAAAATTGGTGGTAATGAAGGTTGGTTCAATTCCAATTGGATGTGGCGTTTAAGGGGAATATTAGATTCTATGCTTATGGGTGCAGGAACATCCAGAGGCAGAAGAAGTTCAAATGTATTGAGGATACACGATGTTGTAGGCTTTTTTAGAGTTGAAAACATTTTTGAGAACGAAAGATTATTATTGAGAGCAGAAATGAAATTGCCGGGTAAAGCCTGGTTGGAATTTAAGATAGAAGAAGAGGGAAATAAAAATAATTTAATAGTTACTGCTTATTTTGAACCTTATAATTGGACGGGAAAAATCTATTGGTATAATTTTTTACCTTTTCATTATTTTATTTTTACTAATTTGCTTAAACAAATTGATAAGAGAAGTTGAGAAATATTTAAATGCTATTCTTAAATCCCACAATTTTATTAGGTCTTTTTGCTGCAAGTATACCTTTGCTTATCCATCTATTAAATTTAAGGAAACTAAAAAAAATAGATTTTAGTACTTTAAAATTTTTAAAGGAATTACAAAAGAGCAAAATTAAAAAAATCAAACTTAAGCAATGGTTGCTATTAACTTTAAGAATTTTAATTATTTTTTTTATTGTCTTTTCCTTTGCCAGACCTACCCTAAAAGTCGCGGCACTTGCCGGTACAACTTCAGCTTCTAAAACTTCTGCCGTTTTTGTTTTAGATGATTCTTTCAGTATGTCTTTGGTAGAATCAAAAGGCTCACTGTTTAATCAGTCAAAAGCGGAGATTAATAAAATTTTATCTTTGCTAAAAGAAGGAGATGATGCTGAGATAATCTTAATTTCAAATGCTAAAACAAACGAATATAAATTAATTAAAAATCTAAACTCCTTGAGAAATAAAATTAAAGAAACAAAAATCACTCCGGTTGCCGGATTCATAAATGATGCAGTAATTAAAGGGTTAAATTTACTTTCAACTTCTAAAAATTTTAATAAAGAATTATATATATTCTCAGATTTTCAAAAAGAAGTTTGTTTGCTAATATTCTAAAAAATAAAAAAATATTTGATGATATTAGATTATACACTATAAAATTTGGGGGAATTAAATTTCAGAATGCAGGCATTGATAAACTGTCTTTGGGAACGCAAATTTTAGAAAAGAACAAACCAATTAAGTTTTATGCAACGGTGACTAATTATTCGTCCGAAAAAATGGACAACATAGTTCTTTCTTTATATATTAATGGTGAAAGAAAAAGTCAAAGAAATTTTAATCTGAATCCAGGAACATCAATAAATATGACTTTAAACAGCGAAGTTACTACTACAGGCTATATCACTTCTTTTGTTGAAATTGATGACGATAATTTATTACAGGATAACAAAAGATATATCAATTTTTATATACCTCAGAAAATAAATGTTGGCTTATTTTCCGGTAATTCATCAGACAAACAATTTGTACTTCCGGCTTTAACTTCGGGTAAAAATAAGATATTATTAAGATAAATGAAGCAAATTCAAACCAATTAACATCACTAAATCTTACTAATTTTGATGTAATAATTTTTATCCCTTCAAAAACATTTACCAATCTAAATAGGTTAGAAAAATATGTGGAAGGAGGAGGAAGATTGATTCTTTTTCCAGGAGGTTCAATTAATCCTATAAGTTTTAAAAATATATTAACTAATCTTAAAATTAAATCGGAAGTAACTACTTCCGGAATAAAAACTACAAATGAGAATTACATTTCATTTGATAGGGTTGATTTTACACACCCTGTTTTTGAAAATCTATTTGAAAAGAA
>Ga0114931_10008888_pt1 | contig 12106 bp, 9 predicted proteins | sample 2SBtaG_FD_89579 | JGI IMG/M metagenome (GOLD analysis project Ga0114931, IMG submission 89579) | Deep subsurface microbial communities from Kolumbo volcano to uncover new lineages of life (NeLLi) - 2SBTROV14_V59a metaG | ecosystem: Environmental > Aquatic > Marine > Volcanic | place: Kolumbo...
GCCCTTCAGCATCCCCGACAGCCACGCGCCCACGCCCATCGACGTCAGGTAGACGCCGATGATCATCGAGAACTGGGTGACCGAGTCGCCCAGCACGTAGCTGGCCAGGGTCCCGGCGAGGAGCTCGTAGACCAGCCCGCAGGTGGCGACGACCAGGACGTTGAGATAGAGGAGCGGCGGACGCAGCATGGCCGGGTCAACCGAGCAGGGCGCCGGCGATGATGATCGACATGCCGATGAGCACGCCGGCCAGCACCACGGCCACGGCCACGTTCTGCTTCTCGCCGATCTCCTGGCGAATCGAGTACGGCGTGATCAGATCCCACAGCCAATAGGCCAGCGCCAGGACGACGAGGCCCAGGACGCAGAACGCCGCGGTCATCAGGAGTTGCTTGCCCATCTGTGTGAAGTCCATCTACTTGCCTCCTCGGTAGCCGCCGGTGCCGACGTGCCAGAAGTGAAAGCTGCGGTAGCCGCCCGGTGACGTGCGCGCCTGGGCGCGGACGTCCGCGGGAATGAAGCGGCGTGGCTGCTTTTGCCGCTCGCGCCCGGTGACGCCCCACCAGGCGAAGGCGCCGACGAACAGCACGCCGGCGACGAGATACAGCTTGACCAGCTTCGACATCAGTCGTCGCTCTCCCAGTTGCCGAACAGCGCCGGGGGGTAGTCGCTGTCGGCCCAGCGCCGCTTCTCGAAGCTGAAGTTGTGCCAGCCGACCAGGAGCGGCAGGATCGACAGAATCAGCAGCGCCAGCCACAAGTAGCGCAGGCGAAAGACGCCCTGCTTGACCCGAACGGTGACCGACAGCGGCGCGTTCCACCGCTGGCGCTCGACCGCCATGCGCATGGTGTAGCGGCCGCCCGGCAACGCCGACAGATAGCGCCGAGTGCGCTGCGAGCCCTCGGACCAGTGCTCGCCATCCTCGAAGCCGGCGTAGTACTCGACCGGCACGTCGAACTGCTGATCCACGCCGGTAGCTTCGGCGAACAGGTCGCCGGTGACGTAGGCCCAGCTGTTGCTCACCGGCGCCTCCACCTGGATCTCGACGTTCTGCCGGGCCTTGAGCACGAACGCGTCGGTGAAGACCACCGTCGGCTGGTCCTGCGACGTCTGCGGCGGCAACACCCAGCTCTTCTCGAACACGCTCCGGTCGTCGCGGGTGCAGGTGACGAGCAGCATGGTCAGGAACAGCACGCCGGCCAGCGCCGCCCACACGCGATAGATGCGGCTGTGCGGGTACGGCTGGTTGGGGGCGACGGTGCCGGCCTGCGCGTGGCGGACGTCGACGCCGAAGGCGGCCTCGACCTGCTTCTCGGTCTTGTACGTCCCCAGCGAATAGTTGATCTCGCCGCCGCTGCGCTCCCACGACAGCATCTCGGGCGGGCGGACGTAGTCGCACATGGCCGCCTCTTCGCCGGCCTCGACTTTCCAGTAGAACTCGCCGGAGACGTACTCGACCGTGCCCTTGGCGTCCTGAAAGGCGCGGTACTGCTTGCCGTCGTAGGTGGCGGTCGACCCGGCGGTGACGTAGCTGGTGGCCTCGACGTCGCCGGCGCGCAGCGGCATGACGTAGCTCCAGTGGCCGTCGCTGCAGGTCAGCCAGCGAAAGCCGACCTTGGGCGCGTACAGCAGGTACTCCTCCCAAAAATATTTCCGGTCGAAGGTGACCGACCGCTGCATGAAGCCGATCACCGTCAGCTCCTCGCCGTCGAGGCTGCCGGTGGTGCCCAGCGGGATCTGCGGCCGCACCCGCGGGCCGCGCAGCGCCTCGAGGAACACCAGCTGCCCCTGATTGACGTCGAGCAGCGCGTCGCAGTACGGGCAGGCCACGCGCTCGGCGCGGTCGGGAGCGCGCAGCTCGAGCGCGCCGCCGCAGGTCGGGCAGGTCATCGCCGACGCCGGCACCACCCGCTTCTCCCGCGGGCGCAGGGCCGACGCGTCGATGCCCAGATCGTCGAGGGTCACCTCGCGACCGAGGTAGACGCTGGGCGGATCGTCGCCGTAGTCGACGGTGACGAACGTGTCGGGCGCCTCCAGGTCGGCGAACATGAACCGGCGCCCGGGAACGAGCCGGTACGGGATGTCGCCCTCGGCCGCCGCCTGCTCGGCCTCGCCGACGTCGGCGACCACCAGCTCGCCACCGCCCGCGCGGACCCGCTTGCCCGGCACCATCTCCGACAGCGGCGGCACTCGCCCCGGCTCGGCGAGCGGGAAGGTGACGTAGAAGCGCCCCTGTGCCTCGGCCAGCCAGCCCCAGGTGCCGTCGTCGAGCTTGAGGTACCACTCGTCCCACAGCCCGCCGGCCGGGTGGCGAAACTGTGAGCGGCCGACGATCATGAAGCCGACGCCGAGGAAGCGGCCCTCGACCCACAGCGCCAGCGGCGACGGGGTGTCGACCAGATCGGCGACCTTGCCCAGGTCCTCGAAGCCGCGATCGGTGCGCGCGTTGACCGTGTTGCAGTGCTCGCAGACGACCACCACCGCGTCGTCGATGCGAAACACGATGTCGGCGCCACAGCGGGCGCAGCTGGCTGTGACCGGACTCACTCCCCCCCTCGGCCCGCCCGCGCGGGCTTTCAGAATCCGCGACGTTAGGGGAATTCGCCCGCCGGCTCAAGCCCGGAGCCCCAGCGACCACCTCTGGGCTTGAATCGGCGCCCCTTCCCGCGCGTATATAGTCCCGCCATGCACCGCACAGCCTCGCTGCTCAGCGCCACCGCCATTGCCATCTCCCTGGGCCTCGCCGCGCCCGCCGCCCACGCCGGCAAGGCCCCGCAGGTGAAGCTGCTGTCGTCGGGCAAGGGAGCCAAGCAGAAGCTCCGCTTCACCCTGAAGCCGGGCAGCGTCGAGAAGATGGTCATGCGCACCGACATGGCCATGGCGATGAAGCTCGCGGGCAAGCCGATGCCGGAGACCAAGATGCCGACGATGGTCATGGAGATGACGCTGTCGATCGGCGACCGGACCGGCGGTGACGAGGCGCGCTTCGGCTACACCTTCGACGACGCGCGCACGGAGAGCCGACCCGGCGTCCAGCCGGCCGTCGCTCAGGCGATGGACAAGGCGCTGGGCTCGGCCAAGGGCACCACCGGCGGCGGCATCATCTCCGACCGCGGCATCACCCGCGAGAACACGATCAACCTGCCGGCCGGCCTGCCGCCGCAGATGAGGCAGGCGATGCAGAGCGCCGAGCACAGCATTGAGCAGCTGGCCTCGCCGCTGCCGCGCCAGGCGGTCGGTGTCGGCGCCCGCTGGCAGACCAAGCAGGTCATCGAAGAGAACGGCATGCACATCGAGCAGCTCGTCACCTACAAGCTGCTCGCGCTGAACGGCAAGCAGGGCAAGCTGGCCATCAGCGTGGTGCAGAAGGGCCGGCCGCAGGACATCAAGCTGCCCGGGATGCCGGCCAAGGCTCACCTCGACAAATACGCGGCCACCGGCACCGGAACGATGCGCTTCGACCTGGACCGACTGGTGCCGACCTCGAGCGTGTCGCTGAGCTCCGCCTACGCCATGACGATGAAGATGGGCGGCAAGACGCAGACGATCGCGACCAAGCTCGAAATGACGATGGCGATCGCGCCCAAGTAGGCCCGGTCAGCCGGCGGGCGCCGGATCGCACAGCCCGCCCAGCTCCACGCAACGACCGCCGTCGGCATGCTTGCACCGATGGTGGCGCCCGTCAGCCGGGTCGTAGTAGCAGTTGCCCGGTGGCTCGCAGGCGCCGCCCGGCTTCACGCACTGCCCTTCGACGACCTTGCCGCACTGCCGGTAGCCGCCCGCGGCGGCGCTGTACATGCAGTGCGAGGCCGGCTCGCAGGTGGGACCGTAGTGGAAGCAGGTCCCGGCGCCCGCGGCCAGACAGGTGAAGTAGGCGTCGGCGCCGCCGTGATAGATGCAGCCGGTCTGCGCGCAGTCGATGCCGGTCTCGGGCAGGACGCCTTTGTAGTGCGGCTTGACCGGCTTGGGCTTGGCCGGCTTGCTGGTCTTCCCCGACGAGGTCTTGCCGTTGCTGGTGCCGGTCCCCCCACCCGACGGGTTGGCCGGGTGGGACGGGGTTCCGGGGCAGCCGGCGAGCACCAGCATCGCGGTGACAACGAGCGCGCGGATCACGGGCATGAGCTTAGCGCTCCCGCAGCGTCGCGCCAGGGCGCGCGCAGACTTCTTCCGATCGGTCTAGAAGTGCGCGTGCGACAGGGCGAAGACGGCGACCATGAGGTAGAGGCCCCAGAGCATGCCGATGATGCCGGTCACCAGACCGGCGATGCCCATCCCCTTGCCCGCGCCGCCGATCGTGTCGGCGCGCTTCATCCCCGAGATGCCCAGCACCGTGCCGAGCACGCCGAGGATCAAGCCGACGACCGGCAAGAAGCAGCCCGGCACCAGGCTGCAGATACCCAGCACCATGCCGGCGACCGCGACACCGTTGCCCGGCTGGTTCTCCGCCTCGGCCGGCGGGTAGCCCATCGGTGGGTAGCCCTGCTGCTGCTGGTAGCCCTGCTGCTGCGGCGGGTACCCGGGCGGCTGACCTCCTCCGGGCGGCGGCTGATTGTCGTAGCTCATGCGTCGAATCCCCCAGTGCCGGGAACCGCTCCTCGGCAGGTCATCAGCGTATCATCGGCCGCAGGTGGCGACGAGGGTCAGATGTCGATGTCGGCCCATTTCCGCGACCGCCAGATACCGGCCAGGACGAGCGCCTGTAGGCTCCTGTACGAGATGTTGGCGATCCAGATCGCCAGCAGTCCGCCACCGAGGATCGGCCCGACGAGGTAGACGACCGGCAGGAACACTCCCCACTGGGCGACGATCGACACGGTCATGGCCATGCGGGTGGCGCCAGCGCCGATCAGCGCGTTGAGCAGCACCATTCCGGTGGCGTCGAGGATGATCGCCGCGCCGACCAGTCGCAGCGGCGCCAGCGCCAGGGCGAGGGCCGTCGCCTCCCCCGCCTTCGACAGATCGAAGAACGGATCGAGGATCACTCCCGGCATCAGCAGCATCGGCAGGCCCAGCAGGCCCATGATGATGGTGGCTGTGCGGACCACGTCCCACGCCCAGCGCGAGGCGTCATCCGGATCCTTGCGCCCCAGCGCCTGGCCGACCAGCGACGCCGCCGCCAGCCCCAACCCCAGCCCGGGCAGGATGGCGATCAGCGACACGTTGATCAGCACGTTGGCCGCCGCCAGCTCGGGGGTGCCGACGCGACCGACGATGACGAAGAAGACGGTGAGGCCGGCCGCGTAGAAGGTCTGCTGCACGCCCGACGGCACCGACAGCCGGATCATCGAGCGCATCGTCTGCCACGACGGGATGCCGTGGAGGAAGCCGGCGCCGCGCGCGTACTTGCGCCCGAGGTAGAAGTAGTAGCCGGTGCCGATGAAGGTCGACGCCGCGGTGCCGATGCCGGCGCCCTCGGTGCCCAGCGCCGGCGCGCCGCCGACGCCGAAGATCAGCACGTACGAGATGACCACGTTGCACGCGTGCATCACCACGATGGTGCGCAGGTACAGGCGCGACATGCTGACGCCGTTCCAGTAGCCGCGGAAGGCGTAGTTGCAGCCGATGGCGACGATGGCGAACAGCCGCGCCTGCAGGTACGGCACGCCCTGGGCGATCACCTTGGGATCACCGTTGAGGTAGGGGAAGAAGTGCGGCACCAGCAGCACCAGGATCACCGACAGCGGCACCGCCAGCACCAGCACCATCAGCAGGCCGCCGTTGAGCGGCACCGCGGTCTCGCCGTCGCGGCCCTCGCCCTTGCGCCGGGCGGCCATCGCCTGGACCCCGGCCGCCAGGCCGGTGACGAACGCGGTGGCCAGGAAGTTGGTGAAGCCGCCCAGGCCGACCGCGGCCAGCGCCTCCGGCCCCAGGCGGCTGACCATCAGCGTGTCCACGATGTTGAGGACGTTCTGCGACACCATGCCGCCGATGATCGGCAGCGCCAGCGCCAGGATGGTGCGCAGTCGGTCCCGCTCGACGGACAGCGGGCCCCACCCCACCCTCTTGTCCGCGCCGGTCACGTCGGCGCAACGTCCCACGTGATCTGGCGCGCAGGCAAGTCAGAAAGCCGATCACATGGCCCGCCCGATGGGGTAGGTTCTGCCGCCGAGAGGGAGGACTGGACTATGTCGTATGTGCGTTGTTCATTGGCCGCCGCCTGCCTGCTGGCGGCGTGCGGCGGAGGCGACGGCGGGTTGACCGCCGACATCCCGGCCAACTGCAACCCGCTGGGCGGGATCGCTTGCATCACCCCATGGCCGTCGTCGGTCTACGAGGTCGACGATTCGTCCACCGCCACCGGCCACCGATTGGCCATCGAAGACGGCGCCCTGCCGACCAACATCGACGCCATCGCCATCGACAGCGCCATCTACAACGACCGCGACGGCTTCTCGTTTGCCGCGCCGATCATCACCGCCTTCGCCGGCGGCGTCGACGGCTCCAACCTGGTGAGCTGGCGCAACTACGCCGACAGCCTGACCGACGCCAGCCCCACCGTGCTGCTGGAGATGCCGTCGGGCACCCGGGTCGCCCACTTCGCCGAGCTCGACCTCAACGCCGCCGACAACCCCGACCGCCAGGCGCTGTTCATCCGCCCGGCGGTGCGGCTGAAGGGCGGCACCCGCTACATCGTCGCCATCCGCAAGTCACTCGAGGCCAAGGGCGGTGGCGAGCTGCCGATCTCGCCCGGCTTCCAGGCCCTGCTCGACGGCACCAAGACCAACCACCCGCTGCTGGAGAAGGTGCGGCCGTCCTACGACGGCATCTTCTCGGCGCTGCAGGACGCCGGAGTTCCCAGGGACGACCTGGTGGTCGCGTGGGACTTCACCACCGCGTCCGACGAGTCGATGCGCCGCGATCTGATCGCCGAGCGCGATCAGGCGATCACCGAGATGGGCGACGCCGGCGCCAACCTGACCTTCGAGGTCACGCGCACTCTGGACAACAGCGACCCGACCATCCGCTCGCAGATCGAGGGCGAGTTCGACGCGCCGCTGTTCCTCACCCAGGACGGCGCCTTCAACTTCGCCACCACCGTCGCCCGCGACGCCGCCGGCGTGCCCGAGTACCAGGGGATGTACCGGGTGCCGTTCGACGCCATCGTCCCCGAGTGCGCCTACCTGACCGAGAACCAGCCGGTCGGCATGGTCATCTACGGCCACGGGCTGTTCGGCTCGTCGGGCGAGGTCGGCTCCGGCTCGCAGCGCCTGGCCGCCGACGCCGGCTGCCGGATCATCATCGGCACCGACCTGCGCGGCATGAGCGAGCGCGACGTCGGCAACACCGCGGTCGCGCTCAACAACCTCAACAAGTCGCCCGAGTTCTTCTACGTCGTGGAACAGGGGCTGATCAACGAGATCGCGCTCGAGCATATCGTCCGCGGCCCGATGGCAGAGACCCTGTTCGTCGACGATCAGCAGAGCAGCATCGTCGCCCCGGCCGACGTCGTCTACTACGGCAACTCGCAGGGCGGCATCTTCGGCACCACGTTCCTGGCCTACGATCCGTTCATCACCCGCGGCGTCCTCGGCGTCGCCGCGTCGAACTACTCGATGATGCTCGAGCGCTCGTCCGACTGGCCCAATTACGGCATCATCCTCCAGGGCGCCTACCCCGACCCGCTCGATCAGGTGATCGGTCTCAACCTGATCCAGATGTTCTTCGACTACACCGATCCGGTCAGCATCTCCAACGATCTGCTCACCGGCGCCATCCCCGGGACCCCGACCAAGCAGGCGCTGTTGCACATGGCCGTCGGCGATCACCAGGTGTCGAACATCGCCAGCGAGTACCTGGCTCGCTCCGTCGGCCTGTCGGTGCTGACGCCGACGCCGTACACGCCGTACGGCGTCGACGAGACCGCCGGCCCGGCCACCAGCGCCATGGTCATCTGGGACGGCGGCCAGGGCAGCGGCATCCCCGACGGCAACGCGCCGCCGACCAGCGCCGAGGACCCGCACGGCATGCCGCGCAAGCAGCCGGCGGCCCTGCGCCAGATGGTCGAGTTCTGGGACAACGGCGACATCGTGGCGACCTGCGGCACCAACGGCGACAGCGCCTGCCTGTGCTACGACGGCAAGTGTGAGTAGGCACTGGCCCGCGCCCAGCACTCCAGCAGGCCGCTCATCCTGAGCGCAGCCCGAGCGAAGCTCGCACGGAGTCGAAGGAGCCCCAACAGGCCGCTCATCCTGAGCGCAGCCCGAGCGAAGCTCGCGCGGAGTCGAAGGAGCCCCAGCACTCCAGCAGGCCGCTCATCTGAGCGCAGCCCGAGCGAAGCTCGCGCGGAGTCGAAGGAGCCCCAGCAGGCCGCTCATCCTGCAGCGGGCCGCTCATCCTGCAGCAGGCCGCTCATCCTGCAGCAGGCCGCTCATCCTGAGCGCAGCCCGAGCGAAGCTCGCGCGGAGTCGAAGGAGCCCCAGCAGGCCGCTCATCCTGCAGCAGGCCGCTCATCCTGAGCGCAGCCCGAGCGAAGCTCGCGCGGAGTCGAAGGAGCCCAGCACTCCAGCAGGCCGCTCATCTGAGCGCAGCCCGAGCGAAGCTCGCGCGGAGTCGAAGGAGCCCAGCACTCCAGCAGGCCGCTCATCTGAGCGCAGCCCGAGCGAAGCTCGCGCGGAGTCGAAGGAGCCCAGCAGGCCGCTCATCCTGCAGCAGGCCGCTCATCCTGCAGCAGGCCGCTCATCCTGCAGCAGGCCGCTCATCCTGCAGCAGGCCGCTCATCCTGAGCGCAGCCCGAGCGAAGCTCGCGCGGAGTCGAAGGAGCCCAGCACTCCAGCAGGCCGCTCATCCTGAGCGCAGCCCGAGCGAAGCTCGCGCGGAGTCGAAGGAGCTCAGCAGGCCGCTCATCCTGAGCGCAGCCCGAGCGAAGCTCGCGCGGAGTCGAAGGAGCCCAGCACTCCAGCAGGCCGCTCATCCTGAGCGCAGCCCGAGCGAAGCTCGGGCGGAGTCGAAGGAGCCCAGGCGCGGTCAGCGTCGCGGTGGGCGGTTCCGCGGGTTGGCGATCGTGTTGTAGGTCTTCACCGTCGCGTCGAAGAAACCGGTCTCCACCGAGATCTCCAGCGCCTTGGCGAACACCTCGTACGGGACGCTGCTGGTCGCCGCCAGCTCGAGGTCGCTGCGGTCGCGCAGCTCTTCGCGACGAATGGCGCGCAGCTGCCGGGCGAAACCGATCATGTCCCACTGGCCGCGGTCGCGCCTGACACGGACGTGGCCGCGCTCGGTGGCCAGCCAGAAGCCGGTGCCGTCGATGAGCACCGTGACCCGGCTGGCCGGGCCGTTCTTTCCGCAGATCGCGGCCGGCTTGGCGCTGCCCAGCGGATTGACCACCTTCCAGTCGCCGTCGCCGCGGTCGCGGGCGAAGCGCAGCCCGACGCCGCGGTCGGGCAGCGCGGTCAGCGCGGCCAGAACGACGCCCGAGGAAAGATCGTTGTCCGCGCGCAGGACCAGGGGCGCGCCCGCGTCGTCGTGGGACTCCTTGTTGATCTGCCGCCACGCTTGCAGCTGCAGGGTGCCGACCTCGCGCCACGGAATCTCGCTGGCGATCGAGCGCAGCCCCAGGCGCAGATCGTGGGTCGTCGCCACCACCCGTTGCTCGGCGGGCGGCGCGCCGCCGGCCTTGTCGAGCGCCAGGGTGAACGCGATCGTCTTGCCGCGCACCGCATCTGCCGCCGCGCCGCTGAGCACCAGCGCGCGCACCGCGTCGGAGGCACAGGCGTCGAGCGCGTCGTCGCCGCCGAGCACCGTCGCACCAGACACACGGCCGGCGGCGTCGACCCGGGCCAGCACGTCGAGCCGCACGACCAGGCCGGGGTGTCGCTGCAGCGCCTTGCCGTAGCAGAGCGACACCGACTCGGCGACCGACGCGAGACCATCGGGGCGATCGGCGACCACGCAGCGACCGGGGCCCGGCGGCGCATCACCGCCCGCCGCGGCCACCGGCGCCGGCAGCGGCGCGTCCGGCAGCGGTTCGGCCGCCTTCACCCGCACCTGCGACACCGGCGGAGCCGGCGTCGGCGGTGGTCCGATGACGCCGCCGACCGCGGCCCCGCCGCTGGGGGTGAAGATGAACGGGTAGCGAACGTTGACCAGCCCACCGCCCTGCGGCCGCGGGAAACGCATGATGTGAACCACCTGCTCGACGCAGCGGCCGACGCTGGGATCCAGCCCGGTCGAGTTGACCCGGATCACCCGACCGTTGCCATCGATGGTGAACGCGACCTGCAGCCGGCCGGCCAGGTGCGGGTTGACCCGCAGGCGGCGCTCGTAGCAGTAGCGAATGCGCGGCAGATAGGCGCGCAGGATGCGCTGGATGATCGCCCGGTCCAGTCCCGAGCTGGAGACCACCCGGCCCGGGTGGATCTGCGCCGGTCGCCGGCGCCCGCGCGACACGCGGATGCCGATGCCGCCGGGCGCGCCGCTGCCGATGATCCCGCCTCCCACGCCGAAGCCACCGCCCCGAAGAGTGCCGAGCTGCGCCTCGTCCACCCCGTCGAGCAGTGTGACCCGATGGTCCGTGGCTCTTGCCGCCGCCGGTCCGAGCTCCCTCACCCACACGGTGCCGACGCGGACCCGCGGCATCGCCGGGGGCGGCGCCAGCGGAGCCGCCGACACCGCCGCGGCCTGCCCGTGCGCGGGATCCGGCGCGCGAGCCGCGCCACCGCCACACCCCACCGCGATCGCCACGGCCAACGCCAGCCCCATCCGGATCATCGCCGGCTCGGTATAGCACCGCTCAGGCGGTCGCGCCGCCGCTGCTCTTCGATTCCTGCGGATGCTCGGCACGCGCTTTCTGGATGTCGGCCATCAGGCTCATGATCAGGCGCGGGTCGCTGAAGATGTTGAGGTCGGGCGCCAGCAGCTTGGCGTAACGGTCGAAGTACAGCATCTGCTTGGTGATCAACACGAACTCCTTGGGCATGATCATCCGGTGGCGGGTGGCCACCCGCTGAATGCCCGGGAGCATCTCGGCGTAGTTGATCTCGGCGAACGACTTGGCGAGCAGCGGCTTGTACGTCTCCTCGAGGTCGTGGACGAAGGCGTCCATGTCGAGGCCCTCGGGGACCCCGCCCATGTCGACGATGACCTGGGCCAGCTTGCGGTAGTCGCCGGTGGCGAACGCTATGATGTAGTCGGTGACCAACCAGCGCTGTTGGTCGTCGAAGCGGCCGACGATGCCGAAGTCGAGGAACCCGAGGTCGTCGTTGTCGAGCAGCATCAGATTGCCGGCGTGAACGTCACCGTGGAAGAAGCCGTAGAAGATGACGCACTGGAACCAGGCGCGCAGCCCCAGCACCAGCGCCTCCTCGGCGTCGACACCGCGCTCGTTGATGGCATCGACCTCGTCGACGCGGTTGCCGAAGAAGCGCTCCATCACCAGCACTCGCCGGGTGGTCAGCTCCCACTGCGGCACCGGTGCGCGGATCCGCTTGTGCCCCAGTTCGGTCATGATCTCGTTGAACCGGTCCAGGTTGTGCGCCTCGAGCTGGAAGTCGAGCTCCTCCTTCAACGTCGCGGAGAAGTCCTCGACGATGCCGACCGGATTGGCCAGCTCGGCGTCGCGAAGCAGCTTGGTGGCGATGACCGCCCCCGTCCGCATGATCTTCATGTCGGCGGCGACCCGGGAGTCGATGCCGGGGCGCTGCACCTTGACCACCACATCGGTGCCGTCGGCCAGCTTGGCCGTATGCACCTGGGCGATCGACGCGCTGGCCAGTGGCTTGGGCTCGATGTTGGTCAGGCCGGTCGCCTTCTCGTCGCCCAGCTCCTCGCGGATGATCTTCTGCACCTCGTCGAACGGGAACGGCCGCACCCGGTCGAGGCACTTGCGGAACTCGTCGACGTAGCGGTCGGGGAACATGCCGGCCGACGAGGCGACGATCTGACCGAACTTGATGAACGTCGGTCCCATCTCCTCGGCGAACAGCCGCATCATCAGCGGCCGGGTCAGCTTGACGTAGCGCCGGCCGATGATCTTGAACCACAGCTTGCGCAGCCAGATGACGTCGAGGAACCAGAAGAGGACGTACTTGGCCGCGTAGAAGTGAAACGCCCAGATCCGCCGTGTAATCGGGATGATGAGCGAGAGAACGACGAGCCCCGTCAGGACCCC
>Ga0114931_10008889_pt1 | contig 12106 bp, 14 predicted proteins | sample 2SBtaG_FD_89579 | JGI IMG/M metagenome (GOLD analysis project Ga0114931, IMG submission 89579) | Deep subsurface microbial communities from Kolumbo volcano to uncover new lineages of life (NeLLi) - 2SBTROV14_V59a metaG | ecosystem: Environmental > Aquatic > Marine > Volcanic | place: Kolumbo...
AGAAGAGCTGCTCCTCGCCGATTTTGCTCACCGAGGCCTCGTGGCCGACGCTGACATCGTCCTCTTCGATTTCGATGTAGGGATAGGTGTCCGAATGGCTGGCCGGGTCCAGCAGCAGGGCGTCGCAGACTACGTTGCTCTTGCTGTGATGGGCGCCTTTGGCCACCTTCAACAGGCCCCGGTAGCTGGCCCGTCCGCCGTCCTTGCTGATCGATTTCGAGACAATCTTGGAGCTTGTGTACGGGGCGCCGTGGATGACTTTGCCGCCTGTGTCCTGATGTTGATCACGGCCGGCAAAGGCCATGGAGAGAACTTCCCCGTGGGCTTTCGGCCCCATCATGTAGATCGAGGGGTATTTCATCGTCACCCGGCTGCCCAGGTTGCCGTCGATCCACTCCATGGAGGCGCCTTCTTCGATGATACTGCGTTGGGTGACCAGGTTGTAGACGTCGGTGCTCCAGTTCTGGATGGTGGTGTAACGGCAACGGGCGTTTTTCTTGACCGCGATCTCAATCACACCCGAGTGGAGGCTGGTGCTGGAGTAGACCGGAGCCGTGCAACCTTCCACATAATGGACGTTGGCTCCCTCCTCCACGATGATCATTGTGCGTTCGAACTGGCCCATGTTTTCAGCATTGATGCGAAAGTAGGCCTGGAGAGGAATGTCCACCTGCACGCCGGCGGGCACATAGACGAAGCTGCCGCCGCTCCAAAACGCGCCGTTGAGGGCCGCGAACTTGTTGTCGGTGGGCGGGACGATGGTGGAAAAATACTCGCGTACGATTTCCTCGTGCTGCTGCAGACCGTCATCCATACCCAGAAAAATAATGCCCTGCTTTTCCCATTCCTCGCGCAGACTGTGGTAGACCATTTCCGATTCATATTGGGCGCCCAATCCGGCCAGAAACTTGCGCTCGGCTTCGGGAACACCCAGACGATCGAAGGTGTTCTTGATGTTTTCGGGGACATCATCCCAGCTTTTCTCTTGTTTGGCTGTCGGGCGCAGGTAATAGTAGATGTCGTCGAAATCGATCATACCCAGGTCCGGTCCCCACGTGGGCACAGGCTTGGACAGAAAGATGTCCAACGAGTCATGGCGAAACTGGCGCATCCAATCCGGTTCCTTCTTCATGCTCGAAATCTGGTCCACCACGTCATGGCTGAGACCCTTTTTCGCCTTGAAGATCGGCGTGACGTCGTCGGTGAAACCATACTTGTATTCTTGCTTTACGTTGTCCAGATGTTCACGATCGGAAATTGCTGCCATGTGATAATGCTCCTTTGGGCGCGGCTGCCGTCTACAAAAATTGCATGCATCGGCAGCGAAAATCTGATCTGTCAAAGTGAGATGGTCGTCTGTCTGCAAGCCTCACGTTTCGTCAAGGCCGTGAGACAGGTCGCTCCATCACCGATTCTCTTACGCAGGAACCAGCTCGCTTGCCAATTCTTCTTCCACCCATTTGTAGCCCTTTTCTTCCAGCATGTGGGCTACTTCCGGGCCACCGGTCTTGATGATGCGCCCGCCGAAGAAGATGCTTACGTAATCGGGTTTGACGTAGTTCAGAATACGCTGGTAGTGGGTGATCAACAGAAAGCCACGGCTTTCCGTCGCCAGCTTATTGATGCCGTCGGCAACCACCTGCAAGGCGTCGATATCCAGACCGGAGTCCGACTCATCCAGAATGGCGAACTTTGGCTCCAGCATGGCCATTTGCAGCACTTCGGTGCGCTTTTTCTCGCCGCCGGAAAAGCCATCGTTGAGATAGCGGCGGGCAAAGCTGGAGTCCACATTGAATTCCTTCATCTTGGCATTCAACTCGCGACGGAAGGCCCGCATGGGCATCAGATTGCTGCCGACAACGCCGTTGCCGTTCTGTTCGCCGCCTGCGTAGCCGCGCACATTGGAGACAGCCGTGCGCAAAAAATTGGCGACGCTGACGCCGGGCACAGCCACCGGATATTGAAAGGCGAGGAAAATGCCGGCCCGCGCTCGTTCGTCGGCCTCCATCTCCAGAATGCTCTCCCCGTCCAGCAGGATGTCGCCCTCCGTCACCTGGTAGTGGGGGTGCCCGGCAATGACATTGGACAGGGTGGACTTCCCCGAGCCATTCGGCCCCATCAGGGCGTGGATCTCCCCGCCGCGCAGGGTCAGGTCCACACCCTTGAGAATTTCTGTATCCCCACGCTGGCGTGAAGATTGCGGATTTCCAAAATGCTCATTGTTGTCTCAACTCCTTCGACTATGAATAAACAGTTTCGTCTGTGCTCACAGTAAATGAGCAGCCCCCATCACCGTCCATGATACAGGCATTCAGCGCCACGTCGTGGCCTAGAATCTGCTGCATCATCTCCTGATCCATGTCGCAGATTTGCCTGTGTTCCTGGGCCAGTTCGTGGTAGGGGCAATTGTAGGTCTTGAGAATAATCGTGCTGCCGTCCTGGGGAACGACATCGGTCAACACACCCAAACGACCCAAAACGCCGGCCATCTCCTGCACACGCTTGAGCAGCGCCGGCGACTTGACCGCGCCCACGTAGCGATCGGCCAGTCGCCCACTCACACGCTTGAGCAACTGGGAGACGTTTTCCGGCCCCACCATGTCGAACATCTCCTCCAGCATGGTCAGAGCTAGGTCATCGCAGTGACAATCGAAGAGTTTGCGTGCTTCTTCTGTCGCCGAATAGACGTAGTACGGCCGCCCCACACCCGCATTGACGGTGCTGCGCGCTACGTATCCCGCCGCCTGCAGGCCGGCCAGATGCTGCCGCACCGCGGTGGAGGTCACGCCCAGAACCTGCTCCAATTCTTTGACCGTGGCCGAAGCATGGCGTTGTAGATATTCCACGACCTGCCAGGCCGGCGATTCTGTGTCCATACTCAAGGCGAATGCCATCGCTCTCCCCAAAATAACTTTTGTTCAGGCCTCACGCAGGTAAGTATAGCCGGTCTCCGCCAATAAGTCAATTTATGCATATAAAACAGTAAAAATTGTTTTAATGCCCTCAAACCTGGATGATTTTATCACCTCTGGCCGAACCTGTCGAAATCCAACCCTCCAGGGTTTTGACAGGAGATCGTCCCCATCCTATAATGTTTGCCTGCGTGCAGTGGTAGCCAGTGTGAAGGGTGTTCGACGCTCGTTGTCTGCGTGGAGCGCCGTCAAGGAGTGTCTTGCAATGCAGTTCAATGTTGCCCAACTCTTGAAGGAGCCAATTGGCGCCACCCGGACCTATCAACTGGATGAAAGCCTGATCGGCCTGGACCCGGAATTGCTTCCGTTGTCCCATCTGACCGGAACCTTGCAGCTCCTGCGCATCCACAGCGGCGTGCTGGGCGTGGGGCGCTTCGATGTCACGCTCCAGGTGGATTGTGGTCGCTGTCTGGAACCGATCCCGGCGCAGATCGAAGTCACGTTCGATGAGAGTTTCCGCCCGTTGACCGAAGTGACAACCGGACGCTATCTGCTTCCCAATGAGTTCGAGGGGCAGGAAGAGGAGCTGGAAGATTCGGCTCTGCTCATCGACGATCACCACATTTTGGATATCAGCGAAGTATTGCGCCAAAGCATCTGGCTGGGTCTGCCTATGGTTGCCCGTTGTCCCTATGCCGGCCAGACGGGGGAGTGTCCGAATTTCACCCAGCGGCTGCACGAGATGGCCGAAGTTCACCGGGACTGGGGCGACGCAGACGAGACGCCCGTCGTTGACCCGCGCTGGGCCGCGCTGCTGGCCCTGCAGACGAGCGAGTCCGAAGAAATCAACGAATGAACCGGTCCATCGTTGAACCACCATTGGCTGACCGGTTCAGACTGTATCGATCGGGATAAATCCAGGCGCATTGGCGCCGAATTTTTTGGTTCAAAGGAGAAGATGATTATGGGACCACTACCCAAGCGTAAACTGAGCAAAGGGCGTCGCGACCGCCGTCGCGCCCACGATGCCATCGGCATCCCCCATCTGGTCAACTGTCTGCAATGCGGCCACAAGACCCTGCCCCACCGGATATGTCCCCACTGTGGAACCTACATGGGCCGGCTGCAAGTATTGGACATAGACGAAGCCGAGGAGTAGCTGCACTCGAATTGGCAGTGGACAAATATAGGGGATGCCGGCCATCGATGCCGGGTCCCCTAATTTGTTGTATAAGGCAGGGGCCAAGATGGCAGGAGCATTTGTCTATCAGGAGAACAAAACAGACCTGGTCTTCCTGTTTCCGGGCCAGGGCAGCCAGGAAGTGGGGATGGCTCGCGAGTTGGTCGAGCATTACCCCACAGCCCGATCTGTGCTGGAGGAAGCCGATGATGTGCTTGGCTTTGGTCTGAGTACACTCTGTTTCGACGGCCCGGAAGAGCGCCTGACCGATACCATCAATGCCCAGCCGGCCCTGTTGGCGACCAGCATGGCGGCTCTGGCCGCGCTCCAGGCTGAGCTGGGGCGTCTGCCCGCGCCTGCTTTTTTTGCCGGCCACAGCATGGGGGAGTATTCTGCCCTGGTGGCTGCCGGCAGTCTGGCCTACGCTGACGGGCTGCGCCTGGTGCGGGAGCGGGGGCGATTGATGAAGGAAGCGGGAGAGAAAGCCCCTGGGCTGATGGCCGCCGTCCTGGGGCTGGACGGGGCTGTCGTTGCCCAGGTCTGCAACGACGCCCAACATGCGACCGGCGGTGTGGCCCGGATTGCCAATGACAACTGCCCCGGCCAGATCGTCATCTCCGGCGACAGGGCCGGGATGGAACGGGCCATGGCCGACTTGAAAGACGCCGGCGCGCGCAAAGTGGTGGCTCTGGCCGTGAGCATTGCCGCCCACAGCCCGCTGATGGCCCCCGCCGCCACAGAGCTGAGAGCAGCCATCGACGCGACACCTATCGCCCCCCCGCTGGCGCCGGTGATCGGCAACACCAGCGCCGCGCCGCTGACCAGCGCCGGCGCCATTCGCTCCGAATTGGTGGCCCAACTGACAGGGAGCGTGCGCTGGACGGCATCCATGCAATACGCCCTGGACGCCGGGGCGGGCACATTCGTGGAAATAGGGCCAGGCGCAGTCCTGGCCGGGCTGATGAAACGCATCGCGCGCAAGAGCGAACGGATCGGTGTGGCCGACCCAGCCGGCGTCGCGGCCTGCGCCGCCCGCTTCCGCGTGTAAAACCTGTTGTTCCCACCGTGAAGCCGCTTTCGTCTCCGTCCCGTCGTGGGGTATAATGCGGGCGGCAGGCGGTCATCCACCACCAGCTATCGACCAGCAGCAGGGAAGCACCCAATGGACTTTTCCGGCAAAATTGCCCTCGTCACCGGCAGCAGCAGTGGCATCGGCGCGGCCATCGCCCAGGAATTTGCCGCCCGCGGCGCGGCGGTCGGGATCAACTACCGCAACAACTCGGATGGGGCCGGCGCAGTCGCCGCCGCGATTCGCAAGACAGGCGGGACGTGCCATGTTTTTCAGGCGGATGTGAGCGATTTTGACGCCGCGGCCGCTTTGGTGAAAGCTGTCCAGAGCGAACTTGGCCCTATCGACATTCTGGTCAACAATGCGGGCACAACTCGAGACACCTTGCTCTTGACGATGAAGAAAGACGCCTGGGATACGGTGATTCAGACCAATCTCAACAGTGTTTTCAACGTGACCAAAGCTGCTCTGCGCGCCATGGTCCGCCGCCGGAGCGGGCGTATTATCAACGTCACCAGTGTGGTCGGGTTGGCCGGGCAGGCGGGGCAGGCCAACTACGCGGCCAGCAAAGCCGGCATTATCGGCTTTACCAAAAGCCTGGCGCGGGAAGTGGGCAGCCGCAACATCACGGTCAATGCTGTGGCGCCGGGTTTCATTCCCACAGCGCTGACCGACGTGCTGAGCGACGAACAGAAAGCCGCCACCATCGCCCAAACACCGCTGGGTCGCCTGGGCGCTCCGGAAGAAGTCGCCTGGGCCGTGGCCTTCCTGGCCAGCGTGCGCGCCGCTTTCATCACCGGACAAGTGCTATCGGTTGACGGCGGCCTGGTAATGATGTAGGCTTTTGTCGGGAGCAACGAGAGGCATGGCTGGCAACGTTCGCAACCCATCTGGACAAACGAAACCGCGTCCCGAAGTCGACGACTTCGAGGATGAGATGCTGGACGACGAGTTTCTGGAAAACAGGAGCGGCGCGCGCAGGGGCAACTACTCTCAACAGATCGAGCAGAGGCGCAAAGCCCGGCGGGCCGCCCTGCAGATTCTCTACGAGATCGACGCCACAACCCACAAGCCCGGTTCCGTGTTGGAAGCCCGGCAGGCGACTGTCCAGTTGGAGCAGAAAGGTCTTGCCTTTTTGCGCTGGATCATCACGGGTGTGATCGCGCACAAGGAGGATATGGACCTGTTGATCGCCCGCTATGCGCCCGAGTGGCCCGTCGCTCAGTTGGCCGTCATCGATCGCAACATCCTGCGTATGTCGATCTTCGAACTCCTGAACCCGGATTCCGACGCGCCCGCCAAAGTGGTCGTGAACGAGGCTGTCGAACTGGCCAAGATTTTTGGCAGCGATAGCAGCCCTCGCTTTATCAATGGTGTGTTGGGTACAGCCCTGAAAGAGATAGCGACGGCTACACACTGACAAAGACTTCGCTGGTCACTCGTTTGCTGAGTCTCTCTGACACCCTCAAGAATAGACGCCTATGGATAGCTTCCTTGGTATTGGCCCGCTCGAACTGATGTTTATCCTCATCTTCGCCCTCATCTTTCTGGGGCCGGAGCGGTTGCCGGGCGCCGTGCGCCAGATCGTAGGCTTTATTCGCCAGATACAGAATTTGTCCAAGACGCTCAACGAACAACTGGGGGATGAACTGGGCGATCTGCGGGAATTGGACCCCCGTTACCAGATTCAGCAGATGCTCGAGGAGCCGGACGACGAAGAAAAGGAAGCAGCCCGAAAGAAAGCGCGCGCCAAAAAGAAGGCCGAGGCCAGGAAAGCCGCCGAAAAGAAGAAGGCGCAGGAAAAAAAGACAGCAGAAGAAGTCGAAAAGAAAAAGGCCGAAGAGTCCCCGGCGGACGAGCCGGAGAGCGCGCCTTCTGTAGCGGGCGCGCCCGCTGTCGCTGAAACAGCCAAACCCGCCACCAGCGTCCCCGCTGCCCCCGTTCCGCCCTCTGCCCAACAGCCCAAACAACGCAGCGCAGACGAGCAGACATCGCCAGCATCCGCCCCCTTCATGCAGGAAGAGGAAGAGACTCAGGCTACGGCCGCGTTGCTGGCCGCTGATGACGAGGCCAATACGATCGCTCCGCCGGTCCATCACAACCATACCGGGAGCGAGGGCCAGGCCAATGGCGCCGGGGAAGTCGTTTCGAGCGCGACCGACGATGCTGCGGCGCAGGAGGAAGAGGTATGAGCCAGGCCGTGACGCCCGTCCCCGAAGCGTTCGACGATAGCCGTATGGGGCTGATGGAGCATCTGGCCGAACTACGCAACCGGATGATCTGGATCGTGGCGGCCCTGGTCATCGGCACGGCTATCAGCTTCGTCTTTGTGACGCCGCTGCTGCGCATTATCACCGCGCCTGTCGGCACAAAGTTGCAGGCCCTGGGGCCGACCGACACCATCGGCATCTTTTTCAAGGTCGGTTTTGCCGCCGGCGCGGTCTTCGCCATGCCGGTGATGGTCTACCAGATCGTCGCCTTCATCGCGCCGGGTCTTTACCCCCACGAAAAGCGCACCTTGTTGATACTGATGCCGGGGATCATGCTTCTCTTTTTCACGGGAGCGGCTTTTGCCTATTTCATTATGCTGCCCGTAGCCGTGGGCTTTCTGCAACATTTCCTGGGCACAGTCATCAACCAGGAATGGACGATTGACAAGTACATCGGCTTTGTCACCCGCATCGTCTTTTGGATCGGCGTTTTTTTCGAGACGCCGCTGGTCATCGCTTTTATGGCCCGTATTGGGCTGGTCAGCGGCCCAATACTGCTGGGCTACTGGCGCCAGGCTATCGTAATCATCTCTGTCATTGCGGCCATCATTACACCCACTGTCGATCCGGTCAACATGACGATTGTGATGCTGCCCCTAATTGCGCTCTTCTTTCTAGGCGTCGGATTGGCCTATCTGCTCTATACACCGCGTGCTCCGCGTGACCTGGATGAGATCGACTGGGGTGGAGACGATGGCTGACCGGGCGCAACTGATCGCCTGCAAACATGAGATCGTGCAAGAGCTGGCCGGCACACGCCGCCGTCTGGACGCGGCCCAACAGGCCGGCGGCAGCGGGGCGCAGCCGGACCGGCTCTCTTTTTTGCAGGCAGAAGTGACCCGTTTGCAGGCAGAAGAGCGGCGGTTGCGCCTCGCCATCGACCGTTCACCCCTTCCCCCTTCTGCGCAACGGGCAGTTTCCCGTGCCCGACGACAGGAGCTTCCCATGCAAGAAGCCTTCGACATTTTCATCGCAGCCGGCTACGACCCGGACAAAGCTGATCCGTTGTTGGAAGCAGCAGGTGTGGACCACAAATCCTTGGTCCCGGTGGCAGGCAAGCCGATGATCTGGCATGTGGTGCGCGCCTTTATCAACAGCGGGCGGGCGGGAGAGATTGTCATCGTTGGTTTAGGGCCGGAACATGGATTGGACTTCGGGGCGCCCGTCCATTACGTCCCCAACCAGCCCAGCCTGTGGGCCAACCAGAATGCAGGCGTGCGCCGTCTGCAGGAGATCAACCCGGAAGAACGCATCATCATCGCCACGACCGCAGATATCCCGCTCTTGACGGGGGAGGTCGTGCGTTGGTTTATCGACCACTGCCAGCCCTTCGACCGGGAGCTCTATTGGGGCATTGTGCCGGAAGAGGTCATGAAGTCGGCGTTTCCCGGCAGCAAACGCAGCTATCTTACCCTGCGCGAGGGACGCTTCTGCAGCGGCGATCTCTATCTGGGCCGCCTGTCGACCGCGTTTCACATCCAGGAGCAGGCCCGCTCGTTTATCGAGACACGTAAAAACGTCGTGCGCCAGCTATGGCTGCTGGGACCGGTCACCATCCTGCGCTTTCTTCTGCGTCGCCTGGCCATCGACGATCTGCTGGGCGTGGCCCAGCGGGTCTTCGGCGTCACAGGCGGTCCCGTGATTCTGCCCTTTGCCGAGGCGGGGATGGATGTGGACAAACCGTTCCAGTGGGAATTGGTGAATGACTATCTGGCCCACCATCCCGAACACCCGGCGAACGGGCCGAGGGATGACAGGATGACAGGATAATCGTTCGATGGGTGTCGTCTCTTTATCCCTTCGTCCCCTCGCTACCGGAACCAAAATCTATGTCTTCTCTCCTCTCCTCCCTCACGGCCCACCTCGCCCCGATCGACGAATCTCTGACTGCGTCTCTTGCCCTCAGCCAATCCCGGCGCACCTGGCGCAACCCTCTCTTTTGGCTGGCCAATGGGGGCGCGCACCTGGGCGACAGCCTGCTGTGGGCGGGGATCACCGCGCTGCTGTGGCGGAAGGCGGGCGACGACCCGGCGCGTAAGCGGCTGTTGCGGGGCTGGATGAAGGCCTTTGCCGGGGCGGTTTTTGTGACACTGGCGGTCAAACGCATCTTTCGCCGTCCCCGTCCCGGCACAGGACAGATGCTCTACGGTCCCGGCGCGGACCAGCACAGCTTCCCCAGCGGCCACGGCGCACGGGTGGGCGTTATCCTCGTCTGGGCGGAGAGTCTGTGGCCCGGCGCTGGTTGGCTGGCCCCGCTGATCGGCCTGTGGCTCGGCTGGGCGCGGGTGGCCATGGGCATCCACTACGTGGGGGATGTGCTTGTGGGGGTGCTGCTGGGGTGGGGCGTGGGGCGGCTGGTGCACAGAAACGTAAAAAGTGGGCGTGGTTCAGATTGTCGCCGGATGATCTTGACAGACCGGGAGGAGTGAGCACGCCCACGTGCGGCGATGACTCGGTAGCGATCGGCGCGGAGCGCGTGCCTACTCCTCCCGTCAAATTGGTAATGTGATCGACATCGGATCGAAACCATATCCACGTTTCAAACTGGGTAGCCCCGATACTCAATATCTGCTATCCAATCTCCAATATCTACTGCACCTGCTTCGCCTTTTCCTCCTCCACCAGCACCCGGCGCAGAATTTTGCCCACCTGGCTCTTGGGCAGTTCGTGGCGAAAGTCGACGAACACCGGCACTTTGTAGGGCGCCAGGTTTTTCTTGCAGAAGGCGCGTATTTCGTCAACCGTGGCGCTCTCGCCCTCTTTGAGAACCAGGTACGCCTTGACCGTCTCGCCGCGCTTGGGGTCGGGCACGCCGGCCACCACCGCTTCCTGGACCTTAGGATGCATGTAGAGCACCTCTTCCACCTCGCGCGGCACAATGTTGTAGCCGCTGGCGATGATCAGGTCCTTCTTGCGGTCCACAATGTAGAAGCAGCCGTCCTCATCCATTTTGGCAATGTCGCCCGTGTGCAGCCAGCCGTCTTTGTCGATGACGTGGGCGGTCTAGTCCTCCCGCTGCCAGTAGCCTTTCATCACCTGGGGTCCCTTGGCCACCAGTTCGCCCTCTTCACCCGGCTCGATCCTATCGTAGCCGCCGTCTTCCCGCTGGTCCAGGGCGACGATTGCGATCTGCGTGGATGGCAGGGGCAGGCCAATCGAGCCGGCCTTGCGCAGGCCCTGTAAGGGGTTGGCGCAGAGCACCGGCGACGTTTCGGTGAGTCCGTAGCCTTCTATCAGCCTGCCGCCGGTGATTTCTTCGAAACGTCGCTGCACTTCCACGGGCAGGGCCATGCCGCCCGACATACACGCTTTGACCGAGTGCAGATCGAACTCTGCGACCTGTGGATGGTTGATGATGGCCGTGTACATGGTGGGAATGCCGGGATAGAGCGACACCTTCTCGCGGTGGATGATCTCCAGCACCAGATCGGTCTTGCGCGGGTCCGGCGTGACGATCAGTTCGCTGCCGCTGTAGAGGGTGAAAAGCATGGCGACCGTCATGCCGTAGACGTGAAAGAAGGGGATGGCGCCGAGCGTCTTCTCGCCGCCGTACTCCAGATTGGGCAGCCAGGCCGCCAGTTGCAGCACATTGTTGACCAGATTCGAGTGGGTGAGCATGGCGGCTTTGGGCACGCCGGTGGTGCCGCCGGTGTATTGGAGCAGGACTACATCGTCGGGCGCGACATCGATAGACGGCGCCTGGGCCGGGCTGGTGCGCAACAGTATGTTGAAGCGGAAAATGCCCGGCGCGTCGGGTGGATCTGTCATCAGGCCGCCAGCCCGCACCTGCTTTTCCACCAGCCGGTTGAAGGGAAAGCCCAGGGGGTCGGGAATGTCGGTGATGATGACGCGCTTGATGGATGTCTTGTCCCGCACCTGCTCCAGCCGGCTGTAGAGACTGCTGAGCATGAGGATCGTCTCGGCACCGCTGTCCTGCAACTGGTGCTCGATTTCCCGCGCCGTGTAGGTCGGATTGGTGTTGACCACCACGCAGCCCGCCTTCAGCGCGCCATAGAAGGCGATGACCTGTTGGGGGATGTTGGGCAGCATCACCGATATGCGGTCGCCCTATTGCACGCCCATGTTGCGCAGCGCGGCGGCGAAGCGGTCGGTGGCCTCGGCCAGTTCGCTGTAGGTCATTTTGGATTGGATGGCGATACCCAGGGGCAGGTATTTGAGAATCATGCGCACGGCTATCTGGTTGGGATATTGGGCCGCGGCCGCGTTCAAGGTCTCGTGGATCAACTGGCCCTGATAGACGACGTTTTCGGGTACACCCTTCTCGTAGTTCTTCACCCAAATTTTCGTGTCGTACATGGATGCTTCTCCTTGCGACTGGGGAACAGATAGGGGCAAGTCCAGCAGGTCGAACTGAGATAGAAGGTTCAGGCTGTGCAGCCGTGTTGGCGCTGGGCTGCATCGAGGGTATAGCCCAGCATAGCGCAGCGTGACCGGTTTGGAAGTCAGGAGGCATGACTGCTGGCACAGATAACGATGAAAAGTGGACGCTAGGCCCAGAGGGCGCCCCCACAGAAACAACCGATCTGCGCAGATTTGATCAGCGGTGATCCATTTAATCAGTGTCATCTGTGCGCTTATTTTCAGAACAGACCCCCATGCGCCATCGTGCGCCACGGGGGATGAAAAATGGGACGCGGAGCGATGGGAGCGCACT
>Ga0114931_10008890_pt1 | contig 12102 bp, 11 predicted proteins | sample 2SBtaG_FD_89579 | JGI IMG/M metagenome (GOLD analysis project Ga0114931, IMG submission 89579) | Deep subsurface microbial communities from Kolumbo volcano to uncover new lineages of life (NeLLi) - 2SBTROV14_V59a metaG | ecosystem: Environmental > Aquatic > Marine > Volcanic | place: Kolumbo...
CAGTCGATCATGAATCTGAAAATCAAGTTTCGTGAGTCGTTTCGACCGTTCGCCCCCGCGATTCTGAGAAACCGCGTCGACGAATTCTTTGAGATGCGTCCAAACGAGGACAGCCCATACATGCTCCTGGTTGCTCCAGTGCAAGACACCAAGCGGTTGCACGTGAACGGACAGGCCGATGGCTTGGAGGGTATCGAGAAACTTAAGGTACCTCGCAGCGTCGTGCCCGCCATCACCCACGTGGATTATTCAGCCCGGGTGCAGACCGTCGACCCGGGGCGACATGGCCGATACTACAAACTGCTTCGACGTTTTGAGGAGAAAACCGGATCGCCGGTGCTGATTAACACCAGTTTCAACGTCCGTGGCGAGCCGATTGTCTGCACACCGGAAGACGCCTACCGCTGCTTCCGCGGCTCGAACATGGACATCCTGGTGCTAGAGAACTTCGTTTTGGACAAGTCCGATCAAGCGGCACTGAGCGAAAAAGAGGCCGCACAGTATCTGGCGCAGTTCCAACTAGATTAATCCTTTGTTACGAAGCTGCTTCATGCAGTAACCTTCAATCGAGGACCCTCGGCCATGGCCGTCGTGAAGATCAACTGGAACCCCGACGAAAAGATATTGGGGCAATTCTCCGAATTCGGGATGTTCTTCCTGGGTTTGGTGGCGGCTCCGCTGGCGCTATACCGCGATCACACGACGGTCGCCATCGTGCTTTGGGCCACGGCGATCCTGTTACGCCTGGTGTCCTTGACCAAATTGGCGTGGATCCGGCCGGTGTTTATCGGCCTGTCGGTTATCACTTGGCCAATCGGTTGGGTGGTCTCGCATGTTGCGTTGGCCATCGTATATTATGGAGTTTTCACGCCGTTGGCCCTCTTTTTTTGGCTCATCGGCCGCGACGCGCTGAATCGCAAGTTCGATCCAGATGCGGAATCCTACTGGGAACCGTACAATCCAGATCAGGGGCCAGCACGATACCTGCGCCAGTTCTAGCCAGCAGAAGCGCTCCCCCCGACGAGAAGGCACCGAATTACGTTAGCAAAATACCTAGAAGACCAACCGCATCGTGCAGTGAAACGTTCACCGCGTTGCCGAAACAGTATCCCGTTGGACGCATAGAGAGATCGAATCCTGCCATGAGTAGCGATAGCGACAAGCAGAAGTTCGAGCAAGTGGCCCAAGAATCGCAACCCAGTTTGGCCGTCGAGTTCATCGACTTCCTCAAGCACAACAAGAAATGGTGGCTGCTCCCAATTCTATTGGTGGTTGGCCTGGTGGGCTTGCTGGCCATGTTCGCTGGCAGTGGGGCCGCTCCGTTCATCTACACACTGTTTTAACAGATGTAGAAGAACCTTCCCGCTGAAACGTTCCAGACGTTACCCGTACGTAGGCACGGCTAAAGTAAGTCGAGGCCCTTTCGGGAATCGTTACGATCGGTCCGTCACCGGCGCCGTCGATCCGACCGGGAAGGCTTCTAACATGTGCCGACTCGTGGTGGTGAACACACGTCGCACTTTGGCCATGTTGTTCCCAAGACGACGTGTCATCCGGGCAGCGGCTCCGTAGGGCATCATCATGGAGTCAACCACGGGATAGGAATGCGTTGTCCAACGCTCGGTCGCGGGAGTCAGTGGGCCCCAAAAGTCGACGCTCGCGGGTCCGGCGGTCTCGTGAAACTGCTTCAGCATCTCATATCGCAGCAATTGCCCAGGGCTGTACCGCGCGTAGTCGGCATCGTAGCCCACCTTGGGTGAGAAGTAGGTATCCTTGGAATACCATCCATACTCAAAGGCGATTGGTCTCCCGCTGAGTTCGAGAAACACGAGCCACAGGTGATCGCGTTGGGCCAATGCCCGAGCTTGCTGACAGAAGAACTCAAAGATACCAGCGCTACGAAGAACCGCCGTGCCGGCGTCCCCTTTCCAACTACGATCTTCAACCTCGAAGCCACGCCGCAGCAACGTTTCGATCTCCGCGACGTCAAATTGTTTGACGATCCTCAGTTCGAGATCACCCTGTTCGCGGATTCGACGCAGGTGCTTGCGCATCTGTTGTCGATGGTTTCGCGAACGCGAGGCTTCGTACGCTTCCCATGAGTCCGCGATCTTCACGCAACCGACCCGAGCGACCCGACGCATGCGACAAACCATCTCTTGTTCGTCCATCCGCTTGAACAACGGTTTCCAGGTGGCGGATCGCGGATTGATTTTGTCCAGCTTGACCCCGACACACTTCAGGCGTCGCGTCGCTTCGATCAATCGTTCGACCGCAAGAGGGATCGCAGAAGCGGAATCCAGCAGCAGTTCGCCCGCGGACGACCAGTCATTGCTCGGCAGACGTCCAAAAGGTACGCATCGCCAGCGGCGGTTCAGCAACAGCGGCAGCGCCGCGATGAGCTTCGTGCCGTCGTCGACGACGATCGCTCGGAACGATTCGGCTCGCGCGAAATGGCTCAACCACACCGCCAGCGGCTCTGCCCGGGCGGCAGGCGACACGGTGGAGCTTCGATGCCATAAGTCGTCCCAATCGGCGTGATGTGTTCTCAATTGTTCGACAGACGTCCAAAGAGCAACATTCGTGGTCTGGGACATTCGTGGCGTATCCGCTGTTTCGAGTTCGTGATGCAGGAGCCGATTCTGAACAACGATACCTTTCGCTGGCACACGCTGACGTACGCTCCGCGCACCCCCGCACGTTCGCTACAATCGGTGTTTCGTGAGTTTGCGGCACGCCAGCTCGAATTCGATTTCTCATCGTCTCGCTTCATGAACATTGTTTGCCTTGCCATCGATGGACTGCACATTGGCTTTGTCGGCTGCTATGGGAGCGATTCCGTCCCGACTCCGGCGATGGACCACTTGGCGAGCGAGGCGTTCGTGTTCGATCAGTACATCATCGACTCTCCCGACCCCGTGGCGGTCTATCCTTCGCTGTGGCAAGGCATCCACGCCTTGAGCAATGCCACCGGGGGCGACAACATCGCGGCGGTGCTCTCCGCCGCGGACTGGAGCACGACGCTTGTAAGTGACGACGCGCGATGGTTCGATCGCGTGGCGACGTCTGGTTTTCGTCACCTCAACATGCTTCCTCCCGCGGAAGACCGTGCGGCTGAGAGCCTCTCGAAGACGGGATTCGCCCGATTCTTTGAAACAGCCGTCGATGTGGTCGCCGGCGTCGAACGCTCGGAATTCGTATGGCTGCACAGCCACGGGATGACGGCACCGTGGGATGCGCCGTATTCCCTTCGATGTGAATTGATCGAAGACGAAGAGGAACCATCGCCGCCGGAAATGTCGACGGTTCCAACGATCCCGCGCGACCGTCCCATCGACCCAGACGAATTGCTGGGAATCCGTCGCGCTTATGGTGGGCAAATCAAGCTGTTCGATGAATGTCTGGCGGCATTTCTCGAAATGTTTGAATCCAGCGGTCTGGCGGACGACACGCTCCTTGTTTTGCTCGGCGTGCGAGGCTTCCCGCTAGGAGAACATTCGGTCGTCGGTCTCAACGCCGGGCGTCTCCACGAAGAATTGATTCATGTCCCCTGCCTGATGCGCTTTCCCGATGGAATGGGAGCCGGGCATCGCGGCAGCGCGATTGTTCAGCCAAGCGATGTGCCCGCTACGTTGTTGGATTGGGTTGGGCACGATGTCTCGATCCCACACGGTCAGAGCTTACTACCGCTGATTCGTGGTGAGCGATCGACGCTTCGCGATCGGGCAGGCACGGTGACGCATGATTCGAATGGCCCGACCGCTAGCAACTCCATGGAAATTGCAATTCGCACGCACTACTGGCAATTGGATTTCCCTCCACCCGGGGAGCACCCTGCCGAAGATGTCCGCGCGGAGCGGCCTTTGTTATATGTCAAACCGGATGATCGTTGGGAGCAAAACGAAATTTCATCTCGATGTCCCGATCAAGTCGAAGCACTTCGCACGGCCATCGACGACCTAAAAACCGCGATCCAGGGCGACAACGCAAAAACCATGTCACCGCTTGACGAATGTCTTCGCTATCATCCCACTTGAGATGCAGCGCCTTCGTGGCCAGGCTAGAGCTGCTAGCAAGGTTGAAGTGCGTCGTGTGCGTGCTCGCACGAAGGCCCCAGGCCGTGGGGGGAAAAGTGCGTGCAAACGCGGACGCTACATCGTGCTCCTCAAGCCAGCAGTGGCAGTGAACGACGCCTTGCCTGTTTTCTCTCTTGATCCGCCCTAGGTCTGCTTGCAATGCGGAACTATAATCCCGCTCCTTTTCGATCGGTCTTTGACCGAGATTCTAGTCTCCCCCAACGATGAATAGCTGATGCTCGGACACGGACGTCCGCTTCCGTGGCGCTCGCTTTACATGAGCGCGCGACGAACGATGCGCGCCGTGGTTGTTTGCCAGACGGTTCTAACGATCGCTTTCGTTGGTACTGTCGCGACCTCCGCGGACGTCGCGCCCGCGCTGCGCCTTCGCATTGCATGGGGTGGCGGCGAAGCACGGTTGTGGGAAGCGACGATTCGCCTCGATCAAGGTTCGGTGGTCCGCGTGACATCGCTTGGCATCGAACCCACCCAACCCGGTTCCGCTTGGCTGGTCGATGGAACCGCCGTTCACCAGTCTCGATCGGCCTCGACATTTGGTGGTCTCGACATCGACGTCGACGCGCCGCGGACCGCCGTGGTCGAAATCCAACTACAAGCCACGGGACAGCCGCCGATTGCGCCGGTTCATGTCACGATCGGAGAACTGATACGCCAGGACTTCAATCACACGCTTGATGATTCCGGTAACCGGCTATCAATTCGTCGCACGCCTGGCGATCGGCTGCGCGTGAAGCTCGACCGCGAAACCTTGGTTTTTTCACCCGGTGAACCATGGCGCGTGGAGATTACTCCCTGGCGGTTGGGGATCGAATCCAAGAGCAAGATTCGCGTTCGTTTAGCGATGGTGTCAAGCGAAGACAACCGTGAGGAGTGGTCACAAAACCGCGATCGCGTAACCGGCACGGACGATCAACCGGCGGACCCCATCGTCGTGGAAACTCACGTACCCAAGAAGGAAGGGGTTTACGAGTTACGGATCCGAGCAAGACAACAAGGATTGCGATTGCGTCTCAAGCTACAACCGATCATTGCGGAGCGAAGCGTACAGTTCGTGGTGATCGATCCGGAGGGTCAACGCGCGAAATCCAGCCGACCCTTCGAGACAGTCGTCGAAATCGACCCCACTCACCCCCGCTGGTGGGAGCGGCTTGCAAACACTCGTTGGATTCCCGCGCCGCGCCGCGGACCCTTGAACAACGGCAATAGCAAACCCTTGCAACATGCCTTGGGGATGCTGGTTCGACTCGCGCCGAAATCAGAGACACAACAAGTCGCTTGGGAAGCCTACCCGCTGCCGATCGAGAATCCGGGGCGTCCACACATCCTGGAGATCGAATATCCCAACAACGTTCCGCAGTCGTTGGGGATCAGCATCATCGAGCCGAACGCCGCGGGTGAGGTTGTTCCCATCGGGTTGGATTCCGGTATTTATGTCACAGCCGATGCGAGCGGACAGCCCGCCGCCTGGGCACGGCATCGGCTTGTGTTTTGGCCCAAGACCGAAAGTCCACTCGTGTTGCTCACCAATGAGCGGGATGACACGGCGGCGGTCTATGGCAAGATTCGTGTTCTCTCTGGTCCGTCGCGTTTGCCACCGCTTCTTAAAACACAACCCATTGCATCCGAAGAGCGAATGTGGGCCGCGTACATGGATCGCCCCCTGTTTCCCGAGAATTTTTCCGCACCACGGAAAGTGGATCGCTGGAGCGGTCGCTGTCTGGACGATTGGACAACTTTCTATCGCGGTACCACGCGACTGGCCGACTATCTTGAGTATGCTGGTTTCAACGCCATGGTGTTAACCGTCGTGGCAGACGGCAGTACGATCTACCCAAGCCAACTACTCGAGCCAACACCACGGCACGATACGGGTGTTTTCTTCAACACCGCATATGACCCCACTCGCAAGGATGTCTTGGAGTTGGTCGCCCGTGAGTTCGATCGGCGTAAGTTGTCGCTCATTCCCGCGATTCAGTTCAGCACTCCCTTGCCAAAAATCGAAGCCGTGCTTCGCGCTGGCGGAAGCGAGACGACCGGGCTGCGGCTTGTTGGCGCCAATGGGCGCCGCTATCGGCCGCATCATGGACAATCAGCCGCCTGGACGCCCAACTACAATCCGCTTGATCCGCGTGTGCAAGCGGCCATGCTTGAAATCGTGAGCGAGCTTGTCGCACGTATTGGCGATCATCCAAGTTTCAAGGGCGTGGCAATCGATCTATCGGCCGATGGCTTCGCTCAACTTCCTGGTAAGGACTGGGGATTCGACGATCGCACCATCGCACGATTCGTTGCTGCAACAGGACTGCAACCTCCCGGGACGGGAGCGAATCGATTCGCGCGACGAGCCGCGTTCTTGACCGAACATCAAGCCACATGGCTCTCGTGGCGGGCAGCCGTTCTAACCGACTTTTATCAGCGGCTACGCGATGAGGTTCGTCTCGTGAATCCCGAAGCCAAACTGTTGCTTTGCGGGGCGCGACTGTTCGATTCGGCACGGTTGATGGCTGCGTTGCGACCAACCCTTCCAAGGCAACAGCAACCGGAACAGATCCTCCTTGCGGCTGGAATCGACGTCGAGGCATGTCACAAGTTTGATGGGATTGTCGTACTCCGACCAAACATCGCGAGCCAACCCGAGTCGACGGAGTTTCATGCCGCGGCCTTGTCATGGAACAAATCGGCCAAGATCGATCGCCTATTCGCGAGTTCCGATACGCCCGCCAGTTTGTTCTTTCATGCACCCAAGCGAATGCGTCTCGAGTCGTTCGATGCGAAAAGCCCATTCCACGACACCTATACGCGACTCGTCACGCAATCGTCTCCCTCGGGAGAGGCCAACCGTCAACGTTTTGCCCATGCGATTGCCCAAGCAGACACACAACTCATTGCCGACGGCGGATGGTTGCTTTCCATGGGGCAAGAGGCCTCGCTGCGGGACATGGTCACAATTTTTCGACAACTGCCAGCCGTGGCATTCACGGACTTCAACGACACACCCCAACCCCTGACACTACGCTACCTAGTCGAAAACGGTCGTACGCATATCTACGCCGTCAACGATTCACCGTGGCCGGTTGTGTTATCCGTTCAGTTGAATGTTCCAAGTGATGTCGTCGCCGTCGATGTTGCCACGGGAAATCCGGTCGAGATCGCGCGCTCGGAGAACCACGGCGCGTGGCGCGTTGAGTTTGAACCGTATGAACTGACGGCGATCACCATGGACTCGGTGCACGTGTCCATCGCATCGGCAGAAATAGAATTGGCCGACGAAATACGGTTGGCACTTCGACAACGGATTCAGGGATTGGCCAATCAAGCGGCCGCGCTCGGACAACAACCGTCTCTCGATGTGCTCACCAATCCGGGATTTGAAACACCCCCAGCCGAAGACGGTACGATCGAAGGCTGGACTGTCTCCACGGCATCACCCGAACGCGGGCACCCGCGGGTTACGTCCCTCGAGCGCGGGGCTCACCAGGGGCTGCGGAGCTTGCTTCTCGACAGCGATTCCGGTGGTCTTAGGCTTACCAGCCCTCCGATCGATCTTCCCGCGAGTGGTCGCTTAAGTGTTTCCCTCTGGCTTCGCGTCGAAGATCCAGAACAACAGCCCACCATGCGATTGGCGCTTATCGGAAAGCATCGTGGACGCGACTATTTCCGATATGCGAAGTTGGGACCGCGATCGGGAGTCGCACGATTAACCGAAACGTGGTCACAATTCCTTTTCCCCGTCACCGATTTGCCACTGGAGGAATTTACCGATCTACGCGTTCAATTCGAGTTACGCAACGCGGGTAAGGTGTGGATCGACGACGTCGAGTTGTTCGACATGTGGTTTACCGAGAACGAACGCGTCGAATTGCTCAAGATTGTGACTACCGCGGGGCTGCGATTGGAGAACGGGCAATATGCCGACTGTCTACACCTGCTCGAAGGCTATTGGCCTCGGTATTTAGCAGATCATATCACCCTTCCTAAAGACGCTACCGTGCAGACCCCACCCGCCCCGCGGCGCGACCCGCGTGAAGCTCGCCGCACCCCCGCATCGCAACCCAAGGGATTTCGCGAACGCCTTTACGACCTCTTACCGGAGAAGTTGCGGTTCTTTTAGAGTGGTTTCTCTCGGCGTGTCGGTTTCGCAGGGTTAACCCGGCGGCCAGCCCATGCCTCGCCCGCCCATGACGTGAAGATGAAGGTGGTCGACCGTCTGACCTCCATCGGCCCCACAATTGATCACGACGCGATAACCATCCGTCAGCCCTAACTCCGCGGCCACTTGTTTCGCGACCAACAGGAGATGGCCCACCAGTTCTTTGTCTTGATCTTCGATGTAATCCAACGAAGGAATCACCCGCTTGGGGATGACAAGCACGTGGACCGGTGCCTTGGGGGCAACATCGTGAAACGCCAGACACCGGTCGTCTTCATGCACAATGTCCGCGGGGATCTCTTTGTCGATGATTCGCTCGAAAATAGTCTTGTCGTTCATGAATCATCCAAGCTAAAGCGAATCCAACGGAATCGACTCATCAATGAGTAAGACCGGCAGGTCGTCGATAATCGGGTACAGCACGCGATCGTCTTCTCGGACCAACCCACCGGCAATGGGTTCGCAGACCTTGTTGCCCGATTGGCTCGTGACTTGACCCGCGCTGATCGCTTGATTCAGTCGATCGAGAAGTTCCCTGTCGGCCAGCCGGAGCCGTGACCGATCTTGGGGGCAGCATAGGATTTCCAGCAGATCTTCGCGGATCATCGGCCTCTACTCCTTGGCAAGAGGGGGGATTATCAATCGAAAACAACGGTTCGATCCACTCAGCGTGTCGAATTTGCTAGCGTTTTGCAAGCTCCCCCGCTTCGATCGTTCTGTGCCCGGCAGGACACAAGCAACGCTGCCATACCGCAGGATCAGGCTAATCCAATCCAGGCACGGGTGCCGATGACAGGAGACGAGGGACCGTCACACTGCTGCCGGCGTTGATATCGAGGGCTTGATCATCACCCGGCAAACGCACGTACAAGACGTTGTGGTGAGTTGTTGACGGATTCCCCAGGGGTAAACATGGACGTCGATTCGGAGGGAACCGATGACCCAACGTGTATTTGTGTTTGCGGTAACTGCTTTGTTCGTGGCGGTTGCGACCAATCTCAAGGCTGACGACGTACGTTATTACCAAGGTGACGACGGTCGAACTTATCGCGAGACGCGGCACACCGTGCAGCGCCCTGTCAGCGAGACGCGCGTCGAAGAACGTAAGGTTCCGGTCTATCGGGAACAAGTCACGACACGATACGTCGACTCGTACCGCACGTACGTTACCCCGGTGACGGAATATCACTGGGAAACGCAACTTAAAGGCCGCTGGAACCCGCTGGTCGCTCCCTATTTTCAGCAGCGTCTCGTTCCACGAACCCGTTGGGAGACGCATGTTGAACCGACAAAGATCCCCATGGTTCGCCGCGAGATGGTGGCTGGTTCGCGTACCGATCGGTTCCCCGTGACCAGCCGGCGGTTTGTCGAAGAGGAGCAAATCAGTCGTGTGGTGGTCGACGATCGACCCAACTCGAGTGATCCGTTCGCCGCGTCAACGTCGGTGGCGCGTCGCCAGCAAATTGGCGGTGTGAAACTCGAAAACGACCCGCCGCGACAGGGCGCCAGCACCGATTGGCAAATGTCGCGACGTTAGTCAGTCCGCAAGCCGCAACCATGTCGACGAATTCGAGTGCGTTGAAAAGACGTTCTCGCGAGCCATGCGCGCTACGCGCTTGTCACCGATTCGGTGTTGAGGCTTCGGGACAACGTCTTCATTTTCACAAGGGATCCTTGCGCCCGGGGGCGATCTTCATGAAGTTCGCGTTCGTCTTCGAGACCGCGTCTTCGGCTTGGGCGTCGGGCTGCCCCATTCCTTCGTCAGCGATTCAAAGACTTCGGGCGACTCATACCGGACAACATCAGCCCCCTCGGGCATTGGACCGATCAGACCGCGAAACACGGGCATGCCGCGAAGCTCCAAATCGGTGCTGCAATCGTCGATGCCGATTTGCGTGTGCAACCGCATCAACGATTCAGCTCGAACATAATCCTTAACGCGAATCTTTCCATCCGATGCGCGTGTGACTACACGAAAGACGTCTTTGGCCATTGTAGGTGGTTCCTCGGCAGGCAGACTCGTGAAACTAGGCGAGCTATGCCATGATATCGACCACCTGATAGCGACGGATGCAAGCATTCAATGCGGCGTGCCATATCGCGAAGAGCCGCAAGAATCGACAAAGATGGACCGCTAGGGAAGTCCGCTACCAGCCGTCGCTTCAAGTCCAAATAAAACGGTTGAAGCGAGTTTATCAGATCGCATCGACCTCGACGGGTGCCTTGGAGGGCTCGATCGGCCAAGTTCGCGAAAGAAGATAGTCCAGCACCATGTGTAAGTCGGTGTTCGTGATTATACCGACTAAGGTGCCGTCGGGCATCATGACGGGCAAGCAACTGATGCCGTGCCGAACGATCATCGATACCGCACGCTGAAGCGGCTCTTGCGGCCCGATGCTAATGATATCCGTGCTCATGATCTGCCCGGTGGTGATCTGCTTCAATAAGGATTCATCGGGAAATTCGCTAGGACCAAAGCAGCGAATCACGTCGCGATCACTGATCACGCCTTGCAAGCGTCCACCAGTGTCGGTTACCAAAATGTGTCGTGCGCCACGGGCGTGAATCAGTCGGGCTAATTCGAGCACGGTCATGTCGTCTGGCACCGCAAGCGGCGCGGGCGTCATGACATGCGCCACTTCGGGTCCACTTTGGGTCGACGTGAGACCAATCGAATCAAGTGTGTGATGAACGACGGCAAGCTTCGCCCGAATCGATCCACTGCACAGTATCCTTTTCACGGGCCCGTTTTTGGACTTCGGAGGTGGCGAGATCGAGCGTGCCGTTGCCGTGGGGAACATGGCGGCTTGCCAAGTCGACACCAAGCGTTTCGTCCGACGACCATTGCCAAGAGAATTCCTTCGCGACGGTCGTTTCAATCTCGACGCACCACAACGCTAGGTCACGACACGCTCGCGGGCAAATATCACCATCATCGCTTGCCCATGCGCCAAATTTCTTCACAACGGAGACCGGCGGCAGCGTGTGCGAAGTTTCACGGCTCCATGCGATCACCCCGGCGGTGGAAACGACCTGATCTCGCGTCCCACGCAATCGGCACGATTGGGACAAGCCCTATCCGGCGAATTATGCTTGGCTGTTTCGCTTGTCAGAGATGCCCACAAAAAGTAAATTGGGAGCAATGTCCCGGAGGGTATGCGAATTGGCTAGCGGCCTGACTCGAAATCAGGTGCCCCGCAAGGGGTTGAGGGTTCGAGTCCCTTGCCCTCCGCTCCTTTATCTCCTTGCGACTCGGCGGTTTGCGTGATTCCTGGAATCACGGTCATCCAACAATACGTTCGCACCGCCACCCAGAACGCCACCTAGTTGCTGCAACTCACGCCAAGTAGATAGCGACCGAATGTCAACTGAATAGAGTTCGTTGGCGATGTCGTCCGCGTCGCGGTCAACATAGTATTTGAGCGTCGTCTCGATCGATTCATGACGCATCAGCGCCTTGAGCGTGATCGGCTTAACAAGTGTGGCCCAGCGTGTACCGAACGCGCGGCGAAGGTCGTGTGCCGTGGCATGAAGATCTTTTTCTTTGTCCGTAACGACACCCGCCGTCTTGCCGATGGCTGAGACGGTGCGCGAGACGCGTTTGACGCTCATCGTGATTCCGAAGACGCTCCCAGTACGGTCTTCCTCAGGCATTTGTTGAAGAAACTCGGCGAAGTCTGGCGTCATTGGCAGCAAACGGTTCTTTCCCCCCTTTTCGGCCTCAGCGTAGATACGAAATCGCAGATGTTCGCGCGAGGAATCAATCGTGTCCTTCCGGCAAGCGTGCGTGATTTGTTTTTGTGTGTTTGCTAGCGTGGCGGTTCTTCTTTTTCTTGGGAGGGCCGTTATGGGTGG
>Ga0114931_10008891_pt1 | contig 12102 bp, 14 predicted proteins | sample 2SBtaG_FD_89579 | JGI IMG/M metagenome (GOLD analysis project Ga0114931, IMG submission 89579) | Deep subsurface microbial communities from Kolumbo volcano to uncover new lineages of life (NeLLi) - 2SBTROV14_V59a metaG | ecosystem: Environmental > Aquatic > Marine > Volcanic | place: Kolumbo...
AAGGAGGCGCTGGCCGACCGGCCGTTCAACATGTGGCGCTACCGCGAGCTACTGCCTCTGACCAACGCGCCCACCGTGGGCACCGTCGTCGGCGGCACGCCGCTGATCAAGGCCGAGCGCCTGGCCCAAAAGCTCGGCGTACGCGAGGTCTGGGTCAAGAACGACGCTGTTTGCTACCCCAGCCTGTCGTTCAAGGACCGGGTCGTGTCGGTGGCGCTGTCCAAGGCCAAGGAGTTCGGCTTTGACACCGTGGCGTGTGCGTCCACCGGCAACCTGGCCAACTCGGTCGCGGCCAACGCCGCCGCGGCGGGCCTGCCGGCGTACATCTTCATTCCGCGCACCCTGGAGGCGAGCAAGATCCTCAACACGCTGGTCTACGGCGCCCAGGTCGTCGCCATCGACGGCACCTACGACGAGGTCAACCGGTTGTGCGCCGAGATCGCCGGCAACTACGAGTGGGGGTTTGCCAACATCAACCTGCGCCCGTACTACGCCGAAGGCTCCAAGACCTACGCGTTCGAGATTGCCGAGCAGCTCGGCTGGAAAACGCCGGACCACATCGTGTCGCCCATGGCGGGCGGCTCGCTGATCTGCAAGATCGCCAAGGCGTGGAAGGAGCTCGACAAGCTGGGTTTCTTGGCCGAGCCGAGTAAGACCAGGTTCCACGGCACCCAGGCCGAGGGCTGCGCACCCATCGTCGAGGCGGTGCTGGCCGAGCGCGACCTGATCAAACCGGTCAAAGAGCCCAACACCATCGCGCGCTCGCTGGCCATCGGCAACCCGGCGGACGGCTTCTACGCGATCGGTACCATCAACAACTCCGGCGGCTGGGCGGCAGCGCCCAACGACGACGAGATCGTCGCGGCCATCCGCTTGCTGGCGGAGACCGAGGGCATCTTCACCGAAACCGCCGGTGGTGTGACCCTCGGCGGGACCATCAAGCTCATCGAGCAAGGCCGCATCGGCAGTGACGACTCCGTCGTCATCTGCGTGACCGGCCAGGGCCTCAAGACCACCGACCCGTTGGTTCCGGTTCTGCCGAAGCCGCCGGTCATTCAACCAAAACTGTCTGCGTTCGACGAACTGGCAAAGAACAACTAAAGGACAACGTCATGGCTACGGTTCGAATTCCCACTCCGCTGCGCAAGCTCACCGAAGGCAAAGAAGAAGTCTCGGCGCTGGGCTCCACCATCGCCGAGGTCATCGCCGACCTGGACAAGAACTACCCGGGCATCAAGAATCGCATCTGCGACGACAGCGGCCAGGTCAAACGCTTCGTCAACATCTTCGCCAACGATGAAGACATCCGCTTTCTGCAGAACCTGGACACCCCGGTCAAAGACGCGGACGAAGTCTCCATCGTTCCGGCCATCGCCGGAGGCTAAGCCTTGAGCCAGCTCGTACGAAAACGCGTGTATCTGACTTTTCCAGCCGAGCTGGTACGGGAGCCGCTCGTATGCATGATGTACGCCGCGCTCGGCGTGCAGTTCAATCTGCGCACGGCGAGCGTGACCGACGAAATCGGTATCATCGGCCTCGAGCTGAGCGGCGCGCCCGAAAAGGTCGAAGCGGCCATGGCGTTCTTTCGCGACCGCGGCGTGCGCGTCGAGCCGATCGAGCTCGACGTCGTCGCCGGCTGAGCGCTCCATGTCACTGAGCGAAGACCAGATCCGGCGCTACTCGCGCCACATCCTGCTGCCCGACGTCGGCGGTCGCGGCCAGCAGCGACTGTTGGCCGGCGCCGTCCGCGCCTCGGTCGGCCCCGGGCGCATCGGCGAGCTGGTCGCGCTCACCTATTTGGCCGCCGCGGGGGTCGGCACGCTGGTGCTGGACGGCGACAGCGACGGCTGCCCCACCGCCGACGAGCTGCGCTGGGGCATCGTCTTTGACAGCGACGACGCGGAGCGGTCGCGGCTCGACGCCATTCGCGAGCGCCTGGTCGCGCTCAATCCCGATGTAGACGTGGTCACCGAGGGGCCGGCAACGGCACATGCCCTCGACGACGTGGCGCCGGCCACCGACCTGGCCGCCGCGCTGGTTGCCGGAGGTGTGGCCGCGGCGCGCGCGATGACCCGGTTGATCGAGGGTCAGCCGTGAATCTGCACGTCAACGCCCGAGTGAAGTCGATTGTCGAGATCATCGGCAACACACCGCTGATCCGCCTGCGCACGGTCGAGCAGCGCGCGTTCGATCTCGAGCCCGACCGTCACGGCGGCGACGACGCGCCGGTGGAAATCTGGGCCAAGTGCGAGTTTCAAAACCCGGGTGGCTCGGTCAAAGACCGGGCGGCGCGCCAGATCATCACCGAAGCCCTGGCGTCGGGACAGCTGACCGAGGACAAGATTCTCATCGACTCGACCAGCGGCAACACCGGCGTCGCTTACTCGATGATCGGCGCTGCCCTGGGCCTGCGCGTCGCCCTGGTGATGCCGGCCAACGTGTCCGTGGCGCGCAAGAACATCACCCAGGCCTACGGCACCGAGATCATCTACAGCTCGGAGCTCGAGGGCTCCGACGGCGCCATCCACCTGGTCCGCAAGCTGGTCGCCGAGCAGCCGGACAAGTACTTCTTTCCCGACCAGTACGGCAATCCGGCCAATCCCAATGCGCACTATCTGGGCACCGGCAGCGAGATTGTCGCCGCCCTGGGCGATCGCATCACCCACTTCACCACTGGCATCGGCACCACCGGCACGGTCATCGGCACCGGCCGGCGCCTCAAAGAGCACCGCCGGGACATCCAGGTCGTCGCCATCGAGCCGGACGATTCGCTGCACGGCCTCGAGGGCCTGAAGCACTTGCCCAGCTCCATCGTGCCCAAGATCTGGCAACCCGAAGGCGTCATCGACCGCATGCTGCAAATGCCCACCGACGAGGCCTGGGACGCGGCCGAGCGACTGGTCAAAGAAGAAGGCCTGTTCGTCGGCCATTCGGCCGGCGCCAATGTCGCCGGCGCCTGCCAGGTCGCGCGCGAGGCGGGACCGGGCGCGGTGGTCGTCACCGTGTTGCCGGACCGCGGGGACCGCTACTTCCAACCGATGAAATGGGAGCGCCACTATGCCTGGTGATGGGCCCCAACCGGTCGACATCCCGCGCGCGCTGCTCGAGCGGGTCTATCGCGAAGCCCGCGACGCCTACCCTTACGAGTGTTGCGGCTGGCTGGTCGGCGCCAAAGACCAGCTGGCGGTGCACGACGCGCGCGCGTGCAACAACGCCCAGGACAGCGGCGACCATCCGACCGCGGCCGAGCGCGGCGCCGAGACCGCCTACGTGATCGCCGGGGCGGACCTGCTGGCGTTCAACCGCGCCTTCGACGACGCCGTACCGCCGCGAGTGATTTACCACTCCCACCCCAACGGCCGCGCCTACTTTTCCGCAACGGACCGCGAGGTGGCGACCAGCCCGTGGGGCGATGGTCCCACGTACCCGGTGCAACAGCTGGTGGTCGGCATCGACGAGGTGCGAGTCACGGAGGCGGCGCTGTTCGCCTGGTCCGACGACGCCGAGGGCTTCGTCGACATCGCGCGCTACGACGGCGCCGACGTGTGATGCTGCTGTTCGTGGTGAGCAGCGGTGACGCCGTGGATCTTCGCGCCGCGGTCGAGTTGGCCGCCGCCGCGCGGCAACGCCGGATCGACGTGTCGTTCTTTTTCATGGATCGCGGCGTGGCCGGCGCCAGCCGCGCCGGCGTGTGTGCCCAGCTGAGCGACATGGGCTGTGACATGGTGGCGTGCGCCTCGAGCGCCGAACAACTCGGCGTGGCGGCGACCGCGTTGCCCGAGGTTGTGCTCGGCAGCCAGGACGACCACGCGGCGCTCGTGCACCGCGCACATCGGGTGGTGGCGTTCACGTGAAGCAGCTAGCGATCGTTGTGCGCAGCGGCGAGCTAGCGCGGGTGCGCGAAGCGTTGCGCGCCGCCGTGGGCCTGAGCCTGCGCGGCGATCGCGTCGTGGTCGTGTGCGCTGCGCTTCCTGCCGGTGACGCCGCCATCGACCGCGCCGTGGCCACGTTGCGCCAGCTCGGCCACGAGGTGGGCGGCGACATGGCCGCTGTGCGCAGCGCCGATGCCGTGGAGGTGTGGACGTGACCCGCCTGCTCCACCTGCTTCGTCCCGCGGCGTCCGCCGACCCGGCGGCTACCGGCCCAAAGGACGTTCGCGTGCATGTCGAGTTGGACGAGTCGGGCGCGCCGGTGTATGTCAGAGACGGTCGCGTGGTGAACGCCGCCGCCGTCATCGAGCTGATCATGGAAACCGACAATGTCATCGTCTGGTGAGCACCGCCTGGACCTGCGCGGCGAAGTCTGCCCCTACACGTTCGTGCGCACCCGGCTGCGCCTGGAAGAGTTACCGATGGGCGCCGTGCTCACGATCGTGGTCGACCACGAGCCGGCCACGCGCAACATCCCGCGATCGGCCAAAGAATGGGGCCAGAGCGTGCGCGGCGTGGGATCCGCCGGGCCCGGTTGCTGGGCGATCACGCTGGTCAAACAAACAGATTGAGGCTACGGTCGGATCCGTGGACACCGAGTTGCAGCACAAGCTCGCGGACTTGCGCGACCGCCTCGCTGGCTACGGCAAGGCGCTGGTGGCGTTCTCCGGCGGAGTGGATTCCACGTTTTTGCTCGAGGTCGCCGCTGATGTGCTGGGCGACAACTGCCACGCCATCACCTGTGTGTCGGTGACCATGGCGCGCTCGGAGATCGACGATGCCCGCACCCTGGGCGCCGAGCTGGGCCTCGGCGAGCGCCATCACATCGTCGACTCCCACGAGCTCGAGCGCCCCGGCTTTGCCGCCAACCCGCGTGACCGCTGCGCCATGTGCAAGACCGAGCTGATGGAACACGCCCGGCCACTGGCTGACTCGCTCGGCATCGAGCACGTGGTGCTCGGCACCAACACCGACGATCTCGGCGACTACCGTCCGGGCATCGCCGCCGCCACCGAGCGCGGCGCCCACGCGCCCATGGTCGAGTCGGAGCTGAGCAAGGCCGATGTGCGTGCGCTGTCGCACGAGCTGGGCCTGCGCACCTGGGACAAGCCACAGCTGGCGTGCCTGTCGTCGCGGTTCCCGTATGGGGTGGAAATCACCCCCGAGCGGCTGCGCCAGGTCGATTCGTTCGAGGACGGCCTGCGTGAGCTGGGCTTCGGCCAGCTGCGCGTGCGCTACCACGAGCAAGTCGCGCGCATCGAGCTCGAGCTGAGCGAGCTGCCGCGGGCGTTCGACCCGGAGGTGCGCGCGCGGATCGTGGCCCTGGGCCAGCGGCTCGGCTTCACCTACGTGACCGTTGATCTGGCCGGCTTTCGCTCCGGCTCGCTCAACGAAATCCTGATTCAGCTGGGCAAAAAAGCGTCATGAACCCAGCGCGCGCGGGCCTACTGCTCGCGCTGGTGACGAGCACCGCGTCCGTCGCGTCGGCCGCCCCGTGGCTGGCCAAAAAGGACCGCTACCTGGCCGCCAAGCGCGCGGCCCGGGACACGGACGCGGCCGCCGCTGCGCGGTCCAAACAGCGCTGGGAAGCCGAGCTGCGCAAGCGCATCGGGAAAAAGCCGAGGCCGCTGATCAACATCTACAACGGTCACACCGAGGAAATCATTCCCGTGGTGGCGACGCCGCGCGCGCCGATAACGGTGCCACAGTCGCTCATAGACCGGTTCTTGCGCTGTCATTTCACCAACGAGCCCACGCACATGGATCACAAGACGTTCGCCACCATGGTGAAAGCGGCGCGGCACTTTCACTCCGGGCGCGTGATCGTCATTTCGGGGTTTCGGTCGAAAAAGTACAATCTGTCGCTGATCAAAAAGGGCCATCAGGTGTCGCGCAAGAGCCAGCACGTCAAGGGCAAGGCCATCGACTTCACCTTGCCAGGAGTGTCCGTGCGCCGGCTGCGCCAATGGTGCGTGCACCAGGGTATTGGCGGAGTCGGCGTGTACCCGCACAGCGGGTTCGTGCACATCGATACCGGCCGCGTGCGCTACTGGTCGGGCCGCTGACTTTGCAATCGCGGCGCGCCTGGGTCACACTCGGCTCGTGAAGCGCTGCAGCTGCATCATCGCGCTGGTCCTCCTCGCCAGCGCCTGCCAGGAGAACGCACGCAAGCACGAGTACAAGAAGGTCCGCGCGACGTTCGACAAGGCCTGCCAGGACGGCAATATCAAACAGTGCGCCTACCTGGGCTGGTTGTTCCATTCCGTGCGCCTGTACGACCGCAAGGCCAAGACCGACGACGCCATTCCCATGTTTCGTTACGCCTGCACCAAAGGCAACGCCGCCGGTTGCCTCGGCGCCAAGCGCATCACCGCGGCGCGCAAGCTGTGGCACACCGCCTGTGCCAAGGACGACCTGCAGGCGTGCGTCGAGCTCATCGCCATCACCCCCGACATGACCGAGCGCCAGAACGCCGTCGCCATGCTCGACAAGCACTGCAAAACCGACAAGGCCTCCGGCGCCGCCTGCGGCGAGCTGGCGAACGTGCTGCACAAACAAGACAAGCCGCGCTGGCTACAGCTGGAGCGCACCGCGTGCAGCCGCGGCTACCAGCCCTCGTGCTCCCGCCTCGCCAGCCGCCTGTACCGCGGTGACAAAGTGGCCGCGGATGAAGCCCAGGCAAAGAAGCTGTGGGAAACCAGCTGCAACGCCGGCTACACCCCCAGCTGCGCAGAGCTGTCCCTCTACTACATCATCGCCCACAACCGGAAAAAATCGGACGAGCTGATCAAGCGCGCCACCGTCGTGTGGAAAAAAGGCTGCCGCGCCGGCAAGCACGTCGAATGCGACATGCACCTGCGCTGGCTCGCCCACCCCACCCTGCGCAAACGCTGCCTGGCCGGCGACCCGGCCGCCTGCGCCGACCTGATGACCCGCGTCCGCCCCTTCGACAACGAGCGCGAACGCCTGGACGTAACGCGCCGGCACTAACGGCCCGGTACGTCGCACTGACTGACCCCCACCTCAGCCCTCCCCCGCTCGGGCGGGAGAGGATGCCGGCGCAGCGACTCCACCTTGGCACTCCCTCGTCAGCTCACCTGCCCCTACCCTCGTCGGCGCTCGCCGACACCACCGCCCTGACCGCGCTGCGCCCACGCTGCGAGAACGAGCGTGGCGACGGTGTCTGCCAGCTCGTCGACACTTTGGGTCGCGTCGAGCACGTGCTTGTTGGCCAGGGGCAGCGCCAAAAAGATCTCCCGCACCTCGGCGAGATAGTCGACCTTCTCGAACTCGTCGGCGCCCTGGCCTCGCTGGTGCACCCGCTCCACGCCGTGCGCCGGGTCCAGATCCAGGATGATCAGCACATCGGGCGCGGGCGCAAACGCGTTGGCAGTCAGACAGTGCTCCATGCCCAGACCGCGCGCGCCCTGGTAGGCCACCGACGACGGGTAGTAGCGGTCCAGCAGCACCAGCTTGCCGGCGGCCAGCGCCGGCTCCACGACCTTCTGCAGATGCTGCTTGCGGTCCGCCACGAACGCCGCCAGCTCGTCTTCGGGGGACATGCGTTGGCTCGCCGCCGACTCGCGGATCTTGCGCCCCCACGGTCCGTCGGTGGGCTCGCGACTGGCGACATACGGAATTCCCTCGGCCTCGAGACGCTGCTCCAGCCGGGCGCGCTGGGTCGACTTGCCGGCGCCGTCGATGCCCTCGATCGCGACCAGGATCCCCCGTGTCATCGCTCCCTCAATACCTCAGACATATGACACCCACGCTCCGGCTACGGCCCAGCCATGTAGTTGCAGCGCGCCTCTCCCGGCGTGATGTGGCAGCGCAGGCACATCCGCCCGGCGCGGCGCTCGAGCGCGCGACAGCGCCGACTGTTGCGCCAGTTGCGCGGATGGGGATTGACCCGGGCAAACGCGCCCGGGCGATTGGAGTGACACTTGGTGCAAAACTCGTCGCGATGGCACGCGGCACACTGGCGGATGTTGCGCTGCGCCGCCCACGAGTAATGCGTAAGGCCGCGCTTGCCGCGGATGACGCCGTTTTCGTCGGCGATGACCCAGCCCACCGGATGGTAGCGCCGCAGCATACCCGTCGACGGCCCCATGAATTCGGAACCGCGGCCGTCGGCCACCACGCCGCTGCGGCTGTGACAGCCCACGCAGAAGCTCTGAATGCGATGACACCCCGAACAGTTGGGACTGTTGCGCTTGGCGTCGATGACATGGGTCGCCACATAATCGTTGGCGTGGATGCGCATCGGCTTGCGCACACCGTTGTGGCAGTTGGCGCAAAAGCTCTTGCGGTGACAGTTGGCGCAGAACCGACTGTTGCTCTGTGCGATCGCCCGATGTGACACGGCAAACGTGGCGTCGTGCGCGCTGCCGCGCAGGCTCCCGGACGGGGCCAGCTTGCCCTGAACGAACGCCGTGCGCAGAACCCCACCGGGCGCCGCGAGGTGGCACGTGGAGCACGCCCCCGACGTCTTCCGGCCGTTGTGACACGTGAGGCACAACGCCATCTTGGGCAACTGCTTGCGCGTGGCCAGATCCACCGTGCGCATGTCGCCGTGACAGGTCGTGCACGCGATGTTCCGCGCCACGTGCGCCTTGTGGTTGAACTTGAGATTCGGCACCGGGATGTGCATCCGCGGCACGAAGCCCGTCGCCGGATCGACTCGGGTATGACACGCCAGACACCGCGCAGGCGCCTTGCCCGGGGCGACCTTCTTGTCGTGCTTGGACCGGTCAATCGCGTGGCAGGTGGCGCAGTCCGCCTCGGTGGGCAGCAAGTTGTCCACGGCCGATACCGAGTCGTCCGCCCGGTCATGACAATAGGTGCACGCCAGCGGGCTGCGCTCCAGATGTTTGCGGTGGGAGAACTTCAGCGGCATCGTCTGGGCGCCGAACACCACCTTGGACACCGGACCGGCCACCGCGTAGCGCGCGTGCAGCGTCGTCTCGCCACTGGGCGCGGCGAGCCCGGCCGGCTGTGACGTTAGCGCGAGGGCGACCAGCGCCGCGCAGGCGACCACGACCACCACCCGAAGGCTCGTATGTGAAATGCGAAAACTCATGACTCGGGATTGAAGGCCAGGTCCAGGATGGCGAAGACGCGGTAGTCGTTGCGGTTGAACCGATTGAGGTTGCTCTCGCCGGCCAGGTGCAGGACCACGCCTGTTTGCACCTGATAGCTCGTGCCCAGCTGCACGCCGTAGGTCATGCCTGCCAGGTCGCGGGTCTCGGCGTCCATTTTGATGATGCTCAGGCGCGCGGCCACGCCGAGGCGCTTGTTGACGTTCCATTGGGTCTCGCCGTAGCCGCCCAGGCGCCGGCCGCCGTAGCCGTCGTCCCAGAACAGATCGAGCCGTCCCAGCAGTCGTCGCCGGGCAACGTAGCGCGCGCCGAATTGCAGCCCACCGGCGTACTCATTGGTGTCCACCATGCCCGTGGCGTCGTCGCTGCCGGCGTCTTCGCTTCGAAACTTTCGCAGCCAGCCGCGGCTGTACGCGCGCCAATCCGCGCCCGCCGGGTGCAGCTCGTAGGTGATCCGGTAGTCGGTGAACGGCTCGCTCGAAAACACGTTGTAGATCGAGTCCCCGTCGAACGTGGGGAACGAATAGTAGACCTCGCCTTCCACCGAGTGCGCCCCGTAGCGCGCCTGCAAGCCGCTGTGGGCCTGGTCGAACAGCCCGTGCAGCAAGCTGTAGCGCGCGGCGGCGTACGGCACCAACTCGCCCCTGCCGCCCGCCACGTCCACCTGCGTACGCACGCTGGCGCTGACCCGCTCCTCGTTGACGCCCCAGTCCGGCGCCTGCCCGACTTCGTTCGGGTAGTATCCGAGATCTTCGTACTCGTAGCGAAACGGATCGCCGATGACACCAGGCGACGGTGACTGGGAGCGCCGGTAGGCCAGCCGCGCCCACACCTTGTCCAACCCGGAGGTTTCGACGGCGCCGCCGAAGGTGGGCATCAACTGCTCGCGCTGCGGGCAGAAATCGAAGTCGTTGGTGAACGGGTTGCCCGAACCGGGAATGTCGCGGTCGATGGGACGCCAGCTGCCGGTGCCCGGGGTGGCGCCCTCCACGTATTCTGCGCACAGCGCCCCGGCGGTGCCGTCCGGTTCGTTGGTCACCGAGCCCAGCGGTGACGAGCCGCGCACGCGCAGGCCGCCGAACGCCTCCACCGAAACATACGCGGGCGTGTTCACCCGCACGGTGATGCCGTCCATGCTGAACCAATCCATGGTGTCGACGCTCAGCTGGCGGCCGATGTACAGATCGAGCTTGCCACCAAGCAGCCCTTCTGCCGCGAAATAGCCGTACAACACGTCCAGCTCCAGATTGGAGCGGCCCAGCTCCGGCACCAGATCCACCGCGTCGAACAGCTTGCCGTTGTCGACAATGTGGCCCTGGGTCCAACCGCCGAAGTCGTGTTGCACGCGCAAGTAGCTGCTGAAGTACAGCTTGGGTCCGGGATGCAGCGGATTGGTGTATTTTTTGTGTGGCCCGCGCGGCTGGCCCAGGTTCCACAGATTCAGCTGCAGAATCTGGGCAAACCGCCGCCGCGCCAGCACCAGATCGGCGCTGAGCAAGCGAAACGAGCGCAGGCTGTAGCCCTGACCGATGGTCTGCGCTCGCACCTCGAAGTCGTAGGCAGCGGCCGGACGCGCGCCGACGAGCAGACTCGCCGCCACAGCTGCGCAGCAGACCGACGTGCGCACGCAACGACGGAACGAGTCCATTACAGCGACGCTAGGGGACGGCGGCGGATTCTGTCAAGCCGAGGGGCGCGACCGGGTACCCTGATCTACACTTGCCGTATGCGCGTGATGTGCCTGCTGTCACTGTGCTTGCTCCTGGGCTGCCCCAGAAGCAACACGACGAAACCCACCGGGCCGTCGAATGCGAGCGCGCTGGCGCCGTTCTTGACGATCCCACCGGGCGCGAAAACAGCCCACGCCCTCGCCGACCTGGGCAAGCAAGCCGGAAAAGGTGACATGAAAGCGGCGTGGCTGCGCGTTCACTACCTGCTCGACCTGTTCGACGACGCGCGCTTTTCCCGCAGCGGCCACAGTTTGCCGCTGTTGGTCGCAGCCTCGGGGGACGCCAAGCTCGAGGCCCACCAGCACGGCAGCGCCGCCACCGATCGGGTCCTGGCGTTCTTGTTGCGCGAAGTCGACGTGCTGTTGCTGCGCAACCGCCGCGATGCCGGGGCGCAGAACGCGCGCACGTTGATCGAGTTCGACAACACGCCGCTGGTTGCGCGCAGCAAAGTGTTTCAGCGCATGGTCGAGCTCAAAGCCATCGCACGCGGCGGCGGTCCGCTTGCTGCCAACGCCATGCTGCGCTTGTTCGGCTATTGCCGCACCGCCCTGCACGACGCGATTCGCGCCCCGTGGGCCAAACGCATGACGGTGCTGTCCCACTGTTTGTACCCGCTGTACGACGCGGACCCGGAGCCGTACTTCGCCGCCGATCCGAACCGGCGGCCGCCACCGCCGCAATACGACCCGATGGTCAAACGGCTCACGGCCCTGGCAAAAGCGGTGGCGAACAGTCACGGCCGCCTGGCCGCCGCCGGGCGCGAGGTGTCCGCGCGACTCGCCGGGTTCGTGCTCGCGCACGCCCGCGAGCTGCCGGTGCCGCCGGATCCGCGCCACTACCACGTGCCCATCGTCGCCGGCGCGACGTTTTACGACTGGACGCCGATTCTCGATCTGGGCCGCGCCACCAAGCTCGACTCGGTGGAGTCGTACGCAACGAAACTGCGCTTACCCATCCGCGGCGACGGCCGGCACACCCTGGCTGTGGCCATCGACGCCCGCGGCCCCGCGGCGGCGCTCATCGACGCGGCCAAAGTGGCCATGCACGCCGGCGCAGATCGCCTGCAGCTGTTGGTCGGCGCGAAACAAACCCTGCAGGTGCCCACCAAAGATTACTGGTACGGCCGGATCGGTGGCCAGCAAGTCACGCGCCTGGCCACGTTGCCCATATCCCTGGCGCCGCTGGTGCGCGACCGTATCAACCGCACCCGCCCCGATGGCCCGCGCGGCAGCGACTGGGATCCCGCGCGCGCCAAGCTCGACCTACACCTGGTGATCGATCGCGACTACTGGCGACTGGTCTCACCCAACGGGCAGCTGGCCAAGATCGCCGTGAGTCTCCGCG
>Ga0114931_10008892_pt1 | contig 12101 bp, 8 predicted proteins | sample 2SBtaG_FD_89579 | JGI IMG/M metagenome (GOLD analysis project Ga0114931, IMG submission 89579) | Deep subsurface microbial communities from Kolumbo volcano to uncover new lineages of life (NeLLi) - 2SBTROV14_V59a metaG | ecosystem: Environmental > Aquatic > Marine > Volcanic | place: Kolumbo...
CTGATGGCGCTGTCGGCCACATTAAAAGCGGGCCAGTGATAGCCGTTGATGTAAAAATCTAGAAAATCGACGACTTCGCCAAATCGTAGGCGATCAATGAGATTGCCGATGGCCCCGCCAAAGATACTCGACACCGTGAGCTGTCCCCATACATCATCGTGATGGAGTCGATAAAATATTGTGCCGAGCAACCCCAGCGCGAAGATTGATGTTCCGACAAAAAAAATGAGCCGAAAGGCGCTGTTCGTTGTTGCAAAGATTCCAAACGCCGCACCAGGATTGCGGATATAGGTCAAGTTGAAAAAATCTGGAATAATGGGAATCGACTCATGCAAATGCATGGTATGCAGGATAAACATTTTTGTAATTTGATCCAACGCAACCAGAACCATGGTCACGCCCACCAGCAACAAATACCGATGTCCACCAGCATTCACGAGACAGCCTCAACACACCGTTCACACAAAGTTGGATGTTCGGCGTGAGCCCCCACGGTCGGTCGATAATTCCAGCACCGCTCGCACTTCTCATCCTCGGCTTTTGCAACATCAACACTAATGCCCAAGGTTGCATCGGCAGCCAAGTGTCCTTCGCTTGATATCGATTCGCATTTCGATAGGATCACTTGCGAAACGATGAAGAACGTCGGCAAGTCGTGTTCATACCGTTGCAAGAAAGTATGGCGATCTGGTGTGGCTTGCAGGACCACTCGTGCTTCCAACGATGAGCCAATCACCTTGTCGCGACGCTGCTGTTCCAGCGCACCCAGCACTAATGTCCGAATGGCTAACAATTCCTTCCATTGGGCTTCTAGTCCCTCTGAATCTTGGAGAGCAAGCACTTCGGGAAATGTTGCAACATGTACGCTTCCCGCAGTTTGTTGTTCTTTGGTCTTTCCCGGCAGCACATCCCATACATCTTCGGCAGTGAAACTTAAAATGGGGGCCATGAGTTGCGCGAGACTTGTCACGATCTTGAATAACACCATTTGCGAGCCGCGTCGAAGGGGCGATTCTTTCGGGAAGGTGTAAAGCCGATCTTTCAAGATATCGAGGTACGTGGCACTCATATCCACGGAACAAAAATAATCTAGCTCATGCACGATTTGGCGAAAGGCGAATTCGTGATACCCCTGCCGCACGCTGTGATTGAGCTTGTTCAATCGCATCAGCGCCCAACGATCTAATTCGGGCAGTTGATCAATCTCAATTTGGTGTGATGGGTTCAATGGATCGTAGTCATAAATGTTGCTCAACAGATATCGGCAGGTGTTTCGAATCTTTCGATACGCCTCAGCCAATTGCTTCAAAATTTGCTCGGAGATTCGCAGGTCTTCCTGGTAATCTTGCGCCGCCACCCACAGGCGAAGGATTTCTGCCCCGTATTGCTTGATGACATTTTGCGGGGCTACCACATTACCCGCGGACTTGGACATTTTCTTGCCCTGCCCATCCACGACAAACCCATGCGTGAGTACCGCACGGTAAGGTGCAGAGCTATCGGTCGTGACCGAAGACAACAAGGCACTGTGAAACCACCCACGATGTTGATCGGACCCTTCGAGGTATAAATCGGCCGGCCACCAGCCTTTGCCTTGCGGTTTCAGCACGGCCGTATGACTCACGCCAGATTCAAACCAGACGTCTAAAATATCTTGTTCTTTTTTGAATTCATTTCCACCACATTTGGCGCACACTGTTCCTGCTGGAAGAAGCTCCGCCGCTGATCGTTCGAACCAAACATCCGCGCCATGCTCACTGACCAGATCCGCGATATGCGCAATGATCGTTGGATCAGCTACCGTGGCTGAACATTTCACGCAGGTAAACCCTGGGATTGGGGTTCCCCAAATCCGCTGACGAGACAAACACCAATCTGGGCGATTGGCAATCATGCCAAAAATACGATCGCGGCCTCGCTCGGGAATCCATTGAACTTTGTCAATTTCCTTGAGTGCTCGCTCGCGCAACTGCCCCTTTTCCATGGACACGAACCATTGCTGGGTCGCGCGAAAAATCACGGGCTTTTTACATCGCCAACAATGCGGGTAGGAATGGGGTACTTCACCATGCCCCACCAACACACCAAGTTCTTGAAGCTTTTCCAGGATCTTGGGATTGACTTTCAGCACATGTTCCCCGGCAAAGCCTTCAACCTCGTTGGTAAAACATCCTCGATCATCGACCGGCACCACCACTTGAAGAGGTTCGGTGAGAATTTGGCTTTGGGCCTTGGCGTTATACTTCAAAGCCAGCAAATAGTCTTCCATGCCGTGGCCTGGGGCGATATGCACACAGCCCGTGCCTTGCTCCAAGGTCACAAAATCTCCAAGCAATATCGGGGAGAGACCTTCGGTTAGTGGACGACCACACACTAACCCTTCAAACCCATCTTTCCCTTTTTTCACGCCAAGAATTTTCTGTTCTGGCAAATCGCAGGCTTTGGCCGCCGCGTCGATTAACTGTTCAGCCATCACCAAAACTTCATCGCCCACCTGAACAAAGGCATAGTCAATGTCGGGATGCAGCGCGATGGCCTGGTTGGCTGGCAAGGTCCATGGCGTCGTCGTCCAAATGACTATCGACACTTTCTCAACGCCGTCAAGCCCGGCGATGCCGAACTGTTTGTGCGGATTCACTTGAAACGGGAATTTGACGTAGATCGATGGCGAGACATGATCTTCATATTCCACCTCGGCTTCAGCCAAGGCGGTTTGGTCTTGCGTGCACCACAACACGGGCTTGAGGCCTTTGTACACGCCGCCCTTTTCCACGAATTTGCCGAACTCGCGAACAATAGTCGCTTCATACTCGCGATCCATGGTGAGATAGGGATGCACCCAATCCCCCAATACGCCCAAACGCTGAAATTCATCACGCTGAATGGTGTAGAACTTCTCGGCGTATTCCCGACACAACTGCCGAAGCTTCGTGGAGGTCAGATCTTTTTTCTTAGCCCCAAGCTGCTTGGTCACTTGATGCTCAATGGGCAGCCCATGACAATCCCATCCCGGAATATAGGGTGCGCGATAGCCTTCCATGGTCCGCGATTTCACAATGATGTCTTTGAGAATTTTATTCAGCGCATGGCCGATATGAATGTGGCCATTGGCATAGGGCGGACCATCATGAAGAATATACAGTGGCTTATCGGACCGAGATTCCTGAATTTTTTGATAAAGGTTTTGCTCAGCCCAACGCGCTAAAAACTCCGGTTCGCGCTGCGGCAGATTCCCCTTCATCGGGAAATCAGTTTTTGGCAAGTTGAGTGTTGATTTATAGTCCATGGTTCACACAGTCAGGATTCGAAATTAAGGTGGGAGATTAAATACGACGAGATGTTTTCATGGTGATTAGCTGACCGCCATCATGCGATCCAGCGCCAACTTGGCCAGGATTTTCTCATCATCAGGGACAGAGATTTGATTCACCACGGTCCCTTGGGCCAGGTTTTCCATGCACCAGCACAAGTGCGATCCATCAATCCGATACATGGTGGAGCAACGGCATACCGTGGGCGAAAGGAAAAAGACCTGCTTGTCCGTTTCTTCATGTTTGAGACGATTCACGAGATTCAACTCTGTGCCCACCACCCAGGAGGTGCCCGGTTTCCCCTGCTTCACCGCTCGGATAATAAACTCCGTGGACCCGACCTGATCGGCTTGATTCACTACATTTTCATGGCATTCGGGATGTACGATGACCTGGATGCCAGGATAGGTCTTCCGGAAATAGGCCACATGTTCGGATTGGAACATTTGATGGACGCTGCAATGGCCTCTCCATAGGATCAATTTGGCCTTCCGTATGGCATCTTTGCTATTGCCGCCATAGGGCATGAAAGGGTCCCACACAATCATCTCTTCCCGGGGTAGATCCATCTTATTGGCCACATTCCGCCCTAGATGCTCGTCAGGAAAAAAGAGAATTTTTTCTCTTCGTGCCCAGCACCATTCCATCACGGCCTTGGCATTGGAGGAGGTGCAGGTAATGCCTCCATGCTCTCCACAAAATGCCTTGAGCACCGCTGCGGAATTGACGTACACTGCAGGCATGACTTGAGTTTCAACATCGAGCACACGCCCCAATTCTTCCCAACATTGATCCACCTGTTCAATTGCTGCCATATCGGCCATAGAACATCCAGCCGCCATATCGGGCAATATTACCGTTTGGTTGGTTCGACTTAAAATATCCGCAGTTTCCGCCATGAAGTGCACACCACAAAATACGACGTAGGGATGCTGCGATCGCTCCGCGGCTAATTTGGACAACAACAACGAATCGCCGCGAAGATCAGCATGAACGATGACCTCATCTCGCTGGTAGTTGTGCCCCAGTATCAGGACCTGATCGCCCAAAGTTTTCTTGGCGACGACCGTTCGCTCAAACAGTTCTTCGGGAGACAGATCTTCATAGTCGGATATAGGTAGCTCAAGAGCTTGAACTAAGTTCACACATTCACCTTTAGTGAGAATTGAAGATATTGGGCATGGGCTTGGCATCCTGCCCAACGGTTTTATCTCCCAATTTATCAAAGAGATCGAAAGATAAATTTTTTAATTGTAGCAAATTTCTTCATATTTCCATAGTGCATAGGATGCACGATCGGATTTTGTGAGCACAAGTCTCCATTCCGGACCTTGTGCCTTTATAAGTTTGGGGCGTATAGTTCCTTATGGACCCTCTTCTGACTAGGGATCTGATTGACAGGGACCAAGACGACGAGTACTATTTCGCCTTCGAAGAATAGCTAGGGGAGCCATACGGCTGAGAGTCTTTAAAAAGACAACCCTTACCACCTGATCTGGTTAATACCAGCGTAGGGAAGCGGTGTTGAATAGAGAGTTCTTCTACCAAGCCGCCTCCCCTCGGAGCGGCTTTTTTTATGGCCATATTGACCTCAACTTCATATCCGGCAGGTGGGCCTAACCTGCTTGAGTTCATAGAAGAGCCTGTTGAAAAAAGCCCGTCCAGCAAGGCCGCAGGATCTTTGGCGAGCGGAGCGTACAGTTTAGTACGTGAGCACGACAAAGGCCCGAGAACGCTGCTGGCGGATTTTTTCAACAGGCACTAGAAAGGAATTCATGATGAATCACCCAGAACTCCCTACCATCAATTCTACCAATGGCAACGGCTCCTACGGTCATGCCAATTCGCCCCTCACCACGACTCCTCTACCGGCATCGAAAAAAGTCTATATTAAAGGGAATAACCCAGGTGTTGCCGTTCCCATGCGGGAAATTGCCTTGTCGCCTTCGCCCTATGCCAACGACACGAATGGGAATGGGGCATCGAAAGAATCACCCCGTTCCATTGTTGTGTATGACACCTCGGGTCCGTATACCGATACCTCAACCAAGATTGATATTCGGCAAGGACTTGCTCCCCTGCGACGCGATTGGATTCTAGGACGACAAGATGTCGAAGAACTACCAGACGTGTCCTCTAACTATGGACGCCAACGAGCCAACGATCCCACCCTGAAGGATCTCCGGTTCAGCCATATCCGTAAACCTTTGAAAGCCAAACCAGGAAAAAATGTCTCGCAAATGCATTATGCCCGCCAGGGGATTATTACCCCTGAGATGGAATACATCGCAATCCGTGAAACGCAAAGCCGAGAAAAATCTCAAGCACAAGGCAATGGAGCCCATGGGGGAATAGAGCAACACCCTGGAAATTCTTGGGGCGCCAATCTACCCACAACCATTACTCCTGAATTCGTCAGAGACGAAGTGGCCCGAGGGCGCGCTATTATTCCAAGCAACATCAATCACCCCGAAATCGAGCCCATGATCATTGGACGAAACTTCCTGGTGAAGATCAATGCCAATATCGGCAATTCTGCCGTAGCTTCTTCAATAGAAGAAGAAGTGGAGAAGATGATCTGGTCTATTCGGTGGGGGTCGGACACGGTCATGGATCTTTCCACGGGGAAAAATATCCACGAAACCCGTGAATGGATTATTCGAAACTCTCCAGTTCCCATTGGTACCGTTCCTATTTATCAAGCGTTGGAAAAAGTGAATGGTAAAGCTGAAGACCTGACGTGGGAGATTTTTCGTGACACCTTAATCGAACAAGCGGAGCAATGGGTGGATTATTTCACCATTCATGCCGGTGTTAAACTCGCTTACGTGCCTCTCACCGCCAAACGCATGACAGGCATTGTGTCACGTGGTGGATCGATTCACGCCAAATGGTGCTTGACTTATCACCAGGAAAATTTTGCGTACACGCACTTTGAAGAGATTTGCGAGATCATGAAAGCCTACGATGTATCATTTAGCCTGGGGGATGGGTTACGGCCAGGATCGATTGCCGATGCCAACGACGAAGCTCAATTTGCAGAATTGGAGACCCTTGGAGAACTGACCAAGATCGCGTGGGGGCATGATGTCCAAGTCATGATCGAAGGCCCAGGCCATGTGCCGATGCACATGATTAAGGAAAATATGGATAGGCAGCTCAAGGCCTGTCACGAAGCGCCATTCTATACACTGGGTCCTTTGACCACTGATATTGCACCAGGCTATGACCACATCATCTCCGGCATCGGCGCGGCCATGATCGGATGGTACGGATGTGCGATGCTGTGTTATGTCACCCCAAAAGAGCACCTTGGGTTGCCGAACAAAGAAGATGTGAAGGACGGAGTGATCGCCTACAAAATTGCCGCCCATGCCGCGGATTTAGCCAAAGGGCATCCTGGGGCCCAGCGCCGTGACAATGCGTTGTCTCAAGCCCGATTTGAGTTTCGCTGGGAAGATCAATTTCATCTTTCGCTCGACCCGGACACGGCTCTGAAGTATCACGATGCCACACTCCCCGACCAAGCGGCCAAAGGCGCACACTTCTGTTCCATGTGCGGTCCACACTTTTGTTCCATGAAGATCACGCAAGACGTGCGCGATTACGCCGCGCAAAAAGAGATGGACGAACAAGTCGCTCTTCAGGCTGGCATGCAAGAAAAGTCGGAAGAATTTCGAAAAACCGGTGGCGAAATATATTTATAGAGGGACATGATGGACAATCTTAATCCTACGCCGCTTCGTGAACGAGACGTCACTCGTCACATTGCGCGCGAATTTTATAAAGAGTTTGATTCACTCATTGAAAGTGACGTGATTATTGTTGGAGGCGGGCCGTCCGGTCTTCTCTGTGCCCATGATTTGGCGAAAACAGGGATTCGCACGCTACTCTTGGAACAAAGCCTTGCTCTTGGAGGCGGCTTTTGGTCTGGCGGCTACCTGATGAACAAAGCCACATTGTGCGAACCAGCGAACGAAATTTTGGAAAGCATGGGCGTTCCATGTAAACCCATTAAAGAATGTGCAGGCATGACCATCGTGGATCCGCCTCATGCCACAGCCCGATTGATTGCTTCCGCTTACGAATCCGGTGCCAAAATCATGAACCTCACCATGGTCGTTGATCTAATTCTTCGTGGTGAGGGCGTGCTTGAAGGGGTCGTCGTCAACAATACGACTGCGGAAATGGCGGGACATGATCGAATCCATGTTGACCCTATTGCCCTAGAGTCAAAAATCGTCGTGGATGCCACTGGCCATGATGCAGTGATTGTCGAATTGCTCAACAAGCGGGGTTTGTACCAAACTGTACCAGGAAACGGAGCCATGTGGGTTGCACGTTCCGAAGCGATGATTGTAGAAAATACCCGTGAAGTGTTTCCCAACTGTTTTGTGACCGGATTGGCTATAGCCGCTGTTGATGGCTCTCCACGCATGGGACCGGCTTTTGGCTCGATGCTGCTGTCTGGACGTAGAGCCGCACAACTTGTCATCAAAAAACTCAAAGGAGAATAAGGACAGACTCTGCCTTCAGGTAATTGAGCATTGTTATGAATATCCAAGATTTTGTTCAACAGGGAGAGGGACGGCAAGAAGATAAAATGACTGCCTGGGAACTCTTCCAAAAGGCTTATAAATTTCAAATGGATGGGAAGCTCGACGAGGCGGTGAATTTCTACCAAAGCTCCATCGAAACCTTTCCCACGGCAGAAGCGCATACCTTTTTAGGTTGGACCTACAGTTTCATGGGACAACTGCACGAGGCCATTGAAGAATGCCATCTGGCCATTGCTACCGACCCTGACTTTGGCAATCCCTATAATGATATTGGCGCGTACTTGATTGAACTCGATCAACTCGATGATGCCATTCCCTGGCTAGAGAAAGCCACAAAAGCCAAACGCTACGAAAGTCCCTCCTTCCCCCACATGAATCTCGGGCGAATTTATGAGAAAAAGGGAGATTGGGATCGCGCAATTGATTTTTACAAAACCGCCGTTACCTTAAACCCCAAGCATCAATCTGCCAAAAGCGCCATGATGCGGCTGATTACCATGATGAACTAAGTCCCAAGTTTTTCCACATTTAATTTCCCAACAGGTCAACTACTATGGAATCTACGGAATCCCCAAAAATCGTTCTCGTTGCCGTGAGCGATGTGTTTTTTTATACAAAAATTCGCGATGCCTTTAAACCAGCGGGCTACACGCTCAACCGGTTAAAATCTGAAACAGATATTGAAGCCAAAGCCAAAGCACTTCAGCCGGTGGCCATTGTTCTGAATATGAACGATCCGGCCTTGAATGGCGCGCAAGCCCTACAAACGCTGAAACAGAACGACACATTGAAACACATTCCCATTCTTGCCTTTGCCAATCACGAAGAAGTGGATACCTGGCGAGCAGCCAAAGAAATGGGAATCGACAAGATTGTCTCGCGGAACGAATTTTCTGCCCGAACGTTGGCGCTTCTCGAAGAAGTTACCAACCAAGCCTCAACATGAAACATTCACCCCTTCATTCACAGCATGAATCATTAAGCGCTAAAATTGAAGCCCTCGGAGAGTGGGAGATGCCCGCGCATTATGGTAACCCAATCACCGAACATCTCGCGGTGCGGAAAGGCGTAGGCATTGCGGATCTCTCTCATCGCGGCCTGCTTCAAGTGACCGGTGACGATCGAGTGGCGTGGCTACAAAGCATTATTAGCAACGACATCCTTCCGCTCCAGACTGGGCAATGGCTCTATTCCAGCTTCATGTCCCACAAAGGAAAAATGTTGAGTTATTTCCGGGTATATCGGCTTGAAGATATTCTCTTGGTCGAGGATGCTGGCGAAGTAGGCGACTCGACTTTCCAAACCTTCCGCAAGTTCTTGCTCTATGGCACCAAAGCCAAAATGAAAAGTTGCAACGAGTCCTGGGGCATGCTGTTGGTGAGTGGGCCTGAAGGGCCTCAATTGCTCCAAAATACTTTTGGAATCGACGTTTCGGCTCTCAATACCCATTCATTTCTCAGTCATGAGTTCAATGGCCAACAACTGCTTATCGCCAAGACCGAAGAAACCGGAGAACTTGATTTCGAATTGTTCGCCCCCGTTGAGATTATTCTGCAAGTGTGGGAACAGGTCTGGACCTCGGGAACATCCATGGGCCTTCAGGCATTCGGTACTCAAGCAAGAGAAACGCTTCGGATTGAAGCTGGCATTCCCAAACTCGGCCCTGATCTCAATGAACAGATTGTTCCGCCAGAAGCGAATCTGGAAGGCAAGGCCTTTAGCCTGACCAAAGGCTGCTACCCCGGACAAGAAGTCGTTGCTCGAATGGACACCTATGGCTCAGTCAAACGTCGTTTGGTGGGGTTAATTATTAATATGCCTGAAGGTCGGGTTCCAGATGCAGGAACCAAAGTTTTTAGCGGCGAACGTGAAGTCGGTTGGATCAGTAGCGCGACACATTCCCCCACGCTGAATACCACCATCGCTCTTGCTTTTCCCCTGAGAGACTTCACGGCTGTTGATACCAACCTTAGCGTTGAAACCAACGGACAACGTGTTCCTGCCACCGTACATGCCCTGCCTTTTTACATCCGTGGTTAAAAAGGCCGCGTACAATCAATCTGCCAGATTCTCCAGCATTCAGAACCATAACCATTGAACGCGTGTCTCACTGCCAAAGTCGAGATTCGAAACCCGCCTATTCTATTTTACCTGACCTCATCCCGGCTCAAGACACCTGCACAGGGAACCGAATGAGACCACGAGTCAGAAGCAAAACGGGACTGAGGTGTTGGCGCAGTTCCTTCCTAATCGAGCAGGTAGATCAGAGAATCTGCAAGACGAAGGCGCAAGAAGTTTTCCTCTGGTGAGGAAAATTTTTCTGCGCTTTTTTTATGCTAAAAATCGACGCTCCGGTCAGGGAACAAGACCGCTGAGCAAGGTGGTTCTCCACCATAAAAGTCCATTGTTGCATTCAGTTTAAAGAGAAGGGATCAATCGTATGATGAGCATCAAGGGAAAAAATCACCAGTTTGGCTTGACGCCTAAATTCGTCGCTCTCCTCTTAGTGTTTGCCTGCATTCCCACTTTGGTGGTGGCATTCATTGGTTATGACGCAACACAGGATATTGAAGAAGATGTTGGCAAACGCTTTGAAGGCACCGCAAAGACCATTGCCGACAAAATTGACCGGAACCTCTTTGAACGGTATGGCGATGTGCAAGCCTTTGCCAGCAATCGCGTCATTCACAATCGAGACAACTGGTATAGCCATGAGGAAAATGAAATCACCCGGGCCATGAATGATTATGTGGCGACCTATGGGATCTATTATTTGACAATATTAGTCGATCTCAAAGGTGATTTGATCGCGGTGAATTCCAAAGATGCCAAAGGAAATCCGATTAATTCTCGCCCCTTATTTCAGAAAAATTTCCAGAATACCAATTGGTTCAAGGCCTTACAGGCACAAGCATATACCACTCGCATGCCCTTTACTGCCCAGGGCAATGATATTTCCACCGGAACCTTTATTGAAGACCTTCACTTTGACGAGGACGTCAAACAGGTTTTTCCAGGGGATGATGGGATGACCATCGGATTCTCCGCGCCGGCCTATCAAAATGGAGAAGTGATAGGGTATTGGAGTAATCGGGCCATGTTCTCATTGGTTGAAGAAATCGTCCAAACCGAATATGCAGACTTGAAAGCAGCCGGGTTCCCAGGCGCGGAACTCACCTTACTCAACAGTGCAGGCCGAATCATTGTGGACTATGATCCTGCAACTCAAGGATCACAAAGTATGACCCATAATCTCGATCAGGTTCTGATGAAATTTAATTTAGCGGAAAAAGGCGTGAAGGCAGCGCAAGAAGGAGTGGCAGGACAGACTGGGCATCTCAATGCGTTCCATGCTCGAAAAAAGATTTGGCAAGCCGCAGGCTTCACACATTTAAAAGGAGCCTTAGGGTACCCAGGTATGAATTGGTCTGTCTTAGTTCGAGTGCCGATAGAAGAAGCCAATGCCCATGCCGTCGCCATTCAACGCAATATTTTTCTCGCGACGATTGCCTGTCTCGCACTCCTTATCCCAGCAGGATTTTTTATCGGAAGAAGTGTAGTTGGACGTTTGAAGCCGGTAGTTGACGTGGCTGATCACGCAGCTCAGGGTGATCTGACTGCCAGAGTCCCAGTCACCACCACCGATGAAATTGGGCAAATCGGGCAATCGTTAAATGGCTTTTTAGATCATCTCAACCGCATGCTAGGGCAGACCGCAAATGCCGCTCATTCCGTGGCCGCTGCGGCTGAAGAACTTTCCGTCAACGGGGCACAGGTAGCCGACGCGTCCAAAGAGCAGTCGAGCCAATCGACACAGACAGCTTCGGCAGTGGAAGAGATGTCTGCGACAGCCAATGAAATGGCGCGGAATGCTCAAGTGATGGCCACGACGGCTCAAAACTTGACCGGGACAGCCCAAAAGGGTGGTGACGTCGTCGCCAACTCCATCACCGGCATGCAAACTGTGGCGCGGACCATGGATTCCTCAGCAGAGAGAATCAACCAACTCGGCCAACGATCACAGGAAATCGGCGAAATTATTCGGGTCATTGAAGATATCGCGGATCAAACCAACCTGCTCGCGTTAAATGCCGCCATTGAGGCCGCACGAGCTGGAGAACAAGGACGAGGCTTTGCCGTCGTGGCAGACGAAGTCAGAAAACTAGCGGAACGAACCGGAAAAGCCACCAAGGAAATTGCCAGTGTGATTGAAACTGTGCTGTCTGGAACC
>Ga0114931_10008893_pt1 | contig 12101 bp, 14 predicted proteins | sample 2SBtaG_FD_89579 | JGI IMG/M metagenome (GOLD analysis project Ga0114931, IMG submission 89579) | Deep subsurface microbial communities from Kolumbo volcano to uncover new lineages of life (NeLLi) - 2SBTROV14_V59a metaG | ecosystem: Environmental > Aquatic > Marine > Volcanic | place: Kolumbo...
GATCCACCGCCCGGTCACCAAATCATGTGGCAAGGCTATTTCTATTTGCAGGCTATGTGCGAAGGATTTCTGCTTCTGGATGGATAGAGTTTTTATCTATCGGTTTGTGGGTAAAGGGCAGGGCTAGGCTTCCTTCGTCCCAGGTGAAAGTAGGCCAATCCGGCTTTTCCCATAGATACATCTTATAATTTCCGCTAGTTATGCGGAGATTATGGTTGATATTCTCCGCGTAGGCAAGCGTAATCTCAGTAAATATTGCGGAGATTATGGCCGGTATTCTCCGCATGGCCTGGTTACAGGCTTTCCAATATGCGCACAAACAAACTACGTCAATACTCGACCGGATTTACCATAGTCGCCGGGGTGGCCCGCGTGTCTCAATGTGCCTCAGCATTGTTTGAGAAACAACTATGGAGACACGACGTGACAACAAAACATTCGCCGCGAGACAGAAAATATTACACCGACAACGAGATCGCCGATATGCTTGGCATCTCACTGGGTCGGCTACGCAACAAACTCAGCGCGGGCCATCCGCTACCGCCACGCATTCAATTGCCTGGTTGCCGTAACCGGCTGTGGGCTTGCAACGCCGTACATGAATGGTTGGAACAGTTCACTATTGCAATGAGTAGTTCAGAGCAGGGCCGGCAACTTAAACGCCGTGGTTGAACCAGTCATCCGCAGGGTGTCGATAGTGTCAATTCCGTATATCTCCACATTCGATGAGCAGAAGGACTTTATTGTCACCGATTCATACGCTAAACCGACCATTGACTTTAAGATCGCCACGTAACTGACTGAATGCCGCTAACGCGCACCATGACCAAAATTTGGTCATGGTGATTGCACTGAAATTACCTCAGGCCTGTACGAAGTCCGTTCGAACTTCCCGAATGCAAACGGTGTGACAGGCGGACGCCTGGCGCTTGGCTTGCCTGACCCGAAGGCGCCCTCGTCACTACTAAGCGTAGCGGGGTAGTGACGAGGGCGGCAATCCCATTAACGGCGCGGGCTTGCGATTGGATTTCAAGGTTACAGCAGGATTCTGTGTTCTTATACTGCCGCCCTTGATCGCCAAGATCTAATTGATTCAACCGTGGCTACTGCGTGTACAGTGGCGATTGAGCGCATTCGGATCCTGTGACGCGCAACGGCAGTAAGCCGTGGGTCCATTTTCAAAATCGAACTGGTCCCAGGATCGGCTCATTCTCGCAGGCACCTGCCTGCAATTACTCGACGAGCAGAGACGTTCGCCCTTAGTGGTGTCGTTGACGTTCATTTTCCATAAATCGCGGACGTGTTCCGCATATTTGAAAGGAGGTTTTCTGATGGATAAAACCATTCTAGAAGCAGGCCCGTGAGGGCCAAGTTGGCCAGCGCTGGGCCTGTTACCCGAAAGGGAAAAACAGTGTTGCCTGAGATCAGGCATATTCAGGTCGTATGGGAGTGGTGTCCCACGGTCGTACCGCGCGCCCTGAGCGTTTGTTGAAAACGCGAAGAAGTACCCTTGGGGTGCGCGGGCCTTGGTAGCTTTGGTTGCCAGGTGACCACTAACACTTACCTACACTCGACCATCATATCTTCCAATACAGCGATATGGAGGCTTCTGGCTTAGCCAGCGATCCAAATGGATAACATGGTTGATACATCACACCGCAGTGGTGTCTACCGCAAATCCTTGGCGGGGTATACCGCTTTCTTCCCAGAGCCGCTGCCACCGGAACCGCCGGTTGACCTGAGTGGCGACCTCCAGCTCCTGCTCTCCGAAGCAGACCGGGCATTGGGCGCCATCAATACCGTTGCCAGCGTCCTACCCAATCCTGATCTGTTCGTCGGGATGTTTATCCAGAAGGAGGCGTTGCTCAGTTCCCAGATCGAGGGCACCCAATCCTCACTGGTGGATATCCTCGGTGCCGAAGAAGAGCACGAACCCACCGCGGATGTCGGCGAGGTTATCAACTACGTCAAGGCCATGCGCTTCGGGCTGGATCGCGTTCGCAAGGACGATTTTCCCATGTCCCTGCGCCTGCTGCGCGAGATCCACGCCATGCTCATGAAGCAGGTCCGGGGTGGAAAACCTGCATTCACACCGGGCGAGTTCCGCACCGGACAGAACTGGATCGGGGGCAGCAATCTCAACAATGCACGGTTTATCCCGCCACCCGCTGACGGCATGAATGAGGCGCTGGGCAAGCTGGAGAAATACCTGCATGCGGAAGACCACGTGCCACCGTTGATTCGCTGCGCACTGATTCACTACCAGTTTGAGACCATCCACCCGTTTAATGATGGAAATGGCCGCATGGGACACCTGCTCATTACCTTCTTCCTGGTCTGGAAGAAGATCCTGGACGAGCCTATGCTGTACCTGAGCGCCTACCTCAAGGCGCACCAGCAGGAATACTACGACCGACTTATGCAGGTACGTAACAGTGGCAACTATGAGGCCTGGACGCGGTTCTTCCTGGAAGGTGTTGTGATCGTATCAGGCCTCGTGGTACAGACCACAAGGCGTATTCAGGAACTGGAGCGTAGCGATACTGAAAAGCTGCTGGAAGCTGGTGTCGGTCACTCCGGTTTGCTGTTGATGCGATTACTATTGCAACAACCCGTACTACGCGTGAAGGATGTCGAGAAAGCAGTCGGTGTCAGCTACACCAAGGCCAACAGCATTGTCGCCAGTGCTGAGCATGTGGGGATGTTGAGGCAGGTCAGCAAAGGCAAACGGAACCGAAAATATGTCTATCAGGCGTATATTGATATATTGTCGGAAGGCACGGAGTTGCCAATAACCGAGTAACGAACGGGAATCAAGATATGGAAATCGATAAATCTTATGAAGGAAGAGAGCACTCTGCCATTAAGCATGAGCTGCTAAAGGGTTATCTCGAAAAATTGCTCTTTATTGTTGGCATTAGCGGTGTTAAGGAAATTACCTATGTGGATTGCTTTGCCGGTCCTTGGGGAGATGAGAGTGAGGATCTGTCTGGTACATCAATTGCTATATCGCTGGACAAGATCAAGTTGGTGAGGGAGGGCCTTGCCAGTCACAATATAGTGGATACGACCTACAGGGCAATTTATGTTGAAGCGCAACGAGAAAGGCATGAAAAGCTGAAATTGTTCCTGGATAAAAAGTGCCCCGCGGAAATAGAGCATCATGCTTTACATGGAGATTATGCTGCGCTTCAAGATGATATATTAAGCCGTTGCGGCAAAGGTTTTACTTTTTTCTTTATTGACCCGAAAGGGTGGAAAGATGTTGGCATGTCAAAATTATCGAAACTGCTGCAAAGGCCAAACTCTGAATTTCTGGTTACCTTTATGTACGATTTTCTGAATCGTTTCGTCACTCTTAATGACCTGCGTGAACAGGTGAGGCAGTTGCTTGGCGACATTGATGAAAAGTGGGTTGCGAATTTGCAATCCATGGAGCCGAAGAAGCGAGAGGAAGAGGTTGTTCGATGCTACCGGACTCAACTTGTGTCCACTGTGGGCGGAACCGGGACCAATAAGCCTCGCTCGTTTTACGCAACAATACTGAATAAATGAATAAAGACAAGAACAAAACTATTTACCACATGATTTATCTGACCCACCATCCGAAGGGCATAATTGAGTTTTCAAGAATGTCTGAAAAAATTGAGCTGTTTCAGCGACGTGCCCGATACGAACGTCACAATAAACTCACAGGGCAAATGAATTTGATTCCGATTGAAGATTCAGATTTTCGTGATCAATTCGCGGCAGATATTGAAGACGTAAAACAGTTTTGGCTGGACCACCTTTCCGGTGATCCAAAACCGTATACTGAAGCTGATTTGGCGGATTGGTTAGAGGAAACCGGTTGGCTGGAAAGTGATTTTCAACAAGCATTCAATGATTTAAAGAGTGGAAGGCAAGTTGAAAACATTGATGACACAAGTAATCGACGGAAAAAGTGGTTTGTGCACTTCGACAAGAGTGAGCAATTGCGGAGGTGTGTATGAGCACGGTAACCAAAATTGAATGGACTGAGCAAACCTGGAATCCTACAACCGGTTGTACCAAAGTATCGCCCGGCTGTAAGCACTGCTATGCCGAAACCATGGCAAAACGGCTTCAGGCCATGGGTGTCAGAGGGTACGAGAACGGGTTCAAGTTATCCTTGTTGCCGGAACGCTTCAATGAACCACTCAGGCGACGTAAACCAACAATCTATTTTGTTAATTCCATGAGTGACCTGTTCCACGAAGATATCCCTTTCGCTTTTCTGGACCAGGTGTTTGACGTCATCGGCAGAACACCACAGCATACCTACCAGATCCTCACCAAGCGCGCTAAACGCATGAGTCGGTATTTCAAGAATACCAAAAGACTTGTGCCGGAAAATGCATGGCTGGGAGTCTCCGTTGAAAACAGGAAATATGGACTTCCACGCATTGATGAATTACGCAAGGTGAATGCCACTGTGCGTTTCCTGTCCATCGAGCCATTACTGGAAGATCTTGGCTGGCTGGATCTGAGTGATATTCACTGGGCAATTGTCGGTGGTGAGTCGGGCCCCAAGGCACGCCCCATGAAACAGGAATGGGTCGAGGCGATCAGGGAGCAATGCATCGAACAGGAAGTAGCCTTTTTCTTCAAACAATGGGGTGGATGGGGCGCAGACGGAAAACGCCGGGCTAAAAAGGCGAATGGTCGAAAGCTGGCGGGAAGAACCTGGGACGAGATGCCTGGGATCGTGGCTTCTGCAAGTTAGGATTCAAATGAAATGACCGAACCAACCATCGTCTGCCTCAACTGCAAGATAGAAACAATGTTTAGCGAAAACGGAAAAATAATCGAAATAACAAAGGGGCGTGTAGATGGTGTTTTCCGTTCGGTGATGGGTGTGGTGACATGCAATTAATCAAATCCATAGAGATAGACCACTTTCGCTCAATCCAAGCTCCGCAAATAGTAGAGGTGGGGCATTTCACAGCCATAGCTGGACTCAATAATTCTGGAAAATCGAACCTACTACGGGCATTGCATCTATTTTTTACTGGAATAATAGAGCCTTCCGTCAATTTTGATTTTTTCAAGGATTATAACCTACACGATGTGAAGAGCAAAAAGAGAGCAAAAGATATTCGTGTGACTGTTACATTTGATTTGCCTAGGCACTTTAAATTTCGCAAAGGACTTGAGCCTGTCAAAAAATTGCTAGGCAGAACATTTAGCGTAACCAAGGCTTGGTCTCGCGATCTCTTGGCAGGATTTTGTCTTCGCGCTCGGCTACAAGCTGACTTCTGGAGGAATAGAATTTGACGATTCTGTTCAAGGATCAGGGGTACAAAGCCTTCTTATGATCCAAACGTTGGCGCTAATTGACAAAGATTACTACCAACAGTTTGGCTGGAAACAGGCGTCTCTTTGGGCTATAGAAGAGCCAGAGTCATCAATGCATACTACTCTTGAAGCGCAGGTTGTATCCTTCCTCGCGCAGCTTTCTACCGAATCTGATGGGCGATTGCAGATAATAGGAACAACACATTCCGATCTGATGCTCCAGTCATCCGATACCATTGTTATGAATCTTCCTGATGAAGTGCTGGCTATGATGCCCGAGGTGGAGTGGGGTAAGGCGATTGGTTTAAGGAACATTATCGCGCACGCCTATTTTGGCGTTAGTGATCAGATTCTGTGGGATGTCGTCCAGAATAAAATTCCTGTTCTGAAGCAGACGGTAGATAGATTGATGATGAGTCTTGATAAACAATGAACCACCACGTCAATGCCATTAGTGCCCGGTTGAGTCTGCGCACTGCGCAACGAGAGTCGCTGGAGATTATGGCGCGGATCGCCGAGCTGACACCGCTGAGCAAGCAGTACAACCTGGGGGCGCTGCTTTCCGAAATACAAGCCGAATTTCCCAGTGTTGAGGATTTTGAACGAGAATTTCCCTCCCTATGTTTTGCGCTTGCCACAGGTGTGGGCAAAACACGGTTAATGGGGGCGTTTATCAGTTATTTGCACCTGGCCAAGGGTATTTGGCATTTCTTTGTGCTGGCGCCGAATCTTACGATCTATAACAAACTGATTGACGACTTCACGCCCAACCATCCCAAGTATGTGTTTCAGGGCATCGCTGAGTTTGCTCAGAATCCACCCGAGATTATTACTGGCGATAACTATGAGAATGGCCGTGGAACACGGATTCAAGATATGTATGCCAGTATCAGCGTCAACATTTTAATATCTCCAAGATCAACTCTGAGGTTAGGGGAGGCAGGGCGCCGCGCATCAAGCGCCTGTCGGAGTATATTGGCGAAAGCTATTTCGATTATCTGTCCGGCCTCGATGACCTGGTGCTGCTGATGGACGAGTCGCACCGCTACCGGGCTTCTGCCGGGGTGCGCGCCATCAATGAACTCAATCCGGTGCTGGGTCTGGAGCTGACGGCTACACCGCAGATCGAGCAGGGTGCTCGGAGCACGCCATTCAAGAATGTGATTTACAGCTATCCGCTGGCCAGTGCCCTGGCAGATGGGTATGTCAAGGAACCTGCCGTGGCCACACGGGAGAACTTTGATGCGGACAACTACACCGAGGAACAACTCGAATGCCTAAAGTTGGAAGACGGGGTGCGTATCCATGAAAGCGCCAAGGTGGAGCTGGAAGTGTATGCACGTCAGCACGACCGGCCGATCGTCAAACCGTTCATGCTGGTGGTGGCGCAGGACACCAAACACGCCAATGATATTGTCAGCGCCATTCAGAACGATGCTTTTTTTGAGGGGCGCTACAAGGACCGGGTGATCACGGTACATTCTAAACAGCGCGGTGAAGAAGCCGATGAGACGGTGGCACGCCTGCTGGCCGTGGAAGATCCGAATGAGCCCATCGAGATCGTGGTGCATGTCAACAAGCTCAAGGAAGGCTGGGATGTCACCAACCTGTATACCATTGTGCCCTTGCGCGCCGGGCGTTCACGCACGCTGGTGGAGCAGTCCATTGGACGCGGCCTGCGCCTGCCCTATGGCCAGCGTGTCGGCGTACCGGCAGTAGACCGCCTGACCATTGTGGCCCATGACATGTTCCAGACCATCATCGATGAAGCGAACAATCCAGATTCCATCATTCGTACCGGCGTGGTGATTGGCCGGGATATTCCCCTGGAAGGCAAGAAGACCGTGACCGTTCAGCCGGAGATGGTGGAGCAGATCTGTGCGGCTTTGAACGAGGACGACGAACAGGCGGAAGTCTTATTTCCAAGCGAGGCCGACCGGCGGGTTGCCGAGGTGATACTGGAGGTCGTGAAAAAATATGAATATCTGCCCCGTTCCGTTGATCTGAAATCAGAAAAATTTCAGGCTGAAATTATTCGCGAAGTAACGGAAATTTATACACCAGCACAGGCGAGTCTGGAGGGCATGGAAGAGGCACCCGATATTTCCGCCATCGTAGCAAAAACCACGGCTATCTATATCGAACGAACGATTGATATTCCAAGGATCATTATCGTGCCCAAAGGGGAAGTTAGTTGCGGATACCGTAACTTCGAGCTGGATATAGACAGTATCCGTTTGCAACCGGTGGATGACGATATCCTTATCGAGCACCTTCGAACGCATCAGCGTGAACGTCTTTCTTACGGGTCTGGTATTGTTGCCGAAGAAAGGCTGGAGAATTATCTGGTACGCAATCTCATAGATTTCGACGATATTTCCTATGATGACCATGCAACATTACTCTACAAGCTGGCCGGTCAGCTGGTTACGCATCTGCGATCTTATTTGCCGGATGCAGATGCCGTATCCAATGTACTCCAGTATCATCAGCAGCAACTCGCGGAGCTAATCCATGTTCAGATGCAGGATCACTACTGGGAGAAGGCTGCTGATTATGAAGCGCAGGTCAGCAAGGGCTTCATGACCTTGCGACCGGGGAGTTTCTCGATTCCGTCAAACGAGAACATCCGCTTATTTCGCGACCCGGTAGAGTACCGGCAGAACATCCGTGGCATGTTGTTCAATGGGTTCAATCGCTGCCTGTACCCCACACAACGATTCCATTCCGATTCAGAAAGGCGGTTTGCCATTCTGCTTGAAGACGAACAGGATGACCTGAAGTGGTTCAAGCCCGCTGAAGGTCATTTCCGAATCTATGTTTCTCAAAAATATTCGGAGTATGAACCAGACTTCGTTGTGGAGACCGCAACTGCCAAGTACCTGTGTGAACCCAAGGCGGCCAACGCCATGCAGGACGATGACGTACAGGCCAAAGCCCGCGCTGCGTATGAATGGTGTCGACATGCTACCAAGCATGAACAGCAGCATGGCGGCAAACCCTGGGCCTATCTACTAATCCCGCATGACACGATCAAATCGGCCATGACGTTGCAGGGGATGGTGGCAGCGTATACATGGGAGCCGCTCAGATCGTCTGTCTAAATAGGCTATTACCCAAGTTTTATTGCCAAATCCTCCGCTTTCAAATGCGTGTACCGTCGCAGCATCCGTAGATCCTTGTGCCCAGTGATGCTGGCGACCTCCATAATATTCAGCCCCTTCTCGAACAGCCGGGTAGTCGCTTCATGCCGCAAATCGTGGAACCGCAGATCTTCGATTCCGGCTCGGTGTACGGCACGGATATAGGCACGTTTGACGGCCTCGGTAGTCAGGCCAGGAAATACTTCGCCGTGCAGACTTCGTGGCAAGGATAGCAAGACTCTGATTGCAGTCGATGACAGCGGAACCGTCCTTGATTCTCCGTTTTTGGTATCTGGCAGGAGAGCAGTGCAGAGTTTTGTGTTAATGTGCTCCCAACGCAGGTTGACTAGCTCGCCCTGACGCATGGCAGTTTCGAGTGCGAGCTGCACGATGGGCAACAAGTAGGGATTACGTGCCTGTCGGCAAGCGTTCAGTAGCCGGGATTCTTCGCTGTCGTTGTCATTGTCACCAGACAGTAGTCGGCGGGTCCTGGCTTTGCCGTGCGCGGGGAGCTTGATATCGCGCACCGGGTTGTGCACAAAAATACCCCATTCCTTTCGAACGACTTCAAACAAATGTGACAGCACAACCAGGTCACGCTTGGCCGTTCCTGGGCAAACCTTCTTCAAACGTTCATCCCGATAGCGTGCGATATCGACACCACGGATGGTGGCAACAAAACGTTTCGATAATGGATGCTTGAGCAGGGCGCGGATGCGTGAAGACTCAGGACCAGCACCTTTTTTGGATGGTGTGATCTCGGACAGATATCGATTGAGCAACTCACCAAGGGTTGTTGATTCAGCCTCGGCTCGGGAAACGAACAGACCCTGATCCATTTCGTACTCAGTTGCACGCGCCCAGGTCTCGGCCGCTGCCTTGGTCTCAAAAGTTTTGGTCTGTAATGGGTAACCCCTTTTTCGAACTTGGGCTTGCCACTGGTAAGAACCACGTTTTCGGAAAGTCGCCACGCTCGTACTCCGCACTGTTCGCGAACGAGTGTGATAAAATTGTGACAAAACCACTTTCGAAAATCAGTTCACCACTTGGTGTGGTTTATAACTGATTGAAGGCAGGAGACTTTATTGGTCGGGGTGACAGGATTTGAACCTGCGACCCCTGCCTCCCGAAGACAGTGCTCTACCAGGCTGAGCTACACCCCGACTAAAACGATGCCTATTAGATACTATTTTTGCTTTCCTGCCAATAGCTTTGGTGGTTTTCCTTAAATAGCCGGATTAAAATGGTGGGAAGTTCTGATTGGCGGAGCGTTTTTTATGGCGATGATCACAGTGTTGGGCGGCGGCCGGGTTGGCGGCGCCATTGCACGAGATTTGGCGGTAAATCATAAAGTTATGTTGGTGGACAAGGACAGCCAGCCATTGGACCGGCTGCGCGATTACGCCAATCTTTCGGTTCTCCAGGCGAATCTAAGCGACCCGGATGCATTAAGCCGTGCCGTACATGACGCTCAGTGGGTCGTGGGCGCGGTACCGGGATACATGGGTTTTGCCGTCTTTAAACAGGTTATCGAACTGGGTAAAAACTGCGTGGACATTTCGTTTTTTCCCGAAGATGGTTTGTCGTTGGACAGTTTGGCGAAGGAGCGCGGGGTATGCGCCGTATTTGATATGGGCGTGGCGCCGGGGCTGGATCATTTACTGTTGGGCTATCACCGCGCTCGGGGACCGGTAAAATCGTTTCGTTGCCTGGTGGGAGGCCTGCCCGAGCAACGCACTTGGCCGTTTTATTATAAGGCGCCGTTTTCGCCCGTGGATGTGCTGCAGGAGTACACCAGGCCGGCGCGTATGCGGCAAAAAGGCCAGGACGTGGTTATTCCGGCCTTGTCGGACACCGAATATGTGGAGTTTGAGGGCATCGGCACCCTGGAAGCATTTGCCAGCGATGGCTTGCGTTCCTTGCTGCACACCATGCCTGATGTGGAAAGCCTGTGCGAAAAAACATTACGCTATCCGGGCCATGTCGAAGTGATCAAGATGCTGCGGGCGGCCGGATTTTTTTCCGAGGAAGTTATACCTGTGGGCGATTGCCGGGTGTCGCCCATGCAAATCACCGAACAGGTACTGGCTCAGCAGTGGGGTTTTGCGGAAAGTGAAGCGGATTTTACGGTGATGCGAGTTGAGATTGAACGGGCTGTCGGCGGCGTTGTGCGTTATACCATGGCGGACCGTTTCGATCATGAAAATAAGATTCTTTCCATGGCACGCACTACCGGATTTTCGTGTACCGCGGCCTTGAATGCCATGATCGACGGTATTTTTCAGGGTGCCGGGGTGTTTGCACCGGAGCATTTAGGCGCTCAGGATGACATCTATCACTATATGATGGCGTATCTGAATAACCGCGAAGTTTACCTGCATCGGCACGATGCCGACACATAGACCGGAACTGATCTTCCGACTGGGTAGCTAGCTCAACGATGCCGTGCCCATGGACCGTAAGGTGACGTAGGCAGGCGTGGCACTCGGCTGTGTCGTTGACGGCACGAAGGATGCCTACATACCGTATGTTGAGGAGCCTGCAGGGCGTTTGTGTTGTGCGGTAGGTATTCTTAGCATACCGATCGCTGTGACACAGGCCCCGATTTACATCGGACGTTAATGCCGGCCTTCCTTTTTATCGTGACAATCGTGTGATATTTCACAGGTAAAATAATCGCCATGCAAAAAATTCTTGTGGTGGAAGATAATCGGGATTTGGCTCATGTGGTTGCCCTGCACTTGGGCGACTTGGGCGTGGACGTGGAGCAGGTTCACGACGGCCGCGAAGGATTAACAAAGGCGTTGGCAAGTCCGTATGCGTTGATCGTTCTGGATTTGATGCTGCCGGGATTGGACGGTCTTGAAGTGTGCAAGCAGTTGCGGGCGGCAAAATGTTATACGCCGATATTGATGCTGACAGCGAAGAATTCCGAGTTGGACCGGGTGCTGGGTTTGGAACTGGGTGCCGATGACTATTTGGCAAAACCGTTCAGTGTGCCGGAACTGGTGGCCAGGGTTAAGGCGATGCTGCGCCGAGCGTCCACATTTAATCAAGCCGACAGCGAGGAAAATCAGATCATTGATTACGCCGGCTTGCATTTGGATGTCAATAAACGGCAGGTTAACCTGCATGGGAATCCGGTGGAACTGACCACCCGTGAGTTCGACTTGTTATGGCATTTCGCCAATAATCCCGGTCGCGTGTACAGCCGCACCCAGCTTTTGGATTCGGTGTGGGGGTACGGCCATGACGGCTATGAACATACCGTCAATTCCCATATAAACCGGTTGCGGGCAAAAATTGAAGTGGACCCGTCCAACCCTCGATTTATATTAACGGTTTGGGGCGTGGGTTATAAATTTGCCGAGGATCAATAGGCGGTGAGAGAAGGTTAGATTAATGTTGCGTTCCTTGTATGCCAAATTGGCTTTGACGTTGTTTGCCCTGGTAGCCGCTATTGGGGTGGTGTTTTTCTTTGGTGTGCAATACGCGGCTGACATGTATCAAAAAGAGGTCAATCAAAAACTGAATGCGGCGGTCGCCGAACATATCGCCGCGGAGGAAGAGTTTTTTGAGAACGGCCGGGTCAAGAAAGATGCGCTGAAATCCCTGTTTCACACCTTGATGGTGATCAATCCC
>Ga0114931_10008894_pt1 | contig 12100 bp, 11 predicted proteins | sample 2SBtaG_FD_89579 | JGI IMG/M metagenome (GOLD analysis project Ga0114931, IMG submission 89579) | Deep subsurface microbial communities from Kolumbo volcano to uncover new lineages of life (NeLLi) - 2SBTROV14_V59a metaG | ecosystem: Environmental > Aquatic > Marine > Volcanic | place: Kolumbo...
CCCTGCTCGTCTTCGGGATGCTCATCGCCGTGCCCGGGACGACCTGGCCCGAAGCGCTCCTGCTGGCCACGATCTCGATCTCCACGGCGCCGGCCACGATCCTGGCCCTGGTGAAGGAGACCCGGGCGAAGGGGGTCTTCGTGAAGACCCTGGTCGCGGCGGTGGCGCTCAACAACCTGGCCTGCATCTGCCTGTTCGAACTGGCGCGCACGGCCTCCCTGGTCTCCCTCGCTCCCGCGAGCGCCGCGAGCGTCTGGGAGGTGTTGCTCGCCCCGGGCCGGCAGGTGCTGTTCGCGGCCCTGCTCGGGGCCGGGCTGGGGGGGCTGCTGGTACTCCTCACCCGCCGGGTCGTGCGTCCGGACCGCCTCGCCGCGGCTTCCTTCGCGGCGATCCTGCTCACCGCCGGTCTGGCGTCGGCCCTCGGCATCTCGACCCTGCTCGCCTGCCTCTTCCTGGGCGTGGCCCTGGCGAATTTCAGTCCGGACAAGGAGGAGGTCGGACACGCGGTCTTCGCCAACTTCGAGTACGCGATCTTCGCGGTCTTCTTCACCCTGGCGGGAATCGAGCTGCGCTTCGAGTACATCGTCCCCGGGGGGCTCGTGGCGCTCCTGCTCTTCGTCGGCCGCTTCGCGGGCAAGCTCGCGTCGGGCGCCCTCTCCATGCGCCTCGCGGGGGCGACCGACAAGCTCCGTCGCTATCTGGGCCCGGCGCTGATCCCGCAGGCGGGGCTGGCGGTCGGCCTGATGCTGCTGGTGACCGAGGATCCATCCTTCGCGTCGATGCGGGACACCTTCCTCGCGGTCGTGCTGACGGTGGTGCTGGCGAACGAGATCGTGGGACCGGTCCTGACGCGAACGGCGCTTCGAAGGAGCGGCGAGGCGGACATGGACCGTGCCCGGTTGCTCGACTTCATCCACGAGGAGCACATCGTCGCCGGCCTGGACGCGGAATCGAAGGAGGAGGCGATCCGCAAGCTGACCGACCACCTCCTGCGCACCCACTCGATCAAGGTGGATCGAGAGGAGCTGCTCCGGGGCATCCTCGCCCGGGAGCGGGAGCACTCCACCTGCGTCGGGGAGGGGCTCGCCATTCCGCACGGACCTTTGCCCGAGGGCACGTCGATGGTGGGCGTGATGGGGATCAACCGGCACGGCTTCGGCTTCGCCACCCCGGACGGCCTGCCGGTCCACTGCGTGGTGCTCCTCGCCACGCCGCCGGGAGAACAGGACCGCCACCTCGAGGTCCTCGCCGCCCTGGCTCGCGCCATCGGCAAGGACCGCAACGTCCGGCAACAGATCTACCACGCGGAGAGCGCCGCCCATGTCTATGACCTGCTTCATGCGGAGGAGGCGGCCGAGGACTTCAACTACTTCCTGGAGTAGTCCCCCCGGCCCAGCCGTGCTTGTCGATCAGCTTGCGCAGGGTGGTCCGGTGGATGCCGAGCCGCTTCGCGGCCTGGACCTGGTTTCCTCCGCAGAGCCCGAGCGCATGGCGAACGAGCGCGCTTTCGAAGGCGTCCCGCACCCGGTCGAAGGCCTCGCCTGCGGGCGCGGAGTCCGCCAGCGCCGCCACGAGGCGGCTCAAGCGCTCCGGCCCGGGCGCCACGACCTCGCGCACCGAGGCGGGAAGATGCTCCGGGAGGATCACCCCTCCGCGGGCCTTGACCGTCCCCGCCTCCACCGCGTTGCGCAATTCGCGCACGTTGCCGGGCCAGGAGTGGCTTCCCAGGACGTCCATGGCCTCCTCGCTCATCTCCCCGGGGTAGGCGAACTCCCGCTCCAGGAAGTGCGCCACCAAGAGCGGAATGTCTTCGCGCCGGTCGCGCAGAGGAGGCAGGCGGATCTCGGTGACCGCGAGGCGGTAGAAGAGATCCTCCCGAAAGACCTCGTCCCGGACCGCCGCGCCGAGGTCGCGATGGGTCGCGCTGATGAGGCGCAGATCGATGTGCAGGCGTTCGCTCCCGCCCAGACGGACGAATTCCCGCTCGGCCAGGAAACGAAGCAGCTTGGCTTGGGAGGCCGCGCTCAGCTCGCCCACCTCGTCGAGAAACAGGGTGCCGCCGTGGGCCAGCTCGATGCGCCCCCGCTTGCGCGCCACCGCCCCGGTGAACGCCCCGCGCTCGTACCCGTAGAGCTCGCTTTCCAAAAGCGACTCCGGCAACGCGCCGCAGTCGATCGGCTCGAAGGGCCCCTCCGCGCGCGCGGAGGAGGCATGGATCGTGCGTGCGACGAGTTCCTTGCCGGTTCCCGGCTCCCCGCGGATCAGCACGGTCGCATCGGACATGGCCACCGTGGCGATCTGCTTGAAGACATCCTGCATCGCCCGCGTGCTGCCGCGCAGCGGAGCGCTCCCCGCGCGCTCGTTGAGTTCCCGGCGCAAGCGCTTGACCTCCCGCTCGAGGGCGGTCCGCTTGACCGCCCGCTCGACCAGGGCCGGGAGCTCCTCGGTCCGCAACGGCTTGACCAGGTAGTCGAAAGCGCCCCGCCGCAGGGCCTGGACCGCGTTCTCGACGGTCCCGTGCGCGGTGATGACCACGACAGGAACCCCGGAGAGCTGGTCCAGAGCGTCCAGCCCGTTCATGCCGGGCAGACCGATGTCGAGAAAGAGCAGATCCCGCCCGGTGGCGAGGGGCAACCCCTGCTCCGCGGTCCCGACGCTCTCCACGTCGTGGCCGGCATCCTCCAGGGCGCGCTTGAGCGCCCAGCAGACGCCGGGTTCGTCGTCGATGATCAGGACGCGGGCCATGGCAGGGCGAGTTTACTGCGGGAAGAGCAGCCGGAAGACGGTTCCTTCCGGTCCTCTCGAGTATTCCACCTTCGCTCCGTGCTCGGCGGCCACCTGGGCGACCACGGCCAGCCCGAGGCCGATTCCCGCGCTCTTGGTGGTCACAAAGGGCGCAAAGAGGCTCTTCGCGACCTCCGGCGCCACGCCGGGCCCCTGGTCCACGACCTCGATTCTGCCCGGGCGGGAACGCAACCGGACCCGGCCGCCCTCGGGCTGGGCCTGGGCGCCGTTGAGCACCAGGTTGAGCAGCGCCTGGGTGAGGCGGTCCTTGTCGGCCCGGACCACCTGGCCCGGGGCGGCGTCGAGCTCGAGTTCGACGTCGAGATGACGGCACTGCGGCCCGAGTAGCGCGGCAACCTCCTCGAAGAGCGCCGCCACGTCGACTTCGGTCAAGACGGGTTGCTTGGGGCGCACGAAGCCCAGGAGCTCCCCGAGGGTCCGGTCGAGCCGGTCGATCTCCGCCAGCGCCACCGTGCGCGCCTCGGCGCGGTTCGCCTCGGATCCCGAAGCCGAGGTCTCCACCGCCATCCGGATCGCGGTCAGGGGATTGCGCAACTCGTGGGCGATGCCTCCCGCGAGGCGCCCCAGCGCCGCGAAGCGCTCGCTCTCGCGCAATCGCTGCTACCCCTCCCGCAGCTGCCGGGCCATGGCGACAAACGCATCCTGGAGATCGCCGACCTCCCCAGGACCGCGGGGACCGACGTCCCCCGCGAAGCGTCCTTGCGCGAACCGGGCGGCGCTCTGGGCCAGGGCTCGCACCGGCAGGGCGATCCGGCGAGCCGCCAGCAGGCTGATCGCGAAGGCCGCGAGCAGCCCCAGGGCCCCGGCCAGCGCGATCGGAACCAGGACATCCTTGCGGCGCCGGGCGATCCGTTCCCTGGAAAAGAGCGTCGCGCACGATCCCCAGGGTGCGGGCAGATCGCGAACCAGGGTGGTGTAGGCCCGGCCCTGCAGGGTCACCCGACCGCCTTGGATCCGGGCCAGGTCGGCCGGGGTCCAGGAGGAGTCGGTGGCGTAGTCGCCGAGCACGATCTGGCAGCCCATCAGACCCGCCACGGCCGGCAGGATCTCACCGCGGTGCTCCGGGGCCATGGGGAGCGCTGCCAGCGTGGCCGCGACACGATCGGCGGCGTCGTTCAGCTCCTCGTCGACCCGCTTCTGGGCGATCCCCACCGCGGCGAATCCGAGCAGCACGAAGAGCACCGCCAGGAGGGCGAGGAGCGGAAAGAGGATCCGGCGGGCCAGTCGCGCGCCCAGCATGGGGCAATCATCCCATCCAGGCGCCTTGCTCCCGCCCGGCGCCTCCTACTCGTTTCCGAGGATCTCGATCCGCCGCACCATCACGGTCACGTAGCCGGTGCCGCTCTCCGGATCCGTGATCCCGGTGACGCCCACCCGCTTGCCCCGAAACTTCGCCAGATCGAAATCCGGGGCGATCAGGAAGCTGCGCATCCTGCCGCCCTCGACCAGACGGTAGGCCGGATGCCGCCCGAAAATGTCGGGGGCCCAGCGGACGATCCCGCTCGCCACGTACCGCGGCGTGCGCGTCGCTTCGAACTCCTCGCGGATCTGGGACAGGCGCAGGCGATAGCGCCGGTCGATCTCGCGCAGCTTCGCGTCGAGGTCGCCCTTGACCTGCTTCTCCTTGCGCTGCACCTCCAGGATCGCCAGCTTGTGCTCCGTCTCGACGATGTCCGCCAGAAGCTTCACCCGCCGCTCGCGGTTCTCGACGCTGAGCTGGGTGCGGTCGACATCGCGGACCGCCTGACGCAAGGGGCGCAGGTCCGCGACGCTTGTGACCTTGACCAGCTTCAGACGCACGTCGGGTTCGAGAGCCAGGAAGCGCTTGTCGGCATCCGTCCCGGGTTCGACCGGCTCGAGGGCCGGGCCTTCCTCGGTCGCGGGCGGGGCCTTGGCGAGAGAGGCGGGGCCGATCTTGCGCAGATAGGTGACGTGGGCATACAGGGGAATCCGCTGGGGGACGCGAACCAGATACCAGGTCCCGGCCTCGGTGGTCTTCTCGTCGAGGATCTTGACCCGCTCGTTTCTTTCGAGCACGCCCTCGAGCTGGTGGTAGCGCGTCGACGGCCGGGGCCGTACCAGAAGATGCTTCGCGGTGACGAGTCCGACTCCGTCCTTGCCCTTGGCCACGAAGCGGGAGAAGACCCAGGCCCGGTACCCGCCGGGAACCTCGACCCGATACCACGAGGGGTTGTTGGCATGCTTGCCCAGCACGATCACCCGCGACCCGCGCTCGAGCTGGACGACGGGCTGGTACGCTTCGCCCGGGCCGGCGCGCAGGCGAAGGCTGGTTGCGGTCACTTCACCCGCGAAGGTCTTGGCCTCCTGCGCGAGTGCAAGAACTGTCAGGGATAGGCTCACAATAGCCGCGGTCAGCAACCTCATGGTCACTCTTCCTCCGCCGCGCGAAGGCGGCCCAACAGGCGGTCCCGAGTCACAGCCCAGGATCGCGCAGGGTCTCGATCATTTCAAGGATATTGTATGCGAAACGCTTTCTTCCCCCATATGGAGTGGGCCAAGGCGCACACCAGGACGCCCTTGCCGATCGAGCTCGGCTTTTCCGGCGCCCGCCGGCCGGCCCAAAAGCTTCTCCGCGAGCACGGCAGCGGTCACCGAGAACTCGAACGACGGATCGCCCGCAAATACGGGGTCTTCAAGGACTCTGTCTACCTTGTCGGGGGGACGAGTCTCGGCAATTTCATCGCGATCGCCGCCCATTGCGACCCCGGAGACCTCGTCGCGGTCGAAACTCCCCGCTACGCCCCCCTGGCCGAGATCCCGCGTTCCCTGGGGGCCCGGGTGGTCTCGATTCCGCGCTCCGAGGCCGGCCGCCTCGGGCCGATCCCCGCCCGGGCGAAGCTGGTGGTGGTCACCTCCCCGCACAACCCGACCGGACGGCTTCTCGACCAGACCGACTGGAGCGCCCTCGACCGGGCGGCCGCCCGGGGCGCGGTCGTGCTCGTGGATGAGGTCTACCGCGATCTGCAGGCGCGTCCCGGCCCGGTCGCCGCCAGGCGCAATCCCCGGTTCCTCACCACCGCGAGCTTCACGAAGAGCTACGGCCTGGGGGCCCTGCGCCTGGGCTGGGTCCTCGGGGCCCCCGAGCTCCTCGACCCGGTGCGGCGCGTGGACAATCTGGTCTCGGTCCAGGTCTCCACACCCTCCCTGGAAAAGCTCCTGCAGATCTGGCCGCGCCTCCCCGAGTTGCGCCGTAAGGCGATGCGACCGATCCGCGGCAATCTCCAGCGCCTGCGGGAATCGGGCCTGCGCCTCATCGAGCCGGATGCCGGCCTGACGGTGCTCGTCGAGGTGGGCGACGGGGACGCGGTCGCCGCCTCCCTGGAGCGCCGCGGAATCGGCGTCGCCCGCGGCTCCTTTTTCGAAGCTCCCAGGCACGTGCGCCTCTTCCTGGGGGCCGATCCCCGGCGCTTTCGCACCGGCGTGGCCGCCCTGCAAGCCGTCATGGCCGGTGAAAGCGCAACCGCGCGGCCACTGCGCGAAAGACATCGCCGTACCCGCCGATGAACGCCGGCCCCGTGGCCACGCCGCGCAGGATCCCGGCCTTGGAGCGGCCGACGAAGTACCAGTCGATGGTCACGAAGCGCATCCGCTTGCCGGTGTCCGGATGGCGGTCGTAGGCCTCGTAGACCAGATAGCGCGCGGGCAGGCCTGCTACCGTTGTGGACCCCTCGTCGAGGATCTTCGTGCTCAGGCCGGGGATCTCGCGCTTGTCGCGCTGGAGCCGGTAAAAGCTCCCCAGGTCGCGCTTGGTCGGCCCCCAGAAGAAGAGGATCATGATCCGGAAGCCGCCCTTCACCTCGGGTCCAAAGAACTCGACGCCGTATTTCGTTCCGGGCGCGCGCGCCACCTTGTGGCTCCAGGCCTCGGGAAGGTAAATGTCGAAGTCCCAAAGGGTGGCCTTGCGCCACTTTCGGACCAGGTGCGGATTCGGTTGCAGGGGCTCCGGCTCGGGTTCGAGCTGCGGCCGGGCCCGGCGCAGGTAGATGACTCCGATCCCCAGGGCCAGCAGCAGGGCGACGACGGCGACCTTCAACCACCCCATCGCGCCATGGCCTGCCGGATCACCTCGCCCAGCGCCACTCCCGCCTCCACCGCCCGGGCGCGGCAATCCTCGTACTCGGGAGCGACGTGGACCACGCGGCCGCCGATCTCTCCCAGCTTGACCCGGACGCGACCGTAGTCGGTCGCCACGGTCACCATCCGCCGGGGCAGCTCGGTGCGCTCGACGCTTCGCCGGCGCACTCCCAGGGTCGTCCCCTCGACGAAGAGCAGCTCTTCGAGCGCGGGCACGCTCTCGCTTTGGGCGAGGACGCAAACCCGCGTCCCCGGCCGTCCCTTCTTCATCACCAGGGGCTGCAGGACCGCGTCGAGCGCTCCCGCTTCGAGCAGCCGCCCCAGCAGGTGGCCCAGCACCTGGGGCGTGGCGTCGTCCAGATCGCAGACCAGTTCGAGAAGACGTCCCCCGTGTCCGGCGGATTCACCCAGGATGACCCGGCAGACATTGGCGTAACCCTCCGGATCGCGATCCCCCGCGCCGTAGCCGATCGCCGAGGGCGTAAAGGCCGGAACCGGACCGACCTTGCACCAGGCGGCGACCATCGCGGCCCCGGTAGGCGTCACCAGCTCGCCTTTGAGCCCGGACTCGAACACCGGACGGCCGGCGAGCAGTTCCAAGGTGGCCGGGGCCGGCAAGGGAAGCAGGCCATGGGCGGCCTGGACCTTTCCGCTGCCAAGGGGAAGCGGACGGCAGTAAAGGGTCTCGACCCCGAGCTCGCCCAGACAGACCGCCGCGGCCACGACGTCGCAAATCGCGTCGAGGGCGCCCACCTCATGAAAGTGCACCTGCTCGACCGCGATTCCGTGGACCTTCGCCTCGGCCTGGGCGAGGCGCACGAAGACTGCTTCCGCGCGGCGGCGGACGGGAGCTGCGAGCTCCGCGGCCCGCACCAGCCGCATCACCGCGGCCAGGCCCCGATGCCGGTCCCGGGCGGGCCGGCGAACGGTGAATTTCTTGGCCCGCAGGCCCCCGCGCGCGACCAGGCGGTGGGAGAGGCGCACACCCTCGAGGTGGGCCAGGGCCTCCCGGACCGGCCGGAAGGGGGCGCCAAGGTGCAGCAGCGCGCCGACGAACATGTCCCCGGCCACTCCGGCGCAGGGGTCGACGACCCCGACCCTCATCCGCCTCGCGCCCGCTCGACGCTTCGGTAGACCTCGCCGGCGTTGTAGGAGGAGCGCACGAAGGGGCCCGCGCGGATGCCGAGAAAGCCCAGCTCGCGCCCCGTCGCCTCCAGCGCGGCGAACTGCTCGGGGGTCACGAACCGGTCCACCGGCAGCTCGCGGTCGGAAGGCCGCAGGTACTGCCCGATCGTGACGATGTCGCACCCCGCCGCCCGCAGGTCGCGCAAGACCTCCACGATCTCGGCGTCGCGTTCCCCCAGCCCGACCATCAGGCCCGACTTCAGGAGGATCCGCTCGTCGCGGCGCTTGACCCGCTCGAGGAGGGCCAGCGATCCGGCGTAGACCGCTCCGGGGCGGGCGCGCCGGTAGAGCCGGGGCACCGTTTCGAGGTTGTGGTTGAAGATCTCGGGGCCGGCGGCGGCGACCTCGTCCGCGCCCTCGGGACGGCCGCGGAAGTCCGGGGTCAAGACCTCGATCACGAAGTCCCCCGCCCGGCGCAGCTCCTCGATCACCGCGACGAAATGGCCGGCGCCCTTGTCGGCGAGGTCGTCGCGGTCGACGGAGGTGATCACGACGTGGCGCAGGCCGAGGCGGTTTGCCGCCTCCGCCACCCGGGCCGGCTCGTCCGCATCGACCGGGTCCGGCCGGGCCTTGGGAACCGAGCAGAAGAGGCAACGGCGGGTGCAGTGGTTGCCCAGCACCATGAAGGTCGCGGTGCGGTGGCTCCAGCACTCGTTGAGGTTGGGACACTTCGCGGATTCGCAGACCGTGTTCAGGGCCAGGCGACCGACGAGCTCGCGCACCGGCCGGGTGTCGTCTCCGCGGGGCAGGGGGCGCTTGAACCAGTTCGGCAGGGACCGGCGGCGCTGCCGGGGAGGGTGCGAGGGGATGGGGGACATGAAACCCGCATGCCTAACACCTGGAGAGATCCGCGTAAAGCTCCCGCAATCGCGAAACCGCTCCAGAAACGGGAAACCGCCGCCGGACCTCCACGGCCGCCCGCTCCCCCAGCTCCAGGCGCAGCCCGGGATCGCGCATCCGTAAAAGCCCGGACGCGAGATCCTCCGTGACGAGCCCCCCGTCACCCACGATCCAGGCCACGTCCCCGGCGGGCAATGCGACCACCGGGCGGCCGTACCAGGCGGCTTCCAGCAGGGCGTAGGGGGTACCTTCGCGGGTCGAGGCGCTCACCACGACGTCGGACGCGGCGTAGAGCCCGGCCATGTCGCGCACCGTTCCCAGGGCCAGCGCGCCGGGCAGCCGGCCGGTCCCCGCCACCACCGGCAGAAAACCTGCCCGCCGCGCGCAGCGCACGAAGCGCGCGAGCCCCTTGGTCGCGACCGGCCGGCCCACCGCCAGGGCGACCCGTTCGGGACGGCCCCACTGCGCCCGCAGAAACTCCCGTGCCCCCGGAGGCGCGTCCGGCAGGTCGATCCCAGGCGGGAGTACGGCCACCGGGACCCCGAGTCGTGCTTGCAGGTCGCGCGCGGTGGCCGGCCCGGTGGCCGTGAGGCGCACCCCCCGCGCCAGGAATCTCTCCGCCCGCTCCAGCAACCGGGAGAGTGGCCGTGGGAAGTACCCCTCCAGGACGTGGCCGTGGAAGGTGTGAACGCAGGCGATCCCCAGGCGCCGCGCCACGATGCGCCCCAGCGCTCCGGCCTTCGAGGCGTGCGTGTGGAGGATGGTCGGCCGCAGCCGCCGCAGGAGCCGCTCGAGGTCGAGCAGGGCGCGCAGGTCCCGGACCGGATCGATGGAACGCCGGAGAGCGCGAAGACGCGTCTGCGGACCGAGCCAGGAGGCCTCGCGCTCCGCGCCCTCGACCTGGCCCCGCACCAGATGGTCGACGGCACCGCGCGCCATTTCGAGGTAGCGCGCGATGCCGCCCACGTTGAGGCGTGTCACGAGATGGGCGGCGCCGGCCGTCACATCCCGATTCTAGACTAGAAGTCGAACTGGAAGCGGACGATGACCGAGGTGATGGTGCCCGACGGGCTGGTGCCCGAGACATCGGCATGGACGACGTTCAACATCACGCGCGCGTTCGGGTTCCAGTGCCAGTTGACGCCGCCGGTGATCAGGTCCTGCTGGCCGCCGGTGACGCCGGAGTCATTGAGGTCGGCCGTATCGAAGCGGACGGCCACCTCCCAGGCGCCCAGGCCGCCCCCCCCGTCGTGGAAGTTCTTCTTGGGCTTGACGCGGCCGAAGCTCCCCTTCTTGTAGCGGCGCGACTCGCCGGTGATGAAGTAGCTCACCTGCACGTACCAGGCCAGAAACTGCGGGTCGGACCCTCCGGGGGTGTTCACGTCGGCGAGCATCAGCTCGAACTGGACCGAGAGCGAGCGCCAGACCGCGGCGAGTTCGAAGCCCGCCAGGGTCACGTCGTCCGAGGCGATCGAGCCGGTGTCGACCGACCGGTCCCCGGTTCCGGGGCCGGGACGGAAGCGGTAGCGCACCGAGTCGACGTCCCGGAAGCTGAACCCCACGCCGACATGGACGAGCAGACCCCGTTCCTTGTCGTGGACGACGATGCCCGCCAGGCGAACGGTGAAGGCGTAGCCGCCGTCCTTGCGATCCGCGCCCTGGTCGTTGGTCGTGCGGAAGATGCCCAAGGCCCAGAAGAGGCGCTTGTCGAACGCCGCGTTCGAGACGCCGATGCCGCTGTTGCGCGAGGGTGCGAAGCCCTGCGCGCGCTCGATGAAGGTCATGTACTTCGAGCTGGTCAGCTCCTCGAGGCCGAAGGGCTCCTTGAAGTGGCCGGCCTTGAGCGTTCCCGCCCGACCGAGCTTCTTGAGCCCCATGTAGACGTCCTTCAAGACGACGTTTCCCTTCGCGAAGTCCACCTGGACCTTGAAGATCGTGTTCTTGTAGGCCGTCCCGGCAACCTCCAGACGGACGCGCCGGAAAAACGTGCCGTCGGTCGTGTCGACGTCGGAGCTGGAGAAGTCGTCCGAACTCATCCAGAAGCTGTCCCACATCAGCCGGCCGCCGATGTGCATGGAGAAGTTGCCGTCCCCGGTTTCGAACTTGAGGCCGTCTTTCCAGAAGACCCGGAAGGTCGAGGGGTCCGCGTCGACCGAGGCGCTCTTTTCGATGTAGCGCTCCACCTCCTTGGAGAGCGATACGTCGCCGGTCCCGGCCGCGGACACGGCCTGGGCGAACAGGAACAACCCGAGCGAGAGGGCCACCCACGACCCTGTCCTGAATCTCATCGTTCGTTGTCTCCTTTCATGGGATGTAGGAACCCTACGGAAGAGTCGCAAAGGGAGCATGAAGAAAGGCGAAACCGCCGGTCAATTCCCGTGCTTGACCACGTCACCGGAGACCAGGTAGATGACATCCTCGGCGATGTTGGTGGCGTGGTCCGCGATCCGCTCGAGGTATTTCGCCGTGGAGAGGAAGCGCAAGGCGGCGCCCAAGCCGGCTTCGCCGGCGTTCACAGCCCTCTCCTCCCGGGCGTAGATCCCGCCCAGCGCTTCGTCCACGACGTCGTCGGTGGCCAGGACCTCTTCGGCGCGGGTCCGGTCCTCGGCCACGAAGGCGTCCAGAGCGCCGCGGAGCATGGCCCGCACCCGCCCGGTCATCTCCTCCAGCTCGGCCGTACCCGGCCGCTCGCCCTCGCCCTTGCGGTCCCGGGCACGCTCGGCGATGTTGACCGCCAAGTCCCCGACCCGCTCCAAGTCGTTCGTGATCTTGAAGACCCCCACCACGAAACGCAGGTCCTTTGCGGTGGGCGCGTAGAGCGCGAGGATCTTCAAGACCTCCTCCTCGATGCGCAGCTCCATCGCGTCGATCTCCCGATCGCCTTCGATCACCGCATCGGCCAGCTTGCCATCCCGGCCGTGGAAGGCGCGCACAGCCCGTCCCAGGGCGGTCTCCGCCAGCCCCCCCATGACGAGGATCTCGCGCGAGAGCTCGTCGAGTTCATGCCGGAAGTGCTTCGTCATCCTTACTCTCTCCTCGGTCCGACCCGCGCAGCGGAAGCTTCACCTCGAAGCGGCTCCCCTCCCCGACGCGGCTGGTGACGTCCACGCTCCCGCCGTGCAGACCGGCGGCGTGTTTCACGATCGCGAGTCCAAGCCCGGTGCCCCCCGCGGAC
>Ga0114931_10008895_pt1 | contig 12100 bp, 12 predicted proteins | sample 2SBtaG_FD_89579 | JGI IMG/M metagenome (GOLD analysis project Ga0114931, IMG submission 89579) | Deep subsurface microbial communities from Kolumbo volcano to uncover new lineages of life (NeLLi) - 2SBTROV14_V59a metaG | ecosystem: Environmental > Aquatic > Marine > Volcanic | place: Kolumbo...
ATCGAGGACGTGGACGCCTGCGTGGACCTGCTGCGCAGCAAGGCGGTGCGGGCCGAATTCGTGGTCAAACTGAAAAAGTTTCTGGAAAGCCTGGATATCGTCATGCCGCGCCCCGAGGCGCTGCCCTATGTGCGGGACGCCAAGATTCTGGGATTCATCAACAAGGCCGCGGCCAATCTCTATCGCGACGATCAGCTCAACATCCTAGGTTGCGGCGAAAAGGTGCGGCAGCTCATCGACGAGCATATCGAGTCCAGGGGCATCGATCCGCGCGTCCCGCCTATCTCCATCCTGGCGGATGACTTTGAGGAGGCAGTTGGTCGCCATCAGTCCAAGCGTGCACAGACCTCGGAGATGGAACACGCGGCCCGTTACCACATCCGCAAGCACTTCAACGAGGACCCTGTCTATTACAAGAAGCTCTCCGAGAAGCTGGCAGACATCCTCAAGCAGTTTGCCGATCAGTGGGACGAACTGGTCGAGGCGCTGCGCGCCTTTACCCGCGAAGTTCAGGCTGGACGGCAGGGTGATCCGGCCGGCACCGGTCTGAAGCTGGAAACCGAAGTCCCCTTCTTCGAACTGCTGGCCGAGGAGGCCGGGCTGGGCGATGCCCCTTCGTCCGAGGCGCTGACCCGGCTTGCGGACGCCACCGTGGAACTGGTCGAACACCTCAGCCAGGAAATCCGGCTGGTGGACTTCTGGCGCACACCGGAAGCCCAGCGCCGGTTGCGGGGCTGGATTGTGGATTTCCTGGACGACAACGACCTGGTCCCGTTCGAGGCCCAGGAGAAATGCGCCGACCAGATCATCGAGCTGGCGCGCAATCGTCATACCTGGTTATTACGATGAACGAGCAACTGGAAATCGAGGAGCTGACCTTCGAGATCCGCCGCAGTCCCCGGCGCAAGACCATTGGCATCACCGTGGATCGGGACGGCGACCTGCATCTCGATGTCCCGGTGGGCGTGCCGCGATCGCAGATCGAATCGGTCACCGAGGAAAAGCTTTTCTGGGTCTACAAGAAACTGGCGGAAAAGGGCCTCTATCAACGGCCCAAGAACCGCAAGGAATACGTGAACGGCGAAGGCTTCCACTATCTTGGCAGAAGCTACCGTCTGCGGCTGGTCGAGGAAGTCCGGGAGCAAGGGAACAAGCCCCTCAAACTCGCCAATGGCCGCTTTTTGTTGTTGGCCTCTGAAAGGGACCAGGCGCGGAATCATTTCATTGGCTGGTATCGGGCCGTGGGTTCCGCCTGGCTCAAGCGGCGCGTAGCGCTGTATCAGGAACGCCTTGGGGCCGAACCATCAGGTATCGAGGTGCGAGACCTGGGTTATCGTTGGGGGTCCTGCGGTGAAAAAGGGGTGCTGAACTTCCACTGGCATACTGTGCTTCTCCCGCCGCCCATTGCCGATTACATTGTCGTCCACGAACTGGCTCATCTCATCGAAAAGCACCACACACCACGATTTTGGAGTCTGGTGGAACGGGTGCTGCCCGATTTCCAGGCGCGAAAGCAGTGGCTGGCCGAGAACGGTGTGGGCTATGGCTTCTGAAGTTGACACTTCTTCGCATCGTCTATCGCTATGATCCAGGCACAGTTCGTGTTGTGCGCGTTTGGCGTAGCGAACGGTTGTTACGGTTACCAGAGGGCTCATAGCTCATTGTCAAGCCTGGAAAAATCGTAACGAGAGGAGCATCTGAGAGTTGAATCCGCCCTGCAACATTGGGCAAATATTTTTGCAACGCCCTTTCTTGACCAGAAGCCTCAGCAAGCTCCATACTTCACTTACTCACAAACACCGCCATTTCCCTCCCTGAGATTATTATGTGGACTCAGAAACAGATTACTTTGAGCGCAAAATGCAGAGGGTTTCATCTGATCACCCGTGAACTGATTGAACAGTTGCCGGAACTGCGGGACTATCAGGTGGGGCTGGCTCACTTTTTCATCTGTCACACCTCCGCTTCCCTGACCATCAACGAAAATGCCGATCCCACGGTACGTTCCGATATGGAGGCGCATTTTTGTCATTTCGTCCCCGAGAATGCTCCCTATTACCGCCATACGCTCGAGGGTGCCGACGATATGCCGGCGCACATCAAGGCTTCACTGTTGGGATCGTCCGTCACGGTCCCCATTGGGAGAGGACGGTTGCTGCTGGGCACCTGGCAGGGCATTTATCTGGGGGAACACCGCAATCACGGCGGTCGTCGCAGCATCATTGCGACTTTGCAGGGCGAATGACCAGCCGGGTGATTCTGACCGGAGATATCGGAGGGACCAAGACGCTGTTGCGACTGGATGGCCTGGATGAAGCAGGCACCCTTCAGACGGTCTGCCAGAAGCGTTATGAAAGTGCCCTTTATTCCCGCTTCGAGGAGATTCTGGACGATTTTCTGGCGTCCCGGCGACTGAGGGTGGGCCATGCCTGTTTTGGGGTGGCGGGTGCGGTCATCGACGGGGTGTCGCAGGCGACCAATCTTCCCTGGGTTCTGGATCAGGCGGTTCTCTCCCGGCATCTCCAAGGTACCGAAGTGAAGCTGCTCAATGACCTGGAAGCAACGGCCTTGGGAATTCTTCATCTGCCCGATGACAACTTCGTCGATCTCAATCCGGCTTCCGAAACCCCTGTTGCCGGCCATCGGGCGGTGATTGCTGCCGGGACCGGCTTGGGGGAGGCGCTGATCATCGAAAACGGTGGGGACAGGACGGTCGTTGCCACCGAGGGCGGGCATTGCGATTTCGCCCCCTCCACTGAAGAAGAAGACTGTTTATTGAGTTGGCTGAGGCGGCAATTTCCCGGGCATGTCAGCTATGAACGGATCCTCTCCGGTCCCGGGCTGGTGAATCTGTATCATTTCCAGCTGTTTCATTCCCGGCAGACAGCATCTCCCAGGGTCCAGGCCGCGATTGCGGAAGGCGCGGATGTGGCGGCGGTGATCGGTGAGTTGGGGGTGACCGGGGACGACGAGCTTTGCCGGAAGTCACTCCAGATGTTCTGCCGCATCTATGGCGCCGAGGCGGGAAATCTGGTGCTCAAGAGCCTGGCTCTGGGCGGTGTGTATGTGGCGGGAGGCATCGCTCCCAAAATCCTGCCGCTGTTGCGGCAGGGGGAATTGCTGGCGGCCTTCATTGCCAAGGGGCGTTTTTCGGGTTTGCTCGGCAAAGTTCCGGTACGCCTGGTCACCAACACCGATGTGGTGCTTGTGGGAGCCCTGAATTGGGTGCTGGAAAGGGGGCTTCGCGGCCAATGAGGAGCCGTGTACAATGACTTTGAGTTTTATGGAAAACCTTAGGGAGGATCAGGAATGAAGAAAACTTGGGTTGTGGCAGCTGAGAGTAGCCGGGCGCGTATTTTTGAGGCCGAGAACCGGGTCCAGCCGATGAAGGAGCTGGAAGGACTGGCACACCCGAAGTCGCGTGCCAAGGTGCTCGACATCAACGCGGATGACGCCGGTCAAACCTTCGACCGTATGGGGCAGGGCATGCACGACATGGAAAAGGAAGTCGACCCCAAGAAACACGAAGCAGACCAGTTTGGCAAGGAAATTGCGGAACGGATCGACAAGGCCCGGGCCGGCGGCCAGTTCGAGGCCTTGGTATTGATCGCCGCCCCTGAGTTTCTCGGCTTGTTGCGCAAGCACCTCAATCCCATCACCCTCAAAATGGTCACACGCACGGTCAGTAAGAATCTGGTGCGTGAAAACGAGGAAAGCCTCCGTAAGGCGGCACTCGAACTGGAATGATGCGGATTGGTGTTCCCAGGGAGATCAAGCCCGAAGAGTACCGCGTCGCCTTGACGCCCGAGGGGGCCAGGACCTTGGTGGCCGCAGGCCATCAGGTCACGATCGAACGGGGGGCGGGTGTTGGCAGTGGATTCGCCGACCAGGAATACCTGCATGCCGGGGCTTGTCTGGGGGATGCCAGAAAGTCCTGGGACAACGAGCTGGTCATCAAGGTCAAGGAACCCCAGCCAGAGGAATATCTTCTGCTGCGCGGTCAGATGGTGTTTACCTATTTTCATCTGGCCGCCGCTCCCAGGGAGCTTTTACAGGTACTTCTGGACAGCGGCACCACCGCAATCGCCTATGAGACCCTGGAGGACAAGGAAGGGCGTCTGCCGCTATTGGCGCCGATGAGCGGGGTGGCCGGAAACATGGCGACCCTGATGGGGAGTTATTATCTGGCCCGCTACAATGGCGGCCGCGGGACCTTGCCTGCCAATATTCTGGGGACAGGTTATGGCAGGGTGTTGATCATTGGCGACGGCGTGGTCGCCCAACATGCCGCCGAGCGTGCGTGTGCCATGGGGACGGAGGTGGTCATGGCAGGGCTCGATGCGGGCCGGGGCGAATCATTGCATAGCCGTTACCCTGACTGTTTCCGTTTCCTCCTGTCCTCTCCTGAAGCCCTTGCGTCCGAGGTCAGGGAGGCTGACCTGGTGGTGGGGGCGGTGTTGCTTCGCGGGGCCCGGGCGCCGCATGTGGTCACTGGGGCCATGGTGGAATCCATGCAGAAAGGCTCGGTGATTGTGGATGTCAGCATCGATCAGGGAGGATGTGTGGCCACCTCCCGTCCCACCACCCATTCCGATCCCGTCTATAGCGTCCATGATGTGATTCACTATTGTGTCGCCAATATGCCCGGGGCCTATCCCCGGACTTCGACTCTTGCCCTGACCCGGGCCACCCTGCCTTATGCTCTGCAGCTGGCGGACCAGGGGCTGGAGGTCGTGGCCACCGACCCTGGGTTTGCCAAGGCAGTCAATATCTATCGGGGGTGGATTACGTGTCTGCCGGTGGCCCAGGCCTGGGAGAGGGAGGAGCACTTCAAACCCCTGTTGGAATTGATGGAGAAGGTTGGATGAGTGTGAACGTGGATGGCAGAAAATGGGTCGAAGGTACGGTGGTGGAGCGCCATCAGTGGGCGGAACGGCTCTTTTCCCTGCGGGTCGAGGCCGCGATCGAACCTTTCGAGGCCGGGCAGTTCGGGCGCCTGGCACTGGTGATCGGGGATGAACTGATCAGCCGCCCCTATTCCTTCGTCAATGCCCCCCATGAGCACCCTCTGGATTTTTACTTTATCGTCATTCCCGATGGTGCCTTGACTCCCCGCCTGGCAGCCCTGGAACCGGGGGACAAAGTGTGGGTGGGGCGCAAGGGCGCCGGATTTTTCACCTTGAGCCAGGTTCCCGGGGGAAGGGACCTGTGGATGCTTGCAACCGGCACGGCCCTGGGGCCTTTCCTCTCCATTCTCAAGACTCCGGAGCCCTGGCGGCGTTTCGAGAAAATCGTGTTGCTTCATGGGGTGCGTACCCAGGCGGAACTCGCCTATGCCGACACCATCGAGGGTTTCCGCCGCAGCCATCCGGAGCAGTTTCAGTTTTTCGCCAGCGTGACCCGGGAAATCTGTCCCAATGCCTTCCAGCAACGGATTCCCCATGCGATCGAATCGGGCACCCTGGAGCAGGTGGCCGGAGTCGAACTGAACCCCCAGCACAGCCAGGTGATGATCTGCGGTAATCCGGCCATGGTCAAGGATACGGTGGCATTGCTGAAATCCAAGGGGTTTGCCGAGAATTTGCGCAAACAGCCGGGGCAGATCACCGTCGAACGCTATTGGTAATCTGAAGCGAGTCCGGACTTCTGTAGAAGTGGGTGCGCCACCAGCGGGTCAAACTTCCTCCATCTCCAGTGGGATTTCCTGGATTTGTGACGGTTCCAGGCGAAAGGCCCGTAGTTCCAATACCCCTTTGGTCTCGAGGGAGATGATCACCAGCAGGGCATCGTCGTAGCCGATCTGTTCAATGTCTTCCCGCGAGGGAACGGCAGGTGCCGTGGGGTGGGAGTGGTAGATGGCAAACAGGCTTTCGCCGCGTTCGCGCATCCTTTTCATCGCCGCGATCTGGTCTTTGGGGTCCAGGAGAAAGTGGCGCTGTGGATCGCCGGCTATGTTGGTGGCTGGATAGAGGCTGCACGGGTGCCCATCTTTGCCACCGATCAGGCCGCAGACCTCATGGTCGGGGCGTGTCTGGGCCTCGTGCAGGAGGCGGTTGACCAAAGAGCGGTGAAGGGTGATGGTGGTGGTTTCAGACATTCAAAAACTCCATTGAGCCTGGGTGATCCGGGGATGCCCCTGGAGATCGTGATGGCAGGTCAGGGAACGAAACCCTGATTGTGCCAGCAGTTCGCTCACTTGGGAAGCCTGGTCATAGCCGTGTTCCAGTACCAGCCAGCCACCGGGCTTGAGACATCGTGGCGCGTGATGGACGATGGTGCGGATGGCATCCAGCCCCTCCTCACCAGCAGCCAGGGCGTTCAGAGGCTCGTGGCGGATATCCTGGAGCAGATGCGGGTCATCGGCGGCGATATAGGGGGGGTTGCTGACGATGACATCGAAAGCCAGGTCTCTCAGAGCCTCCAGCCAGTCGCTCTGGATGAAAACAATGCGCCTGGCGTTCAAGCGTAGGGCATTTTGTCTGGCCAGGGACAGAGGGGTCGGGTAGCGGTCGCTGGCCACGATGGTGGTTTCGGGCCTTTCCAGGGCCAGGGCAATGGCCACCGCGCCGGAACCGGTGCCCAGCTCGGCAACCATGCTCCTGCCGGTGGGGATGAGTTCCAGGGCGGTTTCCACCAGCAGTTCGGTTTCCGGACGGGGGATGAGGACGCCGGGGGCGACTTTCAATGGCATTGACCAGAATTCGCGGTAGCCCAACAGATAGGCGACGGGCACTCCCTGATGACGTTTTTCCAGCAATTGCCGGAAGGCTTGTTCGCTGGCCGGTTCCGGGACTTTATCGGGCCAGGCGCGAAGATGTGTTCTCGGTTGTTGCAGGGCGTGGGCCAGGAGAAGCTCGGCATCCAGTCCGGGGGTGGGCGAGGTCTTGACCAGGGAACGGCTCGCCTGTTGCAGCAGTTCGGCAATGGTGGCCATGGACGGTCAGGTTTGCGCCATCTCGGCCAGCAGGTCAGCCTGGTTCTGCTGGACCAGGGGATCGATCAGAAGATCGAGATTGCCATTGAGGATGTCGTCGAGTTTGTAGAGCGTCAGGTTGATGCGGTGGTCGGTGACCCGGCCCTGGGGGAAATTGTAGGTGCGGATTCTTTCGGAGCGGTCTCCCGAGCCCACCTGGAGCCGCCTCGATGCGGCCTGTTCCGCCTGCCTTTTGGCCTGTTCGGCGGCGAGGATTCTGGCGCTGAGGAGCGCCATGGCGCGGGCCTTGTTCTTGTGTTGGGAACGCTCATCCTGGCATTCCACCACGATGCCGGTGGGCAGATGAGTGATGCGAACAGCTGAGTCGGTGGTGTTGACGTGCTGTCCTCCGGCGCCGGAGGAACGGAAGGTGTCGATGCGTAGCTCGCTGGGATTGATCTCCCTGGCATCCACTTCATCGGCTTCCGGAAGTACCGCCACGGTACAGGCGGAGGTGTGGATACGTCCCTGGGATTCGGTTTCTGGCACCCGTTGTACCCGGTGGGTCCCGGCTTCGAACTTGAGCCGGGAATAGACATCGGGCCCTGAAATCTTCATCACGACCTCCTTGAAACCACCCATCTCGCCCGGGCTTTCGGAAATGATTTCGATCCGCCAGCGATTGTTCTCCGCATAGCGGCTGTACATACGCAGCAGGTCGCCGACAAAGAGCGCCGCTTCAGCGCCGCCCGTGCCGGCGCGAATTTCAAGGTAGATGTTACGGGTATCGTGGGGGTCCCTGGGCAGTAACTGAAGCTGCAGGTCGTGTTCCAGCCGCGCCAGGAGTTCACGGGTATGATTGATCTCCTCCCGCGCCAGCGCCTTGATTTCCGGGTCGCTTTCCGCTTTCAACAACGCTTCGGCTTCCTCCAGAGTGGTCAAAGCGGTTTCGTGTTCACGATAGGTGGCGATCACCGGTTCCAGCTGGACGTATTCCTGGCTGAGACTACGGAAGCGGGTGTTGTCGGCCTGGATCTCGGGGAGATTCAGGAGGCCGCTGATTTCTTCGAAGCGCTGGTTGAGTTTTTCCAGTTTTTGACGGATGGTTTCTTGCACGGCGTTCAGTCGAGTTTGAAGATTTCGCGGGCGGCGGCAATCAGGTCGTGGCGTTCGTTGATGCCCGCTTGCTTGAGTTGGACGCTGGGAATGTGGAGAAGTTTTTTGGTCAGGCTGGTGGCCAACAGTTCCAGCGCCTCTTCGGGTGTGGCGCCACCCCGAAGTGCTTTTTGGGCTCTCTCCAGAGCTTCCCCTTGCAGGCTCTGGGCATGGGAGCGCAGGGCCTTGATGGTGTCGGTAGCTCCCTGGGACCTGAGCCAGGCCAGGAAATGTTCCACCTCCACTGCGATGATTTCTTCCGCCAATTGGGCGGCCTCACGCCGGGCCTGACGGTTTTCCTCGACGATGTCCTGGAGATCATCGACGGTGTAGAGATAGACGTCCTCCAGTTGTTCCACTTCCGGCTCGATATCCCGGGGAACGGCCAGATCCACCATGAAAACGGGTTTATGACGGCGCTTCCTGACCGCTCCTTCGATGGCTCCCTTTCCGAGAATAGGTAATTGACTGGCGGTTGAGGAAACGATAATGTCAGCCTCATGAAGATGCGCGGGGAGTTCTCTGAGAGCGATGGCATAGCCGTTGAACTGGGCCGCCAGGGTATGGGCCCTGTCGAATGTCCGATTGGCGACGATCATCCGTCCGATGCTCTGTTGATGAAGGTGCTGGGCGGTCAGTTCGATGGTTTCTCCGGCGCCGATGAGCAGCGCCGTCTGTTGTCCCAGGTCGTCGAAGATCTGCTGGGCCAGGCGTACCGCAGCGTAGGCCACTGAGACCGCGCTGGCCCCGATCGAGGTGTCGGTACGAACCTTCTTGGCGGCACTGAAGGTATGTTGGAACAGCCGGCATAGGATTTTGTCCAACGCCCCGGCTTGTCTTGCCGCTTGGTAGGCATTTTTCATCTGGCCCAGGATCTGGGGTTCGCCGAGCACCATCGAATCCAGCCCGCAGGCGACACGAAACAGATGACGGATGGTTTGGGCGTCGGTATGAATATAGAGATACGGTTCGATCTCTTCTATCGCTAGGTGTTGGGTATTGGCAAGCCAGTCGACCAGGATTTTTTGTTCCTGATTTTGGGTGTGGCAATACACCTCCGTGCGATTGCAGGTGGAAAGAATGGCTGCTTCCTTGACTCCTGGTAGAGAGAGCAGGCTTTTCAGCAGTTCACTGAGGCGCTCGCTGGGAAAAGCGAACCTTTCCCGTACCGAGACAGGGGCGGTGGTGTGGTTGAGGCCGACGGCGACTAAGGTCATGGAATGAGAGAAGTCAGGAACAGATTATTCTTCATTGTAAAAACAAAATATAATTTAACCAACTATCGTCTACTTTATCCTAAAGTGGACACTGCACAAGGAAAGGAAATAATTTGTGAGCAAAACGCTGCTAACCTTCATCGTTTTTCCATTCATTTTAGTCGGATGTATGCGCCTGCAACCCAAGATGGAGGCGCCTGAACCCCTGACCGGAGAACAACTGAGAGAGTTGGCTCCCGGTGCCCCTGAGCCCAGGAGCGAAACTCTCTTTCTCCTCCTCGCTGCAGAAATCGCCGGGCAACGGGGTGATTTTGCCAGCGCCCTCGACTATTACAGCGAGGCTGCCAAGAAAGTACCCGATGCCTGGGTCGCAGAACGCGCCGCCCGTATCGCTCTCTACCTGAAGGATGACCAAAGGGCCAGGGAAGCGGTCTCACTTTGGTTGCAGCGGAGTCCCGATTCGCCCAAGGCCCATAAGATTGCTCTGTTGTTGGCGCTCAAGCAAGGGGATACGGAGGCCGCGGTCAAGCACTTAACCCGACTTCTCAAGCTGACCCGGGAAGAGGACAGGGCGCAGGTTTTGCTTGATATTCTCCGCTTTATGGATAAGCAGGTAGCCAAGGACGTTTCCCTGCAGGTCATGGAAAGAGTGAGTCAGCGCTTCGCCGATTCACCGGAGGTCCTGTATGCCTATGCCATGCTGGCGCTGCGCCAGGGTGAGACCGAACAGGCCTTGGCGCAGGTGACCCGGGCACTGACACTGCGGCCGGATTGGCCCAAGCTTCGCCTGATGCAGACCCAGCTGCTGACCCAGTTGGGGGAGACGGAAAAGGCCAGGCAGATTCTTATGGAGCTGGTCGCCAAGCAGCCCGAGAATCTTCAGTTGCGGCTGTTATTGGCCCAATTGTTGTTGAAACAGGGAAAGTTCGATGAGGCGGAACAGCAGCTGCAGAGGATTCTCGAACGCCAGCCCGATCATCCCGATGCCTTGTATGCCCATGCCCTGCTGAACATTCAGAAAAAAAATGACAAGGTGGCGGAGAAAGATCTCGAAAAATTGCTCAAGCAGCCTAAATGGCGCTCCGAAGCCTACTATTACCTGGGCCGCATCGCCTTGCGCCGCGGTGCTCTCCGGAAGGCGCTCGAGTGGTTCGGGAAAATCAAGGAAGGAGAGTTGCTGTTCGATGGGCAGGTCAACGCCGTAGCCGTGCTGGCCAAATTGGGAAGGATCAAGGAGGCTCTGGATAAGATCGAGGATCTGCAAACCCGGTTTCCCGAGCACAAATTTCAACTTTATATTCTCCACGCAGAGATTCTGAGCGACGCCAAGCGTTACCAAGAGGCGTTTGCTGTTCTCACAGAAGCCCTGGGAGAGTTTCCGGATCATCCGGATTTGTTGTATGCTCGAGCACTGGTGGCCGAAAAGATGGGCCAACCGGAGCAGTCGATCGCCGATTTGCGGGCGGCCGTGGCCAAAAAGCCGGAAGATCCCAATCTTCTCAATGCCTTGGGATATACTCTTTTGATCAACGGGGTGTCGCTCGATGAAGCGAAAAATCTGCTGGAGAAAGCGGTTCGGCTGAAACCGGATGACCCGGCGGTTCTCGATAGCTATGGATGGTTGTGGTACAAGCTGGGGGATTCGCAAAAGGCCTTGGGGTATTTGAAGAAGGCGTTTGCCCAAAACAAGGATGCCGAGATTGCATATCATTTGGGGGAGGTTTTGTGGTCCCTGGGGCGCAAACGCGAAGCGAGGCGAATCTGGTCGACATTGGTGCAACAAGGGAAAGAATATGGGCGGATCAGGGATTTTCTTGAGAAAATCGGTGACCGCCTGGCTCCATAGGCGGGTGATTGCGCCAGCCATATGTGGCTGCACTCGTGCCATCGTTTGATTCTGCTATGACTGAAGCCAGCGCCTCCTTTTGGCGGGACAATCACTCTCAGGATGCCACTGGGCTTTTACCTTGCGGCGACGGTTCTGAATACCCCCGCTCCTGCGGCCATGGGAGGAGGCTTCCTGGCCGTCCACCCAGCCGTTTCCTCATGGTGGTGATGGGGTGGGTGCTAATTGGATTGTCGGGTTGTGTCACTGTGGAAAAGCCTCCCCCTCAGTTCAATGCTCTAGAACGCCAATGGTTGGCTAAAATCCACCGGGAGGGCTGGGGTTTGCACGGCCGAATCGGCGTCACTGGTGGGCCTGAAAGCTGGCATGGGGGGATCCAGTGGGAATACCGGGACGACTACGACAGATTGAAGATTGCCGGTCCCTTTGGGCAGGGAGGGGTGCTGGTCGAGATGCGCCCCGGATGGATCAGGGTAAGCCATCAGGATGGCCAGATTCAGGAATCCACGCGTCCACAGCTTTTGCTGAACCAGCTGCTGGGAGTTGTCGTCCCCCTGGAAAGTCTCCATTACTGGATTCTGGGGCTGCCGGCCCCGGGCCCTGCAAAAATGAATTACGGTTCTGGCCGGCGGTTGAGTTCATTGGAGCAGCAGGGGTGGCGAATAGAATATCGTCGCTACCAGGCGGTGGGTGAAGGGGGACTACCCGTCAAAGTCATCATGACCGGGCCCGCCGGGGTGCGGCTCAAATTGATCATAGACCGCTGGGAGATAAGAATTGAATCCCGAAGCGCTTGAAAATTGGCCGGCTCCGGCAAAGCTGAACCTGATGTTGCGTGTGGTGGGGCGGCGCGCAGATGGATATCATCTTCTCCAAACCGTGTTTCAGTTCATTGATTTGGCGGACCGGATCACTTTTTCCTGGCTGGATGACGGTCGGGTGGAACTGGCCCATCCCTTGCCCGGAGTG
>Ga0114931_10008896_pt1 | contig 12097 bp, 9 predicted proteins | sample 2SBtaG_FD_89579 | JGI IMG/M metagenome (GOLD analysis project Ga0114931, IMG submission 89579) | Deep subsurface microbial communities from Kolumbo volcano to uncover new lineages of life (NeLLi) - 2SBTROV14_V59a metaG | ecosystem: Environmental > Aquatic > Marine > Volcanic | place: Kolumbo...
CCTGTTAGAAGCAGGATAGCCGCTAAAATTGGTGTTACTAATAGAATTAAACTATTTTTTTGCTGCCAACCAGACATCTAATGCACCCATTTATTGCGAATATTTATCTATTTTATCCGAAATCTTGGCGATCAGGGCATCAAATCCTTCACGTTTTAATATGCTGGTATATTCAGAGCGTTTCAATGCCAGATCACTGACGCCATTCGCAATGATATTTATTATACGCCAACCATCGCCTTTATTTTTCAACATATAATCAAATTTCACATCCTTGTCTTCGGGCAATACCAGATAAGTATGCACAATAACCCCGCCTCTGGCGGTCTGCTCTTCTGAATCATACCTGAATGCTTCACCCGAAAAATCTTTAAAATTATAAGCATAAGAAGCAATGCTCAAGCGCGTAAAAATATCTAACATTTTCTGTTTTTGCTCTTCCGACAAATTTTTCCAGTCTTTACCAATGACAATGCGCGCTATTTTAGTCAAATCATGGCTGTTCTTCACGGGCTGCTCTAATTTCTCATAACGCCCCTTAAAACCCAAAGTCTTTCCCTGCTTCATAGTTTCCAGCAAATCCGCTTGAAAGGCTTCTATTACCTGTCGTGCGGTTAATTTTTCAAGTTCGGCTTTTGCATTCCGCTGAGCAAGCACTTTTGCTGCCGCTCCCGGCGCTTCGTTGTTGGCAACCACGTTCATTTCGGCAAAAACAGCACCCGCCTGCACAAACAGTAAAGTGAACACTGGCATTAATTTTTTAAATAAAACAGTCATCTGTCAACCTCTTCTTGGATAGACACCTTCAGGCCCTTTGATAAATCCGGCCTTTCCACCGGGTTCGCTCACCTTTCCAGAAGCGTATAGCGGAACTCCAGGTCATTAGCAGGTACATCCCGGCCACCAACGGTATGCTAAGCGCCCACATAAAATTCAACGAATAAAAGCGTAATGTTGGTATATAAGTTGCCGACATTATCAACAGGGAAAAAATACTGGAAAATAAAGCCACGCCATGAAAATAAAACAGGCCGAACAAAGGCAGCAAATATAATAAAAACATACTTAACGTACACAACAACAATAACCCTATTGAATAATTCAACTGGCTATAGGCCGTCCGCGCCACCATCTCCCATATCTCGGATAACCGGCTGTAAGGTCTTTGACTGACTGCTGCATGCGTTAATCCCAGCCAGGTTTTGTAACCCGCCGCTTTAATTTTTTTGGCTAAAGAACAATCATCAATTACCGCGTCCCGGATAGCAGCCATGCCGCCTATTTCACGCAACGCATCCCTATAAACCAGTATGCAGCCACCGGCAGCGGCGGCCACTTTACTGTTCTCCCTATTAGCTAACGCAAAGGGATACAGCATCTTGAAAAAATAAATAAATACCGGCATCAGCAGTTTTTCCAGGAAGGAATGCCTGGGTAACACGGCCATTAGCGATACCAACTGCAAATCATCATTGCTCATCTTATTTTTTAATGTTGCGATGATGCCCGGCTGTAATTGAATGTCTGCATCCAACAGAAGGGTAAAAGCTGTATTGACTGTTTTTAATCCTTGTTCCTGGGCCCAGAGCTTACCTGACCAGCCATACGGCAAGTCTTCGCAGGAAATTAATTTAATGTCCGGGATGCCGGACTGCAAAACTATTTCTGCAGTATTATCTGATGAATGATCATCTACCACGATTATTTTCAGACCAGCACCCTGTTCTGTTAGCGCTTGCAGCGTATTAGCTAACACGGCAGCTTCATTCCGAGCGGGAATGACGACAGTGACATCATCCAATGCAGCAGCGGCAGCTCCGTCAGACGTATCGACTTCGAGTACCTCTCGGGTCCGCCAGGGCTGCCAGGGTAATAAAAGGATGACCAGCCACATGCCCGCCACCAGCATTGCAATGACTAACAAAACGTTATCCATCAGGATTTTACAGTTTCAACTCTGACAGGAATTTCAGTTATCGCACCGGTTTTTATATCGCCGGAAAATTCCGGTACTGATTCCGGCGCCATGTCCCCTTCAGTCTTTGGTCCCCGCATAGAAACCAGTAATGCCTTTAAAGGGTTTGACAACATATCTTCGACTGCAGAAGCTTCATAGCCACAATGCGCCATGCAACTGGCGCATTTCGGATTATTGATATTGCCGTATTTTTCCCAGGGTGTAGATTCCATCAAGTCCTGAAAACTTTCTGCATTACCCTCATCCGCCAATAGATAGCAAGGTTTTTGCCAGCCGAACACATTCCGGGTCGGATTACCCCAAGGGGTACATTGGTAGTTTTGATTACCCGCTAGAAAATCCAGATACAGTGAGGAATGGTTCAGGTTCCATTTGCGATTTTTACCCAACTTAAAAATGCCCCTGAACAGGTTCTTAACATCCCGGCCTTTGATAAAAATCCCTTGTTGCGGCGCATGCTCATAACTAAACCCGGGTGCAATCGTAACGCCTTCAACACCGAGTTTCATCGCATAATCGAGAAAAGCAGCAACTTCATCCGCTGTTTCACCCTGAAACAGCGTACAGTTGATATTGACCCGGAAACCCTTTGATAACGCAAGTTTTATGGCTTCTACTGCCCTATAAAATACGCCTTCCTGACAAACTGAAGTGTCATGCCGCTCTTGATTGCCATCCAGATGAATTGAAAAGGTTAAATACGGCGACGGCTGATAATCATCAATTTTCTTTTTTAACAACAACGCATTAGTACACAAATAAACAAATTTCTTTTTTGCGATAATACCCTCAACTATTTGCGGCATTTCCTTATGGATAAGCGGCTCACCACCGGGTATGGAAACCATCGGTGCACCGCATTCATCCACCGCCTGCAAACATTCGTCAACGGATAACCGGCGGTTGAGTATTTCGTCGGGATAATCAATTTTCCCGCAGCCGGCGCAAGCCAGATTACAGCGGAATAATGGCTCCAGCATTAAAACCAGAGGATAACGTTGAACACCTTTAATTTTTTGCTTTATAAGATAACTACCGACAGCCAACTGCTGGCGCAAAGGGACACCCATGAAATTTCTCCAAATTAATTAAAAGATGACTAGCCAATTTAAGTCACTGAACGTCCGGATATAGATATATCAGCAACCCTGCTCCGTTGCCGTAAAGCAACAACAAAGCAATGACTCAGGACCTAAATAATCAAGCATTTAAATCCTAAAAAAAACCGCTAATCCTTAAAACGATCTTTATAATACAAATAGATAGTGTGGCTTATTAGCATACTACCTTTTTAAAACCAACTCCAGTATTGTAAGCCAAATTTACGATTTAGCCCCCAATCAGGCCTGATAATACGTTAAATTTGCCCAATAGCAACAAAAAATGCACACTCTAGCTGTTATTGAGTATAAAATAACTAATAAGTTTCAAATACGTTGTTGGATAATCGACAACTTATATATTTATATGAATATAAATTAATAACTTATAGATTTATTTTAAGAAATAAATCAATATTTTATCAAAAAAACAACAATTTTTGAAAAATACCAACAATCAAGCTATAATTCTCTATCCTTAATCGCGCTTTTAAAAAAGGTCTTACGCATACAACCATGAATGGCTCGCAATTATCCTCCATCAGTCTTGAAAGTTTACTTTCGCTAGCCGATGACAATTTCCAGGCGAGACTGCTTGATGGCGTTTCGCGCACCTTTGCGCTAACCATTCCGCAGCTGCCCACCGGTTTGCATGCACCGGTTGCCAACGCCTATCTGCTCTGCCGCATCGTTGATACGATTGAAGATGAAATTTCATTATCAGCACCGCAAAAAGCGCGCTTTTGCAATGCTTTTATTGCGGTTGTAAACGGGCAGGCAGACGCGCAAAGCTTTGCTGCCGAGCTGGCGCCGCTGTTATCCGAACAAACCCTGCCTGCCGAACACAGTCTGATTCAGCTTATTCCCCGCGTCATTAAAATAACGCACAGTTTTGATAGGCAACAAATCGAAGCATTATCCACCTGTGTAGCCACCATGGCTAAAGGGATGCCGGTTTTTCAGGCGCAAAATCTTCATGCTGGCTTGCCAGCCATGACGGACATGGATAATTACTGCTATTATGTAGCCGGCTGTGTCGGTGAGATGCTGGCCAAGCTATTTTGTCATTACTCCCCGGCCATTGCAGAACATTCCGACACCCTGCTGAAACTTTCTGTTTCATTTGGTCAGGGTTTACAAATGACGAATATTCTCAAAGATATATGGGATGATGCCAAACGCGGAGTTTGCTGGCTGCCGCAAGACATCTTCCTTGAGACCGGCTTTGATCTCAAGACAATGCATTGTCAGGAAAATAACGAACATTTCCAACGGGGACTGGAGCATCTCATCAGTATTGCTCAGGGACACTTAAAAAATGCGCTAACGTTTACCCAGCTGATCCCCAACAATGAAACCGGCATTCGCAATTTTTGCCTTTGGGCCTTAGGTATGGCGCTATTGACCCTGAAAAAAATTAAACATAATTTAGATTTTAATGATTCCAGCCGAGTAAAGATCACCCGCAACAGCGTGAAAGCAACAATAATTACGACCCGTTTGACGGGCCGCAGCAATCTTTTATTATCCGGTTTATTTTATTTAACCAGCCGGGAACTGATAACGCCGGACTGGCACTATACATCCTCTACGTCTACCCATAGCTATAAGGAAGCATGATGTTTACCGATTCATTCACAGAGTTACAGTACGTCGAAACCGGGCATTCATCGACAACGCAAAAACCCAAAAAGCGCAGCCTGAGTGACGCTATCAACAAAGCCCAGCAAAGCCTGATCAAATTACAAGCGGACACAGGGTATTGGGTATTTGAACTGGAAGCAGATTGTACCATTACCGCCGAATACATAATGATGATGCATTATCTCGGTGAAATTGATAATAAACTGCAGGCAAAATTAGCTGTATATCTGCGCAGACATCAATCGTCGGATGGCAGCTACCCGCTTTTCACCGGTGGTGAAGGCGACATCAGTTGCAGCGTAAAAGTATATTGCGCGTTAAAAATGGCCGGCGACAGCCCGGCGTTACCGCATATGAGCAAGCTTAGGGATTACATCCTGAGCCAGGGCGGCGCCGCCAAAGCCAATGTCTTCACCCGTATTGCACTGGCCATTTTCGGGCAATTGCCCTGGCGCGGCGTTCCGTACATACCGGTTGAAATCATGCTGCTGCCCAAATGGTTTCCTTTTCATATCGACAAAGTATCGTACTGGTCCAGAACTGTGATGGTGCCGTTGTTTATTCTTTGCAGTCTCAAAGCCAAGGCAAAAAACCCAGAAAACATCAACATACTGGAACTTTTTGTCACCCACCCGGACCGGGAAAGACATTACTTTCCAGAACGCACACTGCTGAACAAGTTTTTCCTGGGACTGGATAAATTAGGCCGGACAACACAGTCCCTTATCCCAGATTGGCTGCATCAGTGCGCCATCCGCAAAGCACAAAACTGGTTCATCGAACGACTTAACGGCGAAGAGGGTCTTGGCGGTATCTTTCCCGCCATGGTCAATGCCTATGAAGCCATGCTACTACTCGGTATGCCAGCTGAACACGAACAGGTTGTAACCGCGCGCAAAGCACTGGAAAAACTGCTGGTTATTCATGACGATTATGCTTACTGCCAGCCCTGTTTATCGCCAATATGGGACACCAGTCTGGCAGTACTGGCATTGCAGGAAGCCGATAAAAAGCAAAATCAGGCCTGTCTGACGAAAGCCTTTGACTGGTTAAAAAGCAAACAATTATCTGACCAACCGGGTGATTGGCGGATTTCGCGACCTAACCTCCAAGGTGGCGGCTGGCCTTTCCAGTTTGCTAACGATTATTATCCTGATGTTGACGATTCAGCTGTGGTAGCATTCGCGATGGCTGATTCGCAACGGCCTGATCTTGAAGAAACGATACAACGAGCCACAAACTGGATCATCGGCATGCAATCCAAGAATGGTGGATATGGCTCATTTGATGTTGACAACACCCATTATTATCTCAATGAAATCCCGTTTGCGGATCATGGTGCGCTGCTTGATCCACCGACTGTCGATGTAAGCGCCCGCTGCGCAATGCTGCTGGCTAATATCACCGCACGGAGCCACCATCCCGAATACTTGCCTGCCCTGCAACGCACGCTGGACTATCTGCGCAGTGAGCAGGAAGAGGATGGCAGCTGGTTTGGCCGTTGGGGAACCAACTATATCTATGGCACCTGGTCAACACTGATATGTCTGGAACAAACTGATCTGCCTAAAGATGATCCTATGTATACTCAAGCCGTAGCCTGGCTGAAAAACAAACAACGATCTGATGGGGGCTGGGGTGAAGGCAACCTCAGTTATCATGATACCCGGACCCGTGGTCAGTTTCATACCAGCACCACATTTCAAACAGCCTGGGCGCTTTTGGGATTACTGGCTGCTGGCGAAGTAAACAGCCCAGCAGTCAAGGCCGGTATCAATTACCTGTTAAGGCAACAGCAAGCTGATGGCTTGTGGAATGATGATTATTTTACTGCACCTGGTTTTCCCAAAGTTTTTTATTTGAAATACCATGGCTACGATAAGTTCTTTCCCCTTTGGGCGTTGGCTCGATATAGAAATGAGCTTAAAAAACTGTGATAACAGGCATCATCATTGCCCTGCCAGAAGAACTTAGCACACTGACCACAAAAAAAATTGCTCCGGGTCATTGTGAATTCATCGCCGCCAACCGGATCATCGCCGTTTCCAGCGCAGGTCCGGAAAATGCGCGGCTGGCTACGAAACAATTGCTGTCCCGTGGCGCAACAGCTATTATCAGTTGGGGTTGTGCGGCAGCGCTGAACCCCGCATTAAAGCCTGGAGATTTAACGCTGGTCGGTAATTTAATTGCTGAAAAACGGCCGCTTTTATGTCTGCGTGATTCGGACTGGTATCAACATACGCTTAAAACCCTGTCCCAACACTTTGAACTGCACACCGGCGATCTGCTTGAAAGCCGTAAAATTGTTGTCACCAGTACAGAAAAACGCGCCTTGCAAAAACTGACGGGCGCCAGTGTTTTGGACATGGAAAGCTATGCCAGTGGTTATCTGGCCGCACAAGCACAAATCCCTTTTTTGGCCATCCGGGCGATTGCCGATCCGGTTTGCATGGACCTGCCATCAATCGTTGCCGATTCCTGCACCGAAGACGGTAGCATCAACATTATTAAATTGTTGTTTTTATTAGCCACCCGGCCACAACAACTGGCTGCTTTGATTAAGCTCGGTCTGCATTTTCGCGCCGCCACCAATAAATTAAAATTGGTTGCAAAACATATTGATAATATTAATTTTTTTGAGCAATCTGGCGCAGCAGCGTTATAAGCAACCATGAGCAATCCTAGCACTTCAATCGCCGAAACCTTTCTCATCTGGTGGAGTAAAAATATTCTGCGCTTCCCCTGGTTACTGTTATTGGGATTTGTCAGCCTATGCGCCTTCAGCCTGTATTACACCAGTGAGCATCTTGGCGTTAACACGGATACCTCTGAATTGCTTTCAAAGGACTTACCGTTTCAAAAGAACCGCTTCCGTTGGGAGAATGAGTTCCCTCAAGATTCCAACGCTATTTTGTTTGTCGTTGAAGCCGCCACCGCTGAATATACCACTATCGCAGCCCACAGCTTATTCAAACATCTGCAGGAAAGCCCCCATTACTTTTCTTCGGTATACATACCGTCAGATAATCCATTTTTCCGGCAACAAGGCTTTCTATATCTGGAGCAGCAGGAACTGGATGATATCGCCGCCAAATTAATCGATGCCCAGCCTTTTATCGGGCACCTGGCGGAAAATTACAGTCTTGCAGGTTTATTGGAGATACTCGGCAAGGCACTAGACGGCTCAGATGATGACCTGCCGTTGGAAATAGATCCTATTCTGGATGCGATTGATCAATCGCTTGTTGCCGCCACCCATTCTGAAAATCACTACTTGTCCTGGCAGAAGCTGCTAAGTGTTACTGCATCGGGAAATGATCCACTACGCAAGATTGTAAGCGCCAAACCGAAACTGGATTTTAATGCCTTGCTCCCAGCCGAGGAAGCCATTAACCATGCCCGGGAAATTGCCCGGACAGTACAAACACAAATACCGGACGTAGTAATTCGCATCACTGGCGAAAAAGCGCTGGAACAGGAAGAAATGCAAAGCCTGTCGGAAGATACCACTGTCGCCGCTATTGTTTCGCTGGTGCTGGTCTGTATCTGTCTTTTGGTCGCCTTGCGATCTATTCGCCTGATACTCAGTACATTGATCACCTTGCTGATAGGGTTAACACTAACGGCAGGTTTTGCAGCCGCAACCATCGGTCATCTGAATGTCTTGTCGGTATCATTTGCGGTAATCTTTATCGGTTTAGGAGTTGATTTTGCAATTCATATCTGCCTGCGCTACCGGGAATGCCGGGAACAGGACATGTCCAATAACGCTGCGATAACTGACAGCATCAGTACTATTGGCTTCTCACTATTTCTCTGCGCCTTGACCACGTCCATTGGTTTTTTTGCTTTTGTCCCAACCGAATACGCAGGCGTCTCAGAATTGGGATTTATTTCAGGAGGCGGCATGTTTATTGGATTTTTTGTCTCTCTGACTTTACTGCCGGCCTTATTAAAAATCTTTGCTATTAAACACCCAAGACATATCGATTTAATTAATCTACCGATAGCACTTTGTACTTTTCCGTTTCGCCATGCCGTACTCATCCGAGTTGTCTCCATTCTTCTGGCATTCGGCGCTTCTTTTTTGTTGACCAAGGTTAGTTTTGATTCAAACCCCCTGGACTTACGCGATCCAAATACTGAGTCCGTCTCGACCTTTAAGGATTTATTGCAGTCTTCTTCTGAATCACCCTTTATGTTGATTGGCTTACGCAACGATTTGCAAAGTGCAAACCAACTGGCTAGAAAATTAGACAAATTACCCAGCGTTAAACAAACAATTACGCTTAGCAGTCTGGTTGCTAAAAACCAGGATGAAAAAATGGCCACCATCGATGACTTAAATCTGGTCCTCGGCACTGACCTGACACGCTTCAAACAACCCTTAAAACATACCGATACCCGCTTGGCTTTGCTCACTCTAAAAACTAAAATAGGCCAGGCCTTAAGCACAGGTACAGCAGGCATTTCCATAAAATTACTTACAAAGCTGCAACGAGACATAAGTTTATTTGTCAGTTTTGCTGATCAGACGGCCACCCCGCCCAACAACTATGCAAAACTGGATCACAGCATTCTGGACCTCTTACCTTACACAATGCAGCAACTAAGCAACAGTTTGGCGGCTTATCCTTTCGGCTTGGAGGACATACCGGCTTATATCAAAAACAACTGGTTAAGCGCCAATGGTGTGTATAAAATTGTCATTGATCCCGCGAAAGACCTTAATTCCGCTGTGAATTTGCAGGAGTTTGCCAAACAGGTACAAGCGGTTGATGCAACCGTCACCGGACTGCCCGTTGCTGATCTGGCTTCCGGAAAAGCTGTCATTAAAGCCTTTATAGAAGCCTTTTCAGGCGCATTAATAATGATTATCCTGATATTACTTATTATTTTAAGAAGTATCGGTAAAACCCTGCTAGTTATATGGCCTTTACTGCTGGCGGCTTTATTGACCGCCGCTATTAACGTGCTATTGGATAATCCCTTTAATTTCGCCAATATTATTGTCATGCCATTATTGATGGGTATGGGTGTAGATAGTGGTATACATATTATGCATCGCTTGCACACCGGACTTGCCGCCGATGAACATCTGCTCCAGACCAGCACGGCCAAAGGGGTGTTTTTCAGCTCCCTAACCACCTTATGCAGTTTTACCAGTCTGGCGTTTACTGCACACCGGGGCATCGCCAGCATGGGTCTGCTGCTGGTGGTAGGCATCTCACTGACATTGATATGTTCATTGATTGTTCTGCCTGCTTTCAGCAAAAAAAGAATTCCGCTCTAAACACATTATAACCAGAGGAGTAACATGTCTTTCAGCATAGCCCAGCTTTTATCTGACCGTAATAACGATAAATTCCCGCTGCATGAACAGCACCTTAATAACCAGATGGTGCGCGTGCTAAAAACAATTGGCTATGACCGTAATTATCAAAAAGCAAGCGGCCAGTATCTGTACGATCAGGACAACAATGAATATCTGGATCTGTTAAGTGGCTTCGGCGTATTCGCTGTCGGCCGCAACCATCCAACAATCATTGCCGCCCTACAAGAAACACTGACTTTAGAGTTACCCAATTTGGTGCAAATGGATGTTTCGCTGTTAAGCGGTTTGCTGGCGGAAAAAATTTTGCAGCATACTCCCGAAAAGCTTACCAAAATTTTCTTTGCCAATTCCGGGGCGGAGGCCGTCGAGGCCGCCATTAAATTTGCACGCTATACCACCAGAAGAGAAAAAATTCTGCATTGTCAGCATAGTTTTCATGGCTTGACCTTGGGCGCGCTGTCTTTAAACGGTGAAGAAATTTTCCGTGAAGGTTTCGGACCTTTATTGCCCGGTTGCAGCGCAATCCCCTTTAATGATCTGGCAGCCTTGGAAGCGGCGCTGAGCAGCAAAGACATTGCCGCATTTATCGTCGAGCCTATTCAAGGAAAGGGCGTTAACTTGCCAGATGATGACTATCTACCGGAAGTCGAACGGTTATGTAAACAATACGGCACATTATTTGTTGCCGATGAAATACAAACTGGCATCGGCCGTACCGGAAAATTCTGGGCCATTGACCACTGGGGTGTTAATCCAGACATGCTGCTGATGGCCAAGGCTTTGTCCGGAGGATTCATACCGGTGGGCACGGTGGCAATGACATCAAAAATTATGGATAGCGTTTTTAATCGCATGGACAGAGCCGTCGTTCATGGCTCGACCTTTTCAAAAAACAATATGGCGATGGCGGCGGGTCTGGCCACCCTGCAGGTGCTGGAAGATGAACAAATGATCGCTAACTGCGCCAGCGTAGGCGATGATATTATTTCCAATCTTCAGGCCATGATTCCGAAATATGAATTTTTAAAAGAGGTGCGCGGCAAAGGCTTGATGATCGCCATTGAATTTGGTCCACCGAAAAGCCTGGCGCTGAAGGCCGCCTGGGGCATGCTGGAAACTGCCAACAAAGGATTATTCTGTCAGATGGTTACTATCCCGCTGTTCAAAGAACATCATATTCTCAGCCAGGTTGCAGGACATGGCATGAATGTCGTGAAATTACTGCCACCGCTTAATCTGACACAAAAAGATCGTGATTGGATTATCCGCGCATTCGATAAAACCATCGCAGACTGTCATCAAGTACCCGGATCGATTTGGGAGCTCGGTAAAAATCTTGCCAGTCATGCCATGAAAGCAAAAAAAACTCTCTAAGCAGGCACCGAAATGCAAAAAATAAAACCCCTTTTAAGCGCAATCATGCTGCTAATATCGCTAGCTCAAACCGACCTGACGCAAGCACATGCCGTCGTGATGGAATCGACACTCGAAGTCGCCCCAATCTCCGCGCAAACAGCAACCACCATCGCCCTGCAATTTAATTCCAGAATTGAATTGGCCCTGTCCCGAATATTCCTGGTCAGCGAAGGGGATGCCTTGACAAAATTGAAAACCCGGCATGGCTCAAAACCCGGTGAAATTCTCATGGACATACCGCCACTCGCCCACGGTGAATATGCACTCAAATTAAAAGTATTTGCTGCAGACGGGCATCTCACCGAAGATATTATTCATTTTTCAGTAACCCAATAGGTTCATCATATGGAAGGCATTGCTGATTTTCTGGACTCCCTGATTGGCGGTATTGATTTAACCTTTTATTCGCTAACGCTGGGCAGTATTTTCTGGGGCCTGTGCATTTTACGTCCGTGGCAGGATAGCGTCGACTATAACAATACGTTATTACAGAAAACTGTTGCGCTGCTGAATATTGGTATTATCGCCGTTATTTTCAGTCAAATAGCAAAAATTATACTAAAAATCTGGTTAATGACGGCGACCCTGGAAACCTGGCCATTTCCCGCCTTTGCCGAAACAACA
>Ga0114931_10008897_pt1 | contig 12095 bp, 10 predicted proteins | sample 2SBtaG_FD_89579 | JGI IMG/M metagenome (GOLD analysis project Ga0114931, IMG submission 89579) | Deep subsurface microbial communities from Kolumbo volcano to uncover new lineages of life (NeLLi) - 2SBTROV14_V59a metaG | ecosystem: Environmental > Aquatic > Marine > Volcanic | place: Kolumbo...
AAGCGCAGCGACATTTGGTTAGGCTCTATTCTTTTCGTGTGATTTTAAGACGGTCAATTTTTTTCTGCAGGCCAAGTCGGCTCACGCCTAGCTGGCGCGACGCCGCACTCTTGTTCCACTGGTATTTTTCAAGTGCATTCGTGATTAGATGACTTTCCAGCACATCGACAGCTTCGCGCAGGGTAGTCGCTTGTAAGGCACCCGGCAAATCCAGACTGTCATTAGCCCGATTGATGCGGCCGGACAAATCTTCCGGCTGAATCAGGGCTCCCTCGCCACTAAGCGTGATAGCCCGCTCTACTTCATTTTCCAGTTCGCGAACGTTGCCGGGCCAATCGTATTCCGACAGCAGTCTCATGGCGCGAGTCGAAAACCCCTGGATGCGTGTCGCAAGCTTGCCTTGCAGCTCCTTGATAAAGTAATTCACTAACAGCGGAATATCATCTCTGCGCTCACGTAGCGAAGGTAGACGTAGTTCCAAGACACTGAGTCTGAAGTACAAGTCTTCCCGAAAATTGCCCGCTTTCATTTCCTGTTCAAGGTTCTTGTTGGTGGCGCACACGACCCTGACATCGACACAGACTTCCTTGCTGGCCCCGACTCGGCGGAAACAACGTTCCTGCAGCGCGCGCAGAATCTTCGCCTGAGATGTGAGGGGCATGTCACCGATTTCATCGATGAAGATAGTGCCGCCATCGGCTTGTTCAAAGAATCCGATGTGTTTTTTCACGCCGGTTGCCACACCCGCGTCAATGCCAAACAATTCGGATTCCACTAAGTTTTCAGGAATAGCAGTACAATTGACTGCCACGAATGGTTTGTTGCGACGCGGACTCAGGTAGTGAATCGTCTTGACGACCAACTCCTTGCCCGTTCCGGTCTCCCCGTAGATGAGGACATTCGTCGGGCTCTGTGCCACGTTGCGGGCTTGCTGCAGAACTTTCCGGATCGAGTCGCTCTGCCCGACGATTCTGCCGTCTTCATATTCCTTGACGACTTCTTGCCTGAGTGCGATGTTTTCCAGTTGCAACCGCTCCTGTGCTGCCTGCAAGTCTTCATACAAAGCAAGGTTTTCGAGGGCAGCAGCAACCTGACTACCGGCTGCTTCTATCAGCTCCAGGTCTGAAGCGGAGTACACTTCACCAGAAAGTTTCTTGCCAAGGAACACCCCGCCAAGCACGTTGTCCCGTCCTACGAATTCGGTCCAAATACAAAACTGATCTGCCACGGGGCCTTTTTCGGTCTGCGCCAGGAGCGCCTGGAACGCAGATTTTTTTTTGTCTGCCCCGTTCGAATCGAATATCTGCGCCGCCACGACCTTTTCGAAATCCGTCGCAAATGTTTCTCCGAACCCACGCTCAGCCGTCAACGTCCATACGCCATGGTTTTGGCGGCCGACGGAAAACCCATATTCAACGCCAAAGGTGCCCATCAGTATCGAAAGCATCTCGCGGTAGATCTGCGCGCTATCGCGGCAGGTGGACAGCGTGTTGGCGATCTCGTAAAGTGTTTGCAGGCTAAAAACCTGGCGTTCAAGCTTTAGGTTTTCTGACATTGATGGCCGGATTATTTTTTTTGCAGGCTGCAAGTGGTCAACGGAAGCGGTGACCACATTAGTGAACGCCCCGTGGAAAGATTTGGTTTCAGTCTGGCAAAGAAACGGTCTGCCAGGGTACCGTCAAGTCTTACAATTCTGCCGCAAACCATGCCATTCCGTTCGGGTCCTACCATCTGCGTGGCACATTCTTGACCACCCGTACGGTATCTCGTGCAATCAGCAACTCTTCATTGGTTGGAAAGACGAAGGCCCTTAACTTGCTTTCTGGCTTAGAAATTTCGCCGCTCTTGCCCGCGTAAATTCTCCCGTTCGGCTTGCCGTCGAGTTGCAGGCCGATGCATTGCAAGCCGGCGCAGATTCTCTTGCGGACTGAGGGGGCATTTTCACCTATCCCACCCGTGAAGACAACGGCATCGACCTTCCCGGCCATTTCAGCGTAGTAGGTAGCGATGTATTTCCGCACTCTCTTGCAAAAAATGTCAATGGCAAGCTTGGCTCGACGATCCTGATTGTCCGCTTCCTCCTCGAGCAGTTCCCGCATGTCGCTGGTCAGCCCCGAGATGCCAAGCAGCCCGGAACGCTTGTTCAGCAGCGTGTCGAGTTCGGAAAAATCAAGTCCCTCTTTGTGGTGTAGAAATTCCAGAATGGAGGCATCCACATCTCCTGCGCGCGTTCCCATTAGAAGGCCTTCCAGCGGCGTAAAGCCCATAGAGGTATCGTAAGAATCGCCGTTCTTGACCAGGCAAGCGGAGCAGCCATTTCCGAGATGCAAAGAAATAATGTTTACTTTGTCGCGTTCCAGTCCCAGTTCCTGACGGTAGCGATAGGCGATATACCGATGCGAGGTGCCGTGGAAACCGTAGCGTCGAATTTTGTATCTGCGATAAAGGGGATATGGCAGTCCGTACAGGAATGATGTCTCCGGCATCGTCGAATGAAAAGCGGTATCAAAGACTGCCACCTGCGGTACACTTTCTCCCAAAAGTTCGATGATGGCCACGATCCCCTTCACGTTGGCGGGATTGTGTAGCGGGGCCAGTTCGATACAGTCCTCGATTCCTGCTACGACCGTGGCGTCGATTTTCACGGAACGGCTAAACTGCTCACCCCCGTGTACGACCCGATGGCCGACCGCATGCAGGTCGGTGAGAGATTTGATTTCAGGAATGTTCGAATCAGGCGAAATAAGCCAACGCAGAATCATATCGATCGCGGCCTGGTGATCTCGCATGGGCGCATCCAGTCGCACGCTGGATTTACCCTCGACCTGTACCGTAATAAGGGAATGACTGCCGATGCGTTCCAGGATGCCGCCCACAACGCGCCGGTCAGATTTTTTTTCAATCTTGTCGATATCCGTGTCGATCACTTGAAACTTGACCGAAGAGGAACCGCAATTCAGTACGAAGACATTCATATGCTTGTTGTTCCGTTTCCCAATCTAAATTTGGCGTCGGCCGGACGACCCACGTAGGCCTGTGGCCTTTGGTTGGATTGTTCAGAATGACTGCCCGGTCTGTTACCGCAACCTAAGGGCTTCGGCGCGGAGATAAAGCCGGGATCTATTCGTACCGCAAAGCCTCGATGACGTCAGAATTTGCAGCGCGTATCGCCGGATACAACCCTGCTCCGATGCCGATACCGGCACAAATCATGAAACTGTAACCGATCCAGACCCAGGGCAGGATGAGTTCCGCGCCGATCTTCAGTTGGTTAAAAACGGACCCACCCACGATTCCCAACAGGCCGCCGAACAAACCTAGTAGGACTGCTTCGGTAAGAAACTGCAAAATGATATAACTTTTCTTGGCACCGATAGCCCGGCGTATGCCAATCTCACGAACGCGCTCTGTCACCGAAACCAGCATGATGTTGGCGATACCGATGCCGCCCACGAACAGCGAAACAAGTGCTATAATGATAATAAAATCTGCAATTTCCTTATTCGTGTCTTGAATTGTGGACAAAAATAAGTCCTGCCGACGCACACGGAAATCATTATCTGCGCTAGGCTGTAGACGATGGTTGCGGCGCAGGATGGCTTCGATGTCAAACAGCGCTTCGTCATAATCTTGCGCGGATCGCATCTGGGCATAGATATTGGAAAGAAAGTCAGTGCCGTAAAGACGCTCTTGTGCCGTCGTCAGGGGCACAAAGATCTGGTCATCAGGATTGGACCAACTCTCCCCTTTTGAGCCCAGCAGTCCGATGACCTGGAAACGTTTGGAGTTTATCAGAATGGATTCGCCGATGGAGGACTCGCTGCCAAACAATTCGTCGTGGACCGTTGCGCCTAAAATGCAGACACGCGATCTTTGGTTCAACTCATTCTGACTAAAAAACCGGCCCGCGATGGGTTTATCGTTGTTGGTCACTTCATATTCTGGTATCGTGCCTGACACGCGTGTCGTCCAGTTCTTGTCCTTGTATTCAGCCACAGCAGAGCCCCCAAAAATCGGCACTGCCGCTGTGATGACCTTGGAACTACTGGCGATTTCCTTGCAATCATCCCAGGTCAGGTTAACAACGTTGGCACCTGTTCGCACGCCCCGCATGCGCGAAAACCCGGGCCGGACATTGAGGATGTTGGATCCGAGCGATTCCAGTCTTTCGTTGATACGGCGTTGGGTCATTTCTCCCAAAACCACAACGTAAAGCACAGCTCCGATCCCCACAGCAATCCCGATGAGCGTCAGAACGGTTCGGAGTGAGTTAGACCGCAGGCTCTCCAGGGCGACAAAAATATTCTCCCGAATTAACATAAAAAAAACTCCTTATCGCTGCCTAATTACGACGGCGCGTGCTATTCGAAGACCCGAAGCTGCGACTGCTCCTGATCCGCTGTTCGAGGCGATCCGCTTCCGTTTTCAGTCTTGACGTCATCGGCACGCCCAGCACATCGCCTTCTTTCAACCCCGACTTGATGACCGTCTCCTTAAAGTTGGACAACCCGATCTCCACTTTTTGCGGAACAAACTCGTTCTGCCGCTTCACCAACGCGACACGCATGTTATTCGCCCCGCGCTTGCGGTTTCTGCGTGGCAATTGCAGGGCGAGAGCCGGCGCAATTAAGACATCATCATCTTGAGCAATGACGATTTCGACATTAGCGTTCATGCCGGACTTAAGTTTGTCGTCCTCGTTTTCAACTTCAATAATGACATTGAACAGCGTCACATTTTGTTCGATGATGGCTTCCGGTGCGATTCGGACAATTCTACCCCGGAACTTGAGCTGCGGGTAGGCTTCCGCCACGACAGTTGCAAATTGTTGTTCCTTGATCTTGCCGATATCAATTTCATCAACCCCCGCCTCGACATAAACGGAGCGCATGTCCGCAACGTCGGCGATACGTGTGCCACCGCTGACATTGCTCACACCAGAGGCGATGATTTGGCCTTCCTCAACATATTTCTGCAAGACGACGCCGTCGATCGGGGCTCTTACCACCGCTTCAGCAAGTCTCTCGGTGGCACGTTCGAGAGACGTGCGGGCCTGTACCAGTTTCCCTTTCGCGACGGCGAGATTCAGGTCAATTTGGCCAAGTTCCTCCTCGGAGACCAGCCCCTTTTGAAAAAGTTTGTCCCGTCGATCATAGGTGTGCTGCGCCTGTTTTAGCTCCGCTTCAGCGATATCAAGATTGGCTTGCGCCTGTTCAAAGGCTGCCCTCTCGTCTTTTTGATCAAGGCGTGCGATCAAAGCACCCTTTTTGATGAAATCACCCTGTTCCACCGGCAATTCTTCAACAGTGCCACTTGCTTTGGACTTGATCTCGATGCGGTCGATCGGCTGCACCTGACCGCTGGTAGTGACGACCATGCGGAACGTCCCCCGTTCTACCTGCAACTCCTTGAACTTGATGGCGCCCCCCTCAGCCTCCTCTACCTTGCCGTTCTTGATCAAAATGAACGCCAGTCCGAAAATAACTATGGCGCTCAAACCGCCGAAGATCCGCCATCTGGTTTTGTGCATCGCTTGCCTCTTGACTAAGTACAATGGATAGAATTGGGACGCCGCCTTCCCGCCGGATCTTCCCGGTTAAGAGACCTATCCAGGTCGATTGCTATTCCCCACTCGCTAATTTTTTGCTTCCGTTGACCTGCAAATCATCGCCACGGGGACAAGGAGGACAGGGAGTCTCAAGAAACATTTGCAGTCTCATTTCTGTAGGAAACAAACGAAACTCAATCGAACGATGAATCTTCTCCTTAGTCACAAATTGTCTGTGTACTCTGTGTCTCAGTGGCTATTTCGAATCATACGGGTTAAGTATCTCTGACCAAATCATCGGGTTCGATATGGACGACCACGTCGTGCACACCGAGTCCTGACTCCGACAGCCGATCTTTCACCACATGGCCGATCTCGTGGCCCTTGCGGACGGAGAGATTGCTGTCTACCGTCACATGAATGTCCATGAGGAACCCGAGGCCACTCTTTCTGATGCGGCATTTTTCGACGCTCAAGACGCCGGTGACACTTTCGGACAGCCGTCGTACTGCACCCTCGACTTCTTTCGGCACCGCCGCGTCCATGACTTCGTCTAGTGCGGGACGCAATAATAGAATGCCGTTGGTGACGATGACGGCACATCCCACGAGGGCCGCCCAGTCGTCGGCACTTTCGTATCCGGGGCCAGCGACAAGTGCCAATGAAATACCCACGAAACCGGCCAGCGACGTAATGGCATCAGACCGATGGTGCCACGCGTCACTTCTTAGCGAGGTGCTTCGCAAAGCATGCGCGACGCGAAAAACAAAACGGTAAAGCAGTTCCTTCACGACGATGACCGTGGCCAGAACCCACAGCGTGTACCCCGCCGGCGCGCGTTGCGGCGAGAGGATTTCCCGAATGCTTTGAAAGGCGAGCAAGAACGCTGCACTCAGCAAAAATAGAGCTACCGCCAGCGCTGCAATTGATTCAGCCTTGCCATGACCATAAGGATGATTTTGGTCCGGCGGCTTCCTTGAAATCCGCAAGCCGCTCCAAACCACAATCGATGAAAAGACATCGAGAGTCGATTCGAGTCCGTCCGCGATGAGAACGTAGGTATTTCCGACTATCCCGGTGGTGATTTTCGCCACGGCCAGCACGATGTTGACCGCGACAGCGAGGCCGGAAGCCTGGAGTCCGTCACCGATTTTCTTAGACTGGGTTAGATTCATTGTGCAATTGCTACGTGGCGTTCAACGCAAGGTGTCGCACGCTGCTTTTGGCACTTGTTTTCTTGGAGAAGTCCGTTTTAGTTGAATGTCGTAAAACAAATACAAAGTTTCAACACGTTTAGTCGGACCTCATAGAACATCATGGCGTGCCTGAACAAACGCTTTCGGTTGAGCCTTGATTTATTCACAACCAGTTAAAGGAAACAGCAGAATGGTTCGGTAGCCGACGGTTTCGGCCAGAAGATGCCGTCGCGGACACCGCTTCTTGGAAGACTTTAGCCCAACAATTGCACCCGCCACCGGCGGTGAAGATCACAACATCTCCACCGCCAAAATCAAATGCTTGTGTTTATCTTACCAGCGTGGGCGGCCTCTTGACTTTTCCCGACGCGGATTTGCCTGACTCACCTTGAGATCTCGCCCTTTCATTTCCGTCCCGTTCAACGCCTTGATCGCTTTATCGGCTTCAGAGTTATTTGGCATCTCGACAAATCCAAAGCCCTTAGACTGTCCCGAAAATTTGTCTTTTATGATATTGACGCTGGCAACTTCGCCAAACTCGGAAAAGGCGGTCTGAAGGTCTTCTTCGGTCACATTGTAGGAGAGATTACCGATGTACATGTTCATGAAGTATTTCCTTTCTTGCGTGGTTTCTCATTGGTTCGTTATCGTAAAATCAACCACGAAAAATCGTCGATAACGGTCATCCAAACTTTGGCTGTTCGGGTCGTTCAGACTTGTCGTGAGAAGTTTGTGCCTGAAATTGTGGACCAGGTGAGACTTGCACCAGGACTAGGCGTGGGTCGGAGGTCCGAATCTCTTAGCAGCACGTTCTCTGGCTCGTGCAGCTTCAATTTCACGGTTACGGGCAGGAGAAGTGGTTACCAGCGAATCGAGCAGATTGCGAGCAATCACAGACACGTCTTCAACCGCTTGTTCGAAGGCACCTTCGTTAGCTTTCGAGGGCTTGGTGAATCCACTCACCTTTCGCACAAACTGTAGTGAGGCCGCCCGAATTTCGTCATCCGTCGCTGGTGGATCAAAGTTAAAAAGGGTCTTAATATTCCTGCACATGATGCTCTCCAAATCTCGTAAGAACGATTCAACCGACACCGACTCAGCACTAGGTTGAACCCGGGTATAAAATAACAGGTCAAGATACAAATCTCTTTGACAACTAGCCAGCACTTTTATTTGAATTGCAGCGGAAGGGATTGTATCGGCGTTTCGATCTCACACGAAAAGCCGGCGTACGTCACTCACGCGATCGACCAGCTCATCCGGTTCTGCGCTGCGCAAGAGGGCGGGACTGCGGTAACCGTAGGTTACAGCGCACGTCTTCATTCCCGCGGCTCTGCCGGCGTGAATATCTGAAGGACTGTCGCCTATCATGACGGCCCGGTCGGCGCTGACAGTGAACTCGGCGAGGACGTGAAGCAGAGGGTCCGGGCTGGGTTTCGGATTCGGCAGAGAATCGCCTCCGAGAATGACAGAGAAATAGTGGCTCATCTGCAATCCGTCAAGAATCGCCCGCGTGAATTCATACGGTTTGTTGGAGACGATCGCCATGTCCTTATCTCTGTAGTGGCCTAGCACCTGCGGGACACCCGGGTATAGCGTGGAGTAGTCCAATAAGTGGTCGGCGTAAAATCTGCGAAACAAGCGAGTGGCCTCGTCAAGCTGCTGGTTGGTCGCATTCGGGAAGGCACGTTGCAGAAGTTTACGTAAGCCGTCACCGACATAATTCATCACGGTAGGAATCTCAAGCGGCTCGAACCCAAGGCTTTCGCGGGCGTGATTGACGGCATTGGCCAGGTCCTGGCGCGTGTCCAGCAGCGTGCCATCGAGATCAAAAATCAGCAGGTCGACTTCATGCATCGCGGTTTTCGCTTTCTTGTTCGCACGTTGTGACAGACAAACGGCAACAACCTATTGTTTTCTGTGTAGGCACCGCCCTTGTATTTGCTGCCCAACGAACTCCGTGTCGGTCACCAGCGGCTGACCACGCAGGAAAACATGTTCTACTCTGCCCGAAATGTCCATGCCTTCGTAGGGAGACCAATCCGCTTTGCCGTGCATGAGAGGTGCCTGGATTTGCCACGGTGTGTTCGGATTCCAAACGACGATATCGGCATCAGCGCCAGGCTGGATCGTTCCCTTGCGCTCATCGAGCCCAAGATAACGGGCGGGTGCAGTTGCCAACAATTCAACCAGACGTTCCTGGCTGATTCGCCCCCGCGCCACACCATAACTGTACAACAGAGGGAAAAGCGTTTCCACGCCGGGGAGGCCGTTCGGCGTCAGATGAAACGTTCCCATCGCGGCGTTTTTCTGCTCCACCGTGAAGGGGCAGTGATCGGTCGCCACGACGTCAATGTCTCCACCTGCCACAGCTTGCCAAAGCGCTTCCGTATCTTCCTGCGTCCGCAAAGCGGGTGTCGTAATCCAATAGTGTCCGTTCCGTTGCTCATATTTTTCTTCAGTCAAGACTAAATATTGGGGGCAGGTCTCGAGGATCAGTTTTGCACCCAATGCACGGGCTTCCAGAGCAGCCTCCAGCCCCGCGCGACTACTGAGATGGACAATATAGAGTCGGGCATCAAGCTCTCTTGCGATTTGGGCCGCCGCAGCGATGGCTTTGGCTTCCGCTTCCGATGTTCGACTCCGGGCGTGGTAGATCGCTGCCTTATGGCCGGCCGTTACATTCTGCGCTGTCTGCGCTTCTATCAGAGCGTTATCCTCGGCATGCAGAAATAAAAGCCCGCCATTGCGATGCACAACATCCAAAACGGCTCTGAACTCCGGCCATGTGATCATCATTCCGGCCTCCCGGTAGGTTGAAAATACCTTGAAGGCGGAGTAGCCGGACCGAATGAGCTCAGGGATTTCAACCAGCCGCTTGTGGGGTTGGTCGGTTACGTTTACATGCAGGGCGTAATCGACGTGCGACTTAGAGTCGGCCTTGTCCAATCGCTCTTTGACTGATTCGTGCAACGCTTCACCCGGTTGCTGCACGGTAAAGTCAACGATGGTGGTGATGCCCCCGCAGGCAGCAGCCACCGACCCCGACTCAAAATCATCGATGGAATGCGTCCCCATGATCGGGATACCCATGTGGGTGTGGCCATCGATGAAACCGGGAAAAACCAGTCGTTTAGCCGCATCGATCTCCGTTTCACCAGCGTCCTCGATAGCCGCTGATAAGGCCACGATCTTACTGCCGCGGATGCCGACATCCAGATGCACGGAACCATCCGCGTTGACGACCTGGCCATTTCTTATGATGATATCAAAAGGTTGGGGCATGCTATATGTGCTCTTCCTTGCCATCTTCAAATTCTCGCAGTGATACGCCACGACAAGAAACGTCGCGGCACTCAGGATGGCTGACAGTTGAGGGTCCGGGTAGGCCGATTTGTGACGTTGAACCGGGCGTACGCCTGGCGGGTCCGACGCATATTCTACATGGTCAACGCCATCAGCGCCTTGGCGGTATGCAAGCGATTTTCCGCTTCCTGGTAAACAACCGAATGACTCCCATCTATGACGGCGTCCGTCACTTCGTTGCCGCGATCTGCGGGCAAACAGTGCATGTAGATCGATTCCTTCCGTGTGGCGCGCATCACTTTTTCATCGCAGATCCAGTCGGTATATTTTTTCGAGATCGCTAGCGCATCGTCCGGTTTGTGAAACAAAGGCTCGATACCCCAACTCTTGGGATAGACAATATCCGCCCCTGCGAAAGCCGCCTCCATCGAATCGACAATCTCAAACTTGCTTCCTGATTTGGCTGCATTTTCTTTGGCGGTCTGCAATGTGTCTTGCATGAGTGTGTACTCAGGAGGATGGGCCAGTGTCACGTCCATCCCAAAACGGGTCATCAGCATGATCAGGCCTTGCGGCACCGACATGGGTTTGGCATAGGATGGTGCATAGGCCCACGAGACGGCTATCTTCCTCCCACGCAAATCGTTGCCAAATACTTCACGCAGGGTCATCAGGTCCGCCAACGTCTGACACGGGTGGTCCACATCACACTGCATGTTGATGACCGGCTTGTCCGCCCATTTCGCCACCTCGCGCATGTAGCTGTTGCCCTCGCCCGGTACCAGGTCATGTCGAATGGCGATGCCATGCCCGTACGAGGACAGGATGATTCCGGTGTCCTTTGCGCTTTCACCGTGAGCAATTTGAGACGTGGCAGCATCGATGAAATGGGCATGGCCTCCCAGTTGCGTGATCCCGGCTTCAAAAGAGTTGCGTGTCCGCGTGGATTTATCGAAGAAAAACAAGAAAATGGTCTTGTCGGCCAGATAGCGGTGCGGGATGTCATGCTTGAATTTGTCCTTTAGTTCGGCCGCGGTTTCGAGGGCGATTTCTATTTCAGCGTCAGACCAATCTTGTGTTGAAATGTAGTCTTTGCCTTTAAGAGTTGTGTTCATGAGACTCCTTCTTTTCTTCAGATTGAAAAACGACCGGTAATCGGAAATCTAAGCAAGCAATTCCCTGTCGATAGCCACCGACCTCATGATACTGCTTCAAACCATCTCATCGCAACCAGGGCATCGATAATTTGTTGCCCGCGATGACCGAAGATCGGGTGCGGCACATCCGACATTTCGTCTGCCAGGCGGACGGCTACCTTTGCCGGCGCCTCACCGGTTGCGCGGGATTCCTGCAGCACGCGCAACGTCGTCTGGTAAACAGAGTATTGCCAGTCGTCTGTCAGGTGTTGTTCAATGACGGGATCGTTTTCCAGCGTGCCGTATTGTTCGTTGGCACAATTGACGATGCCCATCCGGTTGGCCAGAAAATCCGGGACATAGACGATGCCATGCTGCTGCAAAAGAATGTCGTCCCGTTCGGTGTCTTCCAGTTGATTGTTGGCTGAGCCACAGACGATTGGGGCCTTGATCTTAGGAATTGTCTGCGGGTTCAGGATGGCGCCGGTGGCGCACGGCGCCAAAACATCGCACTCTGCTTCCAGAAATGAATCCTCGTCGACCTGCACGAGCTTTGCCTCGAAATTACCCGAATCAAATCTGCGCTGTGCCGCCGCAACGTTTTCCTCGGCAATGTCGCAGGCCAGGACTTTCGCTACTTGTTGCTCGAACAAGAAACCGACCAGGGCACTCCCTACATTCCCCAACCCCTGCACCGCCACGGTTCTCCCTGCCAATGGCTGGTCCAGAACAAAGCGGACGGCAGCCGCTATGGCGCGTACAACTCCCCGGGCCGTGGGAATCGATGGATTGCCGCTGCCGCCGACATCAGGTGGAATGCAGGTCGTAAAGCGCGTTCTCGAAAAAACGTTAGCCATGTCTTGCACTTTTGTACCGACATCCTCAGCCGTCACGTAACAGCCGCGCAGG
>Ga0114931_10008898_pt1 | contig 12094 bp, 14 predicted proteins | sample 2SBtaG_FD_89579 | JGI IMG/M metagenome (GOLD analysis project Ga0114931, IMG submission 89579) | Deep subsurface microbial communities from Kolumbo volcano to uncover new lineages of life (NeLLi) - 2SBTROV14_V59a metaG | ecosystem: Environmental > Aquatic > Marine > Volcanic | place: Kolumbo...
AGCGTTTAATTTAATGAATTTATGCGTGAAGTGTTTCCACAACCCGTATGGCCGCGCCAAACGGGTTGTTGAAACACTTCACGCATAAATTCATTAAATTAAACGCTCGAACTTTCAGCGGCAGGTATCGCTGTGACGGATAGAGCAACCATACTCCGCCCAGGCTCCTCGGTTTTGTTGGCGGCGTGGGGCCACCATGGAAAATGGCATCGGCCATGTCCGGTGGCCTGCGCCGCCCTGTAATGCAGGGGCGGAAATCCAAGTGAAGTCAGGTTTTTTTAAAATCAATGACTTTGCGCATGGGGCTTAAATTGATCTCATCGATGACCGTTCCAGCAGGCATGCGCAGCAAAAACAATACGGCCTGGGCCACGTCTTCGGCGCTTAAACTCTGTCCGGCACCGCCACCCGGGGCGAAATGCAAGGCTTCGTAAAAAGGTGTTTGTACCATGCCCGGTTGTACGATGGCGACACGAATATCCCGGGTATTGCATTCCGCTCGCAGGGATTGTGCAAAACCACGCAGGGCGAATTTACAGGCACAGTACAAGCTGCCTTGTTTAGCCCCCTGTTCGCCGGCGTCCGACCCGATAAACACAAGGTCTCCCCGGTTGTGTTGTTTGAGGTGTGGCAGAACCCAGCGGGCCATAAGCATATGTTGGATTAAATTGATTTCCACAGCCTGCTGAATTTGCGAATAGGAGAATTCTTCAAGGCTCGCAAAATAACCGGTGCCCGCGCAACTGATCAACCCATGCAGGTCGTTGGGGTTTGTTATCGCATGGTTGAGTCCGTCGGGTATGGATGACAATACCCTTAAATCCAATTGCACGGGTGTAATATGCGCATGCTGTTCCCACCAGGGCATGGGTCGTCTGGCCACCGCATACACATGGTAGTCGTTTTCAATCAGCTTTTCGGTTACAGCCTTGCCGATGCCGGAACTTGCGCCGGTAACAATAATGGAATCTGTCATAAATAAACAAATAACCTTTGTTGTGGAATATAACGCAATAGTTGCTCGTGGCAGAATCCCAGCATGGATGATTCCAAATCCTGCCGGTAGTGAATCATGCCCCGGTCTTCCTGCATCGGTGCGGCCCACAGAGACTCGCGGGGATAGAGGGATTCAATGGTACGGAAAAAGGGTTTCGGCATGCGAAACCCGCCCACGGTAACCGAGTGAATGGCGGCAGGGTCCAAGCGTGAAAAAAGGTGTTGAAATAACCGGCGGTAGGTGTGTTGAAAGTCTGCTTCGTCCTGATCGGCGGCAATAAGAATAGGATCGAAGCGCAGTCCAATGGGCCAGCCTTGTTGTTGCAACTGGCGGGCGGCATCGATGCGTTTGTCCAGTGCCGGTACCTTGGCTTCCCATTGCTCGCTGTAAGGCTGTGGCGTAAAACTAAAAGCGGTCACAATATTGGGCGCCGGTTCATTGGCCTGCAATACGCGAATCTGTGTGCTTTTGCTTCGCAGTTCCAGCACCGCCCGGGGGCGTGCGCGAAAGAACGGCAGAAACTGTTCGACAAACCGGCTGACCGGTTCCAACGCCAGGCTGTCTCCGTCGTAGCCGGAGAAAAAATTGACGATTTCATTGGGGTGGTTTGTCAAAGCGCGGTCGATAGCCGAAAAGAAATCCGGATAGTTGACGAACAGTACATAATGGGCCGAGCGGTACATACCCTGTAAAAAGCAATAGCGGCAATCGTATAAACAATTCAACATAGGTGAAAAATAGTAATTTTGACCTTCACCGATTTTGTATGTCGCCGGTGCAGGCAAAACCAGCTCCGGCTGTTTGTGGGCCAGAATCAGTGCGGGACGCGGTTTTTGGCGGCGAAAGTTTTGCGACTTGCGATTGAAGATTTCCGCGTAGCGATCACATTCAATAACCGTGGCGTGCTTGAATCGTTGCACAATGTCTATACTGAGCGGGGCATCGGCGGCCTGTTGTTCCAGATAGATATAGTCAATCATCGTCAGACAGCAGCTTGAGTAGGTCGTTACCGGTTCGGCACCCGGTCAACGCCGGTAAGGCATCGTGAAGCCGATACCAGCGGCGCAGTAATTGGCGCAGGTTGTGGCGTTAACTGTGACTGAAATGAAATTGTGCCAATGCCTTGGTGAAACTATTTTCCAGTTCGGGATGCTCCGTTTCCATGTTAAGTATGTGGTGAAGCTGCTCAATGTGGTCCTGCAACAGTGCCGGTACAGGGGCCATCAAATCACTGATGTCGGCGGCGGTCAGCGCGTTTGCCTGTTGTTCATGGTTGTCGCTGATAATTTTTACGACCCGGATCAGTTCCACGCTGGTGAACCGGCATACCGCGGTCATAAATCCCGACGATTCCATATCGTAGCAAAATTTGTCCCGCATAGTGGTTTGGGGCCGGTCGACGGTCACTAAACTACCGCTGGCCTGGACTTGTTTGCCGCCCATATACGGAAACCAACGTTGACCGCTGGCATCATCGGTAATCATATTGGCCAATACGGCCTCTCCCAGCGGCCAGTGGGTGCTACCTGCCACCCCGCAGTTTATCCAGGCGTGCTCGGCAGGGTGCATGCCTTGCAGATAGCCTGCCGCGGCGGCGGCGGCGGTTTTTCCGCTGCCGCTAATGATAAGTCTTATGGGCCAGGGACGTTCACATTGATAGACGACAAACGGCGTACTGGCCAGTTGTCTCATCTTCCAAAATAGGCGCAGGGGTTTGGCTTCGGCCGCCAGGGCGAGTTGCAGATGGATCATGCCGTGGTCGCAACCTGGTTGACCATGCCGCGTATCCTGGCCGCCTCCTGGTGTTTGGCCCTTTTTTGTAGTCCGTTGATATAAATGGCCGTTTTATGCTGCAGTTCAGCCATGGCCGCCGTTCGCTGAGCGTTATCCAGCTTGCCCCCCAGCAGCAGATTGACCAGGGACTGGATCCGGAAACGGTCCATGCCCCAGAATCGACTCGACAATTGATCGTCGTGACCGCCGTATTTTGTGATCAGCTTGCATGGAATAAAATCCACGGCCATATGGGCGCAGATGCGTAACCATAAGTCATAGTCTTCACAAGCCGGCAGTTGTTCATCAAAGCCACCGAATTGGTCGACTACCCAGCGGTGCATAAGCACTGATGATGGTGATATTCGGCACATTGGTAGGCAATGCTCAAAGATGAATCCACCTTTTTTCTCGTGTTTTTTCATCGGATTAACACGCTTTCCGTGGCGTATCCAGAGTTCGTCGGTATGGCAAAAGCGAAGCGACGGCCGGTCCAGTACCCGTTGCCATTGGCAGGCGAGTTTATCCGGCATCCAGGTATCGTCGGAATCTAATAAAGCCAGCCATGGATGGCGGGCAAGCGCAATACCGGTATTGCGCGCATGGCTCACGCCACGACAGATCGGTAAGGGATGGTAGCGTACCGCTGGTGTGCCCTTGTGGCTGATATTGGCGAGCATTTCCGCCGTGTTATCGTTAGAGCCGTCATCCACAATAACAATTTCTGCTGCCTGCAAGGATTGACTGAGCACGGATTCCAGCGCCCGTATCAGCACATTAGCACGATTATGGGTGGGAATGACGACGCTGACAGGGATCAATGGGTACCCCCGAGAACCTGCAAAAATCCTGATAAAGTGATAAAATTAGCCTTCGGAGTCATTAAAAATACCGAATTGATGCTTGTACGCGTAAATGATGATGGAATCTTTGCTGTCATTCTATTGAAAATTTAAAAAATAAACACATAGTTTATGAAGCCTGGGAATATTTAGGAAGTGTTTTAAGGGGTGTCGTATGAGTCAGTGGCTAAGCTTGGCAATAGCTGGAGTGATGGCCGTTACGCTTGCTGCATGCGAGCGGACCACCCAGTCGGTTTCGGTCGAGTTTGAGCGGTGCGATCAAGGAATCAGCAAAAAGCAAATTCAGGATTTGGTCAATTTGTTGGGAGAATTCAACGTTTCCAATCCCAACGAAGAAAAGGTGTTTTATCATAAGCTGGGTGGGCCGGTATATCCACTTATCTCGCCGGGTTGCTACGGTATCACCTATACGGATGTGTTGGGTGCGGTAATACCGAAACGCATGGTATCGTTTGAATTGACGCCATTTAAGGAAGACATGCGTTTAAAGCGTGTTAAAAATGTATACAACACCTTGGTTAAGGATTTTTCCATCGCGACCATGGGCGAATGGAAACCAAATGATGTGAAAGTCGCCTATAAAGACGAAAACGGCGTCGTCAATTTATCGTTTAGAGCGTTTGATAAAACATACCGTTGGCGGATCGACCAGCACGAGGCCATTGACCGGGTTGGGGATGAGTTTTTTGATAACCTTGTGCGTCTGGAAGTGGAAAAACTGAGCGGTATTTTTTATAACATGTCCAAGGGTACGGAAGCACATTTTGCCTATTTGCCCAAGAATATTGTACCTGAGCTACGCCGGATGGGCGTAAAATAGTGTGGTTAGAATGTTAGAATGTAATGATCTTCGCCGATCAGGGGAAATCATGATGAGAGCAATCGTAAGCGTTTTATTTACGGCGTTGGTATCAGCCTGCGCCTGCCAGGAAGAAGTCAACACCGTCAGTCTGCTGGAAAGTAAACCGGGCCAGTCGGTACAAGCCGTTTCCGACCAGGCGCTTGCCAGTGCCTTTCAGAGCATGCCCTTTTCCGGCGACCAATACGCGGTAAATTGGTATGCCAACAGTATCGAGATCACGACGTTTCGTGGATTGTTTATTCCCGGAATGATCGATACCGTCGCCGATTATAAAAAGACCGATTCAAGCCAGGATATCATTGCAAAACAGTTTATAGCCATCGCAAAAAAACGCGGTCAAACCATTAAAATCTATGATGCCAAAGCCAATAAAGCAATTGTAGGTTGTGTCAGGCAGCGACCCGCCGAAAACACCACATTGCGTTCAGACATTGATCCCACCTTGGTGGCGTATGATGAAAAGGGTAACATGGTTGCCGCATTGGTGCGTATACATCGTTTCAACCAGCATATGGTCACTAAAAATCATTTTGTCGTTTCCAAGATCTATTTGGGCTCTTTGGCTCGTGATATTGAGCTGCAGTTGGGCGGCAAACAACTTCGAAAGCAATTGCTACGCACTATTTGATAGCGGGAGATTAGCATGAAGGCAATTTACTTGCTGGGGATCTGTTTTGTGCTTGCGGTCGCGAGTGTTGGAGCTCAGGCAGAAGAGGGCAAACCGGTCAAGATTGCGAAAAAGCTTAGCTGGACCGGTTGTGGAATTGCCAAGAAAGCGTTCATGGCTGAATTATCAAAAGCTTACGAATCCAGCTACAATGTCAGTATCGCCCTGACAGGCGGTGGTGCCACCAAGGGTATTCGCCAGGTGCATGACGGCAAAACCGATATGGGTGGATCGTGCCGATATCTGTTACCCGCCCATGAAAAAGAACAGGGTGTACGCATGGAACCGGTTGCTTGGGACGCCCTGGTGGTCATTGTGCATCCCGATAACCCGGTAAACAATATAACCCTTAGTCAAATTCGGCAGGTTTATTTAGGTCGTATCACCAATTGGAAATCATTGGGCGGACCGACTAAAGCAATGCATTTATATGCGCGCAAGGGTAAGACCTCCGGTATTGGTTGAAATTTACGTGAACTGGTATTCGCCAATTTTGATCAGGATATTCTGGCATATAAGGTGTTTAAAGGCAGTTCGCCGGTGGAGCGTTCGGTATCGAAAGATGTTTGGGGTATTGGTGTAACCGGTATTAGCAGCGCGAAAAAACGAAAAGTTAAAATTCTTGATTTGGAAGGTAAAAAGCCCACCTACGATAATATTAAAACCGGTACCTATATCCTCTACTATCCCTTATATCTGGTTATCAACGGCTCGGAAGACCGTAAAGAAGTCTTGAGTTTCCTGGAATTTGCCCATTCCAACGAGGGCCGGGAAATTCTTCGCCAAGTGGGAACCGTGCCCTATTTGGACGCCTTGCATTTGGTTATGAAACAAATCAACCAGAAGCAGCGCGCCAGGGATTTAGGCTTGATAAAACGGTTCTAATGGACATTTCATGAGGGCTATACCGGGCGGAGCACCCACCGACACGCCGGGTAGCTAAGGTGGCGTATTTTGATCACGGCAACACCGGTTAAAAGTCTGTAAACCCCGAGTACAATGCCTCCTGAAACCCTGCCGCGTTTTTCAGCAATGGCGCCGTCATATGGCGTCGCCGAGTGCCGATTTGCAGAATCAACTCAAACGCTGATGGCTCCCCTTTGGATGGCCAACGCCACCGCATGGGCCCGATTGCGGGCCTGTAATTTTTCAAGGATATTCTGAACATGGATACGTACCGTGCTCTCGCTGATGCCCAATATCATACCGATTTCCCAATTGGATTTACCCTGCGCCATCCAAAGCATGACCTCGTGTTCCCTGGTGGAGAAAGGTGAATATTTTTCACTTCCGATGCTGATTAATTGATGAGGCTGTACCAGGGCGTGGTGAAGGTGAGGGGTTAGTATGGTAAGAATAGCCGAAATACGGGCGTTCCACGTTTCAAAAAACTGTGCAAAGCCAAAGGTACTCACATGGGTCCCTGTTCCGTCGATCATGCCGTGACAGGCAATGTTCTTAATTTCGTTTTCGCGTAATGAATTGATCCAGGGTGATTGCTTACGGAACTTCGACTGACTGTCGGAAGAAAAATACATGGGTTTTAGATTCTGCATCCAGTTTTTAACCAATCCGCAATGCAGAACTTTGTTGTCGACAATGTTGGTCAAAAAAGATTGGGGAAAGCTTAAGTTTACATAATTATAAACATACAAGTCACGAACTCTGCCGTGACCGTAAGCGAACATTTCGTAAGGTAGCAGCCGGGCTAGTTTTTCCGGAAGTGACTTGATGACGTTTTTGGAATCAAAGTGACACTCGCTGATTAGTTCCATTATCAACAATTTTTCACTATTGGTTAATAAATTGATATGTGTTTTGTAATCCAACATCATATCGCTATTCATGACGGTCTCCCTGAAAAACTTCCGTGCATTTTCATTCCCATGTAATTCAATTCATTATAGTCAAAGGTTGAGGTCGGCAAAAGTGTAATTATGGGCTCAAAGGGCATATAAGCCGATTAGTTCCTTTTTTGAGGCAATTTGGTGAGTTTAAAGGGGTCCTAAATAAGGAAAGTGTGTGAATTGACTATATATACAGCTTTGAAAATCTAAATTACACAATAACATTGTGGAAACTTTGGGCCGGTTTTGGGTTTAATGCCCAGTCGGGCAAATGGTATTTGGAGACCATCTAAATGGACAACGATCCGCAGTGCCTTAACCTGTTTCCGAAGTACTTTATACAGCGATTGGATAAAACGCGAAATATCGCAGTATGGCAAGTGCTGTTGGCAATGTTGTGGAATAAACAGCTCTGTTAATAGTACGATTCAGCGTTCATGGAATATTTTACGTCCTGGATGCCGGGGGGTAAACGGGGCCAAAATAGGGCTTCTAAAAATTACATACTTAATATTAATACAATGTGTTAATTAATACCCGCATCCTCAAATCAGTGCAAAATGAAGTTTTTTCGTGTTTGACCGATACAATTAAATAACTATTGGACTCCGGGCAAAATCCCGGCGGGGTTTTGGCGTACCTGAATTATGAGAGACGATCGAAAACATCATCGAACGCAGTTTAACGCACGAGTCAAGGTAATGCATAGCAAAATCGGTGAATGCATTTTGACGATGCGATATGTCCCATTCCGGTGTATTTCTTTATATCAAGGAAAATTTGCCACTGGAATCCGGTGACGTGGTAAAAATTCAGGTGCAAGACATGATCGCCGAAGCACCTATGGTGGATGCGGAAATCATTCGAAAAAATGACACAGGTATCGCCTTAAAGTACTGCTTGGAAGACAGCCATTAGCCCGGCTATGGCACTAGTATAACACCCGGCAAATAATCAATAAAAAAGAAAGGCCTGTTTTTTTGAGGTACCATGGCGGCGGATATATTCGAATTCTCTAGCCACAGGCTTCCCCGGACTCATGGGCAAGTCAGGAGCACATCTTTCTATGGCCTGTATGCCGGTCATTTCATCTATGCTATGCTCTAAGAATAACTTCTACTGCATCGCTACTCCTGTGGTAGGTGTCGCCGATATCAATGCTGAATCGACAACACGCTCGCCCTTCAGGCTCCTCAACATCCTGTATCCTCCTGTGCTCCGTCAACGGCACACCCTTCCTTATGCCGCGCCTGCCTACGTCACCTTCCGGTCCGTGCGCTGTATCGTCAACAGAAACCCTCGTGACCATGTTTATGACATTGCCTGGCTAGCAGGCTGCTGAAAAAATCGATTATTTATACTGGGTGTGCGGACCATGGCGTGTCTGTCATGTTACAGCGTAATATGCCGTATTCTGCGGTCATGCACCGCAGAATACTGGGCTAACAAACCAAGGATTGGTTTTTCCGCATCCTGCTGCTGTGTGTTTGCAAACCATTCTACAATTCACAAACGCCGCCAAGTCACGGCGGTATAGGCACACATGGCGGAAAATTATACATTGATTTTGTAGTTCAGCTTAACTTCGTCGCCGTGCATGCCCCTGAATCCCCAGTTGCAGGCTGCGGACTCAATAATACAAATTTCAATGTCTTGATGGGTAATACCCACTTTATCCTGGATGTTGTCAAACAGCAGACGAATCAGTTTTTTCTTGGTGTCGGTTTCGCGGCCTGCAATCATGGTGATTTCGATGATTGTATAAGCATCCGTTCGGCCGCTGGGGAATATCATGTCTTCTTTTTCAAGCGGGAAAAATCGATGTGCCTTCTTATCCGTGGGGAACTTTAAAGCTTCAACGACGCATTCATGAATGACTTCAGAAAGCTTTTGCTTTACTTTATTCAGCTCGGATTTGATGCCAAAAATTTTAACTTGTGCCATGGCCACTCCTGAAAAGTAAATAGTCTACCGCATTGGCAGCTGGGTACAAGGAAATCGGCGCTTGAGTTACGCGTCATCGACTCTATTGCCGACAAATCAGACAGAGATAGATGGGCGTTGTTTCCCGAGATCGATCTATTATTTGAAGAAATTGCCGCATCAGGAACGCAACGGCCTGAGCGAAGCAAGTAGGCCGATTATGATACCTGGCCGGTCCCGGCATGCGATAGGTATTCATGACGAGCCGTCTGATTCAAACGCTTCACCCGCGACAAACCGGCAGGAATCAAGAAAAAACCAAGCCTTTTTTTAGCCCGCTGCTTCAAAACGCATAGGCGCGACACGCGGCATTGCTGTGCAACTGGCGGACCATCCTTGGTCCACGCAGAATGAATGAAAACCTGCGTTTTTAGCAGTGCGAGATTTTCGCGTTACACTGAGTCGACATTCATTGTCGCCAGCGCCCCTCCGGCATCCGCCGCACGCAGCAATTCCAGCGAAACGTCTAACTCTGCTTCCAATGATTTTGGGGGTAAGGGGGGCGTTTGTGCCCGTAATCAGTTTTGATCCAAAACTTGACTCTTTTGTCATTTATATTCCTGCTCAAGGATACCTAGTGTAGTGTCCTAATTTGATCGTGTATTATCAAGAGTTGACCGCACGATTTACTTTTTCCAAAATGTCTTCAGCGTTCCGCTGCTCAAGGACAACTGAATTATAGCGTAACCCGCCTTGGGTAGAAAACCGTTGCTCATGTATAGCGCCTCAGCAGGGCTGAATAGTTACAAAACTATTAATATAGAATTAGTTCAGGACACTACACTAGGGAGTCGACGTGTATTGGGCTGATGCTAATTCGATTTACGTTCAGTGACAGGGATACACGGCATATACCGGCGCCACCTTATCATGCTTTACCGAGGCGATAAAACCGCAGTAAGGTCGGCCGGATGGCGGACAGGAATCCACTTGGTCGAACTTGATATCGTACAGATTTCCCCGCTTGTTGCAGTGAAATCCATATGTATGACACAACTTGGTGAGTGCCTTGATGCCTGAACCGACAGGCAGTCTCTCTTAAGGGCAGACTTTCTGGCCAGCTCGCATAGATGTGTAGCGTGGTAGTTTACTTTATTGCCAAGTCTTTGGGTTGAGTCAAATGATATGAATTCGCCACAACCTATGTAGTATATATAGTATAAGCAAAACCAGAAACATCGGTTTCATGCGATTTCTATTTGGTGGATTTATCGAAAAAGGTATGGGGTATAAAAATCCCCAGAAATCTGAACAATGTTTCTTCCAATCGGCCATTGGGCATCAAGTACAGAGACCGCATCAGCACCTTGCTGTTTTTGACAACCGGATGGGTGTCAGCGGCGATGGCGGTGAAAGCGTATTCATCAATGTTCTTGTTTCGAAATTGAAGTGTACCGTCCAGCCAATGCTGATCGTCGGTAAGTATTTTGTTACCGGCATCGTCGGTCGGTACCACATCATAGCTATCCCAATACATGTCGTGATAGCTCGGATTGCGCAATTCGCCGACTATCAACCCGTTGAATTCAATATACCATCCAAATTGTCGACCCAGGTTCGAGCGCAGCAGATTGAAAATTCTAAAAAACATGCTTGCCGACCTCTTGAAATAAACAGTAAGGCATTTTTAATGTTGGACACATCTTGTTATTGTCGTTTATTATATCCGGCTGTGAGAGGCTCAACAAGTCAGATGTGGAGATATTCAAAACGTTTTGACGGTGCCGTGATCAGTGAGGATCCGGTGATTTCGCATGCGCGGATCGGTGTTATGGTCCGTGAGCAAAGGCCGGCAAGGAAATATCCAACGATTGTTGTGCTGTCAAGGCAGGCATGGCCATCTCCGAATAGGCCGTAGTCGATCGTCGCTCAATTTTCCGCGCGGCCCACTTGAGGGGCGCTGCCGAGCGAGGTCAGAATACTCATGCGGCATGTCTTGGAGAGTATAGGTGTCCACGGTGCAGCAAGATTGCAATTTTCGATACAAGTGCGTCATTGGATTTAAGAACTCGCCGACTTACCGGGGTAATTTTTGCCTTTGGCGGGAACACTACATTGAGTCAATAGCCCGTTATTGCTTGACATAACCAATCCGGCCGAATACCGGGAGTTCGTGTGAATGACTTGACGGAACGTGTCGACATCGATGGAAGCACACGTGTTGGTCAAGCCATTTTGCTGGATAAGACGTTTTAATTTGTTGCCGCGGGTAGCAGCAACATATAAGCACTTCCAATCGGCACACTGGAGGCCATTTTCGGTTTACTCTGGCTGGTCGCCTCACTGTAACGCTTGCCAGCCATACTCCGGCCATCTTTGGAGGGTTGATCAGTGCCCGTGCCTTCACCTGGCGGATGTAAATCGGTGAATCCAAAGGCAGGAAGGCTTCTTCTGTCGCCAACCCCAGCGTCAGTACCTGCTGTCCCCTAACATGGCGGCCCGTGACATGATCAACATGGCTGGACACCCCTTCCATTTTCGCCTCCTCAGAAAAATTCGTGGGTGGTTTTCGGCACAGGTAACGCCCCAAGCGCGTGATATAAAGCAATTTCAGCAGCATGGTAGGTGGAAGCTGTATGTGAAGGTGATCGCCAGGAAAGCGGACAAAGCCGGTATTCAGCACTCCTTGTTTGCCCCCGGGTTCCGGGCACACGTGCCGGTACATCAGCCGCCCAGTATCCGAGAAGCGGCTGTCGCTGACATGGAATGGCCACATCCGTTACCATCTCAAGACGCCGTACCGGGATGGCACCACCCATGTGATCTTCGAGCCACTGGATTTCATCGCAAGACTGGCCGCCCTGGTGCCCAGGCCAAGAGTAAACCTAACGAGATTTCACGGAGTCTTTGCCCCCAATAGCAGCTCTGGTGACACCCGCTAAGCGGGGTAAAGGCAGCAAGCTCAAGGTGCCCGATGAGGCGAAAGACCAAACGCCAGTCGAAAGCCGCGCGGCCATGACCTGGGCACAAAGATTAAAACGTGAATTCAATATCGACATCGAGACTTGCCGGGAATGCGGCGGCGCCATGAAAGTCATTGCCTGCATCGAAGACCCGGTGGTGATCCAGAAAATCCTGAATCACCTGAAGGAAAAGGGTGGA
>Ga0114931_10008899_pt1 | contig 12094 bp, 16 predicted proteins | sample 2SBtaG_FD_89579 | JGI IMG/M metagenome (GOLD analysis project Ga0114931, IMG submission 89579) | Deep subsurface microbial communities from Kolumbo volcano to uncover new lineages of life (NeLLi) - 2SBTROV14_V59a metaG | ecosystem: Environmental > Aquatic > Marine > Volcanic | place: Kolumbo...
AAAACTCGGAAGCGTAACTGTTCAGATGTGCTCCAGATTCGTTCATTTAGAGCTTCGAAGCGTACTTGTGCTACTCGAGAAGCTCTAAATGGACGAATGTGGGGTGCAGCTGAATAGTTACTTTATTTAATTCATTTCTTGTCCCTTATAGAGTAATATATTTGTAAGCGCTCAACAAACCACACTCTCGCATACGATCATGGTCATACCGCTGACTTTGTAACATCTCGGAATGAAAGGGCGTCCCTGAAGCCCTTTCATATATTTTTTTATTTGTACAAATAAAGGGGCAAATTGATGAAAAAATTTACCAGCAATCTTCTTTTGGTCTTTGGGGCTGGTTGCGCCGGAGGTTTGGCAAACAGCATCGCCGTTTGGTTATTCGGTCTCTGGGGCATTTCAAGTGCATTTGGCGTTCATATCGCCCCCAGTCTCAGTCCGGCATGGCTTTACCCTAGAATAGTATGGGGCGGCATCTGGGGCATTCTTTTTTTGCTGCCTCTTCTAAAAAACAAGATTATATCCAGGGCCTTTCTTTTCAGCCTGGGCCCCACCCTTGTCCAGTTATTTGTAGTTTTCCCTTTTAAGGCCCATAAAGGCATGATGGGTATGGAGCTTGGCACTCTAACTCCCCTCTTGGTTATCTTTTTTAATTTTGTATGGGGTATAAAAACCGCCTGTTTACTTAAAATTTCCGGAAAAGTGTAGGGGTTTCATGGACACCCTGCTGTGCGCTTACGTAACAAGCACCCAAAAGGGGCATAGTAATCCGATCTACTGCGTTGCAGCATTTTTTTAGGCACGACCTTCATATGTATGGTCTTGCACCTAAAAAATAACTACAACTCGGAGTCTCATTACGTTCGCTTACCTGTATATCAAGTTTTTTGTTGTCTACGCCTAGCTGCTCAACCATCACGAGAATTTCTATGAGTGTATCAAATTTAGACAATTTAAAAAAAGGAGAGGCAAGATGAATAATTTATTTACCCCGCACAAAATTGACAAATTACAGCTAAAAAACAGGATAGTTCTGGCCCCAATGACCCGAGGCCGGGCTGGCAAGGAGCGGATCGCCAACGAATTGATGGCTGACTATTACCTGCAACGGGCCAGTGCCGGTCTTCTGATAACGGAAGCCACCGTTATTTCACAGCAAGGCATAGGCTGGTCAGACTCTCCGGGAATATTTACTGATGAAATGGTTAAGGGCTGGCAAATCGTAACAGACAAAATAAAACCAACTGGTACCCCTATCTTTCTGCAATTATGGCATTGTGGTCGAGCCTCACATAGTGACTTCCATACTGGAGAGCTTCCGGTCTCTGCCTCCGCCGTCAAACTTAACGGCGATTACATCCACACCCCGCTCGGCAATAAGCCCTATGAAACTCCCCATGCGCTGACAGCCGATGAGATTAAGGACATTGTAAATGATTTTCGGCAGGCGGCAATCAGGGCCAAGGCCGCTGGTTTTTCCGGAGTAGAGGTACACGGTGCCAACGGTTATTTGATCAACCAGTTTCTAGATTCCAAAACCAATCTCCGCCAAGATCAATATGGCGGCAGCTTGGAGAATAAATTTCGATTTTTAAAAGAGGTGTTGGAGGCCGTGCTGGAGGTCTGGGAGCCGAAGCAGGTCGGAGTCCGTATTTCACCAAACGGCATCTTTAACGATATGGGTAGCGAAGATTACCAAGAGACATATCTTTATACCGTCACCGAGTTGAATAAATTCAACCTAGGTTATCTGCACATCATGGACGGGCTGGCCTTTGGCTTTCATGAACTGGGTCAGCCAATGACCTTAGCGCAGTTCAGGCCCCTATTCCAGGGTACAATTATCGGTAACTGTGGTCACAGCAAGGAATCTGCAGAACAAAGTATCGCAGTCGGTGATGCCGACATGATTGCCTTTGGCCGCCCTTTTATAACCAACCCTGATTTGCCGGAAAGATTCAAGAATAATTGGCCCTTAACCCCCTATACCGACATGTCTCTATGGTACACGCCAGGGGCGGCAGGCTATACTGATTATAAGCCGTTCAGTGCCCTATGACTGTTTTTTTAATCAAAAATAACATGCAGACTCGAATAAATATGGGACCACGATTTTTGTGTTTATCTCAATCGCCTTGGGGTACGTCACCTATTTATTACACAGCTCCAGAGCAATTTCCTCTAAGCGGTCTCACTTACAATTAAATTTTCCATCATGAGTCTGTCATAGCTGAACTTACTATCAGAGCTATAACAGAGATGATATTTTTTGTTCAAGAGAAACATCGCTAACAGCCCCTTCCATTTGCCCCGTAAGACTGCCATTTTTAAAAAACAGGAAACTCGGCACAGCACGAATATTAAAGAAAGAGGCAATTTGCGGATTCCGACTGGTGTCCAGGGTCGCAACAATAACTTCATTAACCCATTTTGCTGCCAAACCATGAACGATAGGTGCCATAGTTTTACAAGGGCCACAGGTGGGCGAAAAAAAATCTACCATAACCGGCAAACTGGCTAGCTTGACCAAACTATGGAAGTTGTGATCATTAAGTTCCACCGGTACGGCCTTCCCCCGCATATTAATATACTTGCCGCAATGACCACATTTTGGCCCAAGATGTTGCTTATCAGCTGGTATTTTATTTTTTTTGGTACAAGAATCACAGACTACGATAACACTGTTCATGATTTTGCCTCCTTAACTGGCAAATTTCCCCTGCTTTTTTGTAAAAAAACAACCAATTATGCAGTTTTAGGTGTAAATTTTATTTGGAGATTGTAGCCAACCGCTTTTGCGTACTCCTCAATAGTTGATAGTTTTGGGGAGATTTTAGAGTTCACATTCTCAAGCCGAGAAATATTGCTTTTTTTTGTGTGCAATTTCTCTGCAAGTGCTTCTTGAGTCAACCCAGCTTCTTTACGGAGCTTCATAAGGTTTCTTCTGAGACCATAGGCAGCAGCTAAAGATTCGTATTCTGCTCTTACTTTCGGATTAGCTAAAGCTTTTTTTTTGAATTCTTTAAAAGTTGTACGTGTCATGTCTTAACCTCCTTCATTCTGGTTCTAGCCAATTCAATTTCTTTTTTTGGTGCTTTCTGTGATTTTTTAATAATGGAGAATTACTACCTCCCGACCTTTAACCACGCAGAAGAAAGACCGGCCTATGCCTTCCTTCCCTTTAGCTCTAATTTCGAACAGCCCCCTGCCCAATGTAATTTCCCATTTCATGGCTAAATGTTATCATTTCTGATAACAGAGCCAACTGTAAATTTTGATCTCATTAAGTCCTTATTCGATAGTCATTCTTAGAATGATTGGGCTTTGGATAATTTATGAATGTAATTGTTGGGTTCTTTGATTTGCAAATTTGATAGGAATATTCTACCTATTCATATTTTGTTTTGTTAATTTTTTATAAATATTTCAACATATTGCATATATATCTTTTCTTGGCACTCAATTTGCATTGTTAGTTTTTTACGAGTTACCATGGGACTTCTTTCTGATTTATACCCAAAATAAGAATAAAACAATGACTATATGAAGGAGAATATTATGCAAACTCCAGCTGTTTCTCAACCGATTAAAATTGGCGATGTGTTGTGGCGGCAAAGTCCCACAAAATATATTGCACAGCAGACAGGAGTTAAAGGCAATGGGCAAGTTTTGGATAGTGACAAACTTTCCATAAGTAGTGAAGCCTCAGTCTTGGCTGCAATTCAAAAAGGACAAACCTCAGGCAGTGTTGTGAAAACTAAAGACTTGCTAACAAATGCGGAGAAACAACAATTTGAAAAAATGAGCAGACACTATGGGGGTAAGAAAGATTCTGAAATCGGCGTTCTTGCTATGAATCTTGCTATGGATAAGGTGATGGCATTTGCCAGTAAAACCGAGATACCAACAATTAATAAAGACTATTTACTCGGTATAATGGATCATATCAGTAATGATACGCAAGATAATTCTTTACACTCCAGGCTTGACACTTCTTTTCTTTCTGACCTACTTGATAATAGCTATCTTTTGATGAACAAATAGGGAACAGACCACGATTTTGGTGAGAGAGCCAAGCAGATTGGCAAGCATAAAATCGAATGAATAGTTTTTACTAACGTAGAAAACAAAATTGCAATGCGGCTAGAGCTTCTGCTCCTTTGGCAATGGCATCATCTAGCTGCCAGCGTGCCGTGTTTCTGTCTTCCACCATATTACTCACACATCGCAGTTCCAGGCATGGCAGGGAAAAATCAAGGCAAATTCTCGCCACAGCGGCACCTTCCATGTTTTCGCAGATGCCCCCGACACGATCCCGCAGGAAATTACCCCTGGCCGCAGTACCACTAACGCTATTTACTGTGGCAAATGTACCCTTGAAATATGGGATAGCGGCCTGCAATAATGCTGATTCAGCCTGGCGTAAAAGGTCTTCATGCAAAGGCAATTCAGCTTGGGCGGCAAGCCCGGACAGGGGCAGGATTTCATCACCGAGACAGACGCCAAGGTCAGCCAGAGTCTCACGCTCAGCGAGACATATATCAAGGAGACCAACACCTGTGTCCAGAAAGGCTCCAGCCACCCCGAAATTAATCACCATCGTAATTGCCGCACCTTGGGGAGTACGCAAATAATCACCAAGGACAGCCGCCGTTTCCAGGCATCCAACGCCAGTAACCAAAGGCTGCCAGTCTTTATTGTCAGCAAATATGCGACGTACCGGAGACATTTCAAGCTCGGTTGCGGCAACGACTAGAAGCATGGGAAGTTATTTATACTCAAATGGGGTATTAGATTCTTGGTAAGCGATTACATCTGTCTTTGGACCGTAAGCGTCCACCAGTGCCTTATATTCGTTCGTTTCGGCCTTCGAAGCGTACTCCCTGTACGTGAGAAGGCCAGGTAAGCGAAGACTCCGAAACGGACGAAGATGAGGTGCTGGTGAACGCTTACAAAGTTTTTTTGATGGAGTTATCGGAATTAAGCAGGACAATACGTGGTTTATAGTCCTGCAATTCATATTCCCCGTACAGGCCATAACTAACGATGATAATCAAATCACCCACCAGCCCCTTGCGGGCAGCGGCACCATTAAGACAAATGACCCCGGAATTGGGATCACCGCTCATTACATAGGTTTCAAAGCGTTCCCCATTATTTATATTGTAAATATAAATCTTTTCATAGGGCAACAGGCCCACCTTGTCCATAATGACCCGGTCAATAGTCAGGCTGCCTTCGTACTCCAAATTGGCCTCGGTAACGCTTGCTCTATGAATCTTACATTTCAGCATTTGATGCTGCATCTTTATTCCTTTTATCTAAGTTGCCGGTAGCAGATGGCCATTATCAATTAATAGGGTCTGACCTATTTTCACGGCCATAACCAGGATAGAAGACTCAGCCACCGTCTCATGCTCAACCAGGGTGATATCGTCAACGATCTTCGCATAATCCACCATAATCTGGGGATCAACAGCCCAAAATGCATGGATAGATCGCAGGATATTCCGGCAATCTCTTTCCCCATCCTGAACCTGACGACGGGCATTTTGCAAGGCACCGGACAGACAAAGAGCTGATTTTCGTTCCGCCCTGTTTAGATAGCGATTTCTTGAGCTCATTGCCAAACCATCGTCCTCACGAACAATGGGATGCCCAACAACTTCCAGATCAAAATTTAGATCTCGAACCATAGCTCGAATAACTGCGAGTTGCTGAAAATCTTTCTCTCCGAATATGGCAATATGCGGCACCACGATATTGAACAGTTTGGCAACCACCGTCGCCACGCCATCAAAATGCCCCGGTCGGGCGGCACCACAAAGCCCCTGGCTCACCCGGCTAATGCAAACAGTGCTTTGAAATCCCGCTGAATACATCTTGTCGGCTTCCGGGGCAAACAACACTGCCGCCCCAATATTCTCCAAAGCCTGTCTATCTTCATTAAAGGTACGGGGATAACGGTCATAATCTTCATCAGGACCAAATTGGGAGGGATTTACAAAAATACTCACAACAACCAGATCAGCCCGGCGTTCGGCCTCACGCACCAGGCTGAGATGACCGGCATGTAAACAGCCCATTGTTGGAACCAGGGCAATGGTCTGGCCGACAGACCTCCTACCCCTTGACCAAGCTGTCATTGCGGCCAAATTAGAAATTACATCCACTTAAACAGCCCCATCATTCATAAAGACCAGTCCCGGCTATTTCTTAAGCTGATCTATTTTGGCAAGAACCCAGTCCTTAGTGGGGCCAGGCTGAGTTTCCGGCAACTCGGCATATTCCTTATAGTAGGTCAGTGCCTGTTCTGGATCACCGTGTTTTTCATAAATTCTTGCCAGTCCCAAATCCCCCTTACCTGCAAAACCAGGAATTTGGGCTAACTTCAGGAAGGCCCCTTTAGCTTTTTCAACATTATCAAGATTTTCGTAGGCCTGGGCCAAGCTGTATTGCACCAGGGGATAAGCTGTATTGTCAGCAGGCATCTTCCCCAAAATCGCCTCAAATATTCCAGCGGCCTTGGCAAAATCCCCATTTTTGAAAGCCAAATGTCCCAATTCAATATTGGCCCAAATCCCACTGCCGGTACGGCCATACTTATCCGTTAACTTCTTTAGGAGATTAACCTTTTGGGTATCATCTGCGGTCTGCAGGGCAGTATAGAGCAGAGTGGAGGATTTCTCCGTTTGCACCGAGGTATACTTTTTATAACCCTCGACAGCTACGACTACTACCAGGAAGATAATAATCCCCAGCTTTAAATTTTTCTCATTTTTACGAATGAACTCAATAACCGCTGGCGGCAGACTCAACTCTTCCAGAATTGCCTTTTGATCCTTTGCCACAACATCAGCGTGCTTTTTATTAAATACATCTTGCTCTGCCATGAATTTTTCTCCGGTGGTTTCGTTGTTGGCGATAGCTCGTATTCCTCTCAAGATTTACCACTTAGGGCCTGTAAGAAAATAAGTGTTACAAGATTGCGCCGATTTTTCACACAGGCCCTTACCTGAGCAGAAATAATCCCTAATCATTATCACATTATCCTTTTTTTTGCTTGTATGTTTGCTTATGGCATTTTAAATTACAAGCATCAAAACGCCACACGATACTACTTACCCGCCCATTCGCTCAACAAAAAAATGAATTTATGCCCATTAATTTAAAATATAATGTTCAGACGGTTAGCGAAATAACCTGTTCAATAAAGGCTGTTTTGGAAAACGGCTTCTCGTTTATAGCAGTAAACGGCGAAGTTTCGAACTTGCGCAAACCTTACTCTGGTCACCTATATTTCACCCTGAAAGATAGCAAATCACAATTAAAGGCCGTATTATTCAAGACCCAGGCCCGATATATTTCTGAGCCGATTAAAGAGGGGGATCAAATCATCTGCCGGGGCCGCATCTCGGTGTATGGAGCCAGGGGAGATTACCAGATAATCGTCGATTCGGTAGATTTTACCGGTTCTGGTGCTTTGCAACTGGCCTATGAGCAACTCAAAAAAAAGTTGGATGCCCAAGGGCTGTTTGCCGCATCCAATAAAAAGGAACTGCCCTTTCTGCCCGAAAAAATAGCTGTAATCACCTCTCCACAAGGTGCGGCAGTCCATGATTTCCTTAAAATCGCTGCCAAACGCTTTCCGGCGGTACCTATAGAAATATATCCAGTACCAATGCAGGGAGAAAAGGCACCTGGCGCAATAATTACCGCCCTGCAATTAATCCAGCAGCGACAATTATGTGATGTTATCGTTATCTGCCGGGGCGGCGGTTCCATTGAAGACCTCTGGGCTTTTAACGATGAGCATCTGGCCATGGAGGTTTTTAATGCCAAAATACCAATTATTTCCGCCATCGGCCATGAAATAGACTTCACGATCCTGGATTTTGTGGCCGATTACCGAGCCCCAACTCCAACTGCCGCCGCTGAAGCAGCCTTACCGGATCGACAGGTTCTAGGACAGGAAATCAGCCGGATAAAACGCAGTATTATACAATTAATGAGTCATAAAATAAATGGCTTACGGCATCGGGTCCAGACACAAAACAGATTACTGACCTCACCATCAGGCGCCGTACAGGGCATCCGCTTTCGAGTTAGACAGGCCGAGCATAGCCTGCGGCGCAATATAATTAGCCAACTCACCAGCAGACGTCTCCAGGCCGATACGGTCATAACAGATTTCTACCGTCAAAGCCCCCAGACCCTGGTCAATACCCACCGCCAAAAAATCAGCAGCCTGCAAGAAAAATTATTCACCCAAACAGACCTCACCATAGAGCGTAAGGCGGCTGCCCTGCAGAGGGCCGCCGCTCTGTTAGAGGCAGTAAGCCCGTTAGCTGTGTTGGCTAGAGGTTATGCCATCGCCCGAATACTGCCAGATAAAATCCCACTACGCAGCACCAAACAAATAGGTTTGGGCGATCGGCTTGATCTTCAAGTCGAAAATGGTAATCTGGAGTGTAAGGTAACTAAAATTGACGAATTCGCAACAAGTCGAAAAACCATTTCTCGCACCTGATGATTTCAATGGGGAACGAGGAAACAAGCACAAACGTCGATCGGTCGGTGTGAGTCTGCACTTATCTAACTGTAAAAAACAGGTAAGCGTAAACTCCGAAAACTTTGATTTTCCGATACGTAAATATGAACTCAAAAATCAAACTGACAGCATGTGCTTCATTAGCCATATCGTTGTACGCCTGTGGGGCGGTAAGCACCACTTATCACGTTACCAAGAGCACAGTCAAAGCGGCTTATAAGACCACCAAATTTGTGGTTAAGGCCGGGGCCGGTACCCTGCGGCTGACCTACAAACTTGGTAAAATTACCTTTCATGTGATTTCAGCCCCTTTAAATTGGCCCATGACCACCAGCATTGATTCTGTGGCAGGGCTATCGCCCAAAGAGGCCATCCGGCAGGGTAAGGTAAAAAACTCCCCATATGTTGTGCGAGGCCATCATTATAGGCCCATGAGTGTATCACAGGCATCCTCCTATCGCGAAGTGGGTATTGCCTCTTGGTACGGCGAAGAAACCCGGAGGCAGAAGGGCGGCACCATGACCGCCAACGGTGAAGTATTTAATCCATCATTGCCCACCGCGGCCCATAAATACCTTCCCCTGCCAACCCATGTCAGGGTCACAAATCTTGATAATGGTAAGTCAATAATTGTGCGAGTCAATGACCGAGGCCCATTTGTGCAGGGGCGGATAATTGATCTAAGTGCCGGTGCCGCTCACCAACTTGGTTATTTGCAAAAAGGTACAGCTATGGTTAGAGTTGAAACGGTACACATATAGACGAAATTTCGGTGAACACTTACAAAATTTACATTACATATTATGCAGACAAACAATACAGAAACGAAAATTGTCTATCCCTGCACATGGTCATACAGAGTTATTGGCCCGAGCAGGGACATGGTAAAGGCGGCAATTATTTCCATATTATCAGAAAAAGAGCACTCCATACACTATGCCAATGCCAGTCGTACCGGTAAATATCACAGTTGGAGCGTTTCCTTGGAAGTTGAGAACGAGGATGAGCGAAATGCCTTATTCATAGACCTTAAAAATCACCCGCACATTAAAATAGTAATCTAAGATGAGGCCTATGCCAGACGTTTACACCGTAAGCTTTACAACCTGGCAACAGAGTATCAATACTCTGCTCCATGGCAGCAACCTGCCGGCCCTGCTGGCCGGACAAAAAGTTGTTCTATTAAAGCCGAATTTAGTGGAGGTATTTCCACCACCCATCACTACTCCACCTCAGCTAATTGCGGCAATAATTGCTTATATTCAGACTGAAGTGCCGAAAATTGAAATTATTATTGGCGAAGGCTCAGGTTCATTATCGTATGAGACTGACCACACCTTTGCGGCCTTAGGATATGCGGAAATGGCCCGGGAGAAAAATGTCCGTCTAATTGACCTCAATCACTCGCCCTGCCGCAAGCTCAGCAAAAAGTCATGTAAACGTTGGCCGGAGATGTACCTGCCTGAGATCTTATTCGATTCTTTTCTAATCTCGGTACCAGTTCTAAAAGCACACACCTTGGCGCAGGTAACCATCACCATGAAAAATATGATGGGTGCTGCCCCGCCAGCGCATTATCAGCAGGCAGGCCATTGGAAAAAGGCCTCCTTCCATCGGCAAATTGACGAGGCTATTTTTGATTTAAACCAATACCGCACCCCGGACTTTACCATCCTTGACGCCACAGTCGGTATGCAGGAGGCCCATATGCGCGGACCTCACTGCAACCCGCCCCACATGACCCTGGCCGCCAGCTCCGACCCAGTGGCAATTGATGCCTACGGGGCCAGACTTCTGGGACGTGATTGGCGTAAAATTGGCTATATAGCAGCCGCCCATGAGGTATTAGGCCAGGCCGATCCTCTGAATATTAAGTGCCTTTAGGGCTCGGAATGTAAGGGCGTTCATTGGGCGCTTACGAAACAAATACAGCGCGAATCACATAAATCATGACAAACAATAAAAAATATAGCCGCTGGCTGCCTTTTGTTGAAATGTTTACCAAGGCCAATGCCCTCGGACAACAAATCAGTAATTCAAGGCCAGAGCAGCAGGCAGAATCTCCGGCATCCTCGTTAAATCAGCAAAATCACGGCCCCAAAGTATTGCTTTGCTCCCCGCACCCCGACGATGAAATCCTAACTGGTGCCCTGCCCTTACGGCTCTTGCAGGAAAATAACGCCACAGTCATTAATCTTGCTATTACCCTCGGCAGCAAAAAGAGCCGCAAATTAGAGCGCCTGCATGAATTGAAGCAGGCCTGCCTTACTGTAGGTTTTCAATGCCGCCTGGCCGCCGCCCCCTTGGCCCTTGACCAGATAAATCCACAGGCCAGAACCCGCCCGGCGTGGGCTGAGAAGATTAAAATCATGGCTGATATCTTAAACAATATCCAGCCGGATATAATCGTCCTTCCTCATGCCAACGACAATCATCCCACCCACCAAGGCACCCATTTGTTGGTTTTGGATGCCCTGGCAACATATAGTAAAATAAAATCATCAAAAACCATACTTATAGAAACGGAATTCTGGCAACCCATCCAAAATCCTAATCTACTGGTCGGTGTAAAGAATGAGGACCTTGCCCTCTTATTAACGGCACTCAGCCAACATCAGGGCGAAATATCCCGCAACCCATATCACCTCAGCCAACCGGCCCGGATGATTGATAATGTCCGGCGAGGCAGGGAGGTCACTGGGCACCGGGACAGCCAAGCAGATTTTTTATTTGGCGAACTTTACCTGGCAAGCCTTTGGCAGGCAGGGGAAAAAACAATATTGAGGAATCCCATAACCATAGATACACAAATGAAGTTAGACGATTTTATCTGCCATTTTACTTAAGGGCTATAAAATCACCTTATTTTTTGGTAAAACTAGGACTCGGCCAGAAATAACTTGTGAGGGGATTAGTTCACTGGTGGAATTATGAATAATGGTTAATATCTGAACAAGGTTCAGATGACAATATTTGTTAACATTACGGTAGCATAAATTTTATTTTTAGGTGCATATATGAAAATTACGATTAAGGAAAATGCAGTAAAGATGTTGAACAACAAGCTGGAACACGATCAATTCTTGAGGGTCACTGTTATCGAAGGCGGTTGCGCGGGATTGACCTATAGCGCCGAAATAGCCAAGGAGATGCAAGATGGAGAAAAAGTGGTTCTGCAGAGCGGCTCTATCCGGGTAGTCTCGAATGAAAGTAGCAATAAATACTTGGACGGGTTAATAATAGATTACTCTGATGACTTAATTTCCAGTGGTTTGCAATTCACAAATGCCAATACCAAAACGACATGCGGCTGTGGTAAAAGTTTCAGTTTAGCTGGATTTCCAGCTATGACAGACGGCAATTGCAGCAATAAGTAACTGCCTCGTAAACCCTAAAGTGTCGCAAGATTACGAAGTGATTTGGTAACTTCTTCAAAACTGCTGGTAATAAAATGTTCATCACGCAGATATGCATTCCCACGCAGGAGCGTGGGAACGAGGAAACAAGTACAGACTTAATCTCGTTCCCACGCTCCTGCGTGGG
>Ga0114931_10008900_pt1 | contig 12094 bp, 8 predicted proteins | sample 2SBtaG_FD_89579 | JGI IMG/M metagenome (GOLD analysis project Ga0114931, IMG submission 89579) | Deep subsurface microbial communities from Kolumbo volcano to uncover new lineages of life (NeLLi) - 2SBTROV14_V59a metaG | ecosystem: Environmental > Aquatic > Marine > Volcanic | place: Kolumbo...
CGAACATGGGAGACAGGGAGAGCGTCATTCCGGGCACGTGCGCGGCCCTTGCAATTGAATTGCCAGGCTCCCAGTTTAGACCACGTCACCGGTCAGGCAACCGACCCCAAAAAATCGATCGTCCGGGGATGCCGGTCTTGCAAGGCGACTGCGGTGACGTCTCAGGCCGAGCTTTCGGGCGGGGCTGCCGGCGGGCGTGGATCGGTGGCGGTTTGGTTTTTTTCGTAGGTGTCGACGGTCGCGAGATCCGTCGGTGCCGTAAACCGCTCGCCGGGGCAAATCCAGATTTCACCGAACAGCTCATTTTGCTCGACGCGTACGTTGTTATGGCGAATGAGTTCGAGGACCGCCAGAAAAATGCTGACCAGCGAAGATTTGTGCATGCCCGGTTCAAACAAATTGCTGAACGTGAGTCGCGGCTGCCGGGCGAGCCGCTCCCTGATACGCGCCATATGCACGTGAATGGGTGTCTCGTCGTAAACAATGTTTGACCCGACCGTGGCCTGACTTTCGTGCAAAATCCGACCGAAGGCGCTGACCAGATCCCATAGCTCGGTCTCGCGAATCGGCTGTTCGGCCAGATTGCGCTGGCGTGGCGGCAGGTCGTTCGACAGACGCGGATAGCGCTCGAGCCACTCGCGCCCGCGCTCTTCCAACAGGCTGGCGGCGTCGCGGAACTTTTTATACTCGAGCAATTGCCGCACGAGATGCTGCCGGGGGTCTTCCAGTTCCTCCTCAACTTCATCGCTACGCGGTAAAACCATGCGCGATTTGATTTCGGTTAGCGTGCTGGCCATGTCCAGAAAATCGCCCACGGCGTTGACGTCAAGCTGCTGGAGAACCTCGATATATTCGAGATACTGTTGCGTGACGAGGCTCAGAGGGATGTCGATGATCTCGACTTCATGCTTGCGCACCAGATAGAGCAGCAAATCAAGCGGCCCACGGAAGATTTCCAAGTCGACCCGAAAGTGCATCGCCAGGCTCATAAATAAAACATGATATTCGTGCTACCTTCCACGCCAGCAGCCAGGAACAGGAGCACTGCGATTGCCGCAAGCCATTATATCATAGGAACTTGCAAGTATTAACCGAAGGTCGGTTCGCGATTTTTTCGCCCTGCTCGTGAAAAGACTTGCGGAAACCGGACCGTGCTGGAGTATAAAAAAGGAGGTATCCGAACGTTTCCGGCAGCGGCCGGTGTCGGGTTTCTCGTCAAGCTTTCAGTCGAGTGAGTTCACAGGGGACACGCGTTTAGGTTGTTCCAGCGTCTGCACCGGGGTCCCGGTCGATTTATCTTGGGAACAGGCAAGGCGGTTGGGTTGCCGATGACGTTTTCATCCGTGAGCCCCAACACGTTTCGCGAAGAAGAGGCCGGCATGCACCTTAGGCGGTCAACCAAAAGACCGCCAACATGATCCGCGGGACCTGGTCTGTGTCGACGCCGGAGGCGGTGTCGTCAGAAACCGGGAGATCGAAGCGTGATCGAAATTAAGCACAAGGTCACCGGTGACGTCTTATTGCGCATTGATCGCGAGACGCTTGAAGGAATCAAGCTCGAGAACGGCAAGCTGCGACACGCCGATCTTGTCGGCGCAAGCCTTTGCGGCGCGAATCTAGGTAATAGCGACTTGCGCGACGCCGATTTGCGTGGCGCGAAGCTGTGTGGAGCACGGTTGCACACGACGTCCTTCGGGGGCGCCGATCTGGCCGATGCCGACCTGACCGAGGCGAACCTTACCAATGCCACGCTGATCGGCACCAGCCTGATCGGCGCGACGATGGTTCGCGCCGTGCTGCGATACTCGGAGGTTGCCGGCGCGATTTTCTGCAATGCCGATCTACGCGAGGCCGATCTTAGCATGGCCGACTTGCGGGCCAACTTCCGTGGCGCGAATCTTGCGGGCGCCGATCTTCGGGGCGCGAACCTGAGCGGCGCCAATCTGAGCGGGGCCAATCTTGAAGGCGCCAACCTGAGCGGGGCCAATCTTGCCAATGCGCGTGTGGTGGGTGCCAAGATGCGTGGAGCGATCAACGCAGCCGGGAAGCGCACGGCCGCGCCACCAAGGTCGAGAGACGCGAAGCGTGCGTGGTGGCGCGTCTGGGAGTAGTCGACCTTCGGCCCGATGCGTTGCACCCGGCCAAGACGATGTCAGGGGACCGTTGACGGGGCTCGAACGGCCGTTTGTGGAGTCTGACGCCGGGAAAATGAATCCGGCGGCTCAAGAGCGTACAATAGCTGCTTGGCGGTTCAACGCATCAAAGGCATCGGACGAATTTGAGCTCAGATGGGTTGGGAAATCATCTTTGCGACTTCGGCCACTTCGTTCCTGCTAGGCGGGACGTTCTTCGTGCTCGTGCTCGGTCGCGCTCAGCGTGCCTCGAGCGCGAAGTCTGACATCAGGGATGACAAACTTCTGATGGAGCAGACCGTCGAGCTAACGCGTGAGAAGCAGGCGCTCGAAAAATATCTGGCCCAAAGTCGTCGTGCCGAAGAGGCCTTGCGGCATTCGGAAGAAAAATATCGCGTGCTGGTCGAGAACGCCAACGACGCGATCATGATCGCCCAAGACGGAGTGATCAATTTCGCCAACCGCAAGGCGGCTGACCTGCTGGGATATCAGGCCAGCGAGATGATCGAAAAACCGTTCACGGATCTCATCGCGCCAGAGGATCGCGAGTTGGTTTTCGAACGCTACGCGCGGCGCATGCGTGGCGAGTCGACCCCAAATCGTTATCCGTTTCGCGTGATTGCCAAGGACGGTCATTTGATCTGGACCGAGATCAATTCCGTGGTCATCGATTGGGAGGGACGACCGGCGACGTTGGCCTTTCTGCGTGACATCAGCGACAAGAAGAAGGCCGAGGACGAGCTGCGCCGAAGCGAAACCCGAAATCGCGCCATCCTGGATGCCACGCCTGATTTGCTGTTCATCGTGGATCGCGAGGGCACCTGTCTCGAAGTTCGCGCCCGGCAGGAATACTTCTTTATTTCTCCCGAAGATGTGATCGGCAAGAACATCTCGACCTATTTTCCAACCGACATGGCGCAACGTTTTTTGCGGGCCATTCGCCAAACGCTCGACTCGAACCAGATGCAGACTTCCGAGGTGCGGATGCCCACGCCGCTGGGATTTCGGCATTTGGAATCCCGCGTAGTGGTCTACGATCATGATTCGGTGTTGTTCATCGTTCGTGATGTTACCGACCGCAAGCACGCCGAAGCCGAATTGCAAGAAGCCAAGAAAGCCGCCGAAGCCGCGAACCGCGCCAAGAGCCGATTTCTGGCGAACATGAGCCACGAAATCCGAACGCCGATGAACGGCGTGATCGGCATGACGGAATTGGCGATGGCGACCGAACTCTCCAGCGAGCAGCGACGCTTGCTGGAGGGTGTCTTGGAGTCGGGCGAATTCATGATGTCGCTGATCAACACGATTCTCGATTTCTCCAAGATCGAGTCGGGCAAGATCGAGCTGGATCCGGTCGAGTACGGACTGCGCGACGAAATCTGCGATACGGTCAACGCGCTAGCGCAGCGGGCACACGAGAAATCGCTCGAATTGATTTGTCGCGTGCGTCCCGAGGTCCCCGATGCCCTGGTGGGGGATTGCGGGCGGCTGAAACAGATCCTTTTCAATCTGATCGGCAACGCCGTCAAGTTCACCAGCCGGGGCGAAGTCGTGTTGGACGTCTCGGTGGAAGAGTCGCGAGACGACGACGTCACGCTGCATTTTTCCATACGCGATACGGGCATCGGCATCGCCCCCGAGAAACACGAAGCCGTTTTCGAGGCCTTTCAACAGGCCGATGATTCCACCACCCGTAACTACGGCGGCACGGGGCTGGGGTTGGCCATCTGTCGGCAGTTGGTCGAGCGCATGGGGGGCCGCATCTGGCTGGAAAGCACGCCGACGGTCGGTAGCACGTTTCATTTCACCTTGCGAGCCGGGCTTCAGCCCGACCAGCCGCAACAGATGCCGACTTTCGAAGGGCTCGATGCGGTGCGGATTCTCGTCGTTGAAGACAATCGAACGAATCGCGAATGCCTGCTCGAATTGCTCGCCGGATGGCGATTGCCGGCCCTTGGCGCTGCCGACGAGGCACAAGCCCTCGAAGCGCTGCGCGAGGCTCGCGAGAACGGCGACGCCTTTGGCCTGGCGGTGGTTGATGCGGGCTTGGGCCATGATAACGGCTTTGAGTTGGCCCGGCGCATGACGTCAGCGACGGAGCCGATCCCGGTCGTGCTATTGCTTTCGCACACGAACCGGCAGATCAATTCGGCACGTCAGGCGGGGCTTGCGGGAGTATCGATGCTAACCAAGCCGGTCAAGCCGTCTGATTTGCTCGATGCCATGATGACCATGTTGGCGGACCATGAACCTGACCACACCGAGAGTTCTGTAACCGTTGGCGCGGCAAACGAGATTCACCGCCCGCCGCGACGCGGCACGACGGCCTGGGAGCGGGCAAGCCGATCGCTCAGGGTGCTATTGGCCGAAGATAACGAGATCAACAAGCGTGTTGCCATCAGCATGCTCGAATCGCGGGGGCATCACGTGACGCATGTCGGCGACGGCGAAGCCGCGGTGCGGGCGGTGCGGCAAAGCCCGTTTGACGTGGTGTTGATGGATCTGCAAATGCCGCGATTGGGAGGCATCGAAGCCACGTCCGCGATTCGGCAGTGGGAAGCCGGCGCCGACCGGCACCTGCCGATCATAGCCATGACGGCACATGCCATGAAGGGCGATCGCGAAAAATGTCTGGCGTCGGGCATGGACGGTTACATTTCGAAACCGGTTCGCGCCAAAGAGCTTTTCGAAGCAGTCGAACATTACACCCCGGTAGAACCGGTCGACGCAAAGACCGTCGACCCCGACAAGCCGCGTGTGGCTGCCGCGAATCAAACCAACGAAGATCGCGCCACGACGGACCCATCCGAGCCGTGTGATTCGTCCGGCGCGGAACACGCCAAGGAGCCGGCAAGTGCCGACCCGACGTCCATGGCGGCTGGGAAGGCTTCCGCGACGCCGTCCCCCGCCTTCAATGTCGAAGCGGCGATGACTTCGGTCGGGGGAGACCGGCAATTGCTCGGTGAGATCGTCGAGGTGTTTCTTGAAGAATGTCCGCGGACGCTTGATGAGCTTCGTCAAGCGATCAAAGCCGCCGAAACACCGCGGATTCGGCGGCTTGCTCACACACTGAAAAATTCATTGGGATACTTTGGCGCCGACGGGGCCTACAACGCCGCGTTGGCTCTCGAACAGCTTGCTCGAAGGGGTGAAAGCCAAGAGGCGCTGGCAATCTTCCAGCGTTTGGAACAACAGGTCATGCTTCTGCGCCCGGCCATGGAAGACTACGCCGGTCGCGCGACATCGACAAAACCTCGCTAGAAAGGCCGGCGGTCGGCCGCTTTTGTGTTTCCCGGCCCATGCTTGCCTTGCCGCGGGGCGTTTGAAGCCGCGTTTGACCGGGCAGTGTGGTGCGGCGGCGCGAAGGCATTGACGGCCTGTCGTGCATGTTCGAAACTTGACCATGATGGTTAGTCGGCTCGGGGGAGATTTACGATTCGTCAGGCGCCCACGCCTGGGTCGGCGGTCGCGCGGGACTGCCGAACCGCTTGATTTCAAAGTGACCTAAAGGAAAGAGTTCGCACGATGACAACGGTCTTGATCGTCGACGACTCGGCCGTCGACCGCCGCTTGGCCGGCGGGCTGCTAGAGAAGCGTGACGATTGGACAGTGCACTACGTTAGTGACGGCAGGGAAGCGCTAGAGTTCTTTGAAAAGGAAGCGCCCGACGTAGTCGTCACGGATTTGCAAATGCCCGAAATCAACGGGTTGGAGTTGGTCGAGGCGGTCCGTGGCCGGTATCCGCTTGTGCCGGTCATCTTGATGACGGCCCATGGTAGCGAGGACATCGCCGTTCAGGCGCTCGAACGGGGCGCGGCTAGTTATGTGCCGAAATCGAATCTGAGTCGCGACCTGCTCGATACGGTTGAAAACGTGCTGGCGATTGCGATTTCCGATCGCCGCCACGATCAATTGATGGAGTGTCTGACTCGCAGCGAAACCATGTTCCTGTTGGACCATGAGTCGGCCTCGATTCCGCCGCTGGTTGACTATCTTCAAGACCACGTCGCGCGGGTCGGCCTGTGCGACGAAACAGGACGCATTCGCTTGGGGGTTGCCCTGGAAGAGGCCTTGCTGAACGCCCTGTATCACGGCAACCTTGAGGTGAGCACGGAACAGCTTCGCGACGCGAGCGTCGATCTGTTGGAGCCGGACCGGCCGAATCCGGTCGAGCAGCGTCGTAGTGGCCCGCCGTACTGCGACCGACGCATTTATGTTTGTGCGACGATTACGCCGGAGGAAGCGACCTTCGTGATCCGCGACGAAGGGCCCGGCTTCGACCCCGACTCTCTGCCCGATCCTTCCGACCCGGCCAATCTAGGGCGGGAGGCTGGACGCGGGCTGATGTTGATGCGCAGCTTCATGGACGAGGTTCGGTTCAACGAGTCGGGTAACGAGGTCACCATGATCAAGCGCCGCGACGACTGATCCCCGGTCGACGTTTGGCGGCCTGGAGTCATCCTGCGAAAGCCGGCCGCGAAGATATGTTTTGGATGAGCGTAAGTGGCGGCTAATGCCGGAATCGGCACACGCTGGGTTTCCTTGGTTCTTTGACTCTTCGAGATCGGTTGCGGTGGATAAGTCGAGCCACGAGCGTCTTTGGGCCCCTTGGCGATTGGCCTACGTTTCGGGCGAAGCCGGCAAGCAGAGCGAGGAAACGGAAGCGGTTTTCGAGCTTCCACCGGGCGCGGCGGCGGATTGCTTCATCTGTCGCGCGGCGGCCCAAAGCGATGATCGCCGCAACCTGGTAATTCTGCGGAGCGAGCCGGTGGTCACCCTGCTGAACCGGTTCCCCTATAACAACGGCCATCTGCTGGTCGCTCCCCGGCGGCATCAAGGCGAGCTACACGAATTAACGCGGGATGAACACGCGGCCTTGAACGACGAAATCACCCGGCTGGTTGGGCTCTTGCGCGAAATGATGCACCCGGACGGCTTCAACATCGGGTTAAACTTAGGTCAGGCGGCCGGCGCGGGGCTGCCCGGACATTTGCACTGGCACGTCGTTCCCCGCTGGCTCGGCGACACGAACTTCATGCCGGCGCTGGCTGGCGTTCGCGTGATCCCGCAGTCGCTCGACGCGCTATGGCAACTGCTCCATGACGCAACCTCTTAGGCCGAATAGATTGTCAACCGGTGAATCGGTCGGCTGGCGGACATCACGTCTGGCGGAAAACGCCGGCAAACGCGATGATGGAGTTTTTCCAGCGTGTGCGGGCGAGGTTAATAACATAAGTACCGGGGGCTGTGCGACACCGACCCTCAGCGGTCGAATCGTGATCGGATCGATCTGCCAGCCGAAGCGGAGCGAATCAATATGCCGTTAATTATCTTACGAATCATTTTTCTAGCCGTCGCCGCGGGCGTTGGTTTGTGGATCATCAGCCCGGAGAGCCAGACCCTTTCGGACGTCTTCAAAGATCCGGTCAAGGAGTATCCCGGCCTGGTTTTTATCAGCGTGATTGTCTCGGCGTTGGTTGCCATCGGCGTCGACGTTGCGGTTCGGCGCAAACGGCTTGATATGATATCGGCCGTCTATTTCGGCTTGATCGTTGGTCTGTTTCTCGCCTTCGTGGCACGACTGGCGATGACGCCGCTGCCGATCGGTCCGCGGTTCCGCGATTCGCTGCAACTCGTGTTGGCCACGGTGCTCTGCTATCTGTGTATTAGCTTGCTGCTGCAAACGAAGAACGATTTCCGTTTTATCATCCCCTACGTCGAGTTCTCCAAGGAAGTCAAGGGGCTGAAGCCGTCCGTGCTTGATACGAGCGTCGTGATCGATGGTCGCGTGGCCGACGTGGTCGAAACCGGCGTGCTGGACGGTCAACTGATCATGCCACGATTTGTGCTCCAAGAGTTGCAGGCAATTGCCGACAGCTCGGATCGTACACGTCGCAGTCGTGGTCGGCGCGGCTTGGACATTTTGAACCGATTGCGCGCCGACAAAGAAATCGACTTGCAGGTCTTTGAGCGCGATTTACCGGAGCTGGAGAACCAACCGGTCGACATGAAGCTCGTCTTGCTGGCCAAGCATCTTGACGGCAAGGTTGTCACGAATGACTACAATCTGAATAAGGTTGCCCGGTTGCACGGGGTGGGCGTCATCAACTTGAATGATCTTGCCAATGCCCTTAAGCCGGTCTTTCTTCCCGGGGAAAACCTTGAAGTTCGGATTGTCAAACCTGGCGAAGAGTCGGGCCAGGGTGTGGGCTACCTCGACGACGGAACGATGGTGGTGATCGAACAGGGCCGCGATCACGTGGGCAAAACGGCGAAGGTCACCGTAACCAGCGTACTGCAAACCAGCGCCGGGCGGATGATCTTCGGCAAGTACGACGCGAACAAGGCGCCCGCCTAGCTGTCGGCGACGCGGACGTTTTCGCTTGGGCAAAACCTTCCCTTGCGTACGGTGCACAGGGCCGGCTAGCCGCGTTTGCCCAACAGGCCGTTCATCACCAACGCGGCCATCAGCACGACGCCCAGAAGCAATTGTCGGGCAAGGTCGTCGATCGAAGGAATTTGTACCAAGCCGATATTCAGCACGGTAAAAGTCAACACGCCCACGAGCGTTTTGCCCATGCCGCCCTCGCCACCGAACAGGCTGGTGCCGCCCAACACGACACATGCCACGGCGCTGAGCAACAGATCCTGATTTTGGTCGAGACTCACGCTGTTTAGCCGGCCCGCCGTGATCAGCCCGCCCATGCCGGCGGTCAGCGCGCTGATGGCCAGGCATGCCACCACGATTCGCCCGGTACGCACGCCGGCCAGCCGAGTCGCTTCGCGGTTGCCGCCGGTCATATAGATATAACGGCCGAGCCGAGTGTGTTGGAGCACGATGTGGCCGATCAGCATCACGACCGCGGCCAGCAGCGCGCTGTACGGCAACATGATGCGGTCGGTCAGCTCGATCCCTCGGTTGCCGATGGTTTTCAGCACCTCGGGGACGTCGAGCGTTTCGCTTTGAGTCAGCCATCGGGCCGACCCTTCGGCGATATACATCATGGCCAGCGTGATGATGAAGCTTGGTAGCCGTGCCCAGACCGTCAGCACCCCGGCCATCGCGCCGAGCAACACGGCGCTGGCAAGCGGCAACAGAATCAACAGGGCCACTCTTCCGAACGAGGCGTCTTGAGCCGCCGGACCAGCGAAATTTTGCAGCAGCCATCCGCAGAAGCATCCGGTCCACAGGGCCACCATTCCCACCGAAAGATCGATCTCCGCCGAGAGCAGCACGAAGGTCAGCCCGCTGGACACGATGGCCAAGGCCGCGCCTTGCTGGAGAATTTGAACCGCGGTGACCGGCTTCAAGAAGCTGGGGCTGGCGATTGCGAAAAAGACGATGAGCGCCGCCAGGCTGATCAGCGGCGCGACGTCGCGGGCCGGGGGTAGCCATCGTCGCCGCGCCTCGCGCGGCGGAGGTTCGTGGATGCTGGTCATGGGGAATCGTATTTCTTTATAAACGGGTGGTCATGCGTAGCGCATCAGCGCCGCTTTATCGACTGCGGTGCCGCGAAATTCGTGCGCGAACCGGCCACGGTGCATGACAAGAATGCGGTCGGCGTGGGCCAACAGCATCTCGGGTTCGGCCGAGGCAATCACCACCGCGGTGCCTTGATCTTTGAGTGTGCGCACCCACTGCATGATCTCTTCTTTCGCGCCGACGTCCATTCCGCGTGTCGGCTCGTCAAGGAGCAAAACCTTGACGTCCGCCAACAGCCACTTGGCCGCAACGACCTTTTGCTGGTTGCCGCCCGAAAGGTTTCCGGCCAACATACGCGGACGCGGTGGTTGGCAGCGAATCTGCCTGAGCAGCGGTTGGACCACGGAAGTTTCGCGGCCCGACGTCAGCCACTCACCCATGGCGCGTCGCAGATGAGCCAGCGTGACGTTCTTGTAGATTGGGGCCTGGTGAACCAGCGTTTGGCTGCGATCGGCGGCCACGAGCACAACGCCTTGCCGGACCGCTTGGTGCGTATCCCCTCGGCGCAGCAGACGGCCTTCGATGCGAATCGTACCCGAGCCTGGCCGCATTGCCCCCGCCAAGCAATGAACCAGCTCTTGATGACCGGCACCGGCGAACCCGTAGAGCCCGACACACTCGCCCGCGGAAACCTCGAGGTCCGTGGAGCCGAAAACGCCCGGCAAGGAAAGCCCGCGTGCTTCAAACCTCGTGGCACGGCGGCAGCGGGCAGGAAGCTTCACCCCGGTCTCGTAACCCACTTCATCGCGATCCAGCGCGCGGCCGAGCATGGTATGAATGACGTAATGCTTGTCGAGTTGATCCGCCAGGCTGGTTTCAAGGCGGCGACCGTCTTTCAAAATCGTTATCCGGTCGCAAATTTCGAGCACATCTTCGATGAAGTGGCTGATGAACACCATCGCCACGCCCCGGGCACGCAACGTGCGAATGAGTTCAAATAAGCGTCGCGTTTCTCGAGGGCTCAAGGCGCTGGTCGGCTCATCGAGAATGAGCACCCGCGCGCCGCTGTGCAAGCCGCGGGCAATTTCGACCATTTGCTGAATCACCAGCGGTTGCGAGTCGAGCCGCCGTGTGACATCGACGCGAATGTTCAGTTCGGCAAGGTAGGTCTGGGCGTCATGGCGCATCGCCGGCCAATCGATGCGGCCCAACCGTGTTGCCGGCTGCCGGCCGAGGAAGAGGTTTTCGGCGACCGATAGGGCACCAATTCCCGACAGCTCTTGGTAGACCATGGCGATTCCGTGGCCAAGAGCCGCCTGCGGATTGGGAAGATCGAGCGTACGTCCGTCGAGCCGAACGGCGCCCTGAAAATCGCCGACCGCGCCGGCAAGGATCTTCATCAGCGTGCTCTTACCAGCGCCGTTGGAGCCGACCAAGCCATGAACTTCGCCACCGCGAAGCTCGAAGTCAACCCGATCGAGCGCCGTTTCGCCTCCAAAACGTTTGCTGATCTGGCAACATTCTAGCAAGGCGGCGCCGCTGGCGATCTCAGGCATGGGAAACAGTGATCTTTGATTCCGTGATTTCGTCAGCTCACAAAAATTCACATCCGACCGGCGCAAGCATGTGGCGGCTACGATCGCTTTGCGAGAAACCGCGTGCCGGCCGATCGTGCGTCAATCATGTTGCTCGAGCTTCCGCAACGTCGCCTCCGGAACGGTGAAGACCGTGCCGTGCCGTGTTCCTGGAGGAAAGACAAGCTGCTCGGTGATCGGAGTCCAATGTTTCAGATCCGCGGACTTGGCGCCTTCCATCCGCTTGCGCGTGTAGGCATCGTAATATACGTACCACGACTCGCCTAGCTTGATCGCCGTCGGGCCTTCGACCCAGTGTGGTGTAAACGGTTTCGCGGCTGCTCCGTAAGGCCCCTCGGCCTTGTCCGCGACGGCAATGCGAAGATTCTTTTTGGGCCGCGGACGCAGGCTCTCGTCCTTGACGAACATCACATATCTATCGTGGTCCTTGATGATGGTCGCGTCGATCACGTCGAAGCCTCCGTCGTACAACAGCCGGGCCTTTGAATAACCGCTGAAGTCGCGCGTGGTGACGTAATAAATGCGGTGGTTCAATGCCCGCTTGCCGTCCAGGTCGCCCGTGTTGTCGGTTTTCGCAAAGCGTCCGGGAATCGTGGTTGACCAGTAGATCAGATACTTCCCGGTTGCTTGATCGAAAAAGATCTCCGGGGCCCAGCAGTTCAGCGCCCGGGGCTCATGCTGCATGAGCGGAAGCCACGTTTGCTTGGACCAATGGATCAGGTCGCTGCTATGGGCGATGCCGATGCCCCGGTCCCACCAACCGGTGGTCCACACGAGGTGAAACGTTCCGTCCGGTCCGCGGGCAATGCACGGGTCGCGCATCAGCCTGCTTCCCACGCGGGGTTGCAGAAAAGGCTTGTCATCGCAGAGGGCGGACCAACAGAGTCCGTCGTGGCTGGAGGCCAAATGCAGGCCGTCCTCGCCATTGCCGCGAAACGAAGCGA
>Ga0114931_10008901_pt1 | contig 12092 bp, 7 predicted proteins | sample 2SBtaG_FD_89579 | JGI IMG/M metagenome (GOLD analysis project Ga0114931, IMG submission 89579) | Deep subsurface microbial communities from Kolumbo volcano to uncover new lineages of life (NeLLi) - 2SBTROV14_V59a metaG | ecosystem: Environmental > Aquatic > Marine > Volcanic | place: Kolumbo...
CGGGTGCCGGGTGGCCCAGCCGCTTGTCGGCTGGGTCGCGTAGCGACAAGATGTTTCGGAGTTGGCTCTACCTCACCACGCAACTCCAACCTTCAGACCGATACCCGCTCCACCGGCGCCCGGGCTACTTGCACACTCCGTCTGTTTCTAGGGTTTGCCCAACTGTTGGGTCATGCGTTGCTGACGGCTTCTCGTCGCTACGCGACCCAGCCGACAAGCGGCTAGGCCACCCGGCCCTAGGGAACAGTAGAATGTCCCCGTTCCCTAGCCCTATCTCCTAACGGTTACCCCACTTCTGATAGCGATCCCCCAAATCCAGTACCAAAACCTAAACCATCTACGCAATTCCACAAAGTGCGGAATGGACCCACAAAAATCGCCCATCCGGGAGGGCTATTGGATCATCTCCCGCTGAGAGTTTAGAATATCTGGACTGTTCCTTGATGAAGGATCCGTCGTGCGATGCGTGCCAAAATTCCTCTCTCTGTCGTGTTGCTTTGGTGCGCTGCCGGTATCGTCGTCGGGCTTGGCACACAGCTTGGCGTCTGTGCCGAACCAAAGCAACCAACGGCACAAGAAACCGCTTTTTTTCAAGACAAGATACGGCCCATTCTCGAAACACGGTGTCTGAAGTGTCACGGACGTGGTCCGAAGGTTCGCGGAGATCTTCGGCTGACCAGTCGCGGCAACCTTCTTCGCGGTGGCGACCTTGGCCCCGCCGTATCGTTGGACGATCCAGATGATAGCCTGCTGCTTCAGGCGATCAACTACGACGAATTGGAGATGCCGCCCGACGCGAAATTACCCAAGGAGGAGCGTGATCTTCTTACCCGATGGGTGCGTGGGGGCATTCTCGGAATGCCCCAGGGGGAAGCCACCGCGCGGCGGGAAGAAGAGGAGGAGTCATTTTCGCTGGAAGATGTCGATTATTGGGCCTACTTGCCACTGCATCGTCCGGAAGTTCCAGTGGTTCATGAAGCGACATGGATCAGCACGCCGATCAACGCATTCGTTCTTCGGGGTTTGGAAGACAACGCTCTGACTCCGGCACCCGGGGCTTCAAGGCGGACCTTGATTCGACGTGTCTATTTCGACCTGATTGGCCTCCCGCCGACACCGGATGAGGTTGAAGCCTTCTTGGCGGACGACTCCGTCGATGCGTACGAACAGCTTGTTGAACGTCTCTTGGCCTCGCCACGATATGGTGAGAAATGGGGTCGTCATTGGCTCGATCTGGTACGATTCGCTGAAACCAACGGTTATGAGCGGGACAGCGTGAAGGCCAACGCATGGCGGTATCGCGATTACGTGATCGACGCCTTCAACAACAACAAACCCTATGACCGTTTCGTGCTCGAACAACTTGCTGGCGACGAGTTGGAAATGGTAACGCCGGAGACCATCACGGCGACCGGTTACTATCGGCTTGGCCTGTGGGACGACGAACCGGTCGACGCCAATCAGGCTTTCTACGACAGCATGGACGATGTTGTTTCGACGACCGCTCAGGTTTTCATGGCCATGACACTAGGCTGTGCGCGATGCCACGATCACAAGCTCCATCCGATTCCGCAGAAGGATTACTACAGCTTGTTGGCATTTTTTCACAACACCTATCGCGACATCAAACAGCTCAAGTATGAGAAGACCGCCTTCACGCTCAATACCCAACGGGTGATCGCCACGGAGGAACAGCGGCGGATCAACGACCAGCGGATCGCGTTACACAAGCAACAGCGCGAGGAACTCGAAAAGGCGGTCGCCAGCTACGAAACGCGGATTTTTGAAACGCTGGCTCCCGCCGAGAAGGAAGATGCCCGTAACGAGAAGGTCCGCCAGACGTTGATTGCCCAACGACGCGAACAGGTGTTGTCCGACGACGATCTTGAGACTTATCTCCAACGAAAGAGCAAGCTGGAGCAACTGCTCGACACAAAAATCACGCCGCTCCCGCGTGCCTTGGCGATTCAAGAAAACGGCCCCACCGCGCCCGATACGTTCGTATTGATCCGGGGCAGTTGCCACGCACCCGGTGATCTGGTCGTGCCCGCCCTTCCGCGCGTGCTGAATCTTCCGAAGCCTAAAATCCCAAAGCCCGCGGAGAATGCTTCTAGTTGTGGCCGTCGCTTGGCATTGGCACGCACGATCGTCGACCCCCACAACCCGTTGACGGCACGGGTGATGGTGAATCGGATTTGGCAGCATCATTTTGGGCGTGGCATTGTCCGTTCGTCCAGCGACTTTGGCACCGCGGGCGACGCGCCCACGCATCCAGAACTTCTTGATTGGCTTGCCAGTGAGTTTGTTTCCCGCGACTGGAATATCAAGGACATGCATCGTCTGATCATGTATTCCAGCGCGTACCGGATGTCGTCCCGGGATTCGACCGAAGCACTTGAAAAAGATCCGCGGAACGATTTATTTTGGCGGTTCAACATGCGGCGACTGTCAGCCGAGGAAGTGCGCGACACGGCTTTGGCGGTGAGTGGTTCGTTGAATCTTCAACTGCACGGTCCCAGTGTTTTCACGGAGATCCCCGCCGAGGTACTTGCCGGAGCGTCGCGTCCAGAAGTTGCTTGGGGGCGTTCGCCACCGGATCAGCGCGATCGGCGTAGTATCTATGTGTTGGTAAAGCGATCGCTCGCCGAGCCGGTTCTTAGAACGTTCGATTCGCCCGACACCGAGACGAGCTGCGCCGTGCGCTTCGTAACGACCGTGCCCACGCAATCGCTGACCATGCTCAACGGCGTGTTCTTCAATCACGCGGCACGCGTGTTTGCCCAACGCTTGCGGCGCGAAGTTGGAGCAGACATCGAGCATCAGGTCGCCGAGGCCTTTCGTTTGGCGCTCTGTCGCCAAGCAACCCAAAAAGAAACACAAGCGGCCCTCGGCCTGATCGAGGCATGGCAGCGGGAAGACGGTGTTTCAGAAGAAGAAGCGATGAATTTCTTCTGCTTGATGATCTTCAATCTTAACGAATTCAGTTTCTTGGATTAGCGAACTGCTCAATGTTCCGCGCTTCCCACGTGAAACGTGGGGAGCGTGAAACAAGGACAGCATAAGGCCGACGACCATGACGCAATCGAACAAGCCGACCAATAGCTTTTGCGGCCGCACGCGACGCGAGTTTCTCTGGGAAACGGGCGGGCAATTCACTTCGGTTGCTCTGGCGGGATTGTTGGGAAAAGAGTTTTTCAGCAAGCAAACCGTCGCCGCCGACGGAGTGACGCCTTACGCAAACCCCCTCGCGCCGAAGAAGCCGCAATTTCCCGGCAAGGCCAAGAGTGTTATCTTTCTGTTCATGTACGGGGGGCCTAGTCACGTTGATACCTTCGACTACAAACCGAGGCTATTTGAACTCGACGGACAATCGATCGATGTAAAAACTTTCGGTCGACAAGGCAAGAAGAACAAGGGTCGGGTTGTTGGCCCTAAGTGGAACTTCAAGCAATATGGACAGTCTGGAAGGTGGGTCAGCGACCTATTTCCACATCTGGCCACCTGCGTCGACGATATTGCGTTCTTGCACTCGATGTATGCCGACTCGCCAATCCATGGATCGGCCATGCTGATGATGAATTCGGGACGCATTCTCTCGGGACACCCGTGTCTGGGCAGTTGGGTCACCTATGGGTTAGGAAGCGTCAACGAGAATCTGCCTGGGTTCGTTGTCATGCTCGACCCCTCGGGTGGACCGATCAGCGGTGCCCAGAATTGGACGAGCGGGTACATGCCGGCTTCGTATCAAGGCACGCTGCTGCGTTCCAAGGGTGAGCCGATCCTCGACCTAGCTCCGCCAACTGGCATGCCGCCCGCGGCACAGCGACGCTTACTGAACGGGCTAAAGAATCTCAATCATGAACATCAGGCATCGCGAAGCAGCAACAGCAACCTGGCCGCGCGGATCGCGAGTTACGAACTGGCGTACAAGATGCAGCAGCACGCCCCCGAGGCGGTCGATTTGAGTCGAGAGCCCAAGCACATCCAACAGCTTTACGGTCTCGACAAAGACCGTACGCGGGACTTCGGCGGCAAGTGTCTCATGGCCCGGCGTCTCGTCGAGCGCGGCGTTCGGTTCATCCAAATCTACTCCGGCGGCAACCACAACGATCACAACTGGGATGCCCACGGCGACTTGGTGAAGAACCACGGCTTCCACGCCGGAAATACCGACCAACCAATCGCCGCGTTGATCAAGGATCTCAAACAGCGGAACCTGCTGGACGAAACATTGATCGTATGGGGTGGTGAATTCGGACGCCAACCAACGGCGGAATACGCCAAAGGGACCGGTCGCGATCACAACGCCTATGGCTTCACCATATGGATGGCCGGCGGCGGGATTAAAGGAGGCACAAGCGTCGGGCAAACCGACGAACTTGGCAGCAAGGCCGTCGAAGATCGGCTTCACGTCAAACGACTACACGCGACGATCTTAAACCAACTCGGGCTCGATCCGAACGATCTGTCCTATTTCTACAATGGCCTCGACCAGAAGCTGGTTGGCGTCGAGGGTGCCGAGCCCATTTCACAAATCATTTGACACATCCTCTAGTTCAAAACATCAAGCGGCGTCGCGGGCAAGCCGGCGTCCTTGTCTTTGTTGTGGTTTCGGCTGCAAGGGATCAAGAACAACGCCCTTGCCAATCATCAAGCGCCACGACGCGCTGTCCGGCCGATTCTAGTGCCGCGAGGTTGATTCGGAGCGTATGACGGGCGTCGTCGAGCGAACATCGCATCGATCCTTCACCCCGGGCAGCAGCCAACAAGGTTTCGGCTTGCAGACGGAATAAATCGTCGCGGTCTTCCACAAGCGTTTCGCTCCACTGCCATCGAGACTCGCCATGATTTAGAATGGCGTAGCGATGTTCATGAAGATGAAGCCGTAAGCTGCCGCGATCACCGTTGAGTTGTAAAACGCTTTCGTTGGGAGCCATGAACTGATTCAACGCGAGGGAGACCATCACCCGACCCTCGTTCGCTCGGGCAATTAAATGCACCGTGTCCTCCACGTCGACTCCTTCGAGTGCTTGATGACCATGGTCGCAATACACCGAATTGAAGCGACCCACTAGATACTGCACGAGATCGAACATGTGGGTTGCCGCGTCCTGCACCGCTCCGCCGCCAGTCTCGCGACGGGCATAGTAAATATCGCGGTAGGCCGGGCGATAGGTTGGGAAGTGTTGTCCGCCGGTGTACGTGACCTGCAAGAGTGCCCCGATCCGGCCGTCGGATAACAGCTTCTTCACACACCCGACCGCCGGATGCCCCCGCATGACATAGGCAACCCCCACCGGTTTGTCTTTCGCCGCCTCGAACAAATCGGGCAAGGCATCGAGCGTGGTAGCAAGCGGTTTTTCGATCAGCATGGCTCGCGTGGTAGGAAGCAGTGCGAGAGCATGTTCGACATGCAGGTGTGCCGGAGTGCAGATTACCACGGCATCCCAAGTGTGTCGCGTGGCGTCATCGACGGCGGAAAAAGCAGACGCGATCTTGTAGCGCTTGGCCAGTTGTTGGCGAATCGCGTCACTGGAGTCGCACAGCGAAATGTGTTCCGCGCCAACTTGTCCGAAGCAGCGAAGATGGCGCTCGCCGATCGACCCCCCTACAACAATGAGCACGTTCATACGATCGTCCATCCACCGTCAACCATGAGATTCGCGCCCGTCACATAACGCGACGCATCGGATGCCAAAAAGACGACCGCGCCTTGGATGTCTTCGTTGTCCATCATGCGCCCCAACGGAACCCGGGCATTGTAGCGCTGGACAAAAGCCTCGGGTTGTTCGTTGGAATATCCGCCGGGACTAATGCAGTTGGCACGCACTCCCCCGTGACCATAATAACTGGCCAAGTATCGTGTGTAGTTGATCATGCCCGCCTTAACGAAGTTGTAGGATGGCGGCTGCTTCATGTCGGTGCCTTCATAGATCGTAGGGTCGTTGGCCACGACACCGTAGATGCTGGAGATATTGACGATCGATCCGTGGCCTTCTCGAGCCATGTCGGCGACAAACAATTGGCAGATGCGAAGCAGCCCCGCTAAATCGCCGGCACCACAATGCCGCCACACTTCGGCGGTTTGTTCTTGCAAGCCGCCGGTGTGTCCGTCGCGAGTGAGTGCGGAGTTGACCAACACGTCGAGCCTGCCGAAACGTTCCAGAACCTTCGCGTGCAAGAGGTCAATTGAATCGAGATTCTCCAGGTCGAACTGCATCGCGTGGGCGTCGAACCCGCGTCGACGGAGATCTTCAGCGAACGACTCATTGCGTTCCAAGGAACGTGATGCCGTAATCAGCGTCGCCCCGGCTTCCGCAAGCGCCTCGGAAATACTCGACCCGAACAGAGGGCCCGAACCGGCGGTGACCAGGGCAATGCGGCCATCGAGACGAAATCGATCCAAGATGCTCATCGCGGGTCTCTTTTCGTCAGGTGGGATTGTAGAGCCTATCGCGGAACTTCCGTGGATAAGCCCCGCCAGGGTGTTCCAGACCAATCGTTACGCACCGTGTGCCAGGAACGGCGTTCCCTACACGATTTTGGAGAGACCCCTTTTGAATAGACTCCCCTTACCAATACTCTTCGACGTGAATCGAGCCGTGACCCTCCTTGGCGTCGAACGTGAATCCGCGATCGTAAAGTAGCTGACACACGCCGGGTTTCTCGGGCAATGTTGGTCCGTCGGGGTTCGTGGCATGCTTCCCCTTCAACGGGGCACCGATCATGTCCGGGTTGCCACACAAGAAGACATGCGTGTTTGTCGGATCCAAAGGACAATCCAACTGTTCCTCGAATTGCCCCGATTCAAGGAACTGCTGCACATAAATCTTGCCGACATAGTTGGGCACCGTAGGGTCGAGGTTTTCCGGCTCGCGCGTGGTCAGCGGAACATATCGATACTGTGAATACTGCTGCTCGAGAAGGCGGTGTGTTTCCAGATATCCCAGATCTCGCTTTTGTCGCACACAAACCACCGAGATCAGCCGTCCCCTGTGTCCCCCTGCCAGCAGTTCGGCGACCATGGCGTTGTGCGGTGCCTCTCCCGTGCCTGTGGCAATGAAGATCACGTTATCATCAGGTGAGACGGGGGCGAGCGTGTAATGCCCGGTGATCTTACGACCAATCCACAGACGGCTCCCCTGGTCCAACATGAACAGCCGCGGGGTAAGTGCTGGCGCGGGTCCTTCGTTCTCTCGCACCAACACAATGTAAAATTCCAAGTCGGGTCCGGAATACGCCTGAACAAGCTGATGGTTCTCGTCAAGCATGGGGCAACTTATGGAGTAAGCCCTCTTGACGACCTTGCGGTGCAGCGACTCCTTGACGCTCTCGGCTTGCGTCCCTTCGAGACGTGGCTCCCAGTGGCCCAAACCCAGCGATGTATATTGTCCCGGGTCGAACTTCCCGATGGGTTCGTCGGGGCGAACGCGAAACAACCACAGGTCGCCATGAACATGCCGCAGACTCGAAATCTCGGCATTATAGAATTTTTCGCGTAGCTGCTGAGCTTCGTCTTCGGGGATGTATAGCGTCGTGGTCATTGGGTGAGGCAGGCGTTCGGGCAGGTTCGACAGAAGTGACAACTCTCTTGAGACACACCGTTTACCTTGGCTGATGTGTCGCTACGAAAACGAGGCCGACCGTTGGAGCCTATCCCGAGGTCCTGTTGGAAACGCCATCTCTGGCATTCCAAGGGCGACCGACAGGACCGGAACCATGGGGAGCGGGCTCTTGGCGTAACGTGCCCCTAGCATAACGCCTTGGACCGCCGCGGTACAAAGGGGCGAAAGGAACGGCCTCTTTTCCGTTGCGTCAGAACCGGCACTCTCAGCTTTAATACTCATTCTCGCTACCGCGGGCAACCAAGCCAGCCGAGACGGTGACCACTTGGCGAACGCGGCGTTCGGCAATTTCAGTTTGCAGTTTATCGAGAGCCGCGGCGAATTTCATCACTCCCAATCGACCATCGATCCGGTCGCGAACGTCGACGCTGTCGTCTTGGGCTTCCACTTCGCCGACAACCAACAAGTACGGAATCAATTGCAAACGCGCGTCGCGGACCTTGGCGCCGATCTTCTCCGCGCGATAGTCGCCACTGACTCGAAGCCCCGCCTGTTTTAGCCGTTCTTCAACCTGGCGACCGTAGGCTTCCGCTTTCTCGCTGATCGAGAGCACCCGAACTTGTTCCGGTGCCAGCCACAAGGGAAACGCCCCGGCGTAGTGTTCAATCAACATGCCGATGAATCGCTCCATCGACCCCAACGGCGCGCGGTGAATCATCGCCGGTTTGTGGGGTTTGTTGTCCGTGCCGGTGTATTCAAGATCGAAACGCTCGACGCTGGGCAAGTTGTAGTCGAGCTGCACGGTGCCCAATTGCCATTCTCGCCCCAGGCAGTCGTTCACCACGAAATCGGCTTTGGGACCGTAAAATGCCGCTTCGCCACGCTCAACCGATAGCTGCGGAAGATCCATCTCGCGGCACACAGCCTCGATTTCCCGTTCGGCACGATCCCAAACCGCCGGAACGCCAACATATTTCTTTTCGTCAGGATCGCGGAACCCCAACCGGACCCGATAGTCGGAGAGCCCCAGGCTCTTGAGAACGAACCGCGTCATCTCAATGCAGCCGCGAAACTCTTCGGCAACCTGGTCCTCGCTGCAAAACAAATGGGCGTCATCTTGTGTAAAGCCTCGAACACGGGTCATTCCACTGAGTTCGCCAGATTGTTCATAGCGATAGACCGTGCCGAACTCCGCCAGCCGCACCGGCAAATCGCGATAACTCCGAGGCTTCGACTTATAGATCATCACGTGGTGTGGGCAGTTCATCGGCTTCAGCAGATAGCGCTCGCCGTCCTCCATTTCGATCGGCGCGAACTGACTTTCCGCGTAGTAGGGGAAATGCCCGGAGATTTCGTAAAGCTCGACTTTGCCAATGTTTGGCGTGTAGACCGGTTCGTAGTCGCGCCGAATCAATTCGTCGCGGATAAAGTTTTCGAGCACTCCACGAATGACGGCACCTTTGGGCAACCATAGAATAAGTCCGGAGCCGACCAGGGGATTGATCGAAAACAGTTCGAGTTGCTTTCCCAACACCCGATGATCGCGTCGCTTGGCCTCTTCGACACGCTCCAAATGAGTCTTGAGTTCCTTTTTGTCGAAGAAAGCGGTAGCGTAGAGACGTTGCAATTGCTGCCGCGACGAATCCCCTTTCCAATACGCGCCGGCGACCGACAGAATCTTGAAGGCGCCGATCTTTCCAGCACTCGGAAGATGAGGACCACGGCAGAGATCGACGAATTCACCCTGCCGATAGAACGACAGCGTTTGATGATCTCGCAGCCCCGTTTCGATGTGTTCGATTTTCAGCGGTTGCTTCAAGTCTCTTACTAGCGCCAAGGCCCCTTTCCGCGATTCCTCGAACCGCTCGAAAGGTTCGTTCTCTTTGACGATGCGAGCCATCTCCTTCTCGATGGCCTCGAAATCGTCGTCGTTCAAAGCGTGCTCAAGATCGAAGTCGTAATAAAAACCGTTCTCGATGGTCGGCCCGAACGCAAGCTGTACGCCATCGAACAAACGCATCACGGCGCGAGCCATCACATGCGCGCAAGAGTGGCGCATGACCCCCAACGCTTCGGGGTCTTTCTTCGTCAACAGCCGCAGCGACACTTCGCCTTCGCTGGGCAACGGAACATTGGCGCTGACGATCTTCCCATCAACCTCCGCGGCAAGGGTCGCCTTTGCCAACCGCGATCCGATCTCCTCCGCGACATCCAGCGGAGTCACCGCGTGCGAGTATTGACGTTGACTTCCGTCTGGTAAATTCACGTTCAGCATGGTAACTCCACGACCCTGGGCTTTTTCGTCTACTGTTGCAAAATACAAGGCCCGAGGGCATCCGACTCAACGACGTATCGTTCCGTGCAACTTGTCCCGGTTGCCTTGGTTGAAATGATCGTATGCTTCGACAACTTCGTGCAAAGGGGTTTACGCGAATCTTGCCAATGATGTTAGTTGCAGTGGCATTTGGACTCGGAATACCGTCGAACAATCTCCACGGGAACGCCGCTACGGTGCCCCCGGGACGACAAGTCTATCGGATTATCGAAGCACAAGTATAGAGGTCTGAAGCATCTCCGAGGGGCAAGGTTCACCTCGGCGATTGGGGCGGCCACTTGACGCGCCCCGCTCGGCGCGTCAGATTTGCCTAGTTGTGTTGCAAGGGAGCCGCTGACAACATCAAACAAAGCCTCTCACCAAGGCCCGCGGCCGCCATCAACACAACTTCCCGGGCGATTAGCTCAGTTGGTTAGAGCACTAGCTCGACAAGCTAGGGGTCACTGGTTCGAGTCCAGTATCGCCCATTGTCATAACTCCCACCGAACGCTCATCTTGGCGTACCTGTCGACGGTCGGCAGTGCGGTACGGAGGCTTTTCCAAAACGGTACATGTACCGTTTTAAGCCTTTGGATCCGCACCATGCCACGAAAAAACCGTCCACCGAAGTATCGACTCCACAAAGCCCGCAACTGCGGTGTCGTCGCTATCGACGGCAAGAACCACTATTTGGGGGCCCTATGGTTCGCCCGAGAGTCACGAGAAGTACAGCCGCCTAATCGCCGAATGGAGCAAGCGTTCAGTCCCTTGCGAGACGAGGCGTCTCGCCCTGCCTGTGCGGCAGGAAGAGCTCACCATCAACGAACTCATCCTGCGCTATCTCAACCATGCCCAGGGCTACTATCGCAAACACGGAAAGCCAACCGATGAGTTCGACAACATCCGCTGTTCGCTTCGACCTGTGAAGCAATTGTACGGTCGAACGGTCGCCGCCGAGTTCAACCCTCGTTCACTCAAGGTCGTGCGCGATGCCATGATTGAAAGCGGCTTGGCACGCAACACGATAAACAATCGGGTTAGCCGCATTCGCCGGATGTTTCGGTGGGCGACCGAAGAAGATCTAATTTCTGGCGAAGTCTATCATGGGCTCGGTGCTGTTGCAGGCCTAAAGGCGGGTCGCACGAACGCCAGGGAAACGGCTCCCGTGGAGCCAGTGCCGGAGGAGATCGTCTTCGCGACCATCGATAAACTGAATCCAGTCGTGGCGGCCATGGTGCAGGTTCAGTTGCTCACGGGTATGCGTCCCCAAGATGTCCGCAATCTGAGAACCTGTGATCTCGATCAAAGTCGGGACGTCTGGGTCTACACCTGCTGGACCCACAAGACCGAGCACCACGGTCACACACGCCGCGTGGCGATCGGCCCACGGGCACAACTTCAGCTCAAGCCGTGCTTGAACCCGACGAATCCCGAGGATTTTGTGTTTAGCCCGAAAGATGCAGCAGAAGCTCGACAAAGGAAGCTGCGAGACGGTCGACTCCGGAGCAACACGAAAAGGCGGCGCAGCAAAGAACGTCTGAAGGCGCTCAGACGACCACCACGCGATCAGTACACCACCGCATCCTATAGACGTGCGATAGCCCGGGGAGCTGAACGAGCAGGTGTCGCCGATTGGCACCCACATCAACTTCGCCACACCTGTGCAAGCAAAGTTCGTCAGCGGTTTGGTCTCGATGCCGCGACAATTGTCCTCGGCCATCGGCACGGTGTAACGACCGAGATTTATGCCGAGGCGGATTTCAATCGGGCAATCGAGGTCATGCGGGAGATGGGATAAAGGGAGGGAATCAATCTTGGTTAGGAGGATATCCAAGCAGTTTATTCGAGGAAAGCTCTCCAGGCCATGGCCACGCGGGGTCCATATGGCTTCAATGATGCCCCGACTTCTTGGTCGGGGAAAGTAACGCTATTCAGCGAGACAAAATAACATGGCAACGCTTCAATGGGGCCGCGACTTTTCAGCCGCGGAAAGGATAATACTTGCCATGCACCCAGACCGAGTCAAAGATGCTTCAATGGGGCCGCGACTTTTCAGCCGCGGAAAGTGCTACGCGAGGGTGGTGAACTAGGTTGGTTGGCGGGCTTCAATGGGGCCGCGACTTTTCAGCCGCGGAAAGAACGTGGCGTAGCGTCCACGGTGCTTAAGCTCGCCTTGCTTCAATGGGGCCGCGACTTTTCAGCCGCGGAAAGCA
>Ga0114931_10008902_pt1 | contig 12090 bp, 8 predicted proteins | sample 2SBtaG_FD_89579 | JGI IMG/M metagenome (GOLD analysis project Ga0114931, IMG submission 89579) | Deep subsurface microbial communities from Kolumbo volcano to uncover new lineages of life (NeLLi) - 2SBTROV14_V59a metaG | ecosystem: Environmental > Aquatic > Marine > Volcanic | place: Kolumbo...
CGCAATCCGCGGCAACTTTGATGATTGCCAGGCGCTCGTCAAGGTGATGTTCAATTACCATGCGTTTGCCGACCGCTTGCAGCTTTCAGGCGTCAATTCCATAAACTGGGCACGCATCGTCGCGCAAATCACCTACTATTTTGTCGCCGCCGTGGCGCTGGGTGGACCATACAGGAAGGTTTCTTTTTGCGTTCCCACCGGCAATTTCGGCGATATCTTCGCCGGCTTTGCCGCCCAAAAAATGGGATTGCCCATAAAGAAACTGGTTATCGGCTCGAATACCAACGATATTCTGCCGCGCGCGCTCGCTATGGGTGTTTATGAAATGCGCGGCGTCACCACCACCTCTTCGCCGTCCATGGACATTCAAATCTCCTCGAACTTCGAGCGCTATCTTTTTGAATCCTCAGGTCGCGATAGCGCGCGTGTTCGTGAGCAAATGGGAGCGTTAAAACAGTCAGGCCGCTTCGAGCTTGGAAAATCCTGGAACGCGATGAAAGAAGATTTCTCGGCCGCCACTGCAAGTGAAAAAGATGTTGCCGATATAACGCGTCGGGTTTTTGAAAAAAGCGGATACAGGCTCGACCCGCACACGGCGTGCGGTGTTCATGCCGCTGAAATAACACTTTGCACCGAGGGTGCGATACCGCAGGTCGTGCTTTCGACCGCTCATCCCGCCAAGTTCCCAGATGCCATGGAAAAGGTACTCGGGCAGCGCCCGGCTCTGCCAAGGCGTCTCTCCCACTTGATGGATGAGCAAGAACTTTTCCCGGTGCTCGATAATGACCAGGCGGAGATAGAAGCCTATATTGAGGAGCACGCACGCGCGTTAGGGCAGGAGGTCGGATGAGCGTCAAGACGACAACCCTGCCAAACGGACTGCGTGTCGTGACCCATGAAATGCCGCATCTTGAAACGGTGTCGCTGGGTGTATGGGCAGGTGTGGGCGCGCGCCATGAAAGCCGAGAACTCAACGGTATCTCGCATTTCCTCGAACACATGGCGTTTAAAGGCACACGCCGGCGCACAGCAAAGCAGATTGCCGAGGATGTCGAAGCGCGTGGTGGCGATCTCAATGCCGCAACGAGCCTCGAGACGACCGGTTATCATGCCCGTGTTTTGAAAGACGATGCAGAGCATGTGCTCGAAATCCTGGCGGACATCTTGACCGATTCCGTGTTCGCGAAGATTGAACTGGAGCGCGAACGCGATGTGATACTGCAAGAAATTGCCGGCGCAAACGATAGCCCCGATGATCTTGTCTACGATCTCGTGCAGGCATCCGCCTATCCAAACCAGGCACTTGGGCGAACAATACTTGGTACGAAGAAAAGTGTTTCCGCGATTACTTCTTCAGATCTGAAGATGCATCTTGGCACGCATTATCACGCCGACAGACTGGTTGTGAGCGCTGCCGGTGCCGTGGAACATGCAGCTTTTTGTGCCAAGGCGCAGGCCCTTTTCGGCGGCCTATCCGCGAGCCCTCATGTGGAGAGCGATGCCCAAGCCAAGAGCGCCTGGAAAACGGCTCGTTATGTTGGTGGCACCAACGCCTCGGATCGTGCATTCGAGCAGGCACATATCGTTTTTGGTTTTCCCGGACCGGCCTATGGTTCGGATGATTTTTTTGCAGCCCAGGTGTTTTCCGGATTGTTTGGCGGCGGCATGTCCTCGCGGTTGTTCCAGGAGGTGCGCGAAAAGCGCGGTCTGTGTTACGCGATATATTCCTGCGCATGGGGTCTTAAGGATACCGGCATGCTGAATATCCATGCCGCCACCGGTGAGGAACTTCTTGGCGAACTGATTGAGGTGATTGCCTGCGAGTTGAAACGGGTGGTGGAACAAGGCGTGAGCGAAAGTGAGTTGAAAAAATCAAAAGCTCAGCTCAAAGTCGGTCTTTTGATGGGGTTGGAAAGCTCTTATGCACGTGCCGAGCAAATGGCCCGTCATATTATTGCCCATGGTCGCATCATTGAAAAAGAAGAATTGATTTCACGCGTTGAGACGGTGAACGTAGACCAAATCAAATCGCTCGCCGGATCGATGCTGATCCGAAAACCTTCCATAGGTGTTGTCGGCGCTGGTGAAAAATCAAAAGATTATGCTTTGATGGCCTGCCGGCAATTTGAAAACGACCCAACGATCTAGGCGCGAAAAGGGCTTTTTTCCATGTCTTTCCTTGGAACGGGATTTGCCGCTGACATCGGTCCCATAATTCAGGGAAAAAAGCTGACTTTGCGCCCTTTTTCGCAGGGCGATTATCCAGCCTGGTCCAAACTTCGCGATAAAAGCCGTGATCACCTTGTACCCTGGGAGCCAAGCTGGTCGAAAAATGAGCTGTCAATGGCTTCGTTTCGCCGCAGAGTTCGTCATTATAAACGCGAGGCACGTGAAGATGTGGGGTATGCGTTTGCAATTGTGGAGAGCACAAACAACGAGCTTCTCGGGGGTGTTACGTTGTCAAACCTCAGGCGAGGCGTATCTCAGTCCGCTTCTTTGGGATATTGGACGGGCTTGCCCCATGTGCGCAAGGGCGTGATGACTCGGGCCGTTTCGCTCATCGTGCCGTGGGTTTTCAACGAGCTTGGCCTGCACCGGCTTGAAGCTGCCTCAATGCCATCAAACTCTGCGTCAATCAAGGTTCTGGAACGAAATGGTTTTGTTCAAGAGGGGTTTGCGCGTCGGTTGCTGAAAATCAACGGGGTATGGGAAGATCACCTGTTATACGGCTTGCTTGCGGGCGATGTGAAATTGTCGGAGACAAAGACGCAATGACATCGCTATCCGCAACAGATCGGCCATGGTGGAGGCTTGAACCGAACCATCAGGCCGGCAAGGTTTCTGCCTGGGCACGGTTTTTCGCGCCTCGCATTCGTGCGCTGGGACGCATGCGTGTGGTGGTTTGTGCACTCGCGCTCGCGCAGGTGTGCCTGCTTGTTTTTTCGGGCAGTCCGGCAAGCGCACTTGAAGCCATTGTCGTCAACGCCTCTGACGACCGGATCGAAATCACAGCACACGGTGAGCTTTACAACAACCGTGGCGATCGCTTCCAGGTCGAAACCGCGGCCGGGAGCGATGGGGTTGCGGGCCGCATGAGCGTATCCGCCCAGGTTCCTGGTACAGACCCCAGTTGGCTTGTGTTTGCGTTGACGAACCCGACTGAACAGCGCATCGAACGATGGCTCACTGCGGATCGGTATTCGCTCGTTGGCTCAAGAGCGTTATGGCCGGATCTCGATGCCAGACGTATTGAGGCTGTAACACCCTCGATCGGTTTTTTACCTGAGCCGATTAAGAGCGATCGCGCCGATGTCTTCCGCATTACCTTGGAACCGGGGCAGACAATCACCTATGTCGCCGAGTTGACATCGGATCGTTATGCCCGGGTGTTTCTATGGAAGCCCCTGGCCTACGAGCTGAAAGTTCGTGAACGCCAACTGTTCAACGGGGTCTTGCTCGGCCTGACAGGTCTGCTCGCAATCTTTCTGACGGCGATCTTTGCGGCAAATCACAAGGTGATTTTCCCCTCCGCCGCGCTCGTCGCGTGGTGTGTGCTAGCTTACCTGTGTATCGAGTTTGGTTTTTTCCACAAGCTCTTCAACCTTCGCCCGGAAGATAACGCCGTTTACCGGGCTGCCGGTGAAGCCGCCATTGCCGGCAGTCTCGTCATTTTTCTCTATACTTTTTTGCGGCTGGGGCTCGGTCATAGCATCATCCGAATGTTGTTTGGTGTGTGGATATTAGCCCAGCTTGCCCTCGTGGCGGTGGCGGTTGTCGATCCGAGGCTGGCTGCCACGTTCGCGCGGTTGTCGTTTCTGCTTATCGGCGCTGTTGGTACGATTTCCACACTGTACTTGTCCTTTCTGGGTCAGGACCGGGCGATCTCTTTGATTCCGACGTGGATCCTGTTTCTTGTTTGGATATTCGCGGCGGCTGTTACGCTGACCGGCCGGCTGTCCGGTGAGGTTGCGGTGGCCGCATTGATTGCCGGTCTTGTGCTGGTCGTTTTGCTTATTGGATTTACGGTCACGCAGTTTGCGTTCCGGTCTTTGCAGCCGCACCACGGCTCCTCGGTCGGCGAGCAGCAACTGCAATCGCTCGCCGTTGACGGGGCAGGTGCTGCGACATGGGAGTGGAATGATCGGCGCAATGAGGTTCGCATCAGCCCCATAGTCGAGACATCACTTGGGCTGAATAGTGGAGAGTTATCAACCAAGGTTGATGATTTTATCGGTCATATCAACCCCAATGACCGCGACCGTTTTCGTTTGATGTTGTGGTCTGTCCAGGAGCGCGGCGGGGGCCAGCTTCGTATTGATTTCCGCTTGCGCGCCAGTGACAACACCTACCGATGGTTTGATTTGGAGGCCGCCAGCGTTGAGACGGCCGATCGGCGCTCCATCCGATGCGTCGGGCTTCTTCGCGACATAACGGACGTCAAGCGCTCGCAGGAGCGTCTGCTTCACGATGCCGTGCATTGCTCTTTGACAGGCTTGCCAAATCGCGAGCTGTTTGTCGACCGGTTATCGGTTGCAATGCAAAGGGCATCTGTCGGTGAAGGTGGGCGCCCGACTGTCCTGTTCGTTGATATCGACAAGTTCAAGAGTGTCAATAACGCCATGGGTCTTGTGGTTGGTGATAGCTTGCTGCTCACCATTGCCCGGCGCATGAAGCGGCATCTGGATGGACACGATACCTTGTCGCGCATCGGCGGCGACCAGTTCGCGATTTTATTGTTGAGCGAGCAGGAACCGCGAGAACTCGCCGCCCTTGCGGAGCGCATTCGCCGCTCCTTGAGGTCTCCCATCAACATCGCCGGTCGTGAAGTGGTGCTGACAGGATCAATAGGCATCGCCATCTATGACGGCGAGGAGGAATCGCATCTTGACTTGCTCAAAGAGGCCGAGATCGCGATGTATCGGGCAAAACGCAGCGGCGCCGACAGGATTGAGATTTTCTCGCCCCAGATGCGTGGTGAACGCGATGACAGGGTGACGATCGAAAGCGACCTGCGCGAAGCCTTGCAAAAAAATCAAATCAAGGTCTTGTTCCAGCCGATTGTCTATCTGCCAACCGAGGAACTGGCTGGCTTCGAGGCGCTCGTGCGCTGGGAGCACCCAAAGAGTGGATTATTAAACCCCGATGCCTTCGTTCCTGTGGCGGAACAGTCCGATCTGATCGTGCAATTGGGGTCCTACGTCCTCAAGAATTCGGTTCAAACCCTGGCCCGATGGCAAAAGGTCCTGCCCCGCTCCGACGCGCCCCTGTTTCTGAGTGTCAACATTTCGAACCGGCAGCTCATGGGTCCCGAGCTCATCTCGCAAGTGAAGCAGATTTCCATGCGTTCGACTTTAAGGCCGGGTTCACTGCGACTGGAGATTACCGAGTCTTTGGCTATGTCGAACCCGGAGCAGGCGGTCGAACGGATGGAGCAGATCCACGCCAGTGGAGCCGAAATCGCGCTCGATGACTTTGGCACGGGCTTTTCCTCACTCGCCTATCTTGAACGTTTTCCCATTGACACCATCAAACTTGATCGCTCATTCGTGCAATCCAGTTCGGATTCCGATCGTGCCCAGTCGGCGATCGTGCGCTCAATGGTGGCATTGGCCCATGAGCTTGGGAAAAGTGTTGTCGCCGAAGGGGTTGAAGAACCCCGTGACGCCGCGTTCTTGCGTTCGATAGGGTGCGAGTACGCGCAAGGGTTCTATTACGGTGAGGCGATGAGCGAAGCCGATGCGCTCGAACTCCTGCACATCATATGTAAATCGGAACGCAAGCTTCGCTCCCAAGGTTTCTTCCGGCCCAAATCCAAAAAACCAAAGGAAAAAGCCAAGCCCCAAAAAACAGATGAGGGTAAGGAGAAGGTTCGCGTGGCAGCAACAGCCGGTGGTGATCGCGCCAAAGGCGAGAGTGCGCGAGTGGGAGTGGCCGGGGCCGGTCGCAATGGCGCCACACCGCCGGCTCAACCCCCGGCACCACCTCCGCTGGCAGCAACTAACGCTGCACGTTCCCAGTCACGAGAACAAGGCACAAAGCCAGTTTCCATAGGGCGTGTTGTCCGCAACATACCGGCCAGCCCACCCCTCCCCAATGGTCAGGCCAATCAGGCAAACAAGAGCCCGGATTGGGCAAAACCGGTTCCCGGTGACCAACCCGTTGGTCCCAGTGCCAATGCCCAAGGTGGGCCAACACCAAACGTGTTCCAACCATCCGGTTCTCCACACGTAAAACGTGGAAATGGTGTGCCACCGATCCCGGGCGGTGCGCCATCTAATAGGCCGGCATCATCAAACGCACCGGTGGATATAAAAGCCCCAGCCACGCCGGCAACCGCTGCGCCGCCCGTCCTGTCGCAAGCCCCACAGGCGTCGGGGCATAAGCAAGAACGTGGTTCAGCAAAGAGCCCGCAGCAGAACTCAGGCATAGGCGCGCTGCTCGATGCATTGCCACCACTTGCGGAAGATAAGCCGGGGAAAACCAACCGGTCAGAAATCAACCAAACGCCTTCTCATGTGGATGATAGGCGTAAGACGGTTCTCGTTGATCAGGGTTTTCCAACATCAAAAGGTGATGATGAAAATAACCCAAAACAACTGGCATCAAGCGGTCTTGAGCAGGCGGAGTTGAGTTCACTCCCACCGGGTATTGCCTCAAGCCTGGCGCGTCTGGCGGGAACAACCAGTGGTCACGGCGCAGGTGGACCGCGCCGCTTGAGCGAGGGCGGAAGCGTGCGCCCAGGCGGTTCCAGGGCACGTCAAAACCCAACCGAAGAAGACTAGTGTCCCGAATCAGAAGTTCGCATCATTTGTCAGCCCGTTCAGAACGAACTTCTGATCCGATAAGGACACTAGAGCATTTCCGGTTTAGATGGAAACAATTCAGTTTGACCGCCGGCGCTCAATCCCATCCCTAACCCATCACATTGCATTCCCGGACGGAGGTGCACCACTAAGGTGCACGTTCGAGCCGGGATGTTTACACGCTGGTTGGATTTCCATCCTGAGCGCATTTCACACCGAGGCTTTGAGTAATCTATTTATTCTTGCAACGGTTCCATACTCGGCCGCATCCAGCGGACCGCTTGGTGCTCATGCATGACCGGCTTGCGAGACGAGTTGCGAAGGATTGACACTGATCTGCGCAAGAGCGTTGTCGTACATACCCTTCAGGTCACCTGAAAACACCAGTTCCGGAGGCGCGGGACTATGTAGCCAGCCGTTGGCCTGAATCTCCCCTTCAAGCTGGCCCGGCGACCATCCGGCATATCCAAGCGCCAGGATGGCATGGTCAGGTCCTTTACCTTGCGCGAGAGACTTCAAGATATCGATTGTAGCAGTAAGACAAATATCACCACCGATAGAAAACGTGGTGTTGGCGATGAAATAGTCGGGTGAATGTAGAACAAAGCCGCGTCCGGTTTCGACAGGCCCGCCGGAGCGTATGGTAACCTCATGTATCTCATCAGGCTGTTTTTCAGTGCTATCGTCATGTTGGATATCAAGGCGTTCAAGAAGATCGAGGAACGTAATGTCATTTGCTGATTTATTGATGATCAGTCCCATCGCCCCTTCTTCAGAGTGAGCACACAGATAGACAACCGAGCGTGCAAAGCGTTGATCGCGCATCTGCGGCATGGCGACCAATAACTGACCGTCGAGGTATCCGGAATTTAAGTTTCCACCTGATGTAGCTTTAATTTCCATGGACCGAGTAAACGACATGTAACGGACTGTGTGAAGCAGGAAAATACATGCTTATTCAAATATACAGTTACTCCGGCACTCAAATCCACTTCATGAAGGTGTGATCAGCTTTCTCGATTCGTGATTTGCATGAGCGACACCCCTGTGGTGCCATTATACTTCGATCACAGGAAAAACGGCCAGTTTTAGTGATATGCAGACCCATGAATCATGTTTGAGGGGCAAACAAACGCCCATCCCACTTATGGGAACCCGGGGATCCTGGCGCAGGGAATGCTTCGTTATAAAATCCTTTCCGGGATGATTGCACCGGCTTTGATCCATGAGTTCTCGACCCTTAACGCGTAATTGTCAGCCTTCTTAATAAAGCTCTTTGATGGAACGAACGATTTGCTGAAAATCATCATGAACAGAGTCCAATTGGCAGCGCAACTGCGCGCGCCGGTGCTCGCCTTGTTGCTTGTGATTTTCCCTGGGTTTGGTGTTGCCCATGCGGGCGGTGCGGTGTCGGGCGAAGTCTGGGATCAGTCTCGGTTTTCAAAGGCCCGTCTCATCGGCGGGCGCACACGTGAAAATGGCGTTGAAAAGGTTTTTGCCGGCGTTGAAATCGTCTTGAACAAGGGTTGGAAGACCTATTGGCGCCATCCCGGCGACGCCGGTGGTGTTCCGCCCTCGTTCGACTGGTCACAATCCAGGAACGTCGCCTCTCTCGAAGTCTTGTACCCGGCCCCGCAAAGATTTAAGGATTTCGGCGGTTTTACGATCGGCTACAAGAACCGCGTTTTGTTTCCCGTTCGTATTGTTCCAAAGCGTTCTGCAGAACCGGTTGAATTAAAATTGGCGTTGCACTATGGGATTTGCAGCTCCATTTGTGTTCCCGTCAGAGAGACCCTGTCTTTCGCGATTCCACCAGGCAAAGCCGTAAAACTGCCACGGCCCTTAAAAGCTGCGCTGTCAGCCATCCCGCGCGAACAGGAAAACCGGCTCGGATCGGACCCAATGCTCTTGAGCCATCAAGTGAATCTAGAGGGACCAAAACCCAGAATTGTTCTTGATGTTGATTTTGCCGGTTATACGACCGGTGGAGACGTGTTTGTCGAGGTAACAGGTGGTATCTATCTGCCAATGGCCCGCGCACGGCCCGGTGAAAAGCCCGGCAGGTTTGTGATCGATCTATCTCGAGTCGCGGACCGCGACAAGCTGAAGGGACAGACACTTCATGTCACGCTTGTCAGCAAGAAAGGGCACTGCATAACCCACGTCAAGATCGATTGAATAGATCGGTCTAGGACAAAAAAAGACGAATTCTACGACTCCTGCTATGATGGTTTTCCTTGCAAAGACTTTTATGCTCAGGCATTGAAAACCATTGGTGATGAAATGACATCGAGATCATATCTGGAGAATTGTGCGTTATGACGGTTAAAGTCGGCGACAAACTGCCCGAGGCCAGCTTCACGATAATGGGAGATGACGGGCCCAAGACGGTGACGACGAACGAAGTGTTTTCCGGGCGCAAGGTCGCCCTGTTTGCCGTTCCCGGAGCCTTTACACCAACCTGCCACGCGCAACATATGCCGGGTTTTTTAGCCCATCTTGATGACCTGTCGCAAAAAGGCATCGATGAGGTGGCCTGCACGGCAGTCAACGACGTGTTTGTCCTGGACAATTGGGCAAAGGCGACGGGTGCTAATGGAAAAGTGACGATGCTGGCCGACGGTAGTGCTGATTTTGCCAACAAAACAGGGCTTGTTATCGACCTTTCGGATCACGGATTGGGCATTCGCTCAAAGCGCTATGCGATGCTTGTCGATGATGGTGTGATCAAGGTTCTAAACATCGATGAGGTACCCCCGGTGCATGACAAGTCAAGCGCCGAGACGTTGTGTTCGGATATCGGCGATAAGATTTGAAGTGCGCGGGCTCATGCACTCTAGCGGATCAAGAGCTTCGAGCGGTTAAGATCACTGAGTTTTTCAGCCCCCATCAAGATCATGTCGCGTTCAATCTCTTTGCGTAACAGAGAAAGGGCGCGGGAAATGCCAGGTTGCCCACCGGCGGCGAGTGCATAGAGATAACCCCGGCCGATCATGCAGGCGCACGCACCCATAGCCAACGCCTTCAAGACATGGGTGCCTCGCCTGATGCCGCCATCGAGGATCACTTCCATGTCTTCTCCAACCGCATCGACGATCTGACCCAGCATTTCAAATGGTGCGCAAGCACCATCAAGTTGGCGCCCGCCATGATTGGAGATCATGACCGCGGTGGCGCCGATGTCTCTCGCGCGCTTGGCGTCCTCGACGGATAGGATACCTTTGATGGCGAACGGCCCATCCCAGGCTTTGATGAGCTTTGCGGCATCATCCCAGTTGATCGATGGGTCGATTTGAGAATTTATGTAGTCGATGACCGAAATCAGGTTCTTGGCGCTTCCAGCAGACGTGCTGGTGACGACATTTGCAAGTTGGAACTTCTCACGGGCGAGGAAATTCAACGACCAATCCCAATGGGTGAGAAAGCTCAAAAAACTGAGTAACGTCAGTTTTGGCGGCATCACCATGCTGGTTCTCAAGTCGCGTTCGCGGTTTCCCGCTACAGCCGTGTCGATCGTCAGGCACACGGAGGTAAAGCCGGCGTTCCGGCACCTGGCGATGAATTCACGCGTGAGGCCGCGGTCCTTGTGAATATAGATTTGGAAACATTTCGGCGCCTGCGTAAGCGCTCCGATTTCCTCGATGGAAACGGTTGATAGCGTTGAAAGTGTGTATATTGTTTGTGCATCCCGAGCGGCCCGGGCGGCGGCGCGCTCACCGTCATGATGAAACAGGCGCGACATGCCGGTGGGCGAAAGGAAGACAGGCCAGCTGATTTTCTGACCGAGCACTTCTACCGTAGTGTCAGGCACACAAACAGCCGTGAGGCCGCTGGGAATAAGCCCGACTTGATCGAACGCCGCCGTGTTCTGGTGTAGCGTGACCTCGTCATCTGCTCCACCATCGATATAATGAAACAGCGGCGCGGGCAGCCTGGCCTTTGCGAGAGGACGGAAGTCGCTGAGGTTGCGGCATTTTTGAAATCGCATGATGACTACCAGCTAAAGGTTGGTCGAGCGAGACTGCTCCTCGCCGATGGCAAACTCAAGAAACCAAAGACGCCGATAACAACGCTGTATTGAAGGCGTGATGCACCGCCGCGTGCAATTTTATACCACCTCTGATAAAGCAGGAATTCCACGCTGAATAACCCACGGCTGATCATTTGCATTGGCAGCGTGCCATTCCTTCGCGTGCGAGCTCATCCGCGCGTTCGTTTTCAGGATGCCCGGCGTGGCCTTTGACCCAATGCCATTTAACATCATGGCGGGTGCGCAAATCGTCGAGTTCTTTCCATAGGTCTTCATTCTTGACGGGTTTTTTTGCCGAGGTTTTCCAGCCGTTGCGCTTCCAACCGTGGATCCATTTGGTGATGCCATCCTTGAGGTAGCTGCTGTCTGAATAAAGTTCGACCGCGCTGGGGCGTTTCAACGCTTCCAGGGCCTTGATGGCGGCCATCAGCTCCATGCGGTTGTTCGTTGTGTCATCTTCACCGCCACACAGTTCCTTTCGATGTTGCCTGAACGACAAAATCGCTCCCCAGCCGCCGGGACCTGGATTACCGGAACAGGCGCCATCGGTGTAAATGACGGTTTTTTCGCTCGTGTTTTCGCTCATGGTTTTCCGGGTTAAGAGGCCGTAAATCCAGAACACGTGTGTCCATAATCGGCGATGGATTTAACGGACTGGTGGAAACGCAGACGTTTGATGTAGTCGATGGGATCATGCGGAATGACGACGGCGTTTTGTGGTGTGTTGAGCCAGTCATAGCATCGCGTCAATAAAAACCGCATTGCGGCGCCGCGTGCCAGAATGGGCATCGCCTCGCGCTCAGCATTGGAGAGCGGGCGGACCTGCTCATAGCTTTTGATGAGCGCACGCCCTTTTGTGATATTAAAGGCGTAGTCGCGCTCGAAACACCAGGCGTTGAGACATATGGCGACATCGTAGGTGAGCATGTCATTACAGGCGAAATAAAAATCAATTAGTCCAGAGAGTTTGTCTGAAAGAAAAAAAACATTGTCGGGGAAAAGGTCGGCGTGGATGATCCCGCTTGGAAGATCAAGAGGCCAGTTCTGTTCGAGGAACTCAAGATTTTGGGAAATGAGATCAGGCAGGGCGCTCGAAAATTTTGTTGCCTCGTCTTCGAAGCTTTCATACAAAGGCCGCCAGTTGGCGACACTCAAGGCGTTCGGCCGCGATTGTTTGAAACCCTCTCCGGCAAGATGAAGTTTAGCGAGCGCCCCGCCAAGTTGCGCGCAGTGTTCGACCGAAGGCCGCCCGACACA